>Ga0196971_1000100_pt1 | contig 83171 bp, 77 predicted proteins | sample S1v_1013CmetaG_FD_148660 | JGI IMG/M metagenome (GOLD analysis project Ga0196971, IMG submission 148660) | Soil microbial communities from Anza Borrego desert, Southern California, United States - S1+v_10-13C | ecosystem: Environmental > Terrestrial > Soil > Desert | place: USA: California...
TCGCCAAGCTCAAGGCGCGGCTCCGCAAGGCTGGGCAACGCACCGTCGAGGCGATTGGGGACGCCATCGGCGAACTGTTGAATCAGCTGACTCCGGCCGAATGCACGAACTACTTCCGGAACGCCGGTTATGCCGTATAGCCGACGTGAAAATGCTCTAGCCCAGTTATCGGCGACGCTCGGCGGCTTGCTCTTCTCGCTCCTGGGCGGGTGCGGCACGGCGCCTGACCGGGACGCGAAAAACGTGGACCCGGGATTCCGTCATACTGGACGGCGGCGACAACCCCACCGGAATCGGCTTCCGAGCATTGGGTCGAATCATTCGCCGATTCGACTTTGAGTACCCTGGTACGCGAGGCCTTGGCGGGCAACTACGACCTGAAGACCGTGGCGGCCCGGGTGGACGCCGCCCGGGAGCAAGCCCGCATCGACGGCGCCGGGGCGCTGGCCGCAGCTTTTTTTTGCGCCGGGCTACGAGCGCGCCCGGGTGCACAGCGCCGCTTTCGGCGCCTTCGAAGCCTTGTTCACGCTGGATTGGGAACTGGATGTGTGGGGCCGGATACGGGCCTTCCAACAGGCCGCCTTTCAAGACGCGAATGCAACGGAAGCCGATTTCCATGCCGCGCGGTTGTCTCTGGCGGCCCGGACGGCGCAGAGCTATTTCGAACTGGCCGAGGCGAAGCTTCAGGCGGAAGTCGCCGAACGCTCGATCGAAGACTGCCGCACGATTGCCTCACGCCGGCCGAATGGCTGGTTAGATGCTGGACCATGCCTTTAGATCACCACACGATTTCATACCCGCTACTGCGCCCACCCTTGTGGGTCGGCGTGAGACAGCCTTTTTCGACCAACTCGGACAGCTCGCGATAAGCCGTGGCTCGGCTGGTTTTCGTAAGACTCATGTACTTGCGGGTATTGATCCCGCCCTCGAATCCTTCGGGTCCGGCATCCAGCAAGCGATTGAGTGCCTTGCGTTGACGCTCGTTCAGGTCGATGGCCTGGTGGCGAAGCCAGAACCGAGCCTTGGCCAGCGTATTGGCGACCGTCCTTTCCGAGGCAGTAGCCGAGGATTCGACCTGGCTCAAAAACCAGGTTAGCCAGTCGGTGACATCCACGCCATCCCGCTGCGTGCGTTCGAGGATGTCGTAATAGCTTTCCCTTTCCCGGAGGATCTGTGCGGACAGGCTGAAAAAGCGCATTGGCTGGCGCTCGTCCTGGGACAAGGCCATGTCGGTGATGGCGCGGGCGAGCCGGCCGTTGCCGTCCTCGAAGGGGTGTAGCGTCACGAACCAGAGATGCGCCAACCCGGCACGGATGAGTCCGTCCAGATCAGCCGGGGACGCGTTAAACCACGCCAGAAAACGATTCAGCTCGTGGTCGAGCCCCTCGCGAGGCGGCGCGGTGAAATGGACACGCTCATGACCGATGCGCCCGGAAATGACCTGCATCGGCTCATCGCCACGCAGCGAACCCGTCCGGATTTGATGCAGGCCCGAGTAGCCCGTTGGAAACAAGGCCGCTTGCCAGGCGCACAGCCGCTCGGCCGTCAGTGGTGACTCGAAGTGTCGGGTGGCGTCAAGCAGTACCTCAATCAAGCCGTCGACAGCGCGTGGGGGTACGGGCAAGCCGGCGGTGGGCAAGCCAAGATGGCGTGCAACAGACGAGCGAACCGCATCGAGATCCAGCCGCTCCCCTTCGATGGCGCTGGTCGTCACCCCATCCTCGACCAGAATGGCCGCCACAGCCTCAAGCATCAGATTGGCATCGAGCAGCCGGGTGGCGCCGAGCACCTTGCCTTGTGCCAGCCGCGCACGCGCAAGCACTGAAGACAGAGCCCCCTGATCCCAGCGAAATTGCGGCCAGTCAGCCTGCTGCCAGATCCACACCTGAAACGTTTGCATGCCTTATTCGCTCCACATAATAAAGCGATTATTGGCTCTAATCGCTTCACGGGCAATTATCGCGCCCGGATAGCAGGCATTGAGGACACATCTCTGGATTGTGAAAGTGCTTCTGATGGTCAGTCCTGTGGCGGAATACGCTTCACTAGTCCGCTCTACGAACTACGAGTTTTCATCCACGCCCGACTATCCAGCCGGAGTTCTTTTAGGTTACGTAACGGATAATCGCCATGCCTGAAAAACTCAATCTCTCGATCATCCTCAAGGCTGTCAATCAGGCAACCAGCAAGGGCATGCGGTGGATGTTGACTCGGGATTACTAAACGCAGCGTGGTAAGCATCGCGCTTTACTGCCCGGCTTCGGCTGGGTTTCTTTTTTGAATCTATTAGGCTGGGGAGCCGTACCGGAGTTCGCAGAGTTAGTCTGTAACTTGCAGTCTTGTGATCGCGGCATGGAGGCGTTTTGCCACATCAACGGAAGCATCTATTAGCTTGCTCATCCCTTCAATTGAGATTGTATCGGTTACGTTTGACGTTTTGAGCTGCCTCATATCCGGAACTCCGATCAAATCCGGCGGATCGTTTTCCAAATCGCTTTCTGCGTTCCAAGCTGGAAGGACTGGGTTGTGGGCAATCCTATTCCGCCATTTGGAAAGTTCCTTTACTTCAATCCAAAGTGTTCTGATTTCTTACTTATCAATGCTAGAGATCGTAGTAGATCCTTCTACAAGCTCCAAAATGCGATCAATACGGCTGGCTAAAAGCCGATCAAGGTTCTTGTTGAAGTCCTGCCGCGTGGCTTCGAGCGTATTCAGATACTGATACGATATTAGTTCAATGCTTGCGAAGTTAAGCATGTACGCCCCGATCTTCAAAGGCCACTGCCCCAAAAACGCTGCGTTTATTTCAACTGTGATATTGGCGAGAGATCTGAGATGGCTTATGTTGCGGCTATGGCTGCTGATCTGCTCGATTGATGTGTTATGCGCATCCAAGGTACTCCGCCTCGCTCATGCCCACGATGTTCTCGCCAGTACCAACAGCCCACAAGCGCTCTGCGGTCTGCCGAAATGCTTGGCATAGCCCCATGTCTTCAGCAGTTCGCAGCTTACCAAGATAGATTTTGAAGTGCTGCTCTACCCCCTGATAAACGCGCAAGGGGTTTAGGATGATTGACGCAATACCGGCGTGAGTGTTGAGAGAGCCGTTAGGATTCTTTGGATACGTGAGAAAGAAAGCCTTTGCACCGGCGCGGCTGTAATTGACTTTGTGCGTCATCATGCCCTCATGCGCGAGACCACACCTGATGTGTTTGTAGATTGCCGTCGCAGCGTCTTCTATTCCAGCAGACTCGGAATGGAATACCTGGCAGAAGCCTTTAATGAAAAATTCTTTCGATCTGTGATTACTGTCCTCTCCGCTCATATAGCTTTGAATTGTCTCGAAATACGAGCATAGGATGGTCATTGCGGCGATGTCACCATGAGGCGAATTTAGTAGCAGCCATACAGGAGAAAAAATATAATTTCTCCATAGATCCTCGAACACATCGACCAAATCGAGAAAACTAGGGTTTTCGACCTTTTCATGCGAATAACTTGGGCTGATCCGGGCATCCATAGAAACTCAGGATAATTGCGTAACAAGTAATTAGGTAGTTCTGATTATTACTCCATTCCGGATGATAGCCAGGAACTTCAACATCAAGTAGATCACGAGCGATGCCTGGATGCCAGTATTCGGCCAAGTTTCTTTTTTGAACTAACAAATTCTTGGGTAATTAAAGCCTAGCCGTGACCAGTATCTAACCCGGGCTAACTGCTCTTGAAGAAAACGGCCTTTCTCGGATGTGTCGGACATATGGCTACACATGTAGGCTGCTATGTCTGCTAGCTGGAGCATCGGAGCTTCGTGAGCTTTCAAAATAGTTGGCTGAAGCTGGAAAACATTCCCATCCGTGGCGCCAATGTCTGAAAAACCAGAATAATGGCTATCGGCTCGCCTTCCGTGCGCGCCGATAACAAATTTGAGCTTGGTTTTATCTTCTGCGAGAAAAATTTCACATTCTGATGCGGTGGGGCCGTGGGAGCCATCTGGCGGGACAGCAAAGCAAAGATTAGCAAGCTTGCCGATTATCACTTTTCCAAAATCCTGGTCTATTTCCGTGATCGGTAGCTTTGTAGTTGATACGTCATCCTTATTCACAAGCTCCAATTCTTTCCCGATTGCGCTTTGACAAACAGAAAGATCCGCTACGGCATAGCGAAGGATCACGCCGGTTTGATTCATGATAGTTACGGCGCGTGCAGCAATCGAATAGACATCTTTAGGTGAGAGATGAGAGAGGCCGGCCTTCTCTTTCGGGTGCCGGTTAAAAAGAATCTTACAGTGCAGCGGAACATGGGCGGGGACCTTGTATTTCTCCTTCAAGACAGCCAGCCGCGTTTCTACTTGCTTAAGGCGAGTGCGGGGAATGATGACAACCGCAAATACAAGCGTGTTCGTGTTAGGGAAGTGGCTGTCGTCCCCGAAAGCCAAGTACGGTGCAGCACTGCTTGACCCGACTGGCAGAGTATTCGTGTTGTTATGAGGTTGCACCTGGGTTGCACCGGCACAAAATAAAAAAGGTCAGCTTTCGCTAACCTTTTGATTTGAATGGCGCGCCCGAGACGACTCGAACGTCCGACCTTTGGCTCCGGAGGCCAACGCTCTATCCAACTGAGCTACGGGCGCATGCGGCGCATTCTACAGGAATTAGGATCGGTTTAATAGGTTTCGGACGGCCGCAAAGCTGTCCATGGCCCTTTCTTTTTTAAGTTCGGGATCGAGTGCCCGCCGTTCCGGCCATTCAAGCTCCTCTTCCGGCAGCTCGTTCAGAAAACGGCTCGGCTCGCAGTCCATCATTTCGCCGTGGCGTTTTCTATGCGTGCAATAACTCATCGTAAGATGCTTCTGCGCACGGGTAATGCCTACATAGGCCAGGCGGCGTTCTTCTTCGATCGTGTCTTCTTCGATGCTGGTCTGGTGAGGCAGCAGGTTTTCCTCCATTCCGACCAGATAGACATACGGGAACTCCAATCCTTTGGCGGCATGCAGCGTCATCAGATTGACCCGGTCGCCGGCATTTTCTTCCTGGTTGCGATCCAGAACATCGAGCAGCATGATCCGGGAAACAACTTCCGCGAGGCTCTTTTCTTTCTCGTCTTCCTTCGCGATGCGTTTGAGCCAGTCGGTCAATTCGCGGACTTGCCCCATCTTGCGCCGGGCGGCGTCTTCGCTGACCGCATTTTCCCTCAGCCAATTCTCGTATCCGATCTTGGCGATGAAATCGTCGACCACGGCGAAGGTGTCGCCGCGCTGAGCCCGATCGGCTACATCGGTGATCCAATCGGCGAAGTGGCGCAGGCGCTGAATGGCCGGCTCGCCGAGAGACTGCTCAAGCCCCAATTCGAAGCACGCCGAAAACAGACTGATATGCCGCCGGTTGGCATAGGCACCGAGTTTTTCCAGGGTCGTCGGCCCGATCTCGCGACGTGGCACGTTGACGACGCGCAGAAAAGCCGCATCGTCGTCCGGATTCACCAGTAACCGGAGGTAGGCCATGATGTCCTTGATCTCCGCGTAGCCGAAGAAGGACATTCCCCCGCTGATGAAATAAGGGATGGCGTGCTCCCGGAGAGCGCGCTCGAAAGGCCGTGACTGATGATTGCCGCGGTACAAGATCGCGTAGTCCTGAAAACGCGTGGCGTGGCGAAACTTGTGGTGCAGCAAGTCGGATGCGACCTGCCGCGCTTCGGCGACCTCCTCTTTGTGCGTGAGAACACGCAGCGGATCGCCATAACCCAATGCGCTCCATAGGCGCTTTTCGAACACGTGGGGATTGTTGGCGATGAGCTTGTTGGCGACTTTCAGAATCCGCCCGGTCGAGCGGTAGTTCTGCTCCAGCTTGATGACCTTGAGCCGCGGATAATCGCGCTGGAGTTGGGCGAGGTTTTCCGGCTGCGCCCCACGCCACGCGTAAATCGACTGATCGTCGTCGCCGACCACGGTAAAACGGCCCAGCTTTCCGGTCAGCAGCTTCACCAATTCGTATTGGGTCAGGTTGGTGTCCTGATACTCGTCCACCAATAAGTAGCGTATCCGGTTGCGCCATTTATCGAGAATTTCCCCGTGCTCGTGAAACAACAGGACCGGAAGGAGTATCAGGTCATCGAAGTCCACCGCATTGTACGACTTCATATGCCGGACATATTCGGCATAAAGCTGAGCGGCAAGGTGTCCGTCCCCCTGCCCTTCCGCGATCGCCCGCTCCGGCGTCACGAATAGATTCTTCCACCGGCCGATGCGCGAGATATAGCTTTCCGCCTCGTCGATATCCCAGCTTCCCGTGCCGTGTTTGACCAGCTCCTTAGCCAGCGCCAGACGATCCTGTTCATCGAAAATGGAGATGTTTTTCTTGAAGCCGAGCGCCCCGTGCTCCTGACGCAGGATTTCAAGGCCCAACGAATGGAAGGTGGAAACCGTCAAGCCGCGGAGTTCCTTATCGGAAAGGAGCTTGCCGACGCGGCTCTTCATTTCGCGCGCCGCCTTGTTGGTAAAGGTGACGGCGGCAATGTGCTTCGCCGGGGTACCGTGCTTGACCAAATAGGCGATCTTTTCGGTGATTACCCGCGTTTTGCCGCTGCCCGCCCCGGCAAGAACGAGAAGCGGACAATCCAAAGTAGTGACGGCAGCGAGCTGCTGCGGATTCAGTTGAGAGACCATCAAACGACTGAAGATACGCGGTCGAGCCGCCGGAAGGCTATGGCTTCGCTGAGATGCGGAACGGTGATCTTTTCCGCACCGGCGAGATCGGCAATCGTGCGGGCAAGTTTTAGGATGCGGTGGTAAGCCCGATGCGACAATCCGAACTTTTCGGTAGCCTGCTCGAGCAAGCGGTGTCCTTCGTCGGTCAACTGGCAGTACTGTTTGATTTCTTGAGGCGCCATCGAGGCGTTCGGCTTTCCGGTTCGCTGCAAGGCTATTTCCCGAGCCGCCACCACCCGCCGGCGAATGTCGGCGCTCTTGTGCTCGCCGCCCGGCGTACCGTGGCGCAGCATATCCTGGGAAACGCGCGGCACCTCGATATGCATGTCGATGCGGTCGAGCAAGGGGCCGGAAATTCGCGCGCGGTAGCGCTGAACTTGTTCCGAGGTGCAGCGGCAGCGTCCGGACGCATCTCCCAAGTAGCCGCATGGACAAGGATTCATCGCGGCGATCAGTTGAACCTGAGCCGGGAAATCCGCCTGCCGGGCGGCTCTCGAAATGGTAATGCGACCGGTCTCCAGGGGTTCTCTCAAAACTTCCAACACTTTTCGGTCGAATTCGGGCAATTCGTCGAGGAAAAGCACGCCATTATGCGCCAAGGAGACTTCTCCCGGCTTGGGGTTGCCCCCGCCGCCCACCAAGGCGGGAGCCGAAGCCGTATGATGTGGAGAACGAAATGGCGGTATACGCCAGCGACGCGGATCGTAAGGCAAATCGCTAACCGACGCGATGGCCGCGCTTTCCAAGGCTTCTTCGTCGGTCAATGGCGGGAGAATGCTCGGAAGCCGCGCCGCCAGCATGGATTTGCCGGTTCCCGGCGGTCCGAGCATCAGGAGGTTGTGCCTTCCGACGGCGGCAACTTCCAGGGCGCGCTTGGCGTGATAGTGTCCATGCACGTCCGCGAAATCGGCGAGTTCCTCCAGACCGGCAGCTGCTCCCTCGGACGATTCGAACTGGATCTGCTGCTGGCCATTCAAATGGGCGCATACCTCGAGGAGATGGCGTGCCGCAAGAACTTTCGCTCCCTCGACGAGAGCCGCTTCGCCCGCATTCTCGCTAGGCGCAATCAATGCCCGTCCAGCATTTTTCGCTTGCATCGCCACCGGCAGCACGCCGCTCACCGGACGCAACTCCCCGCCCAAGGAAAGCTCGCCCACGCATTCGATCCCGTGAAGGTGTTCGCTCTTGATTTGTCCCGAAGCCGCCAAGATGCCTAATGCGATCGCGAGATCGAAACGGCCACCCTCCTTGGGAATATCGGCGGGCGCCATGTTCACGGTAATTCGCTGGAGCGGAAATTCGAACTGACAGTTCAGCAAGGCTCCTCTTACTCGATCCTTGCTTTCTTTTACCGCCGTTTCCGGAAGACCGACAATGGAGAGACTCGGCAGGCCGTTGGAAATGTGCACTTCAACGGTGACTAAGGGGGCTTCGATACCTTGCCTACCCCGAGTGAAAACGACGGCCAGGGACATGAATTCCTCGCCCGTCCGATTTATCGGCTGACGATCTGTTTTTCCAGCTCGGCGACTTGAGCTTCCAGCCGTTCCAACTGCTCCCGTGTCCTCGCGAGGACGGCGGTTTGCACCTCGAACTCTTCCCGGCTGACAAGATTCATCTTTGCGAAAGAGCCCTGAAGAATCGCACGGAAGTTCTTTTCCAAATCGTCCTGCAACCGGTGAAAGTCGGTCGGTACGGCCTCAGCGAGACGCCTGGCGAGATCATTTAATGAAATTTTATCGAACATGGCGGAAAGAATAGCCGAGTGATGCGGTGAGCGTCCAGTAAAACGCCTCCCTGCCGGCGCGCACCGGACAAGTGCAACCCAAACCGGACGCTCTAAGATGGTGCATTTTTACAGATAGACAGATTGACGATCGTATTTTTCACTATACCTGCAGCGCAAAAAACCACTTGGCATAGGTTCTGCTTTCAGGTCGATGAGCGCCTCAACACTGAGCAGGGCTTCGCCGGTTCAGCGCCGAATCAACGGCGGCGTCCGCACATCCCATAGGAGAACCCTTACATGAAATTTGTGACCGCGATTTTAAAACCGTTCAAGTTGGACGACGTCCGGGAGGCCTTGTCCGATGTAGGCATTTCCGGCATCACTGTAACCGAAGTAAAAGGATTCGGCCGGCAGAAAGGACACACGGAGTTGTACCGGGGCGCCGAGTATGTGGTCGATTTCCTGCCCAAGGTGAAGCTCGAAGTCGCGGTAACCGACGAACAGCTCGATGCAGTGATCGAGGCCATTTCCAAGACGGCGAATACCGGAAAGATCGGCGACGGCAAGATCTTCGTATTCAATCTCGAACAAGTCATTCGTATCCGCACTGGCGAAACCGGGGCGGAGGCACTTTAAGGAGAAAAAACAACATGAAAAAAATCCTGACCGCCTTCTTCCTGTTCATATCGCTAAGCCTTACGGGCTTTGCATTCGCCGAAGAACCCACCGTCCCGGCAGACGCACCGGCCGTCGAATCGGCCGCGCCTGCGGAGGCTCCGGCGGCGACGCCAGTTCCCGAAAAAGGGGACGTTGCCTGGATGATCGTGGCTACCGTGCTGGTCATATTGATGATCGTTCCGGGGCTTGCATTGTTTTACGGTGGCATGGTGCGCACCAAGAATATGCTGTCCGTCCTCATGCAGGTGTTCGTGATTTTCTCGTTGATGGCGCTGCTATGGGCGATATACGGCTACAGCATCGCGTTTACCGAGGGGAACGCCTTCTTCGGCGGGTTCAGTAAAGTATTCCTGAAAGGCGTCACGCCGGAATCGCTCGCAGCTACCTTCAGCAAAGGCGTCTATGTTCCGGAGTATGTCTACGTGGTATTCCAGGCGACCTTCGCGGCCATCACGCCGGCCCTGATCGTCGGCGCGTTCGCCGAGCGCGTGAAATTCTCCGCCGTGCTGTTGTTCATGGTGCTGTGGTTCACGTTCGCCTATCTCCCAATGGCTCATATGGTCTGGTTCTGGGCGGGTCCTGATGCCTACACGGACGCCGCGGCCGCCGAAGCCGCCGGAGCGACTGCCGGTTTTCTTTTCCAGAAGGGAGCTTTGGATTTCGCCGGCGGGACCGTGGTACATATCAACGCCGGTATCGCCGGACTGATCGGCTGCCTGTTGATCGGCAGACGAATCGGCTACAAAAAGGAATTTATCGCACCCCACAGCGTTACCATGACCATGATCGGCGCATCGCTGCTCTGGGTAGGCTGGTTCGGCTTCAACGTCGGATCGAACCTCGAAGCCAACGGCCTCGCCGCCATGGTCTTTGCAAATACCTTACTCGCGACCGCCGCAGCAACCCTGGCCTGGATGTCAGCCGAGTGGCTCGCCCGAGGCAAACCCAGCATGTTGGGCGCAGCGTCGGGGGCAATCGCCGGGCTCGTCGCCATCACGCCGGCATGCGGCTTCGTTGGGCCTATGGGCAGCATCGTTCTCGGCCTGATCGCCGGTACCGTCTGCTTCTGGGCAGTTACCAGCCTGAAAAATATCTTGGGTTATGACGATTCGCTCGATGTGTTCGGGGTTCATGGCATCGGCGGCATCATCGGCGCATTGGGCACCGGCATATTCGCGTCTCCTGCGCTCGGCGGAACCGGCGTATACGATTACGTTGCCAATGCGGTCGGGGAATACAACATGATGGCCCAAGTCACCAGTCAAGCCTGGGGCGTGGGAACAGCCATCATCTGGTCCGGAGTCGTTTCCTTCATTGCTTACAAGATCGTGGATATGCTGATCGGGCTCCGGGTTACCGAAGAAATCGAGCGTCAAGGGCTCGATATTACCGAGCACGGCGAAACCGCCTACCATCTCTAGCTCTCTCTGACACCCTCGTTGTCTTGTCCGTGATGGGCGTCCTCGGACGCCCTTTTTTTAAAGTGCAGTGCCGAATCGAGCCCGGTCAGCGGGACAAAATCCAACTGCGGAGATTTAGCGCATTCATGGCGCCCGTCACTCGATCGATTTCTCTTCCGGCCTTAAACAACACCAAGCTGGGTATGCTGCGGACATTGAACTGCCCGGCGAGACCGCTTTCCGCATCTACATCGACTTTGGCAAAACACACCTGCCCGATCAGTTCACTGGCCAACTGCGCGAACACAGGCGCCATTGTTTTGCACGGCCCGCACCAACTCGCCCAGAAATCGACTACAATGGGTAAATCGCTTTTTCCAACATAGGCTTCAAAATTCCCCTGGGTCAGGGTTACCGGTCGTCCGCTCAGGATTTCTTGCCGGCAACGCCCACACTTCGGATGATCCTTGAGCCGCTCCGGTGGAACGCGGTTTACCGTCATACAGAAAGGACATACGACGTGCATGGCTGCGTCTCCAAGAATGCTTCTGCTATTCTTCCAGGTCGAGATCCGCGTTCCACCCCAAAGCTTTCGCCCGAGTTACGGCCTCTTCCTGAATGCGCAGGTACCGCTGGCGAAGCTCCTCAGGAAAGTTGCGCACTGAAAATCCATAATGGTCCCAGGTCTCGTGAACCTTTTCCCACAGACTCTCAATGCCTGCCGCTTGCCATCCGGCGCACGTTTCGGATTCGGCAATCAATCCGAAAGCCCAAGCGTCCCGGATAATGCGGCCAATGTCCGTCATACCGCCGTAAAGATCGTTATGGATTCCGACATAAGGTTCGGTTTTTTTCATATCGGCGCACAGATACCAACTAAAGGGTCATTCTACAAAGGTCCCGAATGAAGCGCAGCATCTTTGCCCCTGTTGATTTCCTCACCTGCAAGAACAAGCAGAACCTATTGGAAAGGACTGAAGGACATCGGCAATCTCAGAGTCAGCCTGACATCCGGGGCATCATCCGTGGCCCCGAGGCTAACCGAGAGGTTTAAGCTGGTGTCTCTTGTGAGTTTAAAGGCATACCCCAAAAGGAACTCCCCGATATCCAAACTCGACCCTGGAACGGATGTTCCGTCCACATCAGTCTCCAACACATGTTTATGCGAGTATCCGATGCTGAAGGATGACCGCTCGTTAATGCTGAACCCTAACCCGAAGCTTCCTCCAATCGAGTCGCCCGGATCGACCGTTCCGATGTTCTCATCGGTCTCCATGTTATAGCCATAACTCAGACTAGCGTAAAACACGGCTGGATCTGTCGGATACAGAGCGGTGATACTGGGCTGAACACTGACGTAACCCGAGCCGGTTGGGAGTTCGGTTGGAAAGCGGGCGCCGGGCACGCCTTGAGCGAGAACAAAATCGACATCGTAGGGGCTTTTTCCAGTGGGAACGGTCATCGCGAGATTTCCTACGAATATGGGCCAGCCCCCGGCTCCGCCGTTAAACTGGTAGCGCGCCGTAAACTCAAGGTCACCCAAACCGGATCCGTCGGCATTAAAGGTTTCATCTACGCCCGCACCAATTGAAACTGCTCTCGACCGTTGTGTGTCCTCCCTATAAAGAAACGGGACACGGCCGCTTACCTCAAGGCGATCGGTAAGGCCATAGCGACCGGTAATCGCACCGATAAACGTATGCCGATCGACTTCTCTGAGGTCGATCAATCCGATGGCAATGGCTGGAATGAACGTGAACGCATCGAGAAAAACCCGATTATTGTTCGCGTAGTTGTATTCCAGCGACGGCTCTACAATTACCTTGCCTTTTGGTGTCAAAACGCCGCCTACGGTTTCGGAAATTCTTGGCAGTTCCGGCGGCTTGGGCTTTGATTCCGGCGCCTGCCCAACGGGGCCGGTAGGTATTGACGGCTGTTTTTTATCGACAGCTTTGACGGCACCGGGAGACGGATTCTCAGCTCGTGTTATCTGTACCGCGCTCGGGCTTGCAGAGGCTGGTCTGGCGGGCGCGCGCCCGGCTAAACGTTCGACCTGATTTTGCAGCAACTGAAGCTTTTGCTGCTGCTCCTGGAAAACCTTCTTCTGATTCTCGAAAATCCGCTGCTGCTCGGCCAGAGCACGCCGCAACTGATCGAGTTCGCTGGCATTCGCTGCTCCACTCGCAACTTTTTTTCCCGCAGGCATAAGAACGGCTTTCGTCTTTCCGGCACCCTTAACGCCAGAGCCTCGGCCGGCGCGCTCTGCCAGTGCCGCTTTCGGAAAATCGATTGAAAACCTCGCCGAGTTTTCGTACGAAACCGGCTCCCAAAATTGGGTGAAGGTCGCGGGCTGTTTCAAGTCAATGACCAGGCGTAAATCGCCATTGCCTTCCGATCCGCCTGAGACGCCGGAAAACAAAGGATGATCTTGGGGAGGTTGCGGAAGCGCTCCGCTGATTCGAGTGCCGGGGAAATGAATAATCAATTGGTTGGGGCCGTCCAATAGGGAAGCCTGCACCGAGATATAGTCCGAAGCTGTTACCTTGAGTCTAAGTACATCGACCGACTCTTCATAGCTTATGCCGGTTATTTCCGCTCCGAAGCAAACGGAAACTAGAGATACCCCTAAAACCGAGGAAATAACTAGTAAACGCAATGACGTACCCTCCCTGGGTCCATGTCTTATTTTTGTGACGTAGAAGACCGTACTTTAATTCGAGTGGTTTGGCAAGTAGGTCTCGAAAGGATGTGCGTGTACTAGATATTATTAGATTTTCTTTAAAACCGTTTTCTTAAAACTAATTCTTACCTCGCCGATTACAAAAGGATGGATAAATATTTCGTACGCGAACGAAATACCTCAATGATGACTGAAAGTCCTCTATTTATGAGATACTATGAATCCGACATCGGCCACGAAAGTATGGCAGACCTATCGATAGCGACTATAAGGTTTGTGTTGTTTTATCGGCCCATTATTAATACAGTTAGATAACAATTAACAATACCCGATTTATCTTAGCCAAAGCTTATCCGGCAACGTGTTCAACACCCGGAACCGTAATGGAATGCTTTTCCATTAAGCGATATAGCGTCACGCGCGAAACCCCGAGCCGACGTGCAGCACTGGTAATGCTCTTGGACTCCGCCAAAGCTAATATCACGGCTTGCTCGATAGCCTTGGCTTTTATCTCCCTAAGCGTTTTTCCGTTAAGCCTCGCGGGGCGCAACAGCCCCAGATCCATCTCGGTGATGAGACGACTTATTGAGAGAACGGCAGCCCGATTTACACAACTCATCAATTCCCGTACGTTTCCCGGCCAGGGATAATCCAAGAGCGTCGCAATTGCTTTTTTGGATAAGCGCTTCGCATTCCGCCTTTTTCCCCGATTGAATCTGTCAACAAAATACTCCGCGATTTCGGCCGCGTCGGTACCCCGATTTCTTAGCGGAGGCACATCAATCTGCAGCACATTAAGCCGGTAAAACAAGTCTTCTCTTATTAGGCCCGTCGCCACCGCGTCTCGCAATCTTGGGCTTGCAGAAGCAATAATTCGTACGTCTATGGGACGTGATTCTTTAGAACCTAGGGGAGTTAATTCCTTTTCCTGCAGAAATCTCAATAGCGAAACCTGTCCTAAGGGGGGAAGGTTTTCGATTCCATCCAAAAATACAGTACCCCCTGTTGCGGCTTCGAAATGCCCTATCCTCTCTTCCACCGCACCGGTAAACGCCCCCTTGTTATGGCCAAAAAACTCGCTTTGCACGAGCGTTTCAGGGATAGCGCCGCAGTTCACGGCAATGAACGGCTTTTCAGCCCGGTGCGACAAGCCGTGGATTGCCCTCGCAATGAGTTCCTTTCCCGTTCCGGTCTCCCCGGCAACGATTACCGGCTCGTCGCTCCGGCTAATCTTCTCGATATCGTCATAGACCAGCGACATCGCTTTACTTGATCCAATCAATCCAAATCTCTGATTGATCGCTAGACGAAGTTCTCCGCGGCTGGCCTCGCCGAGTTTTGCCGCCCCGTAGGCATGCCCTAGCGAATACGCCAGTCTACGGATATCCACGGGAGTCGTATGAAAATCGAAAAAGAAAGCACTTAAAAAAGACGCGTGCTCTATAGAGGTCATGCTTCCCGGGTCGACGATCGCAATCCACTCGGTGGATGCGCTTTCGTTGATTACCTCCAATAATTCGCTTTGCGTTTCCTCACTGAAACTCGCGTCGAGCAGGACAATACCGACATATATATTGCTTGATCGGAGGCATTTTATCGCTTCTCTAGTATCCATTGAGATGTGGGCTTTCCAGCCCTCTCCAGCGAGGCTTTTGGCCAGACCGAGAGAGTCAAGCCAACCTGGCTGAAGCAAAATTACATCCCTAAAATCTGCCCACGCCCGATTGGCCGGAAACACCCTGTCGACACGAGAAATCCCAGCTGTTAGTTCCATGTGCTTTCCCATCCTTTTTATTAGACGAACTACTTAAAGAGCATCTTCCTTATCACTGAAACTGCGGTATAAATCTCATTATCCCGATTATCGCCCCGTAATTCTTGGTCTTATCTCATCACGGCGAGAACCCACGGCTCGACTGTCCCAAGCCACTCAAATCCATACCTTTAATATTTGAAAGCGTTATGTCGACGGACCTTAGTAAATTTATTACCTGATTGTCAAGAGTATTTCCAATAACTGCGACGTTATTCATGGCAGCGTCTGTCATTGCGAAATTGTTGGGACCATTATTAACAGCTACCTGGCGTAGCTGGTCGATGGAAACATCGTTGGACAACTGGAAATGGTCCGAAAATCGCTCTTGACCATTGATGAATACGGACGTGGCGAGCGCTAAATCAACCACCATTCCATTGCCTAAGACGAACCCGCCGCGAAGCTCATCCAGTTCGGCGTCCTTAGCCGCTGCCCAGCCAAGGGTCGAGTCCACACTGCTCCAATCACTTGCAACGCAAACTCTTGTTGTTTGAACAATCAAAGTGGAAAAGATAACACTCAAAGCCACTCGCTTAATGTCAGCACTCTTCGAAACTCGAACATCCTTGCCCGAAATCATAACGTCACCCCTTGTTTCTAAAAATCGAACCTTCCCGGTTGCATTAAGTTGAAGGAGGCGAGGCTACCATTATCAACCGCCATACCCAAGGGGGCTTTTGGACTCAGAAACCATTCTTTTTCATTGTTGAAATAGTTCCCTGCGATATTCTTTTTATCTCGAATGAGGAAAAGAATACGGTTCTCCCACACCTCTCTAAAAGTCTGAAGATCAACCCTTTTCAAACCCACGGCCGGATCTCCGAGTAACACCGTAGCGCTATTGGCACCCTTGATGATGACGAAGTGCAAATATCCTTTGTTGTTAATGATAGTAATCGCCGGCACCTTCGTCTGGACCAACCGCTCCAAGCCAAACTTGTAACCGTCAGCTTTGTAACCTCGACGCTCGAGGTATCGCTTCATGTCCAGCAAGGAAAATCCCTGCTTTTGTATTTTCTGCTGATCGCCATGCTCCCACATGTCGGCAAATACTTCCAATTCGCCAACCGTATCTTCGTAATGGAATGACAGAAGACTCGCCAGTGCCGCCGAACCGCAGCTAAAATCGTACTGCTGTTTCAGGATGGTCTTAAACCGTCTTTCCGCAAAACTCGTTACGCCGATGTTATAAAGTCCCGGCCCCGCTATTCCATCGGAAAACTGTACGGCGCCGGCGTGACCGTCGGACACCGTGCACATAAAACACAGAGCAAGCAAGGAGCTTGAACGAAAAAACCGGTTGCTTTCGTTCATGGCAATATGGTGACGTTTACGACCGTGGAATCTTGAATAATGACGTTGTTTCCGGTGTTCTGAATCACCGATATGATTCCGCCGGCGTCGGTGAACGCGCCACCGTCAATAACGTTATAGGTAGTACTGTTACTGCTAATTGCCTCGTTATTGGCGAGTGTCGCCTTGAGGGCGCCATGGGCAAATGCTAAATCGTCCACGCCCTCACGGCCTCGCTCCTCGTCCAAATCCTCGGTCGCGACCGCTTTGGACGATTCGGAAGCAAATGCAACTTCCTCGTCGAGACCGCTTGCATAACCGGTCGACAAGAAACAGTTAACGAGGAGACATAAGGCTCCAGCCAATCCTTTTTTCATTGCGCACACCTCATTTCCCTCTTAAGGTTTCGCGGAAAGGAGCCGGTGGGCGTTTGCACGCCCACCGGTAGTCTAATCAGACAGCAGTGTCAGACCGATTTAACGGACGTTGACATTGCCGTTGAAAGAGACCTGCTGCTGAGCCAGAGAGGCGTGTCCCAGGTTCTGTACGTTCTGGACGATGCCCGCCGTTCCGTTGAACGAGTTTTCAATGCTGTTGGAAGCGGTCCAAGCCGGCGAGCCGCCATCCGTCTCGCCCTCGATGTCTACACGGACATAGGTCACTTCGCCATCAAGCTTGGCTTCATTGCTGCTGAAGGTAACGTCGCCGTTCCTGCTCGCAGCGGATCCATCATCTGCCTCAACAGATTCGTCGCTCTTGTCGACGATTGCCGTGGCACCATCATCAGCCGCTGCGGATCCATGGTCAGCAGATGTGTAACCTTGATCGGAGGTCACAGTCGAGCCACCCGAACCGGCCGCGCCGGAACCAAGCGATGCAGCCGCGCTTTTGTCCGCATTGTCGGTGTTGAACGAATCTTCCGTCTTCGAGATGTTCTTCGTGTTGAACGAATCGTCAGTCTCGTTCTTCGTGATGTTCTTCGTGTTGAACGAATCCTCCGTCTCGTGCTCGTTCTCGGTCTTCGTGATGTTCTTCGTATTGAACGAATCCTCGGTCTCGTGCTCGGTCTTCGTGATGTTCTTCGTGTTGAACGAATCCTCGGTCTCGTGCTCGGTCTTCGTGATGTTCTTTGTGTTGAACGAATCCTCGGTCTCGTTCTCAGTCTTCGTGATGTTCTTGGTTGTCGTATCGGTCAGAGTATTGGTATTGCCATTACTGCCATCTTCGTTCTCGATTTCCGGGCCCGCCCATGCGCCAGCCGAGAAACCCAAAGCCAGGCTGATGCTAGCGGCCAACAAAGTCGTCCTGAAATTTTCCATGGCATGTCTCCTTGTGAATTGATGCTGAGTTGAATCTAGCTCTAACCCAGAGCATTCTTCCGAACGCCGCTATATCCTTACCAACATTCGTACCAGATAACTACTCAATTGTTTTTAAAGATTTTTTCGATATCACGTGTCACTCATTTTTGTAAATACAATGGAACATCCGAATCTTCCAATCTCTTCCTCGCAGCCCAATTCTCTGCATTCTTATCAGCCAAGCCTTACCAAGGCCTGACAGGAGCAACTGTACGCCATTGATATATAAAGCCTTTCATGTAACAAGTGTCACTCCCCCATTTGACCCACAAATGTAAAATTTTCTGACACCGCGACTGTGCTGCCATTTTTTTCCTTCCTTTGGTGACTCGTATGTCCTAAAAGGTGCCGCAAACAAGACAATCGGCCCTTTAACCGCAAAATTGGAGATATCAACAGCATCACCGCGAAGCCCATGGCGTCGCGGGTACGAATCACGGCTTGAGAACGACATCAATCTGTCGCACCATTCGCCATTACGAATAAATTAGCTCTACTTATCCTTCGAAAAATACCAAGACAACAGGAGAACCTCGGGCATGAAAAGTTATCGCAAAGAGCTTTGGTTCGACGCCCCAAGCCGGATCGCCTTTATAAACATTACGCATCAGGTAGAGGCGTGCCTTAGGGAAAGCGGGGTACGCGAAGGTCTCGTTCTGGTTAATGCCATGCACATTACCGCATCGGTCTTCATCAACGACGACGAATCCGGGCTGCATCGCGATTTCGAAACCTGGCTCGAAAATCTGGCGCCCCATGAACCGATCAGCCGTTATTTTCACAATCGTACCGGCGAAGACAACGGCGACGCGCATTTAAAACGGCAGGTGATGGGCCGGGAGGTCATCGTAGCGATTACCGGCGGACAGCTCGACTTCGGACCGTGGGAGCAAATTTTTTACGGCGAGTTCGATGGCTGCCGCAAGAAGCGGGTTTTGGTGAAGATTATCGGCGAATGAACCGATCGATGACGGTGGAAGCAGACTTCAATCTGCAATCAGCGGCGGTCGCTTCCACTGGAAGCGCTTTACCAGTTCTCCTCATCGTCCTTATAAGGTTTCGGCTTGACCGAATCGGGGATCTTGGGCTTTTTCGCGGTTCGAAGCAGAACCATCAGATTACCTAGAACAATGGCGACCACCAGCACTAGTACGATCCAAAACATTCCCATAACGATTATATCTTCACAAACGTATGACTAAAGCTCTAGGATAAGCCGAAAACTCGGCAGCTCCCAACTACCCTTACCGCTTCGACTCCGATGCCAAGACAATTGCTCAATAATCAATACTCAATGGGGTTCAAGCGGCGAGGCTCAAGCACCGAAGGCTCCACGCCATGACTACCTCAACCTGGCACATAGGCCAACTGCTGAACGCCGTCCAAAGCACTTTCGTCGGCCTGCTGCGGGTCTGGTCCATACCCATCGTGCTGCTGCTCAGTATTGCCGCGGGCTACAATACCTGTTACGGCCTCAGCCATTTCATCACCCCGTGGATCGCGCTGATCGTCACTATCGCCGTGCAATCCATCATCGTGATCTGCACGCTGGAACTGGCCGGCATGCACTGGCGCGCCAATCCCTTGCGTTACATCAGCGTGGTGCTGTCCCTGCTGGTTGCCCTAATCGTATCGGTATCGTTTGCCTATTTCCGGTTCTACGAATTTTCCCAGCGGGATTCCATCCTGCTCGATCGGCAGACCAGCGTGGTCCGGGATGTAAACGGTTACATCGAGGGCGTGGTCGGACTCAAGAGCAGGCTCACCGCAGCCCAGCAAAAGCGCGTCGAACACGCCTCGGAGGAAGCCACGCGGGCTTACCTGGGTTCTCATCCTGGGATGCAGGGACAGATCGGCAAAGGCAAGGTCTGGAGTTACTACAACGAAATCCTGCAAGACGAGCAGGGCAAGCTGAAACAACTGGATACGCATTCCGAGGGGCTGGAAAAGCGCTTGTCCGAGGTGAGGGCCTCCCTCCAGGAATTTTCACTCCGGATAAACGATTCCGCGGCTTACGAACGGCTGGTCCGGAATTTCCAGAATCTGCAAGGGGAAGCGGAAATCCTGGCCTCGACCTACGGCGCCTCACCCATCGAAGGGCCTCGGTTCGGCTCCTATGCCGAATTCTCCCGCGGCATCACGCCGTCCTTCGCCATGTGGGAGGACATTTCCTGGTTCACCCTGGCCTGCGCCGCCATGGTGGACTTCTTCACCCTTTTCCTGTCCTATCGGCTGGAATCCACCGCGCCCGGCCCGCTCACCGAAGAGGAAAAAAACCTGGCTTACCTCGGACTCCGGCAGTTCGGCGAGTTCACCATCAACAAGAATGACGAATTGGAGTTCGTTATCGAGAAAACCGAGCTGGAACGCGCCCGCCGTTATTCCGATTGGACGCGAATGTTTTCCGTGGCCTTTCTGCTTAATCGGGGTTATCTTCGGAAGATCAGCGATAAATCGGTGGAATTCGCGCCCAATCTCTACCCGATCATCGCCGAGCACATCAAAACCCGGCAGGCGGCCCAAACATTGGGCGAACCGGCCAACGAAAGCGAGCTTAAAGACGCCCTGAAGAGAAAAGGTTATGTTTGAAGACAGCCCACTCGACTCCAACTCGCATTGGGAGGCGGGTTTCGAAGGCGACCGCCGCGTCGTCGTATCCATTCTCGGCCCTTATCGGCAGGTGTTTCCTCGCCCCAAACGCTATCTCCAGCGTTTTTTTCACCGGGTATACGAACTGAGGATCGAGGATTGGCAAATCCCCTTGGAACCTTTGCAATTGGGCGCTCTATGCACCATCGAGGCGGCGCTGTCGGTCCGCTTCCAACCGACCGTCAAATACGCACGGGAAAACCTCGACCGCATCTCGGACCTTGGTTCCTACATCAGGACCAGTTATCGGACCCTGCTGCAGGATGCGGCGGAACAGGAACTGAGACAATTGGAACACGCGACGGGATTCGAAGACGGTCACACTCATGTCGAACGCCGTATCGAAGACATCGCCAACGAGCTTTTGGCGATGCGCGACATCCAATGCCGCGCGCGCTGCACGATTCAAACCGTTTTTGCCGATCTGGAAAACCTCGACGAGCATGCCGAAACCGTCGACTCGAAGCACAATGGCGTTTACCTCGAATTGATCCGGCGCCGCCGCCACCTCAACGAACGGCTGGCGCGGGAGCACTACGAGCGCGAAGCGAACGAACGGAAGCTCAAACTGGAGCATGAAGAGCGGATGCTTGAACTCATACGGCGCGAAGCGGAATTGCGCAAGGCACAACGGGATCACGAAACCGAACACGTCCGCGCCGAATTGACGGCGGAAGAAACCCGCGCCGCCGAGCAGTATGACAGTGAGGTCCGCCTCCGGGAGGAACGAATCCGCCACGAGACCCGCTTGAAGCAAATGGAACTGGACGCCGACCTGTCCGAAAAGACCCGCCGCGCCGGCGCCTTGGACGACGTCGAGAATCAACTCAAGCGGGAAATCGAATTGCTGGCCCTGGAACGCCAGCGCCTGCTCCTGGAAGAGGAAATACGCGACGTCAAAGTCGCCAAAGCCAAGGGCTGGGTCATCAACGCCAAACGCCGATTTCCTCTAGGCGAAAATCCAAAAGCGCTGAATCCGCAGGATGCGGACATTTCCCAAGGCCCCGGCAAGGATTAAGAAGCTGTTTAAAAACGTCGCGAGCCCGTTCAGGACAAGGCGCGAAAGGCCGAAAAACCGGAGTGTACACGGAGTACATGAGGATTTTGAGGCCTTGAGCAACGCCGTCATGGATGGGCGCAGCAGTTTTTCAACAGCTTCTAAGCGCCGTCGGCCGCACGTTCCCAGCCAATGCAGACCGTCATGCATCTGATCCGCCGAGCCGTGGTTCTTTTGAGCTTCCCGGGCGCTCTCCTTGCGAACCCCTGGGCAGCAGTTCCCGGCCCGGTCGGTGGGCCCCCGCGCGCGATCGGCCAGACCAACAACGGCTGCATCAGCGGAGCGGCCTCCTTGCCGACGGAAGGCGACGGCTATCTCGTCATGCACTTGGAACGAAAGCGCTACTTCGGCCATCCTTCGCTGGTCCGAACGATTCAGACGATAGGCAAACGAGTCCATAACGCCGTTGGCGTGATCCAGGTCGGCGACCTCGGCCAAGCCCGCGGCGGCCCCATGCCGTTCGGCCACCGCAGCCATCAGACCGGCCTCGACGCCGACGTCTGGTTCAATCTCAATCCCGGCCTCTATTCGAAAGCGGACGGACTGCGCGCCAACATCCCCGCACCGAGCCTGTTGAACCGCGCAGGAGACAGCCTCGACCGCCGCCTTTGGAGCCAGAAGCACGCGCAGCTCCTGAAACTGACCGCTGCCATTCCCGAAGTTGATCGTATTTTCGTCAACGCCCACATCAAGCGCGAACTCTGCCGATCGGTCCGCAGCAACCGCGGCTGGTTGCGAAAAGTCCGTCCCTGGTACGGACACCATGACCATTTCCACCTCCGCCTCACCTGCCCCACCGACAGCCCCGAATGCGTCCGGCAAGACTCGGTACCCGCCGGCGACGGTTGCGATTCCAGCCTTTCATGGTGGTTCGAAAAACACCCGCCGGGCCCCGTCAAGCCGGAACCACCCAAACCGCCGATGCCGGAAGCCTGTCAGACGCTTTTGAACCGCGATTAGATTTGTAGGATGCAGTGAGGAACGAACCGCATCGCTCGCGTTGAGCCGTTTCTCGATTGATGCGACGATCTTTTCGGTGGGTTACGCTGCGCTAACCCACCCTACGAGCTGTCGTGACATGAACAGACGTTATCGATCGGATCAAGCGTTCTCTTCCTTCGACGCAGTAAAGAGCCTGGCTTCAGGACCCATCCCGTTATGGCGACCCCGAGCATCGAAGCCCGGCACCGGAATCGCCTGTTAGGGGCACGCGAGGGATCGCGTGCGGCGACCGAGGCACAGGGAAGTGCCTTCGGTCGGCCCCGGTGCCGGGCGAGACGCGCAGAATCAGGGCGCCATCCGGGTGGCCTTTGGTTCCTTTCTTTTGGCCACACAAAAGAAAGGAACCCGCGTGCGGGGCGGCTCCCCGCTTTAAACTAAACCGCCGCCATCGGCGGCTTCCAAAAAATGCCGACATTCGCCAGAAATTCCTCCCTTAATAGGTCTTAGCCTACAGCTTCAGCCGACATCTCACATCCCTCAACACCGCTTCCGCCAACCCTTCATCCTCACTGACATACCTCAACGCATCCTCCTCACGCCTCAGCCAGGTGAACTGCCGCTTGGCGAATTGGCGGGTGGCGATGATACCGCGCTTGATCATCGTGTCGCGGTCGTATTCGCCTTCGAGATACGCCCAGACTTGCCGGTAGCCGACGGCGCGGATGGAAGGCAAATCGGCGTGCAGGTCGCCGCGTTCGTACAAGGCGCGGACTTCGTCGATGACGCCGTGTTCGATCATGGCGAGAAAGCGTTGCCGAATTCGGTCATGCAGAGCTTCGCGGTTCGCCGGCGCAACGATGAGCTTGACCAGGTCGAACGGCAAAGGCGGCGATTTCGTCTCGGCGCACAGGACGGATAGCGGAACTCCGGTCAGGCGATACACCTCCAGGGCGCGCTGGATGCGCTGCGGGTCGTTGGGATGGATGCGGGCCGCCGCCTCTGGATCGATTTCGACGAGTTGCGCGTGCAACTTCGCCCAGCCGACACTCGCCGCTTCCTCGTCGATCTGCCGGCGGATCTCGGAGTCGGCGGACGGCAGAGTCGAAAGGCCGTAGAACAAGGCGTTGAAATACAGCATCGTGCCCCCAGCCAGAATCGGCAGCTTGCCGCGATTCGCGATGTCTTGCATCGCCCTGAACGCCTCGTCCCGAAAGCGGCCGGTGGAATAGGATTCGGCGGGGTCGAGGATGTCGATGAGATGGTGCGGAATTCCTTCCCTTTCCTCCAGACTCGGCTTGGCGGTGCCGATATCCATGCCCCGGTAAACCAAGGCGGAATCGACGCTGATGACTTCGCCGTCCAGCGCCTTGGCCAGTTCGATGGCAAGCCGTGTCTTGCCCGAGGCGGTCGGCCCCATCAGGGCGATGGCGGGCGGCAATTCGGTCACTGGCCGCGCATGAATAAGCGATTCAAGTCCTTGAGGCTCAACTCGACCCATGTCGGGCGGCCGTGATTGCATTGGCCGCTGCGCTCCGTCGCTTCCATTTCGCGCAGGAGCGTGTTCATTTCCGGCACGGTCAGTTTTCGGTTGGCCCTCACCGAGCCGTGGCAGGCCATGGTCGCCAATACGTCGTTCAAGGATTGCTCGATCCGCAAACTCCGGCCGTGCTGATTGAGATCGGACAGCACGTCGCGCACCAAGCGTTCGCCGTCCGCATCCGCCAGCAAGGCGGGCAACGCCCGCACCATGAGCGTCTCCGGACCGGTTCGGCGGAGCTCGATGCCGAGACTTTCGAACACTTCGGCCGACTCCTCCGCGAGATCGGCCTCAGCCGCGGTCACCTGAATCCGGATCGGCAGCAGCAAGGGCTGCGTCGGAACCGATCTCGCCCCAACTTGCTCCTTCAGCTTTTCGTAGGTGATGCGCTCGTGGGCGGCGTGAGCATCCACCACGATCAGCCCGTTGCGGCTCTCGGCCAAAATAAAGGCGCCATGCAGATGAGCGACGGCGAAACCGAGGGGCGGCGTCGCTTCTTCATCGCGCTTTGGCTCGCACGGCAATTCGGCTTTCGGGACAGGCGCGGAATAAAGATCGGCGTAACTTTGAATCGCCTCGGCTACTTGCAACGGAAGCGTAGCTTGGCTGTGAGGCCTCGAGAACTTGGGCGGCGAAAATGCACTTGCCGATGGTGCTTCCGCTTGCGGCACAGCCTCGGGTTCGGCAGCCTTTGGCTTGGTCTCGGCCAAAGCCCGGTGCAAAGCCCGGAACAGGAAATCGTGGACCATCCGGGAATCGCGAAAACGCACTTCAAGCTTGGCGGGATGAGCGTTGACGTCGACCAGCGCCGGGTCCAGCTCCAGATACAGCACGTACACCGGCTGACGCCCGTGGTAAAGCACGTCCTGATAAGCTTGCTTCACGGCGTAGTTCACCAGCTTGTCTCGGACCAGACGTCCGTTGACATAGAAAAACTGCATGTCGGTCTGACTGCGGGAAAACGTCGGAAGCCCCACCCAGCCGGAAAGCCTGAGACCCGCCGCCGAAAAATCCACCGTCAGCGCGTTTTCCAAAAACGACTCGCCAAGCACCAGGGCCAAGCGCCGGTCGATCTCGGCTTGGCCTTCCGCGGGCCGCAAACTTAATACGACCCGTTCGTCGTGCTTCAAGGCAAAACCCACGTCGAACCGGCTCAGGGCCATGCGCTTGATCAGCGTTTCGATATGCGAGAACTCGGTCTTTTCCGAGCGGAGAAATTTCCGCCGCGCGGGCGTGTTGTAAAAGAGATCGCGAACCTCGACCGTCGTGCCCGCGGGATGGGCCGCCGGCTGCACGTCGAAATCGATTTCCGTCCCGTCCGCCGTGACGCGCCAGGCGCAACGCTCGCCGGGTATGCGCGAGGTCAAGGTCAAGCGGGCAACCGAGCTGATGCTGGGCAAGGCCTCGCCCCGGAACCCCATGCTGGCGACCCGCTCCAGGTCCTCCAGGCTGGCGATCTTGCTGGTGGCGTGGCGGGACAAGGCGAGCGGCAATTCCTCCCGGTCGATACCGCAACCGTCGTCGTGGATGCGCATCATGCGCAAACCACCCTGTTCCACCTCTATCTCCACCGAGCGGGCGGCGGCGTCGAAGGCGTTTTCGACCAATTCCTTCACCACCGAGGCGGGGCGTTCGACCACCTCGCCGGCAGCGATTTGATTGATCAATTGCGGAGGGAGAATACGGATGGGCATCGGAAAGTATCGGCGGTCGAGAAAACGGTTTGGCGATTAGACAGAACCGAAGGAGCAAGGATTCAGCACCCTTGCTATTCTCGGAAAAACGCAGGATTTATGAAAGACGGAGATGATCGAAAAGTGCCCGCGCCGCTCCTTGGCACACACTTTTTACTTTTGAACGACGAGCTTCTTATCGCCCGATTCGGTCACGCTGTCCAAGGCGTCGGCCATGCGCAAATCGACGGGAACCACCGGCCGGCGTTCGGAAAAATAATTGCGGATGCCGTCGAATATCGCGCGGGCCACCTGTTCCTGATGGTTCGGATCGCGGAGATTCCGCTCTTCATCGGGATTGGAGATGAACGCCGTCTCTACCAGCATCGAGGGAACGTCCGGCGACTTGAGCACGACAAAACCGGCTTTTTGCACGTCGCGATGATGGAGATGGAAATCCTTTCTCAGTTCTCCCAACACTTTTACGGCCGCACGATTGCTGGCCTCGAGCGTGGCGGTCTGCGACAGGTCGAGCAGCACCGAAGCCAGCAGCTTGTCCTTTCCCTTGAGCTTCACCCCGCCCACCAAAGCGGCGTTTTCCCGGTCCGCCAGCCAGCGGGCCGCTTCGCTGGAGGCGCCGTGATCCGATAGGGTGAACACGGAAGATCCCTTCACATCGTTGCTCACGTAGGCGTCCGCGTGAAGGGAAATAAATAAATCGGCCTTCGCCTTGCGCGCGAACTCGGCCCGCTCGCGCAGATCGACGAACTGATCGCCTTTCCGCACCATCACGGGCCGCATGCCCGGTTCGGCGCGCATCATCCTTTCGAGCTTGCGGGCGATCGCCAGCACCACATCCTTTTCATGGGTTCCCTTGGGGCCGATCGCACCGGTATCCTTGCCGCCATGACCGGCATCGATGACTATCACTATTTCCTTGGCAAGCCCCGGCTTCAGAGAACGCACAGGCCGCACAGCGTCTGACGCGCCTTTGGTCTTGGCCGAAACCGGTTTGGCAGCGACTTTCGACGACTCTGCTACCCGAATTGCCCGCCCCCTTTGCGTCGGCGGCTTGGATGCCTGCTCTTTTCCCGCTTGAGCGGACGAAGCCGGGTTCGCCAATTCGAGCACCAGGCGCGACTGTCCTTTAGAACCAGTCACATGGATCTTATAAATAGCCGGACTCTTAAGATCGACCAAAATTCGGATGCTTTCCTTGGTTTTGCCGGAAATGGGGACAAGTTTGGCGATCAAGGGATGGGACGCGGGTGGCTGTCCGAATGCTCCGGACAAGGATGTGTTTTCCAGATCGATTTGCAAGCGTTTGGGGTTGCTTCCGCGGGACACCCGGTATTTGGGCGGCGTCGAAAAACTAAAGATCAGTCGCGAGCCTTGCGCGGCGGTCTCGAACTTCACCGACTTCATTTGCGCGGGCGCGGCAAAAAGCCACGGTGCATAGCCCCACAAAGTGAGCACCAACCATGCGATTAGCGTTTTTTTTTCCATGAATGGAGCCGCCATGCTTGAACGTCCGCTGAAAACATAGCCCGAGACTCGGGAAACCGCAAGGAAATGGGCTACTCGGGCTGCATGTGAACCAATACCTCTCGCCCGCGCTCGGTGCCCGCCATGATCTCCGCGATACGCCCCGTACCCGCGATTTCCAGATTAATCTCAAGATCGGCCTGAGGCAACATACCCTCGCCGCGCTCCGGCCATTCGATGAAACACACGGCATTCGGCCGGAGATAGTCCCTGAACCCCATCCATTCCAGCTCTTCCGGATCGTTCAGCCGGTACAAATCGAAGTGGTAAACGATCCGGTCCTCAAGAGAATATTCTTCGACCAGAGTGAAGGTCGGGCTTTTTACCGGCCCCGAGAAGCCGGCCGCCCGAAGCCAGCCGCGTACAAACGTGGTTTTGCCCGCACCGAGGTTTCCGCGCAGGAAGACGACGCCTCCAAACGGCATGGCTCGATAAACACGCCCCGCAAACGCGAGCGTTTCGGCTTCGTCTCGCAGTGTCAGTTTCATAGATTGACGAGCCGGCGCAAAGAATCCATCAAATCGCTGGCCAAAAGTCCCCGTTCACCGGTTTTCGCCGCCTCGTCTCCCGCCGCTCCATGCAGTTGCGCACCCAGTGCGGCCGCTTCGAATAGCTCTATCCGCTGCGCCAGCAATCCGGCGATCACCCCGGTCAGCACGTCGCCCATGCCGCCGCTGGCCATGCCGGGATTGCCCGCGGTACAGACAGAAGGCAGCCCGTTGGGTCCGCAGATCAGACTGCCCGAACCCTTTAACACCGCCACGCCGCCGAACTGCGCCTGCAGTCTCCGGATGGCGGTGAACCGATCTTTCTGGATTTCCGCAGAAGACGTATTGAGCAGCCGTGCCGCTTCCCCCGGATGGGGGGTGATGACCCAGTTGTCCCGTTTGCGGGGATTTGCCGCAAGAAGATTGAGCGCGTCGGCATCCGCCACTATCGGTAAATCGGTCTTCAATGCCGCGCCGAGCAACGTCTGCGCCCACTCCGAACGGCCTAGCCCCGGGCCGACGGCGATCACCGTGGCCCGCTCCAATAAGATCCGCAGTTCTTCGGCGGTTTCGACGCCGTGGCACATCAGTTCCGGCCGGGTCAGATTGAGTGAGTCGGCATGAGCTCTCCGCGTGGCGACGCTGATTAGCCCGGCTCCGACCCGCGCCGCGGCCTCGGCAGCCATGCGGGCGGCGCCGCTGTAGCCGTGATCGCCTCCGACCACCAGCACATGGCCGAAATGACCCTTATGGGCATAACGCGGACGCGAAGGCAAACCGCGCTCCCATTGCGGCAGGAGCATGGCCGAGGGTTTTACCGAATGCCGCACTTCCGGCGGCGTGCCCAAGTCGGCAAAAACAACCTCGCCCGCGTATTCGGGACCTTCGCCGGTAAATAGCCCCTGCTTGAGCCCGATGAACGTCACGGTCAAATCGGCCTTAATTGCCACGCCCAGAGCGACGCCGGTATCGGCGTGGAGGCCGGACGGGATATCCAGCGCCGCCACGTGGCCGGAGAATCGATTGACGGCCTTGATCACTTCGGCGTAAAGCCCGCTGACCTCCCGATCCAAGCCGGTGCCCAAGAGCCCGTCCACCAATACTTCCGCTCCTTCGAAATCGGCGGGAATAAAATCCAATACTCCACCGCCCGCCGCTCGATAACCCTGGTAAGCGGTCAGAGCATCGCCTTTAAGACTGTTCGGCGGTGCCACCGGATAAACCCGCACGTCCATCCCCGCTTCGTGGGCCAATCGCGCCACTACGTAAGCATCGCCTCCGTTGTTGCCGCCGCCGCAAATCGCCGAGAGCGTGCGCGCTTCCGGCCAGCGTTCGCGCAAGGCCACAAAGGCCGATACACCGGCCCGGCGCATCAATTCGATGCCTGGAATGCCCACCGTTTCGATGGCGTAACGGTCCATGGCGCGCACGTCCTCGGCGCGGTAAAGATCCTTCGGTAAACTTCGATTGTATCGTTCTCTCATTCCGCTTATTCTGGCTTAAAGGCTGCGTTCTCTCCACACTTCTGTGACTTCATCCGCTCTCGATTACTCCGAACTAGTCGCCAAAATCAAAATCTGGGGCCGCGAACTCGGCTTTCAGCAAGTCGGCATCGCCGACACCGACCTTTCCGCGGCCGAACAGCATCTCCAGCGCTGGCTTGACGAGGGTTTCCACGGGGAAATGGACTATATGGAACGGCACGGCACCAAGCGCAGCCGGCCGGACGAACTCGTCCCCGGCACGCTGCGGGCGATCAGCGCGCGCATGGATTATCTGCCGGAGGATCGGACCACGATCCGGGAACGGCTGGACGATCCGGCCGCTGCGTTCATCTCCCGCTATGCGCTCGGCCGCGATTATCACAAGCTGCTCCGCAAGCGCTTACAGCAATTGGCCGAGCGCATAGCGCGCGAAGCCGGCCCCTTCGGTTATCGGGTATTCGTCGACAGCGCCCCGGTGCTGGAAAAAGCGCTCGCCGCCAAAGCCGGGCTTGGCTGGATCGGCAAGCACACCAATCTGATCAACCGGACGGCGGGCTCGATGTTCTTCCTCGGGGAGATTTACACCGACCTTCCCTTGCCCGGCGATTCCGAAGTGACAAATCACTGCGGAAGCTGCACGGCCTGCATCGACGTCTGCCCCACCAGGGCCATTGTCGCGCCCTATCGCTTGGATGCCCGACGCTGCATTTCCTACCTGACCATCGAATTGCGCGAGCCGATTCCCGAAGAATTCCGCGCCGCCATCGGCAACCGTATTTACGGCTGTGACGATTGCCAGCTCGTCTGCCCGTGGAACCGTTATGCGCGGCTCACCGAGGAAGCGGATTTCATGCCGCGTCACGAACTGAATATCGCAGGGCTGATCGAGCTTTTCCGCTGGGATGAGGCGACGTTTCTGCAAAAAACCGAAGGCTCGGCCATTCGCCGGATCGGTTATGAATGCTGGATCAGGAATATCGCAGTGGCGTTGGGCAACTCGGAGACGTGTTCGGATGTGGTCGAAGCCCTGCAAACGCGGATCGACGATTCTTCGCCGCTGATCAGGGAACACGTGCGTTGGGCGCTTGCACAGCACCGCGCCTGAGTCGACCGCTCGACGTAACGATTCTCCGGAGGAAACACCTCTCCCGCTTACCCTTTCCGTTCCGCCCTCCCTCAACATCGCGTAGAATCGGGCAGATAAAACTGACTCGACGAATACTCAGGAGTTATTGCATATGAGACTTTTCTCACGCGTGCTGATTGTCGGAGCCCTTCTTTCGGCCTTGCAGCCGGCTTTCGGTGACGACGAATGGCAGGGCACCACCCTGTCCGACCAGACCCTGGAAAAGGTCAAGCTGGCTTTAGTCGCTTATCAAGGATGCGTTAACAATGAAACTCGAACCCATATCGGCGACCAGTTGGATTCACGTGCGATCACCGATCGAATCTTGAAAACGTGCGAGGAGAAGCTCTCGAAGGTAAAGGCGGCATTCGATGGGGAAAAAGTGCCCGGCACGATCTCCGAACGATACATGCGCAGCCGCCGCACCCAGGCCGCACGGCAGATCCTGCGCACGGTCATGGGCGCCCAGGCGGCTCCAGCGGCAACCGGACAGCCGTAACAGGACCGCCCTGCGCTTAGTTCTTATCCGGCAGGCTGCATCGACAGCGCAGCCTGCCATGCATGCCGCGCTGATCGCGTCGGCTTCATGGGACATCACCCAACGCAAAGAGGATCCGAATGCAAATCGACCCATCCCTTTTTCCGACCACGTTCGACGCTGTCCATATCGGACTTGCCGTTCTCGTGGTCATTCTGCTGATTCTGCAAATCCTGCTGCTGTCCATGGCGGTTATCGCCCTGCTTCGCCGCAAACAGCCGGCAGCCGAAACAGCCGCGCCGATTCGCGCCGAAGCGGCTCCCATTCCGGTCCGGGAAGTCCCCAAACCGGTGGAAATCGCCAAACCGGAACGGCCGGAACCCGTCGTTGTCAAAGAAGCCACACCCGATGCGGCCTTGCAGCTCCTCGGGCTTTTGCAAAAGGAAGCCCGTTTTATCGACTTTGTCCAGGAAAACGTCGGCGCCTATTCCGACACTGAAATCGGCGCGGCAGCCCGAGTCGTGCATGAAGGGTGCCGCAAGGTATTGAACCAGCATTTTGAACTTGAACCCGTGCGCAAAGAGCAGGAGAACTCCCGCATCACCCTGCCCAAGGGGTTCGATGCTTCGAGCGTAAGACCCACGGGCAATATCGTCGGCGATCCGCCCTTTACCGGCACATTGATACACCGTGGCTGGCGCGCCACCGGAGTCAGGCTGCCCAAAGTCGCCGAAGGACACGACGTACACATCATCGCGCAAGCAGAGGTGGAATTGTGAGCGAAACCCAATATTCCGTCGGTATCGACCTCGGAACGACCAATAGCGTCGTTTCGTATGTCGACCTCGGCCAGTGTGACGGCGAAAAAGCGCCACTCGAAGTCTTCGATATTCCGCAATTGACCTCACCCGGCGCGGTCGGCGACAAAAAGCAATTGCCGTCCTTCCTTTATCAAGCCCACGAGGCCGAGCTTGCCCCCGGCGATATCGTATTGCCCTGGAACGAGCAGCCGGAAGCCATCGTCGGAGATCTGGCAAGACAGCTCGGCAGCAAGACCCCCATACGCCTGGTGGGCAGCGCCAAGAGCTGGCTGTCCCACAGCGGCGTCGATTGCCGCGCGCCGATTCTGCCCATCCAGTCGCCGGAAGAGGTAAAGCGGGTTTCGCCCCTGCAGGCGTCGATCGAATATCTGCGCCACATGCGCGACGCCTGGAACGCCCGCTTTCCGGAGGCCCCCCTGAGCGAGCAGGATTTGGTGATCACCGTGCCCGCGTCCTTCGATCCGGCCGCGCGCGAACTTACCGTGGAAGCCGCTCATGCCGTCGGCTTGCGCCAGGCGATTCTGCTAGAGGAGCCGCAGTCGGCGCTGTACAGCTGGATTCAGACCAGCGAGGGGAAATGGCGAGAACAGGTCAGACCCGGCGATATCATTCTGGTCGTCGATGTGGGCGGCGGCACCACCGATTTGTCGCTGATCGCCGTGACCGAGGAGGAAGGCAATCTGATCCTCAATCGCGTCGCCATTGGCGATCACATCCTCCTCGGCGGGGACAACATGGACCTCGCCCTGGCTTATGTGCTGAAAACCAAGATCGAAGCCGAGGGCAAACGGCTCGAACCCTGGCAAATCCAGGCGCTCATGCATGGCTGCCGGGATGCGAAAGAGTCGCTGCTGTCCGATTCGGATACCGATGAGGTCGCCGTTGTCGTGCCCAGCCGCGGATCGTCGCTCATCGGCGGGACGCTGCGTACCAGCCTGACCCGCGACGAAGTCGGGCGGACGCTGATTGAAGGCTTCTTTCCTAGGGTACAAATCGCCGACCGTCCAGCTGTCCAAGCCCGCACCGGCTTGACGACCCTGGGTCTTCCCTATGCTAAGGATGCGCGGATCACCTGCCATCTCGCCGCCTTTCTCAGCCGGCAGATCGGTGCGACCGGAGAATTGCAGGGATTCGACCTCCCTTCGGATGCCCAATTCCTGCATCCGACCGCGCTGCTCCTCAACGGCGGCGTGTTCAAGTCCGAGGCGCTCGAGAACAGGCTGCTCGAGGTACTGAATAGCTGGCTCGAAGCCGACGGCGCCCCGCGCGCCCGGTTGCTGCACGGCGCCGATCTGGATTTGGCCGTGGCGCGGGGCGCCGCTTATTACGGTTACGTCCGCAAAGGTCGCGGGGTCCGCATCCGCGGCGGCACCGGCGCAGCCTATTACGTGGGTGTGGAAAGCGCCATGCCTGCCGTACCGGGCTTCGCTCCGCCGATCGAGGCCTTGTGCATCGCGCCTTTCGGCATGGAAGAAGGCACCGAAGCGGATCTGCCGCCCTACGAGTTCGGATTGGTCGTCGGAGAACCCGTACGTTTCCGTTTCTTCGCTTCCAATGTGCGCCGCGACGACGTGGTCGGCACGCGTCTCGATTACTGGTCGGAGGACGAAATGGACGAGTTGGACGAGATCGAAGTCACCTTACCGACCGAGGAATACCAAGCGGGCGATGTCGTCCCGGTCCATTTGGCCGCCAAGGTCACCGAAGTCGGCACGCTGCAACTGGAAGCGGTAGCGAAGGACGGCGACAAGCGGTGGAATGTCGAATTCGATGTCCGCGCAGGCGAGAAACCCTTGCCGCCGGATGAAAATGCCGCACCGGAGGAACCGATCTTGGGCGATCGCTCCGAGGGGGCAGCCGAAGCCGCACCAGAGATCGCATCCGACGAAACAGCCCCTGAACAGCCTACAGACGACGCCTCGGCCAAGAAAACTTTTTGGCCGTTCAATAAATAACGGATAAACCGCAGGGCGGTGACCCTGCGGATACCCTAGCGCATGCCCGAATCATCAAGCCAGTCTCCTCGTTACCTTATCGGCATTGACCTTGGCACAACCCATACCGTGGTCGCCTATGCCGAGCTTGCCAAAGCCACGCGAGCCGAAATCAAACTTTTTCGCATCGATCAATCGGTTTCGCCGGGCGAGGTGGCGGCGGAACCGCTGCTGCCTTCCGCCCGCTATCATGCGTCGCTGGACGAATTGACTGAAGCGGACGTGCGGCTGCCTTGGCCATCTCTCGAGCCTGAATCGACCTATCGACCGGTCATCGGCAAGCTGGCGCGGGTCTTGGGCGCAAAGAGCCAGGGACGTTTCGTGGCCAGCGCCAAGAGCTGGCTGTCCCATGCCGCCGCCGACCGAACCGCCGCTATACTCCCGTGGGGCGCTCCGGAGGAAATCCCGAAAATCTCTCCGGTCGAGGCCAGCGCGAGTTACCTCCGCCATGTGCGTTCGGCCTGGAATTACCACCATCCCGAGGCGCCGCTGGAAAACCAAGAGATCGTGGTCACCGTACCGGCTTCCTTCGACGAGGCTGCGAGGACTTTAACGCTCGAAGCCACCCGGCTGGCGGGACTTCCGGATGTGCGTTTGCTCGAAGAGCCGCAAGCCGTTTGTTACGACTGGCTTTGGAACCACCGCAAATCCGTGCGGAAACAGCTCGGCGACGTGCGCTTGCTGCTGGTCTGCGATATCGGCGGCGGCACCACGGACCTGACCTTGATCAAGGTCGAGCCTGGCGAGGACGAGCCCAGGCTTACCCGTATCGCCGTCGGCAATCATCTGATGCTGGGTGGCGACAACATCGATCTTACCCTAGCTCATCTGACAGAACGCCGGCTGGTGGGCGAAGACCAAAAGCTGTCTGCCGCCGAACTTTCGCAACTCGTCGAACAGTGCCGGCTGGCCAAAGAACGGCTGTTGGCCCACGATGCGCCCGAATCCGCAACCGTAACGCTGCTGGGCACGGGAGCCCGACTCATCGGCGGCGCGCGTTCGGCCGAACTGACCCGAGATGAAGTCCACGGAATCGCCCTCGACGGTTTCTTTCCGATCGTGAGTCTTGCCGATCATCCCGACCGAAAGCGCAGCGGCGTCGTCGAATTCGGCTTGCCCTACGCCGCCGATCCCGCGATCAGCAAACATCTGGCTGCTTTTCTGACTCAACACTTCGAGACTGCGCGCGAGGCTCTCCAATCCAATTCCACCGAGCCTGCCCCCGACGCCGTTCTTCTCAATGGCGGCGTGTTCCGCAGTTCGATCATAGCCCGGCGTCTGGTGGAGTTGGTGGCCTCATGGGCGAGGCATCAGCCGGTATTGCTGAAAAATGACCGTCCCGACCTGGCCGTAGCCTACGGTGCAGTGGCTTATGGCCTGGCGAGGCGTGGCCACGCTGTTCAACGCATCGGCGGCGGCTCGGCGCGCAGTTATTTTCTATTGGTGGAAACGAGCCACAACCATGCTCCCAAAGGTATCTGCATCCTACCGCGGGGAACCGAGGAGGGCCGGGAGATCGTATTGACCGACCGCACTTTCCTGCTCAGGCTCGGACAACCGGTGCGCTTTAACCTGGTTTCGTCGAGCGAGGATCTGCGTTTCCAACCGGGCGATCTGGCCGAAATCGACGAGGAGCGTTTCGTTCGGTTACCGCCCCTCGCCGTCGCCTTCGACCGGGAAAGCGCCCAAGGCCGGACGGACCAAGCCGTGCAGATCGCAGCCTCTCTCACCGAAGTCGGCACTCTCGATTTGCACTGCGTGGCGGCTGGCGATCCCAAACGTCGCTGGAAGATCGAATTTCAGTTGCGGCACGCCGCCCCACAGACGACGTTACCCGAAACCCAGCGGCATCCCCGTCTTGATCAGGCCATAGAGAAAATCCATCTGGTTTTCGGAAAAAAGGCGAAGACTGTCGATGCCAGGATCGTCAAAGGATTACGCGGAGAGCTCGAGAAAATTCTCGGACCGCGAAATAACTGGGATACCGCATTATTGCGCGACTTGTTCGCCGCCTTGCTGGAAGGCCTGCCTCACCGGCGGCGGTCCGCCGAGCACGAGCGTTTGTGGTTTAGCCTGACGGGGTACTGCCTCCGTCCAGGATTCGGCTATCCCTTGGACGATTGGCGGGTTGACCAGGTCTTTGCGATCTATGGGCAAGGGCTGCAATTCGTCAACGAAGTCCAAAACTGGACCGAATGGTGGACCTTCTGGCGCCGCCTGGCCGGGGGCTTGAACGAGGCGGCTCAGCTTTCGGTCTTCGAGGATTTGGCCAACTTCATAAATCCCGAAACCGCTAAGCGCGGCAACCTCCCTACCCTCGCCAAAAAGCGCAGCTATGAGGACATGGTGAGGCTTGCGGCCGTGCTGGAGCGCCTCCCTGCCCCAAGAAAAGTCGAACTCGGAGGCTGGCTGCTCCAGCGCCTGTCGAAGCCCAGCGAACCCGCCGAAAGCTGGTGGGCGCTTGGCCGCGTCGGTGCGCGTGTGCCGTTCCATGGCAGCGTGCACAACGTGGTTTCTCGTGTCACGGCCGAGGAATGGTTAACCAAGATCTTCGATCGGGACTTCAAAAAAGAACCCCATGCCGGCTTCGCCGCCGCTCTCATCGCAAGGCTCAGCGGAGACCGGGAACGCGACATCGATCCGGCGTTGCGGCAGCGCGTCATCGAGCGGCTGAGGGCCGGCAAAGCCCCGGACTCCTGGATCAGCATGGTATCGGAAGTGAAAGAACTCACCGAAGCCGACGAAAAACGCATCTTCGGCGAGGCTTTGCCCCCCGGTCTGAAGCTGATTGCCTGATTCCGCTAAAACATTTTTCGGGTTTGATATAAGGGCTTGCTGCATGGTCCCGTATGGCGCGCCCGAGCATCGCCGGCTTGAACCGGAATAGCCCAGAGGGGCGCGGCAGGGCGAGGCGGATCAGACGCGTGTCCGGTGAACACGCGTCCCGTCGAGCGGGTTCGCCAAGGGTGAGCCGGAAAAGACGGGAGGCCAGTGGCCTCCCGTCCCGGCGAACGCCCGTACAGGACGTACGGGCCGGACTTTTCCGCGTAACAAGGACGCGGAGCGGAAAAGGCGAACCCCGGCCTTCGCCGCGATGCAGGATCGCATCGCCAAGAAGCCGCGCGACGACAAAGGCACAGGGAATGTGCCTTCTGTCGCCCCAATTCAAGCCGGTGACGCGCAGGATTAGCGCGCCATCCGGGTGCCCTTGGGTTACTTTTCTTTGGGCAAGCAACTCGCCAGCGGGGCGAGACCCGCTCTAAAATAAGGCGCTGCCAACGGTGGTTTCCTTTTCTTTACAATGCCTTACGCTATTCAGACCGTACATCAGAGCTGAAAACGATCTAATCCTCAGCGGGGAAGCCGGTTCATTTGAAGTTACCTGCTTCCGTTCAGCTTCCGTTCAGGAACGAAAGACTATCTTCAACCTGCCGGCAAAGTTTACATTTCGTGGTCCGGCACCAGTTTCGAGTTTTTGAACGGGGGATCAAGTCATGAAACCGCTGAAAAAGATTATCGCCATATCCGCAATTGCCTTACTCGCTGCCGCATCGGGCGCTCGCGCCGACGACGACCATTGGGGCCACCGTCATCATCATGATCATGGGCATCACCGCCACGATTATGGGCATCATCACCATGGTCATGATCATCACCGCCCGAGAGTGATTCACCATTACTATGAGTCTTCCCCGCGTTATTACCGCGAGCCGCGCGTGATCCATCGGGACATTCACCACTACCAGGCACCGCGGGTGATCTATCACGACCACTACCCTTCCAATTACCGTCGTAGCAGCGGTTTATCCGGGACCTTGCCGATCGTCGCGGGCGGCGTCCTCGGCGGCGTGCTCGGGGAACAGGTCGGCTACGGCAACCACGGAGCCATCATCGCCGGCTCGGTAGCCGGAGCCGTATTGGGACACGAGATCGGCCACTGAAGCCAGACGATTACATCATCGCTCCGTGGCTCGGTCGAGCCCGTTGTCGGCCAGGAAAGGCCAGTGTTATTCTTGGGTTAGCTCAGCGCCGGGCGGCTTTTGCGGCCCGGCCCACCCTTCGCAAACCTCGTGGTCGCATCAAGCCGCGTGATAAACATAAGACTCTTGCCCGTTATCCTTGGCTGTCTGCTGCTGATGGCATGTCCGGCCTACCCGCAGCCGCCGTTCGGTCCGGAAGGTTTAATCACGCCGTTTATTACGCGCCAACCCCAGTTCCGATCCGGTATAAGCCTCGACGAAGCCATCCAGCGCATCCGGCGTGAAACCGGCGGTCGCATCCTGGCTGCCGACACCGTCAGAAATGACGGCGCCGTGACCTACCGCATCAAGGTACTCATGCCAAACGGGCGCGTGCGAGTCTTCTATGTCGATGCCGAGGGATGAGAATTCAGAAGCGTCGTCGCGGAGTTATCTGTCCGGTCCACTGCCGCGCCTGAATCTCGCCCTCGCGTGCGTTGCCAGCTAAAACCATCACACGAGCTAAGTTCAAGCGATTCTCATGCGCCTTCTGATCGTCGAAGATGAAGCCGAGCTCCGCTCCCAGCTAAAGTCGCGCCTGCAAACCCTCGGCTATGCGGTCGACGTCGCCGCCGACGGCAAGGAGGGGGTCTTTCTCGGAAGCGAGCATCCGTTCGACCTGGCCATAGTCGATCTGGGGCTCCCCCTCGTGTCCGGCATCGAAGTCATCAGACGCTGGCGTGCCGCCGGCGTCAATTTTCCGATTCTGATCCTCACCGCCCGTGACCGCTGGCAAGACAAGGTGGAAGGACTCGACGCCGGAGCGGACGATTACCTGGCCAAGCCTTTTCATTTCGAAGAACTGCTCGCTCGAACCAAGGCTCTGCTGCGGCGGTCCGCCGGCATCGCACAATCTTCGCTCCGGTGCGGCCCCATCGTGCTGGACACCGGCGCGCAGACCGTGCGTGTCGACGGCCAGCCGGTCGAGTTGACCGCCCAGGAATACAAGGTCCTCGAATATCTGATGCTGCATACCGGCAAAGTCATCTCCAAAACAGCGCTGACCGAACACATCTACGATCAGGAGTTCGATCTGGACAGCAACGTCATCGAAGTATTCATCGGCCGGCTGCGCCGGAAACTCGACCCCCAGAACGTTCATCGTCCCATCGAGACGCTCCGCGGACGCGGCTACCGGTTTACCCTGGAACGCACGCCCGGATGACCTATTCCCTTCAGACGCGGGGGCTGCTCGTCGCCAGCGTGGTGCTGATCGCCTTTCTCAGCGCAACCGGGCTCGTCCTCGACAAGGCCTTTCGCGATAGTGCGAAGACCGCCATGCGCGACAGACTGCAAGGGTTCATCTATACCCTGCTGGCCGGGTCGGAACTGGACGCCCGCGGTGTGATGAAAGGCCCCGAAAACCTGCATGAACCCCGCTTTAACCAAACCGGGTCCGGGCTTTATGCCGACATCCGGCGAGGCAACCGCAAACCGGACTGGCGATCTCTTTCCACCGCCGGCATTGAAATTCCCTCTACACCCACACCCCAAACCGGCACTGCCAAACTCAGCAATGCCGTGTTGGAAGACGGCACACCGGTTTATGTGCTCAGTTTCAGCGTGCTCTGGGAAGAAGAGCGCAAGAAACCGGTTCGCTGCGTGTTTCGAGTGGCCGAAACGCTGGATGGGTTCTACGCTCAAGTCAATCAATTCCGCCGCAGTCTCTGGAGCTGGCTCGGAGCCGCAGCGCTCGTGCTGCTGCTGGTGCAAGGCGCTATTCTCCGCTGGGCGTTCTCGCCGCTTCGCCGCGTTGCCGCCGACCTTTCGGCCATCGAGGCCGGTCACGCCGATAAGCTTATCGGCCACTATCCCGAGGAGCTCCGAGGGCTGACCGACAACCTCAATGCACTGCTGGAAAATGCACAGTCCCACCTCGCGCGCTACCGGGATGCGCTGGGCGACCTCGCGCACAGCCTCAAAACCCCGCTGGCCGTGCTGCGCGGCGCCATGGAACGGCAAAATTCGGACGCCGATGCCGAAATCGGCGCGGTAGCCCAGGAACAGATCGACCGCATGACTCGAATTATCGAGTACCAACTGAAGCGGGCCGCCGCCTCCGGGCGGACCCATCTGACTCCGCCGGTCAGCGTTGCGGAAAAATCCCGGCAAGTCGCGGCTGTCTTAGCCAAGGTCTACGCCGAAAAGCAGATCGACTGCCGAATCATGGTCGACGATGACATCGTCTTCCATGGGGACGAAGGTGATTTGCTCGAGATCATAGGAAATCTCCTCGACAATGCTTTCAAGTGGTGTCGAAGCCGCGTCGAACTGAGCGCCCGGACGGTTTCGGAACCGCTGGGAACAAGCCCTCGCCTCGAATTGCGGGTAGATGACGACGGCCCCGGAATAGCGGCGGACGTGGCCGAGCGAGTTACCCGCCGAGGCGAGCGCACCGATTCGTCGGTGCCGGGGCACGGCCTCGGCCTCGCCATAGTGGAGTCCATCGTGCGAACCTATCTCGGCCAACTCGCCATCGAGCGGAGCCCGCTCGGGGGCGCTGCGGTCATGATTCGGAACGTCGGCTAAGGGTCCCGCATCGAACGATTCGATAAATCGTCTCGAATTCGATCTAATGGGATGCGAATTCCTCTTTATGCCCATTGAAATTTCAATCCGGAGAAAGCCATGGCCGAAGCCACAGCGAACGACACCTTGACCTTGACTCCACCGCAACCCGTCTCCGAAATCGGCGAGGAACAAGCCGCCGGCATGGTCAAGCTGGACCAGGACACTATTTCTAAATTGGACGAGAAAATTGCGGAATTCCTACATGCGGTCCTGGCCTCCGACGTCAGCGACCCGGAATTTCGCGACCGTCTTTCCGGTGTGCACAACATGGGCAATCGTGAGATCAGGGCCGCCGCAACGGTTTCGAACCGGCTCTTGGAGCGTCCGGTGAGAGCCATGAAGTCCGGGGTGTACGACGAGACTTCGACCATCTCGAAATCCCTACAGGAGCTACGCGCGACCGTGGAGGAACTCGATCCTTCGCGGCAAGGCGATCTCCTGGCGCCGCGGAAATTGCTCGGCATTATTCCGCTGGGCAGCAAGCTGAAAAACTACTTCGAAAGCTATCAGTCCGCTCAAACGCACCTGAACGCCATCATTCAGGCACTCTACAACGGCCAGGATGAGCTTCGTAAGGACAATGCCGCGCTGGAGCAGGAAAAAGTCCATGCCTGGGAGGTCATGCAAAGGCTAGAGCAATACATTTATGTGGGCAAAAAACTCGATCAGGCTATAGAGCACCGCCTGCCGGAAATCGAGGCTCAAGACCCCGAAAAGGCTCGCATCGTGCGTGAGGAAATGCTTTTTTATACCCGCCAAAAAGTTCAGGATCTGCTCACGCAGATGGCCGTGACCATCCAGGGCTATTTGTCGATGGACATGATTCGCAAGAACAATCTGGAGCTGATCAAAGGCGTCGACCGCGCGACATCGACGACCGTATCGGCGCTCCGAACCGCGGTAATCGTGGCGCAAGCCCTCACGGATCAAAAGCTGGTGCTGGATCAAATTACGGCGTTGAACAGCACCACCGGCAATCTCATCGCCTCAACGTCCCGCCTCCTGAAACAGCAAGCGGCACGCACCCACGAACAAGCCGCCAGTTCGGCCATATCCTTGGATCAGCTGAAACAGGCCTTTCAGAACATCTACGAAACCATGGACGCCATAGCAACTTACAAGACCCAAGCACTCGGCACCATGAAGCAAACCGTGGAGCTTCTATCGCACGAAGTCGATAAAGCCAAGACGCATCTCGATCGAGTCCGGAGCGAACAACAAGCCGAGGTGGTAAAAGAATTCGAATTGAGTGGATCGGATGAAATTCGTTTTTAGAATGAACCCAATGACTTGTCGATATTCCCTCCTGTACATCAACGCCATCGTTCACAACAATTAGCCTCGACACAGAGCCGTATGGTGGGGTGAGTACCGCGGGACCGCGACGCGGTTTCCTTCGTTCGCCGCATTCTACGTGGGTAGGAGTTGACGAGATTCGGGGGAACGAGGCTGGGCTGTGTTACGGTGTTTTCTTGCGTAGCCTTCGTCGCCTTGGCCTAGAAAATAAGCCTGTCCCTTTTTTAGGAATTCAGGAGCGGCTAGTAATTCTACGGGTAGTTGTAGCGCGGACTGTTGGATATTTTCAAAACGAGAGCCGCTTGCAGGCGCTCGGAAAACCATATTGGAATCACGAGGAAAGACTTATGGATAGAGTCAACCTTACTACCCGGAGAATTACTCCGATATGTCTGTCAGTTGCAGGGCTTTTGTTTAGCCTGGCGACGTTTGCCAACGATTCTCATCCGCCCGGGAAACCGACGGAGGCCGGGGCAAACGCTGCTTCCCTATTGAGGCGGGATCCCATTGTCCAGAATGCAGCCCAGACGGTCACCCAAGGACGGGAGATTTTTCGCTTCGATACTTTTGGTGACGAGCAATTCTGGGGCGATTCGCTTCAGTTGCATAAGGCCATCGAAGGCGAACGATTTGGCGGGGTCGGTGACGGACTGACGCCACAACAAGCCTTGGGCCTGGGACTGAAGGTGGACGTAAAGGCGCTGCCGAGGGCGGTCGTCCAACAACTCAGACAGGGCACGGTCGATCTGAACGATGTGGCGATTACCCTGACCCTCATCAAGCAAGACGCCGTATTGGGCGTCAAAGGCACGTTCAATCCCGACGGCTCGCTCAAGTCCATCGGCCTCACTTGCGCTTTCTGTCACTCCACCGTGAATGATTCGATCGCCCCGGGCGTCGGCGAGCGCTTGGACGGATGGGCAAATCGCGATCTCAACGTTGGGGCCATCATCGCCTTCGCGCCCAATCTGCAACCGATCGTCGATTTGCTGAAAATCGTTCATCCCGACATTACCGATTCCGAAGTCCGCGACGTGCTAAATAGCTGGGGTCCCGGCAAGTTCGATGCGGAACTCCTGCTCGATGGCAAGGCGTTCACCCCGGAAGGCAAGCCGGCTGCCGCGCTCATTCCCAATGCCTTCGGTCTGGCGGGTTTCAACCAGCACACCTGGACCGGCGACTGGGGTACCGTCCCTTATTGGAATGCGTTCGTGGCCGTATTGGAACTGCGCGGGGTCGGCACCTTCTTCGATCCCCGGCTGGATAACGCCGATAAGTTTCCGATCGCTGCCGCAAGGCGATTCGGCCACATATCCGTCGATCCGGACGAGGATTTGGTCACGCCCAAACTGCCGGCGCTCCACTTCTATCAACTGGCTCTGCCCGCGCCCAAGCCAAAAGCCGGCGTGGACTTTGACGCGGAGGCGGCCAAACGGGGGCATGAACTGTTCGGCGGCAAGGCCAAGTGCGGAACTTGCCATGTCGAACCGCTGTGGACCGAACCGGGCTGGAACCTGCACACGCCCGAGGAGATGAAGATCGACAGCTTCCAGGCGAATCGGGCCCCCGGCGACAGTTACAAGACGATGAACTTGGCCGGCATCTTCGTGCGCGAACGCGGCTTGTTCATGCGTCCGGAGAACAAAGGGCGTTTTTACCACGACGGCCGTTTCCAGACCCTGCTGGACGTGGTGAACAGTTATAACGAGCGCTTCAACTTGGGACTAACCGACCAGGAAAAACGCGATGTGGTCGAATACCTGAAATCGTTGTAACGAAGCCGACGACTTCATCATACGAGGGGCGAGAACTCGCTCGCGAGTTGACTTAATCTTGTCCATAAAGCGCTTCCTCGCCATTCCTCGGCGGGCGAGGAAGCGCTTTAGTCCACCGCGCTCTTGGCATGATCTTCCCATCGTCCCGCGTTTTCCACTCGAGATCATTTGGGCGGAATGGGGCACAAATCTGATTAGCAGGAAGTGCCTGGGTTGAACCCTCGTTGATTGTGGCCGTAGTAATTGGCTACTTGATTAGCTTGCGATGCAGAAAGCGGATCTCCCTTGATATTTGATCCACCCATTCTCGATCCTTCTCGCAAACCAATTATCAATCCCGATCCGCCCGGCTCGTTTGCGGAATAGCCTTATCGTTCGATCCCTCGTTTCTGTCGCTCTGACACTCCTGCTCATGCCTGCCAGCCTCGCGTCGATGGGTTTCGGAGAGCTCGTTCCATCCTTTTTGAACCGAATAGACCGGCCGGCGCCCGATGACTTTTATAAATTCGTTTTGCATATGGACTGTTCCTTCTATCTCTTCGTAAAACGAGGCTACCGGGGCAATTTGACAAGCTTATGACGTAACGCGCCTTATAGCCTTTTGTGAAACATGAGAGCGTATATGCTCCAGGCTTGCCCGCCAAAATCCTTAGTAACGCGGAAGAAAAAAGTTTACGTGCGACATGGTGCATTCACCTCAAAAGATCAAAACACCTACTCACTGTAAGTATTGGATTACAATGTTAGGTTTTATGTTCCAACCCAGCTCATAGAGCCGTCGATGATTTCGCTTACGACTCTATGTTTATCCGAGGTTACTCAAATAGGAGATTTACCGCATGCACAAACACGTCGGGCACGATCATCTTTCCGGCAACCGCTTCCAAATCGTCGGCCTGGATCCGACGGCAAACACGGTGGCGATACAATACGACCCAAACGCCTGGATGCCGGACGCTGAGCCCCATCAACAGATGACATGGACCGAGTTCGTCAGCCACCTGATCAACGGCCATTTTGAAATCTATCGCGGGACTTGATCCCGTTTTTCTAAAGCTGCACGAGCGGCGATCGCGGTGTCCGGGAAATCTGAAAAAACACCGTCGACGCCTAGACGGTAGAACTGCCAGTACTCTTTCAGCGGATCGCTGCCGTAGTCGCTCGCCAAATAGCGAGGTTCGTTGCGAAAGGTCCAGGCATGAACGAATAGACCGGCGTTGTGCGCCTCCCGAACCATATGGGTCGGATGCCCGAGTTTTTTGTGCGAGTCATTCGCTAGGGCGTCAACTCCGCCGGTTCCGGTGACGCCGACGAGATAGCGCTTCCACGGCCCGATGCCGTCCGCATACGTTTTGATCTCCGCCAATCCCTCTCTCGTCAAGAGATCCGCATAGGTACGGGGATCGCCGCTGACCGTAAAGTCGTACGGCTTGCCCGGTATCACCCCACCATCCGGCGCAATGCCATTACCATCGATGAGCTGCACGAGCCGAGCCTCGGTCATTCTCCTCAACGCTTTTAAACTGGCTGCTTCGAAAGACTGGATCATCACCGGCGCCGTTCTGTGGTTCAGCTTATGCCGCTCCAGCAGCTTAACCAGGTTTTTCTCCAGCGGCAGGCCGGCCGACCTGTGATAAGTGGGATGCTTGGTTTCCGGATAAATGCCGATTACGCGTCCGCTCCGCTCGCTCTCCTGCTTTACCAACTCGATCACTTCCTCGAGCGTCGGAATTTCGCATAGATCGTCGAACTGCTGCGAACGAAATGGAAGGCGTTGCTTCGCGCGCAGGGTTTTTATCTCGGCGAGCGTAAAATCGTCGGCAAACCAGCCCTCCACGCTTACTCCATCAATGACCTTGGTCGTGCGCCGGTCGGCGAACTCCGGATGCTCGGCAACGTTCGTGGTTTCGGTGATGTTCAGCTCATGACGCGCGATCAGCACCCCATCATTGGTGGACACCAGATCGGGCTCGATGAAATCGGCCCCCTGCTCTATCGCGAGTTTATAGGCGGAAAGTGTGTGTTCGGGCATATAGCCGCTCGCCCCCCGATGGGCGATGACGACCGGCGGCTCTCCGCTTAACGTGGGGAACTTAAAGTAACGAGTACAGCCAGCCATAGACAGGACGCAACATACCGCAAACCCAAACCATAGTAATTTTCCCAAGCGCGCTCCGGCCAATCCGGTCAAAATCGGCTCCATTCTTCGCTAACGCTCCGCCGTAAACTCGGCTAAACGGGTTTGTCGAATGTGACATCCGCAATTTCCACCGTCACTAAACACACATCGTCTTCGAATTGCCTCTGGGGCGAGAAGCCCTGAACCTCGTTAATCAGCTCCTGAAGCAAAACCTCGCCCGAGAGCGTCATGTTTGCCGCCGCCAATTCGAAAAGGCGATCCTGACCCAAGATGTCGCCATCTTCTCCCCGGATTTCGAACAATCCATCGGTGAACAGCAGCACCGCGTCCCCCTCCTTCAATGCGGCTTTGCCGGTACGATAAGTCACGTCGGCTCTCACGCCGAGTACCCCGCCGTTGCTCGATTTTTCGCAATCCAAGTGCACAGCGCGTCCGGTTTCGTGATGAAAATGGATAGGGCAAGGATGTCCGGCATTGGCATAACGAAGCTCACCGGCACTGAAATCGATCACCAAGGAAAAAGCCGAGGCAAATGTAGGCAGGCTGCTATCTTCCAGTATCTCGCAAAGGTTTCGGTTGAGCGCCGTCAGGAATTCGCCCGGATCGGTGGCCGCGTCGCTGTGGTCTTGGATCAGCGCCCGCATCATGGCCATCACCAAAGCGGCTTGTACACCATGTCCCATAACGTCGGCTATCAAAACGGCGATCGCGGTGTCGGAAATTGGCAAGATCTCAAAGAAGTCGCCGCTCACCAAGCCCAAAGGAGCGTAATGACTCAGCACACGTATGGCACTGGCTTCCGGCGCGACACCGGGGGGAATGGTCGGCATCGTCCGCGGCAACATGGCCAGTTGCATCTCGCGGGCCATGCGCAAGTCTTCCGTCATTTGCTGATTGCGTCGGCTGATTTCGGCTTGCTTTTGCTCCAGTTGCGCGATGCTCTGCATCAGCAACCGAGTTTGTAGGCGGACGAGCGTTTGTACCGAAATGAGTCCCAAAAACGTGGTTCTATCATCCACCAGCAGCACATCTTGATTGAAACTTGCACCGGTGCGCGAAAACACGCGTTGCAGCACGTCAGCCCAGAGTTGCTTGGGATTGATCAATAACGGTAGGGCGACCAGATGATCGCGAACCGGCGCCTTCCCGAACAGCGAGAATCCGTATTGAGAGCCAAGCTGCATGCCGATCTCGTGGCGGGCGCACAAACCGATCACACGTTCCTTGTCCAGCACGGCCATAAAACTCACGTCTGCCTGCCGGAACTTCTCGTATACGCGTTCCAACGGTTCGCTTAGTTGTACACAGGTCCTGTGATCCACCAAGGTGAGCCAATCGACGCTCACCATCTCGGAAATCGCTTCGGTGAAGCCGATCGGGTTTTCGCTTGCTTCTAAATTGGTCATCTTCTCGACTTTCTGCGCCCTAGCGACCTGATTCGTCACGCCATATCTTACCCAACTCTAAACCATCGTGATGCACGAAGCGAAAATGGGCTCCGGCTTTACCGCTTGGGGCCGGACGGCAGAGTTTCAGAATCTGAAACTTTCCAGCCGTTTTTCGCTCGAAGTGTCGACTTCTCGTTTAGAATCTAAGCCCATGCCGAATCTTGGCTATCCGGATACAGTAAATCCGTTCCAACCACTCCGAAAAATGAGCTCGAGACGCAAACTTCAACGCAACCGTCAGCGACGCCGGCTGGGCGGCGTGTGCGCAGGAATCGCGGATTATTTTGACGTCGACGTCACGGTAGTGCGTTTTCTGTTCACCTTGTCGGTATTCTTTTCGTTCAGCCTGACGATGTGGATTTATCTGGCGCTCTGGGCTTTGCTGCCGGCCGGAACCGAAACGCCGATGCCGGAGGTTTCCTGGCGTCTGTATCGAGAACTCAAACGGATCGAGAAACTGGTCCGCAAAGCCCACCGCCGATTGCCGGCGTCGGTCGCCGATGAGGTTCAGGAAACCTTTGACGCGATCAAGATTCTTGCTCCTTATTTGGAACGCCTGAGTACCACGCCAAACACGACCGATTCACTTCGGGAACAGGCATTGCTGCGCTTTCCGGCCGTCGTGAGGCAAATGCTGTCCTTCCCCGCAAACTTACCCCCTTTCAAACGCCTACTTGTCGAGTTGGCAGAGCTAAAGGACGAGATTCAACGCGCCTCGAACGAATTGATCGATCAAGAAATACACCGAACCTTGGGCGATGCGGACGCTGTTTCGCCACAGGTAAAAATATGGAAAGAACGTCTCTCTCCCTTGAGAGAGACTTTGCGCGAACGTGCGGGTGGAAATACCTTGCTCATGCTGCAGCAAATCGAGGAAAAACTGACATTTCTCATGGAACGGATCGACAGCGGCAACGATGTGTTCGATCTGGCGCCTTTCGAAGTACGCAAGATCGCCTTCGACTATCTGCCGGACACCGTCAATCAATATCTGCAACTTCCGCCGAGTATGGCCCGCTCGCAACAGTTGAGCAGCGGCAAGACCGCCGAAGAATCGCTCAACGATCAACTGAACTTGCTCGACCGTGCCTTGCACGATCTCGCGAAGAGCCTCTTTGAAAAGGATGCCCAGGGTTTGTTGGTGCATGGACGATTTCTCAAGGAAAAATTCGCCGAGCAATCCTTCCGGCTGTCCGACTGAATGCGTCAGCGGCTAAACGCCCTGGAATCGCGCGCATGGCGCTTTTGTCACCGGCACGGGACAACAGCCGCCATAAACTCATGTACGGGTGATCCGTTGCCTTATTAATTTTTATGTGACAAAACGAATTTGCCCCCGCGCGCCCTATGGCTGTTGCGTTACAATATGCCATTCATCCAACCAGCCTGTAGGTTCGATTTATGTTTAGCAAGGGTATGGAAATCGCCGGATTCGACGATGAACTTTGGTCGGCGATTCAAAACGAAGAAAGAAGACAAGAAGACCATATCGAGCTGATTGCTTCCGAAAACTATGCCAGTCCACGGGTGCTGCAAGCACAAGGCACTGTACTCACCAACAAGTACGCCGAGGGCTACCCGGGCAAACGTTACTACGGCGGCTGCGAATACGTGGATGTCGTCGAGAGCCTGGCTATCGAACGTGCAAAAGAACTGTTCGGCGCCGATTTCGCCAACGTTCAGCCCCACTCCGGCTCGCAAGCCAATGCCGCGGTTTACATGGCCCTGCTCGAACCGGGCGATACCATACTCGGCATGAGCCTGGCCCACGGCGGCCATCTTACCCACGGCGCCAAGGTCAATTTCTCGGGCAAGATTTACAACGCTATTCAATACGGCCTCAATCCCGCGACCGGGCATATCGATTATGACCAGGTAGAAACCCTGGCCAAGGAATACCGGCCCAAGATGATCATTGCCGGCTTCTCCGCCTATTCGAGAATTGTCGACTGGCAGCGCTTCCGCAGCATCGCCGATTCGGTCGGAGCTTTTCTGGTTGTGGATATGGCGCATGTGGCGGGACTCGTCGCTGCCGACGTCTACCCCAGCCCGGTACAAATAGCCGACGTCACCACGACGACCACCCACAAGACCCTGCGTGGTCCGCGCGGCGGGCTGATTCTGGCCAAGTCCAACCCGGATATCGAGAAGAAGCTGAATTCCCTGGTTTTCCCCGGCATCCAAGGAGGACCCTTGATGCATGTGATCGCGGCCAAGGCCGTCGCCTTGAAGGAGGCCGCACAGTCGGACTTCAAGCAATACCAGGCGAGCGTCGTCGAAAACGCGCGTGCCATGGCACAGCGCTTCATCGACCGTGGGTACAAAATCGTCTCGGGCGGGACCGATAATCATTTGTTCCTGGTCGATTTGATCGACAAGGGGCTCACGGGCAAGTTGGCGGACGAAACTTTGGGACGGGCCAATATCACCGTAAACAAGAATGCCGTTCCCAACGACCCGCAGTCGCCGTTCGTCACCAGCGGCATTCGCGTCGGGACACCGGCCGTAACCACCCGCGGTTTCACCAAGCTCGATTGCGAAACGCTGGCCGGCTGGATGTGCGACGTGCTCGACGAGCCGCAAAGCGAAGCGGTCATCAACCGGGTTAAAGAAGAGGTGCTGCAGCTTTGCCGCAGATTCCCCGTCTACGCGGACTAATATAGTTTTTCTTCCGGGCGGCACGGGTTTCTTGAAGGCCCGCGCCGCTCCGTTTGTAACGAACCAATCATGCGCTGTCCATTTTGCGGTGCTCAAGACACGCGGGTAATCGACTCCCGCTTGTCCCAAGAAGGCGATCAGGTGCGTCGGCGCCGCGAATGTACCGAGTGCAAGGAACGCTTCACGACTTATGAGGCGGCGGAGCTGAACATGCCTCGGGTGATCAAGGGCAACGGCAGCCGGGAACCGTTCCGGGAAGACAAGCTTCGCGCCGGTATCCTTCGCGCTCTTGAGAAACGCCCGGTGGGAAGCGACCGTATCGAAGCGGCCATCAATCGCATCAAGAAAAAACTGTTGGCTCGCGGCGAGCGGGAAGTTTCATCCCGATTGATCGGCGAAAGCGTGATGCAAGAACTCAGTGAGCTCGACCATGTCGCTTATGTGCGGTTTGCCTCGGTATACCGGAGTTTCGAGGACGTAAACGAATTTCGCGAGGTGATCGACCGCCTCGAGAAACAGCCCGATCCGGACGAGAAAAGAGATCAGCCGGATTTGTTCGACGACGAGTCGGCGTCATAAGCCAAGCGACCACTCCGGATGAGTCTTTCTATGGCATTTACCCTCGAAGACGCGGAATTCATGGCCCGCACGCTTCACTTGGCCGAGCGCGGTTTATACACGACCGACCCCAACCCGCGGGTCGGTTGCGTGATCGTAAAAGACGGACAGATCGTCGGCGAGGGCTGGCATCAACAAGCGGGTGGGCCCCATGCCGAGATCGAGGCGCTTCGGGAAAGCGGTGTTCGGGCACACGGCGCGACCGCCTATGTCAGCCTGGAGCCATGCTGTCATCACGGCAAAACGCCGCCCTGTACGGAGGCTTTGATATCGGCCGGAATTTCTCGCGTGGTGGCGGCCATGAAAGACCCGAATCCGCGGGTTGCGGGCGAGGGTTTGAAGAAACTCAAGGATGCCGGCGTGGAAGTCGCATGCGGGCTATTGGAAAATGCGGCGGCGACGTTGAATCCCGGTTTCTGCAAGCGCATGAAAACCGGCCGGCCGTATATCCGAAGCAAACTGGCCATGAGCCTGGACGGTCGAACCGCCTTAGCCTCCGGCGAAAGCAAATGGATTACCGGCGAAGACGCCCGGCGCGACGCGCACCGTTTGCGGGCCAGGAGCTCGGCCATCCTGACCGGCATCGGCACCGTGCTCCAGGACAACCCAGAATTGACGGCGCGCTTGCCCGAAGCGGCGGGAGAGGTTTTACAGCCGGTCCGTGTAGTCCTCGATTCCCGGCTACGCATTCCCGCGACAATCCGTCTCGCCAGCGAGAGGAACCGCACGACGGTCTTAACGGCCGTATCGGATAAGGAAAGAATTCAAGCTTTGTCGGCCGGTTTCGACATCGAGAGCTTGCCCGCCGCGCTTGACGGACGGCTGAACTTGACGGCGGTCGTCGACTGGCTGGGCGATCGCCAATTCAACGAAGTTCTGGTCGAGGCCGGTCCGATCCTCAACGGCGCCCTGCTCCGGGAAAATCTGGTGGACGAATGGATCGTGTATGTCGCTCCGGTAGTTCTGGGCGATCAGGCGCGCGGACTGTTCTACCTGCCTGACTTGACGCGGATGGCCGAGCGGTTTGAGATGACGATTAGCGACGTGCGGCAGGTTGGGAGCGATCTCAAATTGACCTTGCACAGACAGAAGTGTTTTTGAATCACCAACGAGCTCTTTATGTTCACCGGCATCATCCAAGCGATTGGAACCATCACCCGCATCGAGCCTAAAGGGGGCGACTGCCGTTTGACGGTAGCCGCCGGAAAACTTCCCTTCGCCGATGTCAAATTGGGCGACAGCATTGCGGTTAACGGCGTCTGCTTGACGGCGATCGAACTCGGCGATCAGCTTTTTGCCGCCGACGTCTCGCGGGAAACCTTGTCCCGTACCACGCTGGGCGGAGCCAAAACCGGCACTCGTGTGAATCTGGAACTGGCCCTGCTGCCCACCACTCGGCTCGGAGGGCATCTCGTCAGTGGCCATGTGGATGGCGTAGGCACGGTGGTCGACAAGCGCAGTGAAGCCCGCTCGGTGCGTTTTACCATCGAAACGCCGGCAGGTTTGGCCAAATACATTGCCGAGAAAGGTTCGATCTGCATCGACGGGATCAGCTTGACGGTGAACGAAGTAAACGGCAACCGCTTCGGCATCAATATCGTTCCGCACACCTTGGCCGAAACAACTCTGGGCGAAACCGCCGTGGGGCAGCGGGTTAACCTGGAAGTTGACATTCTGGCCCGCTATCTCGAGCGGCTTTTACTCGGCGAGCGAGCCTCCGAGAGCGGACCGGCCCTTACCGAAGATTTTCTTAAAAACACCGGTTTTATCGCCTAGGCATGAACAGCATCGAAGAAATCATCGAGGATATCCGCCTCGGCAAAATGGTGGTCATCATGGACGACGAAGACCGCGAAAACGAGGGTGATCTGGTCATGGCCGCCGTCTATACGCGTCCCGAGGACATCAACTTCATGGCGCGGTATGGCCGCGGATTGATCTGCCTGACATTGACCCGGGAGCGCTGCCAGCAACTGCGGTTGCCCTTAATGGTGAATGAGAACAAGACGCCCCATTCCACTAATTTCACGGTGTCCATTGAAGCCGCGAGCGGCGTCACGACCGGCATTTCGGCCGCAGATCGCGCCCGCACGATTCTTTGCGCGGTGGCAGCCGAGGCCAAACCGGACGATTTGGTTCAGCCGGGCCATGTTTTTCCGCTGATGGCGCAACCGGGAGGCGTGCTCAATCGTGCCGGGCACACCGAGGCCGGTTGCGACTTTGCCCGGCTGGCAGGACTTGAGCCCACCGCCGTGATTGTGGAGATTCTCAACGACGACGGGTCCATGGCGCGCGGCCCCGATTTGGAGAAATTCGCGCAAGAGCACGGCCTCAAGATCGGAACGATCGCCGATTTGATTCATTACCGAATCCAGAATGAAAAGACCGTGGAGCGGATCTGCTCTTGTGATTTCCCGACGGAATTCGGCCAATTCCGCTTGCACGCCTACCAGGATCAGATCGACAAGCGCTTGCATCTGGCGCTGACGATGGGAAAAGTGGCCGGCGACGAACCGGTACTGGTTCGGGTGCACGGGCGCAATCTCCTGAGCGATTTGTTCGGAGCCAGACGGAGCGATAGCGGTCTACCCCTGCGCAATGCGATGAAGCGGATTGCCGACGAAGGGCACGGGGTATTGGTGGTCATCCGCAAGGAAGAGGATGACAAGTCTCTGGTCGAACGCATACACCAATACCAGATGGAAGATAATGGCATCGGACTGCCCGTCAACGATCCAAAAACCGACGATTGGCGCACCACCGGAACCGGTGCCCAAATCTTGGCGGATTTGGGGGTACACAAACTCCGCGTATTGGGTGCTCCGAAAAAATATCTTGGTTTATCCGGTTACGATCTGGAAGTCGTCGAATACGTTTCCTGAGAATAGAGAGAACATCGATGTCCGATATCAAAACTTATGAAGGCCATCTCTTGGCCCAAGGCGCCCGTTTTTGCATTGTGGCGTCTCGTTTCAATAGCTTCATCGTTGACCATTTAGTAGCCGGAGCAGTAGATGCCCTATTGCGGCACGGCGGAAAAAAAGAAGACATACATCTAATCAAGACACCCGGAGCTTACGAACTGCCGCTGGCGGTGCAGAAGGCAGCGGCCTCGAAACGCTACGATGCCATCGTGGCCGTCGGCGCAGTCATTCGGGGCTCCACACCCCATTTCGACTACGTGGCAGGCGAATGCGTGAAAGGCATGAGCAGCATCTCGCTAAAGCATGAAATTCCGGTCGCCTTCGGCGTCCTCACGGTGGACACCATAGAGCAAGCCATCGAACGGGCCGGGACCAAAGCCGGGAATAAAGGCGCCGAAGCGGCATTGTCCGCAGTCGAGATGGTTAACCTATTGAACCAGTTAGGCTCGGCATGAGTAATGCGCGAACCATGGCACGGCGCTGTGCGGTACAGGCCTTGTATCAATGGCAGTTGAGCGATGCCAATCTGTCGGCGATCGAATCTCAATTCCTCGATGAACTGAAAGCGGTCAAGGTACTTTTTAAGAGATATCAGAACGGGTACGACTTAACCGATCATGAACAAGGTCTTCTTGAAGAATTGCTTGAGAAATACTGCCGCCAGAGGGAAACGGAAGACCCGACACCCGAGCGGCCCCCTCTCGATTACCTGGTCGAGCATTGCTGTGCGCCGGAAATCAACACCCGGTACTTTAAGGAATTGCTGCATGCCGTGCCCGAACACCTCCATGTTATCGATTCGGCGCTGAGCGAATTCGCCGATCGCACCGTCGCGGAGATCGATCCGGTGGAGCGGGCCATTCTGCGGATAAGCGGCTATGAGCTGCTCTTTCGCCTGGAAATGCCGTATCGGGTCGTGCTGAACGAAGGCATCGACCTCGCGAAGCATTTCGGAGCCGCAGAAAGCCATAAATACGTTAATGGCATATTGGACCGGATAGCCCGTAAGCACCGTACGGCGGAACTGCAAACGAGACATAAAACCTAGCGGTTGCTTCACCAATCCCTGCATGGCGTAATACCATGGCGCTAGGTGAATTTGACCTCATTCGCCGATTTTTCACCGTCCAAGCCGTCAAACATCGGTCGACGATTTTAGGCATCGGCGACGATTGCGCTTTGCTGCGGTGCGAGAGTGACCAGGAGTTGGTCATAACCGTCGATACCCTAGTGGAAGGAGTGCATTTTCTGCACGATGTCGATCCGGAAAGTCTGGGACATAAAGCGCTGGCCGTAAATCTCAGCGATCTTGCCGCGATGGGCGCAGAGCCTAAGTGGGTCACCCTCGCTCTTACCCTCCCCCATTGCGACGCAGACTGGCTGCAAAGTTTCGCGAAGGGTTTTTTCACTTTAGCCAAACGCTACGAGGTAGAGTTGATCGGCGGAGATACCACTCGTGGCCCGTTGACGATTACCGTCCAAGCGCTCGGTCTTACACCTCGGAACCACGCTCTCCGGCGATCCGGCGCCTGTCCCGGGGACTTGGTTTATTTGACCGGCGAATTGGGCGCCGCCGGACTAGGGCTTAAGATTCGTCTGGGCCAAACCGGCATCGAAGACCAAGGCGCCTTCGCCCATTTGGAAAGACCGGAGCCCCGTGTCGACATCGGCTTGAAGCTACGCGGCTTGGCTAGCAGCTGTATAGACGTATCCGACGGGCTCGCCGCCGATTTAGGACACATCTTGGAAGCCTGTGACGTGGGCGCGACTCTCTATTGGGAACGGCTACCATTATCGGATGGCGTGCACCGTTATGTCGCGGAGACGGACGATTGGTCGATGCCCTTATCGGCGGGTGACGATTACGAACTTTGTTTCACTGTTCCACCGACGAGCCGGGAGGAGTTAGAGCGCAACCTAACCGCAGGTGGTTTTCCATTTGCCTTGATTGGCCAAATCGAGTCCCAAGCGGGGCTGAGGCTTTCCAAAGAAGGCCGGTCCATTGAACTTTCTCAAAACGGATATCAACACTTTTCCAGTGATTAGTCGGACAAGAAAAACACGATCCCATCGGCCTATTGCAGCGGCGGAGATTTTCCGTGATCTCTCGTGCTTCCTGGCTTTCGGTTTCGGGTCCGGTCTTGCGCCAGTCGCACCGGGAACCTTCGGGACGCTGGTCGCCGTCCCGATATACTGGCTCGTAGCTAGTCTAGACGCACCGATTTACGCACTAACCGTAATCGCCTTTTTGATTTCTGGCGTCTACATCTGTGGGCGTTGTGAAAAACTGCTTAAGGTGCAAGATCATCCTGGCATAGTCTGGGACGAGATCGCCGGCTTCCTGATCACCATGATGTTCGCACCCGCTTCATGGGAATGGGTGTTAATAGGCTTCCTGGTCTTTCGTCTCTTCGACATCTGGAAACCTTGGCCGATAGCCATAATCGACCGCACCGTTCACGGCGGACTCGGGATAATGATCGACGATGCATTGGCAGGCATTTACGCAGCCATTTGTTTGCTGGCGTTACGAACCGGATTCGGCATCTGACGATCGTAAAGCCTTTTTGTCACTCAACGTTAACGTTTGATTGCGTTAAGGAAACATTTACGGTATAGTACTCTGAATTGACGCGGGGTGGAGCAGTCTGGTAGCTCGTCGGGCTCATAACCCGAAGGTCGTAGGTTCAAATCCTGCCCCCGCTACCAATAAATTCAGAAGCTTACAGATAAACATCTGTAGGCTTTTTTTGTTTCTGGCGTCTGCTAGCGAAGGTGGTTTGCTTCATGACGACCAACTCACAACCATGGATGGCATCAGCGTATCACAGGGAGTTTTTTAGAGCTTCTCTAAGGGAAAACCTTTTACTCAGGCGCATCGCTCATGAATAGCGGTTTCCAAACGGTCCCTTAGACTCCCGATAGTGCCAGTATCAATCATGACATCGGTATCCCGGAACTCCCCGGGAAGCCCATAAAACTCACGCCTACTCCGAACAGTCGACTCAGGATCCGCGTGTGCAGCTTCACCTCTGACAAGTTGTTTCGCGCACTGAAAGGACCTTCTACGGTAATCACCGAGAAATGAGTCACACTGAATGGCTGCCGTGCGTATTCCATTCATACGTAACATTTCGCTTAACTTAAACATCTTCCATAAAATTGCGATCATCCTTCTTTATCGTAAATCAGCTGCTTTTTCCGCTCTTTAATGAATTTTCTAGGTATGGCTCTACTTCTTGCAGCTAGGGGATTTTCAAGATCCTTCTCCTGAGTATTAACCTCGCTCTTCCTGTTCAGAATCGCCGTGCACAGTACTAATATGGCTAGAAGATTATAATAAAGATCGAAGTACGCTAGGCCTAAAAAAGCTCCGGCAGTTGCGTAACCTATCAGCGAAACCTGGATCATCGAGCATAAATCGGAAATCCATCTTGTCTCATCAGACCGCTTCGCAATACGAATTGCCGCGGAAGCGGCTCTCCATCCGGAAACCCAAAGTAATAAAAAAAGTGCGAGGCCGACAAACCCGTGTTCGCCTAATATTTCAAAGTAAATGCTATGTGCGTCGTGCACATCGTCGGGATTTGGTGCATAAAGGCTGAATGTTATTGGCCTAAAGCATTCAAATCCTCCGCCCATAATTCTGTCTTTAGCAAGATTAAAAGCCATTGTCCAAGCATTAATACGCCCCATTGCCGAGTCATCCTGCTCATATGTTTTTATAGTTGACATCCGCGCGTGCCATGATTCCGGCATAAAGGCGATAATAGTAGGTATCGAAACAATTAAAACTAAGATTAACAGTCCTTTTTTGCGACTCTTTGCGATCAGAAAGAAGATCATCGCAGCGAGTCCAAGTAAAGCACCGCGAGATTGAGTTCCTACAATGGAAATAACGCATAACAGGATCGCCAGTCCCAAGCCCTGCTTCAGCCGCTGTTGCTCCACACTAAGTTGGAGATAGCGAAGCAAAGGGATGGTCATGATAAGTGCAAGACCAATTTCATTATTCCCCGCAATGAAACTTCCCCCAGGTCCATAAACTGCATATGCCCCACCCGTTAACACAGTAAAAATACCGCCTTTAAATCCATAAAATCCGAGTGACAAAGCAATAACTGAAACCATGGCATTTATTCGCCACTTAGTGGTCATAACCATGATGACCACGAAAGTCATTAACTGAATCTTCCAAACCTTATTCCATTGTTCCCAGGCTCCTTCTTGATCAATAGCGAAAAGAGTAGTCAGAAATATCCATCCAATAAAAATCAACAAAATTACTGGAATAGATGTCCAGGGTACCTTCTTAGGCTCTTTCCAAATTAATAGACCGAGCAAGATGGCAAGCGCGGTAATCAAAGCGAAGGGAAAATCGTGAGCAAATTGCCATGAAAGCTTGTGGGGATTCATATAAGACAACCAACACCACAGCAATAGACCAATATCTGGCCGAGACAAAATTTTCGGCAACAATCCGAAAACAACCACTGTTACAAAGACGTCTCTAAGTGGCATAGGGTATCGTCACAAATGTAGTGATAACTATCTCAAGCAAACTCAAATGACAAAGAGCTTTAATAGAGACATGCATTAATTCCGCATATCGGGATTTAGAATCTTTAGGTACTCTTCAATCAATATATCCACTCGTTGCTCCCATTCATTTTCAGCTGCATAGTTGAGGATAGGTGCTTTCTCCCATGGTTGGGCTAGTGCTCGGTGAAGAGCATCCAATAGCGCTACGGGATCACCAAAAGGAACTGTAAAACCTAATTCGTCTCGGCAAACCACTTCTCGATTTCCGCCAACGTCAGTGGTGACGACGGGTAAACCACATGCCATTGCCTCCAAAAAAACATTCGCCCAGCCTTCGTTGGATGTAGCCAAAACAAACAAATCCGCGGCGGAAAGCAACCATTTCAGACGTTCTGGCGGCATCGCGCCCAAAAATCGAACATGCTGCTCTAGATTCAGCTGCACAACCAAGGCTTTAAGTGTATCGCCTATATCCCCCTCGGGTCCGGGCCCACCGACGATCAGGTAAATCAAGTCCGGATACTTCTCAACTAAGTTCGGGAGGAGTTCAATTACGCGGTGAAATCCTTTGCGCGGGACCAAGGAACCCACTGTAATCAGCACCCGCGCTTGAGGAGAAACTCCCAGTTGCCGCCGTGCTTCAAACCGGTCCACCGGCTCAAACTTGCTTAAAGCGACTCCATTACCCACAACGCTAATCTTTTCGGATTTGGCGCCCAAGCGGACGGCGTGTTCTTTCAGTGCCCGGGAAACCGAAAAAACATGACTGGCGTTCCTTAAAGCTTTAACTAAACGCTTCCGCCGCCCAGAGTACTTTGCCAAAGGCACCTCGGTTCCACGCAAGGTAATAGTTACCGGAATCTTGAACCATTGACCGAGAAGAGTCGCTGCATAACCATCCGGGTAGGCGAAGTGAGCATCAATGAGATTGAATCCGAAATCTCGCCGCAAACGGCATAGCGTGGGATAGCTACCTAACGCCATAAAGAAACCATCCCAGGATTTGAGCAGTCCCGGGATGGAAAAAAACTTTGGGTGATAAACGTGAAATTCATTCTGAATTTCGAATTCTGGCGCCTCGGGCCTGAAGTAAGGACGCCATTTTCGCAATAGGCCTTGAAAAGGGAACCAGGGTATTGGTGCAACTACGATCAAAGGCACTCTGCGCCCAACCCTGAACATACGCTCCTGCACGAATAGACCAACATTGGGCTGGCCTGTGTGGGGAAACACGGTCGTAAACACCAGTACGCGAGGCATGGAAGCGTCAGCGTCCATCATGCTGATCGGTCGTTTAATTGCCATCAGAATCCCGGTCGATAAAGATTATTATCTGAGACAGCCCCAGAGCCCCGGTGCGCATGCCCGATTGTCTCGACATAGACGCTTGGCGCGAAACCGGCCTCCTGGTTTATAAAGATCGCTGTTGTGAAGCCTTTTACGTCGTCTGGTCTTTAGCCCAAAAGTCCACTGCTACGGTTTGCCTTGAAGCAAGGGCTGATAAACATTCACATAACGCCCGACACTCCCTGCCCAATTCCGCTGCTGCTCCACAAACCGCCGCCCCGCCTCTTTGACTGCCGACCAAGTCTCTGGGTGATCGAGGATATCTAAAATCTTATGGGCCAAGTCTGGAACGTCACCTGCCTTGAACAGCCACCCGGTTTCTCGGTTCTTGATGAGTTCCTTGTGCCCTCCGACATCGGAGGCGACCACCAAACGCCCTTGGGCCATCGCTTCGAGCGGCTTAAGGGGAGTAACCAACTCGGTCAACCGGATCGAATAACGGGGATAAACAAAGATATCGACCTGGTCGTAATATCTCTGAACCTTATCGTGTGGCACACGCCCGACAAAAAGGATTCTGTCTTCTACTCTGAGTTTCTTCGCGATTTCCATGAGATGCGACTCTTGCGGACCACCTCCGACCAAGAGCAGACGAAGCTCCGGTTTTTTTTGCAGCATCTCCGGCATGGCTTCGAGAAGTAACGGTAGCCCTTCATAGGCATAAAAGGACCCGATAAACCCTAATACCGTCTTTCCGGTGAGGCTCAATTCTTCACGAAGATCTTGATCGGGCATGCCCCCGAATTGGAAACGATTAACGTCAACCGCGTTCGGGATGACAGTTATCTTATCGTCCGGAATGCCCCTTTGAATGATGTCCTGGCGCAAGCCCTCGCAAATCGTAGTGATTGCGTGCGCTCCCCTGAACACATAGGTTTCCAGGGCGCGCGTCGCCCTGTAGCGAGGCCCTCCTTCCCGACTTGTCCCGTGATCTACGGCGGCATCCTCCCAAAATGCCCGGCATTCATACACCACGGGCAACGAGTACCACTGTGCGACGCGTAATGCGGCGAGGCCATTCAAAGCCGGCGAATGGGCGTGCAAAATATCGGGTTTCACCTCTTCAACGACATCACCCAATCGCTTCGCAAGGCCGTCTACCACCGCGAACTGATCAAGTAAAGGTAAACGGGCATACCAGCCGATCGGCTGGGGCGTTCGAAAAAACCGAAAGCCGTCCACTTCTTCGACGAGCACATCCGAAGCTTTGTGTTTGGCGGAGGTGATATGAAACGTTTCGAATCCCAAAGCACGCTGCTGCTCGAGAATGGCGCGCGTACGAAAGGTATAGCCGCTATGCAAGGGTATGGAATGGTCGAGGATGTGAAGAATACGCATAGTGGTCGGCTATCGTCCTCAATTATGCATGACGGCGTAAAAAAGATTCGTACATCAGGAGCGACCATAATCCGGCACTGTGATCGCGAAGCCCCGCTTGGTGCTGGTCGAGCATCGTCTTGAGAAAATCCATATTGAAGACTCCGGATTCCGCCAGATTCGAGCCCATGACGGCATCCCTCACTTTCTGTTTGAGGGGTCCTCTGAACCAATTCGCCAAAGGCACAGCGAAACCCATTTTCGGACGATAAAGGGTATCGTTGGGCAAATACGGCTCCAGAGACTTCTTAAACAGATATTTCCCCGCCTGCCCCCGTAACTTGACTTCCGGCGGCAATCCGGAAATCCATTCCACTAACTTGTGATCCAACAAGGGAACACGCACTTCCAAGGCGTGGGCCATACTCGCGCGATCGACCTTGGTGAGAATATCGCCGGGAAGATAGGTCTTCATATCCAGGTATTGCACCAACGACAGCGGATGCCGGCTCGGAGCATTTTCCGCAAAACGATGCAAGACATCTACGGCGCTATAGCCTTGTAGATTACGCCGGAATGCCGAGCTAAAGATCCCTTCTCTTAAGTTGTCGGGCAAAATCGAGACACTGTGAAAATAACCTTCGACGGAATCGCGGGCTAAGGCTTCGAAAGTGGACTTGGCCCGAAAAATTTTGGGCGCCCAGTCGACCTTGGGATAAACATGGCCGAGCAACCCGAATAGCGGGCGCCGAACGCTCAGGGGCAGTAACGAACGGATGCGCTCTTCGTACACATGCCAGCGATAGCGCCGGTAACCGGCCAGATTTTCGTCACCGCCATCTCCGGACAACGCCACGGTAACTTCTTTCCGCGCCAACTCGCACACCCGATAAGTCGGTAAGGCCGAGCTGTCCGCGTACGGCTCGTCGTACAGATCCGCGAGCCGGTCGACGAGCGAGAAATCGTCCGGATCGACTCGCTCAACCCGATGTCCCGTATGATAGCGTTCCGCCACCATTGCCGCGTACCGGGTCTCATCGAATGCCGGATCCCCGAACGAAATGGAACAGGTGTTGACCGGGTCGCCGGACAGACTGGCCATCATCGCTACTACGGCGCTCGAATCGACGCCGCCCGACAGAAACGCGCCCAACGGCACATCGGCTACCAAACGTATACGGACGGCCTCGCGCAAGCGCTCGATGAGTTCCTCCTGCGCCTGCTGCTCCGTAATCCCGGTATCTACTGCAAACGGCACATCCCAGTAGCAATTGGGGACACACTCCGGTTCACCGCGCTTGAGCCTTAGCCGGAACCCGGGAGCCAGTTTACGAACACCCGAAAATATACTTTTGGGATCGGGGACATATCCATAGGCGAAATAATCTTCCACTGCGGTAGGATCGATCTCGCGCGGAACCTTCGGATGTTGCAACAGAGCCTTTAATTCCGATCCGAAAATAAACTGCCCGTTCGGGAGATCGGCGTAGTACAAAGGCTTCACCCCCAACCGGTCACGAGCCAGGAATAGGATTTCTCGCGGACGATCCCAAATTGCGAACGCAAACATGCCGCGAAACCGATCAACGCAGGACTCCCCCCACGCTTCCCAGGCATACACGATGACTTCGGTATCGCAGTGGGTTTGAAATTCGAAACCCAGAGCTTCGAGATCGCGTCGAATCTCGCGGAAATTGTAAATCTCGCCGTTATAGGTAACGACAACGGTTTTGTCTTTATTGAACAGCGGCTGCTGACCGCTCGAGAGGTCGATAATAGAAAGGCGCCGGTGCCCGAATCCCAGCCCCGGCTCGGTATGCAAGCCGCCTTCATCTGGGCCTCGATGGTGCTGGCTTTCGTTCATCCGCCCGAGCAGATCGCGGTCAATCTCTTTCCGCCCGAACCTGTCGAAAATGCCAACGATTCCACACATAGTGTTTGTTCCTCAATGCCTCGTGCTTAATAACTCGTCATAAACGTCAAGATAACGATCAACCATACCGTCTAGACTAAATGACTCTTTCGCCCTCTTGAGCCCTGCCCGACCATGAGCCAAAACCATTTCCCGATCATCCAGATAAGTTGCCAAAGCCGTCGCCATGGCCTCGGGATTTTCTTTCGGCACCAAAATTCCCGTGACGCCGTCCACCACCAATTCCGGATTGCCGCCCACGTCGGTTGCGACCAACGGGAGACCCGTAGCCATAGCCTCCAGGATCGTGTTCGATATGCCTTCGGCTTGCGACGGGAGCACGAAGATATCCAGCCCGCGCAATATATCGGCGATATCCGAACGCTCGCCCGGCATCCAGACCAGGTGCCCCATACCGGCTTCCTCCAACAGATGACGAACCTCAGCGCGCAGTGGGCCGTCACCCACCAGCACCAGGCGCACTCTTTCCCGAAAATCAGGGCGGCGATCGATCAGGTGCAGAAAGGCGTTCGCCAGCGTAATCTGGTCTTTAACACCGTGCATGCGACCTACTGTGCCGATGATGATTTTCTCTTCCCGATCCAGGAAAGGACATCCTTCTATCCGACGCTTGCCATCAGGAGCCGGATGAAATACTGCCGTATCGACGCCATTGCAAATGCGGGTGATTCTGTCTTCCGGAACGTCAATTTTCTTTCGAAGATAGAGTTCCAGATGGCGCGATAGCGGAATATAACGATGCACAAGCAGCCTGAAAAACCGGCGCAACCACTGGTATTTCCGATTGCTCCCCTCCGGATCGAAAACATCCCATCCGTGCTCGCCATGCGCCCGCCGGGGAATGCCCGCCAACCAGGCGGCCATTTGACATTCCAAGGCGGCCAGGTTGCGGGTGTGGACAATGGCGGGCTTGAGTTGACGCAGCAGTTTGTAGAGCCGCGCGTGAACCGCAAAATCCTGACCCTCCCGACGGTGCAGCTCGTAAACCGGAACCTCTTTTTTGAGCCGCGATCTGAAATCGGTCGAATCTCTGAGACAAATGACAGCATGCCGATACCGGTCCGGCGGGGTCCGGTTGATCAAATTCACCAGCCCGTTTTCCAGGCCGCCGACACCAAGGCGATAGATGATATGCGCGACCAGCGGCGAAGTCATCGGTCTACGACTCGGCCGCCTGTCTTAGGCTTTGCTCCAACGACGGCAACATCGCATCGATGAAACGCTGAAGCGCCTGCGAAGCTTCCTCGATATTTTCGTCGTATTCCGTAACGACGATTATCGCCGCGCCGTCTCGAATCGTTCCCAACAGTTTGTCTTTGGCTTCAAGCAGTTTCCCAAGATAGTCGTTTGCCGTATAGCGCCCCGATACCCAGTTCCAGCGCCAGGTCAACAGGTTTTGGCCGGGCGAATTAAGACGCCCTTGCCAGACCGTGACGGGAATACCATTCAACTGAATCTCGACCGGCTTCTCTTCCGGCATCTTCCATACCGGATGCTTTTGGCGAATCAAGATGTTTTGGGAATTAATGAGTTCCGCATCCTGTTCTTGGCCGCGATAGTACATGAGGTACAAACCGATCCTACTGGAGCTGTCACCGAAAAACGCGCTAACCTCGGCATCCGCTCCCACATAGAAAGGCTCCCAATCCGTCAGAAACTTTATGGACTGCCAATGACCCGTGGGCTGCGGCACCAGCAACTGAACCGGAGTATTCCGCTCCGCCACTAGCGACTCGATATAAGCTGCCCGCACGGGCCAAAGCGCGGAAAGGGCTAACGCGATACCGGCACTCTTTATGAGTTTGCTTATGCTGCGTCGATCGGTCTGTGCCCCGCCACTTACCGGAGACGGATTGATACCTTCCTGCTCGGGTTCGCTCCAAAACGAGCCAATCCAGAACATCAGCAACATTACCGCTCCGAAAAATACCCACCCGTAGATAAAATGATCCACCCCGAGAGCCAGCTTCATTCCGCTCAAATGGGCGATCATGACAATCATATACGCACGAAGACCGTTGGCGACCACCGGAAAAACAAGCGCCAAGATGACAAAAACCAATCTCCGAATTTGAGAGCGATAAGTCAGATAGGCATAAAGGCATCCCAATGTGACCGAAGCAATGAGATAGCGCAGGCCGCTACATCCCTCTACGACCGACCAATCACCGCTGGGAATGCTGAAAAACGTTCCTTCCCGGTAAACTGGAATCCCGGTAATTTGCAGCATCTTCACCGTAAAATCCGCCGTAAAATCCATCATGGGCGGAATCAGAAATTCACCGATAGGCACGGAAAACAGAAGAAAGCCCAAGGGAAATGCCAATTCGCTGAACACAGGCCAGCCGAGCATCAACCAGCAGAGCAGCGGAACCATCCCGATGAAAGCAAGCTGCTCGCCCACCACAACGTCCGCAGCGTGAGCCACAAGCCATGCCGCTCCGAGAAAAAACAGCAGCGGTAACGCACGATAGTCGGGCCGCGGCGAAAGCCGAGCCACCTGCAGCCGGCGACGCCAGATAAGCCAAATGCTGATCGGAAAGATAACGAAGCCGTGCGCGAAAGTCTCCGAACGCCACCAAATCGCGACCATCGACAATAAGGTCGAGTGGTAGAGGCCCAGTAGCGCCAGAACCGATAGGATCGTCAACCCCAAGGCAGCATGCCAGCCAGCGGACGTATCCCGCATGTTCTTATCCGCCGCGCCCGACGATAGCTCGCAACTTGTTTTCATACGGTATCCAGCAAGGCCCCCAAACGGCGAAGACTGTTCTCCCAACCGTACCGCCGCACTACAAACTCCCTATTTCTCTCGGACTTAAGCGGCAGCGAATCAGTGCGAAGTGCCTGCAAACCAATGTCCACCCATTCACTGGCAGTCTCCGCAACAAGAAGATCCAGAGGGCTTTTGATTTCAATGCCTTCAATCGCCGCCTTCGTGGACACGATGGATTTGCCCATCGCCATGGCCTCCAGCACCTTGTTCTGAATTCCCCGCGCGATTCTCAGAGGTGCAACCGCACAACGAGCATGCTTCAGGAAAGGCCGAACATCTTTAACCGCCCCGGTTACCGTAATACCCTCGATGCGAGCAAGGTTCCGGACCACCTCGGTAGGGCGCGCGCCGACAATACAGAAACGCACGAACTTCATCTGGCGGCGTATTTCCGGAAATACGCCATGTGCAAACCAAGTAACGGCTTCGACATTGGCCCAATAATCCATAGCTCCGGTAAATACCATGACATCCTCATCCGTCGAATAAGGGTTGGGACAGTCTGCTTCGTCCGAAAAGTAAGTCGTATCGACGCCGTTTTCGATACCTAAAATCCGGTCTTTCACCTCAGGGGCAAGACCTTTAAATAAGCTCGCTTCGTTTTCCGACACGAAAAGGGAATAGTTAAAAGAATTCGCGATATTGCGGTCGTAGCGAGCCAAATACTCGGCTTCCCGCCGATAAATCCAACTCATCGGCCATGACTTTTTGGCCGCATACTGCCGCCATTTGTCGGAATCGACGTCAACGTAATCTATGATCCGCGGCAGCGAGTCAAACCCCGCCACGTATTGAGCCATTGCAGACGAAAACACTAAAACGGCATGTATGGGGCGCTCATTCACAATGCGGTTTACCCAACTGCTCATACGAGCGTCGGCGTAATAAGGCACAGTCAAAGGAAGTCTCGCCAATAGTCCCTTAAGACTCTTGAGCTTGGCGCGTCCCGGATGCAGTGGAAGCAGGCAAGTTTCCCCGCAAAATCTCTTTACGTCAGACGCATAACGCCAATCGTTCGAGTCATCTACGAAAGCACCGAGATGAATGCGATAAGTCCCCGATAAATACTTCAGTAAATTAAAGGACCGTATTTTGTCCCCTTTATTGGGCGGGTAGGGAATCCTGTGAGCGAGGAACAAGATCTCCTTCATGAGTGGCGCGTAGTTCTGCGTCTAGCCGAGGTTGCGGGAAATCCAAGGCCCTACCAGATTGCTGACCGGTAAAGGCAGACGCTGCCAAGCAGCGATAAAGTACCGGTATTTCGGGTTAAGCGGATTTATCTCGGGCACCGCTTTTGCTTTCACCAGCTCGTACTCGTAAGCCAGTGGCTCGGGCTCGAATCCCCAATGGGTTTTGAACCGGTAGGAGCCGGTACCTTCTTTGCTTCTACCGTAGTCGAACACCCGCACGCCGTTTTCCGCCGCCCGCCGCATGACCTCCCAATACATGAAATCGTTACCCTTTAGTTCCCTGGCTTCGTCGGTTCCTCCGCCGTAATACGGGAGCACTTCATCACGAAAATAAAAACTCATCACGCTGGCGATTACGCGCCCTTGATGCTCGACGCTTAGAATTTCACAGGACTCGCCGAATACTTCTTTCAGGATCGCGAAATAGTGTTTTGAAAATACCGGTGTTCCGAGATTGCGGACGCTCTCGGCATAGGCGCCAAAAAACCGGTCCACACCGGAATCGATGACGCTGCTCAACCCCGCCGCAATGCCCTTCCGAATCATAGCGCGTTGTTTGCGCGGGACCGTGGCGAGATTTTTTTCGGGATCGGGATCGAGTGTTTTGCGGAATGTGACATAAAGTGATTTGGTCGGCCGCCCCGATCCAGTCGATCTGACGTTACGAAGCTCCAGATAATCGACGCCTAGCTGATGTGCCAGCTCGCAGGCCGCCCGCTCCAACGCAGTGCGAGCCGCATCGGTTTCCGTAGCAGCGCCGCCATATACACAGAATGGATTCGATATCAGCGCATTGCCGAACAACAAGCTCTTGACGTGACCGAGCGGCAATACTCCGACTATCCGCCCCCCCTCTTCCGCAAAGAGATAATGCGTTTCGTGGCCGAAAGCCCGTTCGATCACCTCCTGCCACCCGGCTCGATGAAAAAAGCTCGCTTCGGCGCATTCGGTTACGAAAGCATCCCAATCGGACTTACGACCGCCGTCTAATCGCTTAATTTCCATGTATTGAAACGTTTCGATCCGGATTAATTGTGGTTCGGAGACAAAAACACCTTAGCCATCGTGTTCCAGCGGAAGTCCTGTAAAAGACGGCGCAAGCGTAATTCGGTCCGAGAAAGATTCAAATAATGGCGAAACCGCGTTTTAAGACTGATGCCTTGCTGTCTCGGTTGATCCGGGTCGATTTCCCATGGGTGGAAATAAAAGACGCTTGATTGTTGGTCTTTCCGATTCACCCGATCAATGGCCCAGCGAGAAACCTGATAGGGCAGCAACCTGAAATAGCCTCCGCCGCCGCACGGTAATTTCTTATTGCCTAACTCAACCGTAGTTACGGGAATTTCCAGCAAACCGTCGGGCTTACAAGGCCGGAACATGAAACGAGGCGCCTCCGGCATGCCATATAAATCGTGTTTTACGGGATAAATGCTGGAGCTGTAGCCGAATCCGGAGTCTTCCAGAACCTGTAAAGCCCAGAGGTTTTTAGAACCGATCGAATAGCTGGCTGCACGATATCCAAGGACGCGAACTCCGCCGAGATCTTCGAGTAAATGCTTGGCCCGTAAAACATCTTCCCGGAACTCATCGGGAGTTTGTCGAGTCACTCGCACGTGGCTATAGCCGTGGCAGGCCAGTTCGTGACCGGCATTCACTATCCGCTTGACGAGCACCGGGTAACGTTCGGCCACCCATCCCAGCATAAAAAAAGTAGCACGCACCCCCGATTCGGCAAAGAGCTGAAGTATTCGGTCGGTGTTCCTTTCAACGCGGCAGGGCAATTCATCCCATTTATCCCTTCCAATATAGGGCTCAAATGCCGACACATGGAAATAGTCTTCGACATCCACTGTCATCGCATTGACAATGGGATTGGCAGCAAGTGTTGGAGTACCCAAGAATGTCCCCTAAGTCATCCGACCAGCGTTTATTGAGTAGTAATTTTTAATTCACAGTAGAAGCTTTTATGCCAATCTTGCTTCTCTCTACACTTCGTCAACCGGTTCGCTATAAGCCTCATCCATATCGAGCTGCAAGAGAATGGCCTTCCTCAACAAAGCGCGTTCCTTCTGTACTGTTTTCCGCAAAGCAAGAACCAAATTCTCGAGTTGAACTACCCTCTCCTCCAAACTCCCGGCGATCGGAACCGCACCTTCCGAGTCGATCGGATACATTGGCGTCTCAACATTAGTCAGTTCTTGGCGAGATGGGGGCTTAACTCGGACGGTATCCTGCTCCATCTCCTTTATCACCAAGCGGACTGCCTCCAGGTCCAGTACGTGAAGTTCCTCCAAGTATCCGTACAATAAAAGGCGATCGCATAGCGTATTGATTATTCGTGGAACGCCTGCGGTGTGCCGATAGACTTCTTCAAATGCCTCTTTAGTGAATTCCGGATCGTGTGCCCAGCCTGCCGTTGTCAGGCGATGAACGATATACTCCTTAGTTTCCTCGCTTTCCAATGGTCGCAAATGGTACATAGCAGTTATTCGCTGCCGTACCTGCTCCATTTTGGAGCCCTGCACGGTTGATCGTAGCTCATCCTGCCCCAGCAGGAATACTTGAAAGATCGATCGCCCTTCCAACTCGAAATTAAGCAGCATACGCAGCTCTTCCAAAGACTGAACCGGAAGATTCTGCGCTTCATCGACGACCAATAAGACTCGCTTTCCCTCTCTAGCCTTAAGCTTAAAAAATTCTTCCAGATTCTTAAGTAAGACCGCCTTCGCATCTCCATCGTAAGAAAGACCGAAAGTGGCGGCTATGATGCGCAGAGTATCCTCGGCTCCGACTTGGGAAGTAACCATGAGGCCGGCAACGGTATTTTCATTCCGGAGCGTGCCGAATAACTCCTTTACCAGCATCGTCTTTCCCGTACCCGGCTCTCCGGTTACGACGACGAATCCTTCACCTTGCGCCAAGCCGTAGCGTAAATACGCCAAAGCTCGTTTATGAACCGCGCTGTTGTAGAAAAATTCGGGATCGGGATTGAGCTGGAAAGGCTTCTTTTTCAGATTGTAAAACGCATCGTACATGAAGGATCAGAACCTCATATTTAAACTGGCGGTTACCCGATTCTCGTCGTATTCATTTTCTGATCGATTCGAATCCTGCTGCGTGTGCCGCAACTCCAAAGAGCCTATCAAGTCTGTCCAAATGTTTCGGTTCAACGCCAATGACACGGTCATGAACTTGTTATCGGAATTACCCAAGGTGATGCTCTGGCTGTCGATTGCCTGCCATGTGAAATTCAAGAATGAGTGGGTTCGGGCCGTGAATCGCCAACTCCATGATGCGGTCAGCCCGAGTACGTCTTGATCACCTGAAAATTGGAAGCTTCGATTTTCCTGATAGCCCGTCAAGGTTACCGTGTTCTTGGCAGTACGACCGGAAACAGACGCTTGCCCCCGTTTTCGAGTGATGACCTCATTGGTCAAAATAGGTTGGTTGATGGCCAATAAGAATGGCTGATTGGTAACCGGACTCACGATCGGATTACCGAATGGATCATTCAATACGAACACCTGCTGATCCAGCAGAACCTGCTGAATGGTCGTGGTGCTAACCGTGTAGCTTGCGTTCCAGTGCGTTCGGCGGGTCCTGTGACTGAGCAGAGCGTCCCAAGTCGTTCCGGCGTTAAATCCCCCCAACTGTCCGACGCCTCCTCCGTCATAACCTCCACCGAAGGAGCCTCTGTCAAGTCCACCTCCGCTAAAGCCACCACCGAACGAACCTCCACCGAAGTCGCTTCCGCCATAGCCTCCACCGGTAAAGCCACCGCCATAGGCTCCTCCGCCGCCGAAACCTCCTCCATTAGCACCACCCACGTCACTTTCCCGGTAGGTGACTTGCAGCGTAGTTCTCTTGCTCGGATTCCATCCTAAAGACAAGAAGTGATTGTTACTACCTATTCCGCCCTGGACGATCAATTTCGGGCTGGGCGTCCAAGCCAGTCCCGCGGTCCAATAACTACCGTTTTGAGCGCTCGCAGCGCTCGTTTGGCCCAAAAATTCATTTTCGAAATGCCCCCCCTGGATAAAGGGACTGAACTCCCTGGACAGCCGGTATCTCAACTCACCATTGTAGTTTTGAAATTTCACGTCATCGGTACCGCCAACTCCTCCGGTACCGTTATCACGCTTGTTATCTTGGTTATAAAAATTAGCGCGCCAGGTAAGCGTGTCGAACCAGTTGCCGCTATGCAAATCGATGCTTTCCTCCAAGATATTCGAATCGAAGTTTCCACCGCCGACGTTGCTGTACCCGACCCGGACAATGCCCTCCGCGTAACCGCCTAAGTGCGGCTTCCAATAGGGGCTTATCCGAAAAGTTCGGTATTCAGTGGTATTGCCAGTTTGTGATACGTTGTCGAGCGCAAAGCGGCCCGTGTTTGTATTGTTGTACTGTGCGATCGAACTTGTAGAATCGACGAATACCGCATCATCCCAAATTTCGGTAGTCGAACTCATTTGAAGTTGGTTATTGATTCGTGGATCTATGTCCGTTCCAGCGTAGAATAAATTCTGCATTCGATAATCCAAGTTAAATTTATTCCGCCCTTGGCGCCTGACCGATACGCCAGGACTTAACTCGGTCACGAATGCATCATCGCCGTTCCGTCTCAAAGAACCGTTAGGCTGTTGTGCGCCGCCACCCAAATTGATGTTGTCAGAATATATCTCCCGTACGGTTAGACTTGGCTCTACGCGCCAATCAACCGCATACACCGGCGATAGAGACAACAAAAAAGAAAGAGCAGATAGGCTCTGACTAATCTTTCTGATATTCGGCACGGACGAAGCGTCAAGAGGATCAGCCTTCCGCTCTTTGCTGACCATAAGATCCATATCCGTAACCGTACCCATAGCCGTAATATCTGAACCCAAATCCCTTCTTGGTCTTGTTTAATACGCAGCCAATGACCTCGCAGGACTCTAATTTGGAAATGGCTTCCTGGACAATGTATTGTGGGGTCGATTCCGACTCGATCACCAGGACGATTTGCCCAACCAGGGTGGCTAAAACAGAGCCTTGACTGGCAGCCAACAAAGGAGGGGAGTCGAAAATAACCACACGATCCGGATAACGCGCAGATAACTCATTGGCTAGCCGTTTCATCGCGTCGCTGGCCAGAAACTCGGTGGAATGTTTATCCAACTTGCCTGCCGGTAACAACGTGAGATTCGGAATATCCGTTTTAACGAGGATGTCGGAAAAGCGGATCGTTTTATCCTGAAGCAAGTCTATCAATCCCGTCTTCGCCGAAATCCCCAGCAATTCCGCTATCGAGGGTTTCGCCACATCGGCATCTACCAACAGCACAGTTTTATCCCGCTCCATGGCTATACTGAGGGCCAAATTCACGGCGGTAAAGGTCTTTCCCTCGCCGGGAACACTGCTAGTAACGAGAATCAAATTCGCACGATCAATGCCGTTATCCCCATCCGGGAATGCGTTCATCAAAAGCGGGCGCTTGATCAAGCGATACTCCTCCGCTAACTGACTGTATGCCATTTCGGGCCCGAGCATGCCTTTTGCCTGGAGGCTGCTCCAATTGATCGGATGTATTTTCTTGGCCTCAGCGTCTTCAACGGCTGGCTCGGGGCTCGGCGCGGCAGCTTCAAGCTTCGCCGCTTTTTCTAAAAAATCTTGTTGATCGGCCTTTTTATGAGTCGAAGACTGTTCGAGCTCTAGTGCCTTATCAAGTGCCTTTTCAATGATGCTCACGCGACTGACTCCGACTAGATAAAGGACGGAAGATGATACCCTTTAACCTCCAATACAATTACCCCGATGAACACCACCAGTAACATGGCGAAAGTAGCCGTGAAAGCCAAGAACTCCCGCCACTTCCGCTCTTTGATTTGCGGAATCCAATTCATGGAAACACTACCAAGTACCGGTAATCCCGTAACTTCGCGAAGCTTATTCATCGTGGTAAACGCAGGGCGGAGAAGCGCCAAAAATACTGCCAACCCAACACCTACAACAATACTCCCCACAAAAACCCCTGTAGACAAAAGAATTCGCTTGGGAGCGGACGGCTTCATAGGTACTTGAGGCGGATCGACAATTTTGAATTTAACGCTATCAGTATTTTGCTCTACGCTCTCCGACATTCTCGCTGTTTCCCGCCGCTGAAGGAGTGCATCATAATTTTCTTTGATCGCAGAGTAGTCCCTATTCAGTCCTTGCAACCGAGTTTCCACCTTCAGACGCTCGTCCATTTGCTTCTTGAGATTTTCTATTTTTTCCTCGAAAATTTTTACTCGCGAGTTCAAGGAGGCCACATTGGCATCCGCCTCACCAAGCGCAATTTTCTTTTGTTGAAAAACAGGATTTGCCTCGCCGCCGCTGCCGGCCCCTTTTCCAGAGGCGGCAGCCTCCTCCTTCTTCTTTTCCAACTCGGCAATACTCTTTTTAGCCGCTATGACTTCAGGGTGCCCTTTCGTATATTTAAGCAATAATTCGTCCAATCGGGCTTGCAACGCTTGAATGCGCGTATCTAAAGGATTTTCAGCTTGGGCACCGGAGTCCATGAACGTCGGTTCCTCATCGTTCAACTGCCGCTGCATCTCGTCGCGACGGTTAACAGCCTCTTGCAGAGCCATTTTGGCCTGTTCGAGTTGCCCGGCGAGAGTGTTAAGCTGCCCATAAAGGTCGCCACCCTGTTCCGGCAGCAATCCATAATTGGTTCGTTTAAAATCCTCTCTTGCTTTCTCCGCTGCCTGTAAGCGCGCCTCGTATTCCTTTAACTGCTGATCTAGAAATTTCTGCGCGGAGTTCGAATCTTCCCGGGACTCTCCCAGCGTTTGTTCGACAAAAATAGTTAAAAGCGCTTGAACGACCTTCTTGGCCGTCGCTGGATTCTGATCTTCCGCACTGATCGTAAACAAATTATTTTCCCCACCCGCGATGCTCATTGACGATTGCAGGCGACCGACTAATTTTTCCATGGACCCTTCGTCCTTAGCGCCCAAATCCAAGTCGGTCATCCGAGCTACTTTCTCGAGGTTGGGACGACTGAACATTAGTTTGGACATCAGACGGACCTGACCGGAAACATCCGGTTGAATTGCCAACCCTGAAAGCAGAGGACGCAGAACGGAGCGAGTATCTACATGCACCCGCGCGCTCGCCTGGTACTTATCAGGCATTTGTGCAACAAAAACCCAGCCGGCAAGACTAATTACCCATACCAAAATTATAGAAAACCATTTGTAGCGAGTCGCGCTTTGGATATAAGTGAGAATTTCGGTAATTAGTTCATGCATGGAAGGCGGCCCTACGCAAAACGGGTTTAGAAATAAGCTTCCGGAATAATTAAAACATCTCCAGGCAGAATATTTACATTAGCCGTAATATCGCCGTCCTCGAGCAGATCATCAATGCGAACCCTTAGTTGCTGCTTTACGCCATTCACCGTTCTCACGATCGAAGCTCGATTTCCCGCCGCATAATCCGTAACCCCGCCCACTACAATCATTAAGTCAAGCAGAGACATATTTTCTTTGTAAGGAACAGCCTGGGGTTTTGTAGCTTGCCCGACAACTCGAACTTGCTCACTATAGGGACCGACAAAACCACTCACAATTACCGTTACTAATGGATTGCGAATGTATTTCGTCAATTCTTTTTCGATATCGCGCGCAAGCTGAAAAGGGGTTTTACCCGATGCGGGTAGTTCCTCGACCAAGGGCGCGCTGATTTTCCCATCCGGCCGAACCGGTACGGTTCGAGATACCTCAGGATTTCCCCATACAAACATCTCGATACTATCGCCGGGTCCAATAATGTAAGTATATTCCGAGGGTGGATCCACATTTGGAGCAAGCGGAGCACATCCCACGAGAAACGAGAGGCAGAATACAACTCCGCACACGGCTCGATACTTAACACGACGCATAATACCTATCCCCAATTAGCTTTCTATAAAGACGGCGGCTTAGGAAACCCGGGGTGAAACAAAGCCGGCCGAAATCCTGACCCTGCAAAACCCAGATAGCACTCATTAGTTTTGATTTAAAGGATGCAATTATGCGGAACGTCAGGCTCCATGTTAGCGCCAAAGCCTGGCTTCCCGCTTCCGCAATGCGGCGTCACACCCCATCAGTGCCGACTCAAGCAGCAATTACGAAGTCTAGCATAGCTCTTGTGCTCCCAAATCGGACAATCAGGATCGGCACTGAACAAATCGTCTTATACGAGTTATCGCCTCCGCTAACCGATCAAAAGTGACTGCATAGGAAAACCGAAGATGTCTCTCAGGCAGGTTTTTACCGAAATCCTTACCTGGAGTCACCGCCACGCCGGTTTCCTCCAACAAATTCAAGGCGAAGTCGAGACTATTTGATGTAAATCGAGAGCACTCCGCATAGACATAAAATGCACCATTCGGGACGGCGTTTACTGAAAACCCGATTTTCTGCAAATTTTCACAAAGAAAATCTCTTCTTTCCTGAAAAACAAGCCGTCGCCGTTCCAATTCTTGTAGGTTTGCTTCCGTAAACGATGCCAAGGCGGCATATTGTGAGGGAGCGGGCGCAGAAATAAAAATGTTCTGTGCGAGTTTTTCGGCATCGTCGATATAGTTAGCGGGTACCGCAAGCCAGCCGACCCGCCAGCCCGTCATGCCAAAATACTTCGAGAAGCTATTAACCACGAAAACCCGGTCCGAAAACGTTAGAGCCGTCGGTGAAGGTTTGTCATATTCCAGCCCGTGGTAAATCTCGTCTGCTATCAAAAAGGCCGATTTTTGCTCCAATTCGTTGACAAGCCTCTTCAACTCCTCCGGTTGCAGCACCGCACCCGCGGGATTTGAAGGTGATGCAATCACAGCCCCTTTCGTTCGACTGTCCCAGCAGGCGGAAAGCATCTCTGAATTGAGATGAAAGCGTGTTGACGCGTCGACGGGGACTAAGGAAGGAATACCGCCGAAAAGGCGAGCGAAATTCGAATAGCACGGATAGCCCGGGTCCGCCAGCAGAACCTTGTCACCTTCGTTGAGCAGCAACCCCATGGCCAATAAAAAACCGCCGGAGGCGCCGGGAGTGATGAAGATCCGCTCACTCGCGATACGGACGCCGTAGCGGTCACGGTAATATTCCGATATTGCCTCCCGAAGTTCAGGCAACCCAGCGGCCGGCGTATACTTTATTTCTCCGCGCTGCATGAATTCGGTCGCGTGCCGGATGACTAACGGCGGGGTCGGAAAATCCGGCTCGCCGATCTCCATGTGAATGACATCCCGCCCCTGACGCTCCAGAGCCTTGGCGCGAGACAAGACTTCCATCACGAAAAACGGCTGTATACCGGCCATACGATCCGAAATAATCATTTTTGCATCCGTAAAGCTTTAAAGGTAGGCCGGAAGCAATGTTACGCCCGCTTCAGCAGGGCTTAGACAATCTTGCAGAACGGCGATTTGTCTGCTAGTAATATTCGGTTTTTGAACTTGGTTTAGGAGTTTACGGATGTCCAGCGCCCAAAAAGCCGATAATCATGCGACGCCTTTCAGCTTCACGCCTTATCCAATTAAGGAGGGCGAAGAATACATGAATGAGGCTCAAGTTGAACACTTCCGCCGCATTCTACAGAATTGGAAGGCGGAACTCATGAAGGAAGTCGATCGCACGGTGCATCACATGCAGGACGAAGCAGCCAATTTCCCGGACCCGAACGACCGAGCGACGCAGGAATCCGAGTTCAGCCTGGAACTGCGTACCCGCGACCGGGAACGGAAGCTCATCAAGAAAATCGAAGAATCCTTGGAAAATCTTGAGCGCGGCGATTACGGTTACTGTGAAACCTGTGGTGTCGAAATCGGTCTTCGGCGCCTCGAGGCACGGCCGACGGCAACCCAATGCATCGACTGCAAGACTCTGGATGAAATCCGGGAAAAGCAAGTCAGCTAACCTAGGTCCATCCACGTTCGGACTTGAACGACACTCCATTCCCCACCTCGTCTTCTAAGCCAAAGTACCGGGGCCGTTTCGCGCCATCGCCGACCGGCCCCCTGCACCTAGGTTCGCTCTACACCGCTCTGGCCAGTTTTCTCCAAGCTAAATCGCAACAAGGCGAATGGTGTTTAAGGATCGACGACCTTGACCCGTTCCGCACAGTTCCCGCTTCAACGGATAGCATTCTTCACACCCTCGAAGCTTTCGGCTTGCATTGGGACGGCTCGGTACTACGCCAAAGCGAGCGCTTCGACGCCTATCGATCGGCACTTGACCTGCTCGATACTCAAAAGCTTCTTTATGCTTGCATCTGCTCCCGCAAAGATCTCGCCGCGTTGTCCGATGGAAATGCGGAAACATCGATTTACCCTGGATTCTGCCGGAACAAAAAGACGCGACTGACCGATCCTCACGCCCTTCGCGTCATAACCGAAGATTCATCCATAGCGTTTGAGGACTTGCTCCAAGGACCGCTGGCACAAGACCTCGAAAAGGAAATCGGGGACTTCATCGTTCTCCGCCGCGACCGCGTATACGCCTACCACTTGGCAACTGTGCTTGACGATTACGAACAAGGCATTACCGAAGTGGTTCGGGGCGTCGATTTGCTGGATTCCACTCCCCGGCAAATTTATTTGCAGCGACTGCTTGGCTTGCCCACTCCGATATACGCGCATGTTCCGGTTCTCCTAGATCAAACGGGTCTCAAACTCAGCAAACAGACATACGCCGATCCCGTAGACGGGCAAAATCCTTCGTTTACCTTGGTTGGTCTATTGACTCTCCTAAATCAAAATCCGCCTCAGGATTTGCAGTCGGCCACAACGGAAGAAGTCCTTGATTGGGCAATCCGAAGCTGGGACATTTCCCGATTATCGGCCCTGCGCGCCATCCCCGTGAACTTAATGGTGGGCTACTCTTACAAAGCATAAATAATGACCTCGCCACTTACTCGGAAATCTACGGTGGTTGACTCCACACAAAAACAAAGTATTTTAGTCGGATTAACGGTTTGACAAGCCATTGCTTTTCTTTAAAATTCCGTCCTCCAAACCACGACCCGCTTCCCCGATTTTTCCTTAATGAAGGATTACCTGCTCATCCTGGTCGGCACGACCCTGGTCAATAACTTCGTCCTGGTCAAGTTTCTCGGGCTTTGCCCCTTCATGGGCGTATCGAAAAAACTTGAAACCGCGATGGGCATGGGGTTGGCGACCACGTTCGTATTGACCCTGTCCTCGGTGAGCAGCTATCTCGCCAATGAATATCTGCTGGTCCCTCTAGGATTGGAATATCTCCGCACCATCGTCTTCATCGTCGTCATCGCCGTGGTCGTGCAATTCACTGAGATGGTCGTACGCAAGACGAGTCCGTTGCTCTACCAGGTGCTGGGTATCTTTCTGCCGCTCATCACCACCAACTGCGCGGTGCTTGGCGTCGCGCTGCTGAACGTCCAATCCCAGCACGGATTCATCGAATCGTTTTTGTATGGCTTTGGAGCAGCTCTCGGCTTTACTTTGGTTTTGGTTCTGTTCGCCGCTGTCCGCGAACGGATAGAAGTGGCCGACGTCCCTTTACCCTTCCGCGGCAACGCTATCGCCTTGGTTACCGCCGGTCTGATTTCCATGGCTTTCATGGGATTTACCGGCCTCGTCAAAGGTTGATCCGGTCTTACCCATGTTGGCCGTATTCGTCGTTTGCGCATTATTTGCTTTATTTGGATTGATCCTCGGCTATTCCGCCCGACGCTTCAGAGTCGAGGGCGATCCATTAGTCGATAAAATCGATGCCGTTCTGCCGCAAACGCAATGCGGACAATGTGGGTTTCCCGGTTGCCGCCCGTACGCTGAGGCGATCGCGCGGGGCGATGCGGACATCAACCAGTGCCCCCCCGGCGGCGAGGAAGGCGTTATCGCCTTGGCCGATTTGCTGGGCGTCGAGCCGAAGCCGTTAAGCGCCGAACACGGCATCGAAAAACCCAAGTCCGCTGCCATCATCGATGAAAGCAAATGCATCGGCTGTACCTTGTGCATTCAGGCCTGCCCCGTAGACGCCATCCTCGGAGCACCCAAGCTTATGCACACCGTCATCGAGTCCGAGTGCACGGGTTGCGAGCTGTGCGTGGCGCCATGTCCGGTGGATTGCATCCGCATGGAGCCCATTAAAGAAACCCTGGCCACCTGGCGATGGCCCGAACCCAAGGCGCTAGGCCAGTGAACCTACTCAAACTCTGGAATTTTCATGGCGGCCTGCATCTGGACGGGCACAAGCGGGAATCCTCCGTAGCCCCTCTCGCAATCGCTCGTATTCCGGAAAGATTGATTTTTCCATTGCAGCAACGCAATGGAGAAGATTCTCAACCGATTGTCGCGCCGGGTGACCGGGTTCTCAAAGGCCAGGTCATTGCTCGCGACGATAATCCGTTCACCCCGCCGATCCACGCCTCCAGTTCCGGCATCGTCCGGACTATCGAAGACCTGCCTCTGCCCCACCCGTCCGGTTTATCCGGATTGTGCATCGTGATCGATACCGACGGCGACGATGTCGCCATGGAATTCACCGGCGTGGCGGATTACCGGCAGTGCTCCCCCGATGAATTGCGCCGGGGCATCTACGAAGCGGGCATCGTCGGTCTTGGCGGAGCCGCTTTTCCCACCTCGATCAAGGTAGCGCCGGGCGACCACCGCAAGGTGGACACGTTGATCTTGAACGGCGCGGAATGCGAGCCCTATATCACTTGCGACGACAGCCTCCTCAGCCATTATCCCGCGGACGTGCTGAATGGCGCCAAAATCCTCCTCCATATTCTGCAGGCGGAGCGCTGCCTCTTGGCGGTGGAAGACGATATGCCGGAAGCGCTGGCCGCGCTGGAGAGAGCCAAAGAACGCGAAGGCTTCGAGACCATTCAACTCGTGCGCGTTCCGGCCATTTACCCTACAGGCGGCGAGAAACAGTTGATTAGCATACTGACCGGCCGCGAGGTGCCGATGCGCGGCATTCCGGCCGACATCGGCGTAGTCTGCCAGAACGTGGGAACGGCCGCCGCCGTTTACAATGCCGTCATTCGCGGTATTCCTTTGATTTCCCGTATCGTGACGGTAACCGGCCGTGGCGTAAAACAGCCACAGAATGTCTTGGCCCGGATCGGCACGCCCTTGGCCGATCTAATCCATCAATGCGGGGGGTACACGAACGAAGCCGAGCGGCTCGTTCTGGGCGGCCCGATGATGGGCTTCGGCGTGCCGACCGACGATCTGCCATTGACTAAATCGGCCAACTGCCTACTGGTTGCCGGCCGAAACGAACTGATCGGCGAAAAACAATCCCTACCCTGCATCCGTTGCGGTGCCTGCGCCGAGGCGTGCCCCGTGAGCTTGCTGCCGCAGCAGCTTTACTGGTACAGCCGCTCGGAACAAATCGAACGCGCGCTGGATTACAACTTATTCGATTGCATCGAATGCGGCTGTTGCGATTATGTGTGCCCGAGCCACATTCCGCTCGTGCAACATTTCCGTGCCGCCAAAGGCAAAGCCGTGGCCAAGCGGCGCGAGCGCGAAAAGGCGGATCATGCCCGCCTGCGGTTCGAATTACGACAATCGCGGAAGGAACAGGAGAAACGTGAGCGCGCGGAAAGCGCGAGGCGAAAGAAAGAAACCTTGGTAACCGGAAAGGCGCCGGAAATCCTTGAAGCCATCGAACGCGCCAAACTCCGTCGTGCTGAAAAAACGGCACCGCCAAGCGGAAATAGCGAACCGATCGATGATGACAAGGAAAAAGCAATATCGCCGGCAACCGATGCCGAGAGCCGCGACATCTCAGTCGACGCTGGTCACGCCGAAAAGCAGTCTGGTGACCAGATCTCCAAGGCTCAACCGATTCCGTCGGAAATCGATTAACTCGGCATTTCTGAGTTCGCCCCCCAAACCGGCCAACTAAAAAACACCAATCATCCAACATTCTCCATCATGCGTTTTCCGACCGCCCAAGCGCCGTATCTTGCGCCCGTCAGCAGCGTCAACCGTATCATGCTGGAGGTGCTCGCCGCCCTAATACCGGGCTTGGCGGCCCTGGTATGGCAATTCGGCGCCGGGGTGCTCGTGCAGTGCATCATTGCCCTAATCGCGGCGGAATTGGGTGAAGCCGCCATGCTGTCTTTGCGCCGACGCCCCATCACGCCGGCGCTCAAGGATTACAGCGCCGCCCTTACTGCCGTGCTGCTGGCCGTTTCGCTGCCCCCTTTGGCGCCTTGGTGGCTCACGGCCTTCGGGACGCTCTTCGCGATCGTCATCGGCAAACACCTTTACGGCGGATTGGGATACAACCCCTTCAACCCGGCGATGGTCGGTTACGCCGTGCTCCTGATCTCTTTTCCCCAGCACATGACCGCCTGGCTTCCACCTAAGGAACTCAGCGCTTCGGCGCTGAATTTTGCCGATGCCTGGAATGCGATCTTCAGCCGCACGCTGCCGTCGAACCTGACTTTCGATGCCCTGACCGTGGCGACGCCGCTCGACACGATCAAAACCCAGCTCGGACTGAACCGGTTATTGGACGAAATTCAAACCGGCGGCCTATTTTCGGGAATAGGCGGCAGAGGCTGGCAATGGGTCAATTTCGGCTTTCTCCTGGGCGGGCTATGGATGCTTAAACGTGGCGTCATTGCCTGGCAAATTCCGGTCGGTTTTCTAGCCGCCCTCTTCGCCGTCGCAATGCTCTTTTTCCTGATCGACCCGGCGCTCTACCCCACGCCACTGTTCCAGTGCTTCAGCGGAGCCGCCATGCTGGGAGCCTTCTTCATTGCCACCGACCCCGTCAGCGCCTCGACCACTCCGCGTGGACGACTGATTTACGGTGCGTTGATCGGCCTACTGGTATTCGTCATCCGCTCCTGGGGCGGCTATCCGGACGGTGTCGCCTTTGCGGTCCTGCTATTGAATCTGGCCGCTCCCACCATCGATCATTACACCCGACCGCGGGTCTATGGACACGCCAAATGAACCTGCCTAAATCCATCATCAACGCTGCCGCTGCGCTTGGATTGTTTGCCGTTATCGGCATGGGGTTGGTGGCCCTGGTACATCATGGGACGGAGGATCGCATCGAGTCCAACGAACAGGCCGTTTTACGGCATACCTTGGAATCTTTGGTTCCGGCTGACTGGTTCGACAACGACATCCTCGCCGACACCATAACGGTTAGTGACCTCACGCTGGGCACCGACAAGCCGGTTACCGTTTATCGAGCACGAAAAAACGGCAAACCGGTAGCGGCTGTTCTTTCCCCCATTGCTCCGGACGGCTACAACGGCACTATCAAATTATTAGTGGCCGTCCGTACGGACGGTTCGCTGAGAGGCGTTCGGGTTATCAGCCATCGCGAAACGCCGGGACTCGGCGATCCTATCGATACGGACAAATCCGACTGGATTTTTGGCTTCGATGGCCGCTCGCTGGACAATCCTCCCGAATCCCGCTGGAAAGTCAAACGGGACGGCGGCGACTTCGACCAGTTCACCGGAGCGACGATTACACCCCGCGCGGTGGTCAAAGCCGTATACAAGACCCTAACCTTCTTCAACCGGAACAGAGACCGGCTGTTTGACCAAGAGTCGGGAAGCTCCGTAGGACCGAATCCATGATCGATCTATCCAAATACCGAAAAATCGTCCGCGACGGCCTCTGGCACAACAATCAAGCTTTCGTCGCGCTTTTGGGATTATGCCCGTTACTGGCGGTCAGCAATTCGGTGATCAACAGCCTGGGGCTCGGTCTGGCCACCACCGTGGCGCTGGTCTTTTCCAACGTCATTGTCTCGCTGATCCGCAATCACGTCGCGAGCGAGATACGGTTGCCGGTGTTCGTGCTCATCATCGCCTCCAACGTCACCGTCATCGAGCTGTTGATGAACGCCTTCTTCCACGATCTCCATAAGATTCTCGGCATCTTCATTCCGCTGATCGTCACCAACTGCGCCATCATTGGGCGTGCCGAAGCCTTCGCGTCCAAGAACCCGGTTGACCGTGCGTTTGTGGACGGTTTGTTTGTGGGGCTGGGATTCACTTTCGCGCTGGTCATGCTCGGCGCCCTCCGCGAGGCGATCGGAACCGGTGCCGTGCTGAACCGGGCGGATTTGATGTTCGGCGAAATCGCTAAGAACTGGACTTTACCGATTTTCAGTGACTACGACGGTTTTCTGCTGGCGATTCTTCCACCTGGCGCCTTCATCGGCCTCGGTCTTTTGATCGCGGTGAAAAACGTCATCGACGCCCGTGCGAAGAAAAAAGCCATGAGCAAGACAGCTCCCGTTCAAACCGACTCACTCCACAAATCTCCCGTCCATGAATCATGAACGCCGAAAAGCGCAGACAGATTTTCGAACGTCTAGCCGCTGCTATCCCAGAACCAACGACCGAGCTTAATTACTCAACGCCGTTCGAGCTGCTGATTGCTGTGGTGCTGTCGGCGCAAGCCACCGATAAAGGCGTCAATAAGGCCACCGCCAAGCTATTTCCGGTTGCCAATACGCCCGAGGGCATATTCGCCCTGGGCGAAGAAGGGCTGAAGGAATATATCAACACCATTAACCTGTACCGCGGCAAGGCCAAAAACATCATCGGGCTTTGCCGGTTACTGATCGAAAAACACGACGGCATAGTGCCGCAAACCCGGGAAGAATTAGAGGCTCTGCCGGGCGTCGGCCGTAAAACCGCCAATGTCATGCTCAACACCGCTTTCGGCCAGCATACCATCGCCGTGGATACCCACATCTTCCGAGTCGCCAATCGAACTCGGCTCGCGCCTGGCAAAACGGTATTGGAGGTGGAAAAAAAACTAGAGCGCTCCATTCCCAAAGCTTATCTCAAAGATGCCCATCACCTTCTCATTCTGCACGGCCGCTATACCTGCGTCGCCCGCAAGCCGAAATGCCCCATCTGCCCAATCGCCGACCTTTGCGAATACCCGGACAAAACTCGACCCGAATCCTTTTCGGGTAGTGAGTAACTAAAGAATGATCTGGTCCAGATTGTAGCGATGGAGGAACAGAACCAAGCAAGCTTCGTGCATCCGGGTTGACTTGGAGAACGCCAGGGTTTTTCGGGTATAGCGCGCCGACCGCTGGCGCACGGTGTTGTTCCCGCGTTCGACATGAGCGGTTTGCCCGTCCCGTTTCGGGCCAGCGTGGTGTTGGTCGGCGGGAATCA
>Ga0196971_1000101_pt1 | contig 82237 bp, 75 predicted proteins | sample S1v_1013CmetaG_FD_148660 | JGI IMG/M metagenome (GOLD analysis project Ga0196971, IMG submission 148660) | Soil microbial communities from Anza Borrego desert, Southern California, United States - S1+v_10-13C | ecosystem: Environmental > Terrestrial > Soil > Desert | place: USA: California...
CCAGGTCCAGCAGAACATCGGCATTTTCATCAGCGTCATGCCGGGTGCGCGCATATTGAGGATGGTGGTGATGATGTTGATCGCACCCATGATGGAGGACGCGCCCATGATGTGCACGGCAAAGATCGCCATGTCCATGCCCGGTCCCATTTGTGTCGAGAGCGGCGCATAGAGCGTCCAGCCTGCCGCAGTCGCGCCACCGGGAACGAAGAACGAACCGACCAGCAGGATTGCAGCGGGTGGCAGCAGCCAGAACGAGAAGTTATTCATCCGCGCAAAGGCCATGTCCGACGCGCCGATCTGCAGCGGGATCATCCAGTTCGCGAAGCCGACGAAGGCCGGCATGATGGCGCCGAACACCATGATCAGGCCGTGCATGGTGGTCAGCTGGTTAAAGAATTCGGGCTTCACCAACTGCAGCCCGGGCTGGAACAGTTCGGCCCGGATCAGCAGTGCCAATACGCCGCCGGACAGCAGCATGACGAAGGAGAACCACAGGTACAGCGTGCCGATATCCTTGTGGTTGGTTGCATATAGCCAGCGACGCCAACCGTGCGGATGGTCGTGCGCGTGATCGTGAGAATGATCGTGTGCGTGATCGACTGCGGTGGTGCTCATCTCAATCTCCCTGTTTCAATTACTTGCGCGCAGCCAGCACTTGAGCCGGTTGAACTATGTTTTCCTGGGCCTTGTTGGACCAGTTGTTTCTTGTGTAGGTAATGACGGCGGCGATTTCCGTGTCGGACAGCACGCCTTTCCATGGCGGCATGCCGCCTTTGCCATTCATCACGATGTTTAGATTGGGATCCTTGGGACCGTTCACGATCTGCGAACCGTCAAGAGCCGGGAAGGCACCGGGCACGCCTTTGCCGTTTGCCTGGTGGCAGGCAACGCAGTTCGCCGCGTACACTTTTTCGCCGCGCTGCTTCAGTTCATCGACGGTCCAGGTCTTGTTCGGATCGTCGGCCTTGGCAGCCATTTCCTTCTTCTTGCCGTCGACCCACTGCTTGTACTCCTCAGCAGTCACGACATTGACCACGATCGGCATGAAGGCGTGCTCCTTGCCGCAGAGCTCTGCGCATTGGCCGCGATACACGCCGGTTTTTTCTGCACGGAACCATGTGTCGCGTACGAAACCGGGAATCGCGTCCTGCTTCACGCCGAATGACGGGATCATCCACGCGTGGATGACGTCATTGGCTGTTAACACCAAGCGGACTTTCTTGTTCACCGGCACGACGACAGGATTGTCGACTTCAATCAGATAGTTGTCGCTCTTGACCTTGCTGGCATCGACAACTTGCTCACGCGGTGTCGACAATGCGGAAAGAAAGGAAATGCCCTCGCCTTCTCCCTTGAGGTAGTCATAGCCCCACTTCCATTGCATGCCGGTGACCTTGATGGTCAGGTCGGCAGCGGAAGTGTCCTTCATTGCAACCACGGTCTTGGTCGCAGGCAGCGCCATGCCGATGACGATCATGAACGGCACGACCGTCCAGGCAATTTCCACGGCAGTGCTCTCGTGGAAGCTTGCAGGTTTGTGGCCGACAGATTTGCGGTGCTTGAAAATCGAATAGAACATCACGCCGAACACTGCCACGAATATCACCAGGCAGATGATCAGCATCAGGTTGTGCAGCGAGTAGATTTCTTCGGCGATTTTCGTGACCGGTTCGTGGAAGGTCATCTGCCGCACAGCCGGACCGCCCGGGCTATCGTTCACCGCCCATGCCGGCACGCCTGCCGCCAGGAGCGATGCACCGAGCAAGATGGAATGAAGGCGCTTCGCAAGTCTCATAGTTTCCCCAAAACCAAAAATTGGAATTCAGTTTTATCTTTTTGAGGCCAGCGCACGACACGAGTCCTGCGCCAGCTCAAATCTTTTTCATTCTGTTAAAAACCGGCCAACTTCGAACTTCTTGTCTTTTGCCTGTCAAGTAGCTGAATCTTGATGCTGCGCAACAGCACGCCGCGACAGGCGGCACAACATATCAATGGTCCAACGGCAGCAAGACAAAAGACGTGAGGCAATGTGTAGGGCAAGAACTGCAACACACATGTCATGGCGCAATACGCCAACGAGTGTTACGCCCAAAGGCCCATGGCTATGGGAGGGGAAGGGGTAGCGCCCGAATGTGTCGTGCAGTTATCGCAAACACAAGAAAGCTCGGGCAGTATAAGTCCGAATCCATCAGACTAGCAAGCACATCCGATCAATAAATGCAATGATCTAGATCATTTTTTTCCAAAGTCAAGGCGGATTATGGCCTCGCCGCTGGCAGTCACACGGGATGCAGGGCGGAATGCGTGTCCATAAACAACTTCAAAAGTGAGGGGAATCTTGCCGTCGGCACGGCGACTGCGTTCAAGAACTTCTACGGCAGCCTTCCAGACTTGGCGACCGACGAGACCCCGGCGGCGCGTCAGCAGCGGATTCCCACCCCAAGCTCGTACGTCGTCCATCAATTTCCGGACCGATTCGTACGTGACGGTGATTGTTTCCATGTCCATGACCGGCGTCGAGAAGCCGGCATTGACCAGCATGTCGCCGAAATCATGCATATCGACGAAGGAGAGTGCGTGCGCCGCATTATCGACGACAGAAAGGGCTGCCCGAACCTCCTTGAAAGTATCCGGACCGAAACAGGAGAACATCAGCAGCCCATCAACGCGCAACACGCGCCGCCATTCCGCAAACACGCGATCCGGCTGCGGATGCCAGTGCAGGGCAAGGTTCGACCAAAGCAGGTCGACCGAGGCGGCTTTCAACGGGATTTGTGCAAAATCGCCACAAAGCAATCCAGAAGCCGGCGCAAGACCCGCACCTAGCTTGGCGGGCAGCCATTTGGTCAGCAGGCGGTTCATCGACGACATGGCGGAACGTTGGCGGTCGCTTGCCGTTGCCAGCATGGCCGGCGAGCCATCGAGGCCAAGCACCTGCGCGTCCGCATACTGCTCCTGCAGCACCGGGAGGTCGGCTCCCTCGCCGCAACCTGCATCCAGAACGCATTGCGGCTTGATTTTCACGAGCGACAGGCGCTCATGCATGCGTCCTGCGACCTCCCGTCGCAAAAAATTCGACTCCCCAACGCGCTGTGGGGAGGCAAACAAAGTGCGCACACGGCGCAGGTCAATCGGGGCACTGGATGCTTGGTCGGAAGGCGGGGAAGCGGGCGGAGGTAATGGCACGAGGAAATCCGGTGTAGGCAATGCGATAATGACGGCAGTTTACACGCTTGAAGACCCGCCTGCTCCATGCTCTCCCGCCTGCGCCTCTGGTCGCAACATGCCTGGCACCGCCTGCCCGCGGCGCTGCCAGCGTCGTGTGCATTATGCGGCGGACGTAGTGAGCAACCGCTTTGCAGCGGATGCCATCAGCAGTTTTTCCTGCGGCGCAGGCATCGCTGCACATGCTGCGCGCTGCCCTTGCCATCCTCCACCGGGAACACGTGCGGCGACTGCATGCAGCGCGCCCCTGCGTTTGATGCCACCATTGCCGCAACGGACTACGCAGCGCCGGTTGACCAGTTGGTGCTTGGACTGAAATTCGGCAGCAGGCTCGACCTGGCGCCGATGATAGGCAGGATGCTTGCCAATGCCGCCCTTCACGCGCAATCACCGGCAATGCCGACATTGCTGACAGCGGTTCCGCTCGGGCCGCGGCGCCTGACGGAACGCGGCTTCAATCAGGCACTGGAAATTGCCAAACCCTTGTCAAGGGCACTGGGCATCAAGCTGGATGCGCGTCTCGTGTCGCGGCTTCGCGATACGCGCGCGCAGGCATTGCTGCATCCTGACGAGCGGCATAAGAACATCCGCAATGCCTTCATCGTAGAGGACGTTGATGTCGTACGCGGCCTGCATATCGGCGTGGTCGACGATGTGATGACGACTGGCGAAACCCTGAATGAACTGGCGGCGACGCTGAAACGCTTCGGCGCCACCAGCGTGACGAACTTCGTGTTCGCACGCACCTTGAAGTAAGGAGCACTCTTGTTTCACGTCGTATTGGTTGAACCAGAAATCCCGCCGAACACCGGCAACGTGATTCGCCTCTGCGCGAACACCGGTGCACAACTGCATCTGATCGAACCGCTCGGTTTCCCGCTTGATGACGCAAAAATGCGGCGTGCCGGGCTCGACTACCATGACTATGCGACGATGAAGGTGCACCGCAACTGGGACGCCTTCATCGCCAGCGCATCACCGGATCCCGCGCGCATGTTCGCATTGACGACACATGGCTCGACGCCCTTTGCGTCTGTCTCATTCCGCCCGGGCGATGTTTTCGTATTCGGCTCGGAAACGCGCGGGCTGGCACCGGCATTGCGCGAGTCTTTCCCCTCGTCGCAGCGCATCCGCTTGCCGATGCGACCGGAGAACCGCAGCCTCAACCTGTCCAATACCGTCGCTGTCGTTGTGTATGAAGCCTGGCGCCAGAACGATTTTGCCGGTGGCAGTTAATTTTCTTAACCTTTACAGAAGGGAGCATCATGCAGTTTCGCACCGCACTCACATTCGCAGCAGCACTCCTGGCCAGTTCACTCGCGTGCGCGCAGGAACACAAGCTGAAGGACCTGCTCATTTCCGACGCATACGCGCGTGCAACCATGCCGCAACAGCAGGCCGGCGGCGCATTCATCACCATTGAAAACAAGGGCAAGGAAGCCGACAAGCTGGTCGGCGCCTCGACGCCGGTCGCAAAGTCGGTTGAACTTCATACGATGGCGATGGATAACAACGTGATGAAGATGCGCGAAGTGTCCAGCATCGAACTGAAGGCTGACTCAAAACTGGTGATGAAGCCGGGCGATGGTTATCACCTGATGCTGATGGGACTACAGCAACCGCTGAAGGCCGGTGAGAAATTCCCCATCACGTTGACGTTTGAGAAGTCCGGCAAGACGGAAGTGACCGCTGTCGTACGCAACATCCAGGGCGGAATGCAGGGGGGCATGCATGGCGGCGGCATGCACCACGGCCAATAAGTGGCCAATTAGTGGCAAAAAGCTGCAATAGGCAGTATGAGAGCGGCGCATCGCCATGGCGCCGCTCTTGCTACCAACACGGAGTGCGCCGCACCGTCAGGCTTTAACGAGATTGATAATTGCGCGCACCTCGCCGGTACGCACTGACCTCAGGTTAGTTATGTGCGGCTCAACCCATGCCGCGAGCGGCGTTCCGCCAATAGATGGCAATAATCCCAATTGCCGCATGACGGACAACGCAGCCGGATACAATGCGCGGGCATTGCCGTCCGCGACCTTCAGGGCGATTCCAAGACCTGTCGAGCGGATACCAATCGCCTGCACGCCCTCTGCGCCGCCTTTCGCTACCCAGTCGCCCGGCGCAGCCTGCATGAACGCAAGATCAAAGCGCCCCGTGCCCGACACCAGTTCCGGGTGCGCCGTCATTGCACCGAACAGCTCACCTGTCATGCTGCCGTAGTAAGAGTCCTTGCCGCCCTGCGCCAGCCGCGCATATGCATAGGCAAGCCGTGCCAAGGGCATTGCATAGTTGGGCGCAGAACATCCGTCGATACCTCTTTTCAAGTCCGTCTCCGCCAATCCGGCAATGAGGGAAACTTCGCGGCGGATGGCCTGCTGCAGGGGATGCAACGGATCGATATACGAGTCGAGCTGCAAGCCGTGTTGCACGCAATAGGCAAGAAAACCGGCATGCTTGCCGCTGCAGTTGTTGTGCAGCTGATTGAATGCCGCATCGGGCGGTGGCTGCTTACCCGCGACTGCATAGTGACTGGGCACATGACTGCCGCAGCGCAGGTGATGCTCGTCGCAGCCTGCCTTGGCTAGCATCCCTTGCACAATGCTAGTGTGCATCTCCTCGCCGGAATGACTGGCACACATCAGCGCAAGTTCACGACTGCCAAAGCCGAAATGTGCAAGCCCGCCGTCACGCAGGAAAGGTAGTGCCTGGAAAGGCTTGAGCGTGGAGCGGGTAAAGGTCAGGAAATACGGATCGCCCGCGTGGTACAGCAAATCGCCTTGAGCGTTGACGACTGCGACGGCGCCGAAGTGGATGGATTCGACATGACCACCGCGCGTGACTTCCGCAATGGGTGCTACATCGGGTACGGCGTCCATGATGACTCCCGTCAGGTCTTGCGCACCTTGGACAATAACTTGGTGGTCGAGCGGTCATGCTCGAATTCGATGGCGACGGCGCGACCGCCATAGGCAGCAACGGCACGGCCTTCCGGGATGGCAGTCATGTCGTAATCCCCGCCCTTCACGTAGATGTCAGGACGGGCTTCCTGCACAACTTCGAGGGCAGTGTCTTCATCGAAAGCGACGACCATACTCACGGACTCCAGCGCGGCGAGTATCGCCATGCGGTCTTCACAAACGTTCACCGGCCGGTCGTCGCCTTTGCCCAGGCGCTTGACCGACGCGTCGGTATTGACTGCGACCACGAGCGAAGCGCCGAGTTCGCGCGCTTGCGCAAGGTAGGTGACGTGGCCGCGATGCAGGATATCGAACACGCCATTGGTCAGCACGACCGGCTTTGGCAATTGGGCGATGCGCTTTTGCAGGTCGCTGCGCGCGCACATCTTGTTCTCGAAATTAGGCATGGCGAAATAAAAAAGCCGCAAGCAAATTGCTTGCGGCCTCTAGTGTAACGCTTGAAACGCGCGCAAGGCGCAATCAGGCCGGCTTCATTTGCCCGAGGCGGGCAGTGACTTCCTTGCGATAGCGGTTCAGGTCCTGGACCGACTCGAAGGTGCGCTCGAGCAGCAGCGACATGTTGTGCAGGATGCGGTCGACCACTTTCTTTTCCCATTCGCCGTCAAACCGGATCTGGCCGTCGAGCCAGCGCTCCAGCCAGTCCGGGTCCGGCAAGCGGCTTTGCACGGTATCATTCGGGAAGAGTGCCTGATTGACATGCAGGTTGGTCGGATGCAGCGGCTTTTCGGTGCGGCGCGCGGATGCCATCAGCACACCGATCTTCGCGAAGGCCGCACGGGCGGTGTCGCCGGCTTCTGTGAGCGCTTTTTTCATGTAGCGCAGGTAAGCGCCGCCATGGCGTGCCTCGTCCTGGCTGATGATCTTGTAGATCTGCTTGATGACCGGCTCGGTGTGCCACTCGGACGCGCAGCGGTACCAGTGGTTGAGGCGGATTTCGCCGCAGAAGTGCAGCATCAGGGTTTCCAAGGGAGGGGCCGGATCGAATTCGAAGCGCACGTTGTGCAGCTCTTCTTCAGTCGGCACCAGGTCGGGGCGGAAGCGCCGCAGGTATTCCATCAATACCAGCGAATGCTTCTGTTCCTCGAAAAACCAGACAGACATGAAGGCGGAGAAATCGCTGTCGCCACGGTTATCACGCAAAAACATTTCCGTGGCCGGCAAGGCGGACCATTCGGTGATGGCGTTCATCCGGATTGTTTGTGCTTGTTCGTCTGTCAGCTTCGAGGCATCAAACTGGTCCCATGGCACGTCCTTTTCCATGTTCCAGCGGACTTGTTCGAGTGACTTGAATAGTTCTGGGTACAGCATTAAACACCTTCACAATTGAGTTAAGTTCTTGATTCTACCAATAAAAGTAAAAGTGCGAATTTGTTGCCGGCCAATTGCACTGCAACCAGCCGGGCATTCGGCACCGTCCCACAACAACGCTCAACAACAGGGTCGATTATGCAAGAAATGAACCCGCCAACGCCTTCCGCCCATATCCCCCGCACTGTCTGGGTTCTCGGCTTTGTCAGCCTGCTGATGGATATCTCGTCAGAAATAATCCATAGCCTGCTGCCGGTGTTTATGACCGTTGTTTTGGGCACAAGTGCCACGACAGTCGGCTTGATAGAAGGCATCGCCGAAGCAACTGCGCTGATTGCCAAGGTTTTTTCCGGCGTGCTCAGCGACTGGATCGGCAAACGCAAATGGCTCGCCGTTATCGGCTATGGACTGGGTGCGTTGACCAAGCCGCTGTTCGCCATGGCAACGGGAGTCGGATGGGTGCTGAGTGCGCGCTTTATCGACCGTATTGGCAAGGGGATACGCGGTGCTCCGCGTGATGCACTGATTGCCGACGTAACCGATCCTTCGATGCGTGGCGCGGCATTCGGCCTACGCCAGTCGCTCGACACGGTTGGTGCCTTCGTCGGCCCATTATTGGCGATGGGCTTGATGCTGTTATGGGCGGATGATTTCCGTGCCGTGTTCTGGGTCGCGGTCATTCCCGGCATGCTGGCGGTCCTGCTGCTGATGGTGGGCGTGCGTGAACCGGCGAAGGAAAAACCGGCGAGGAAGGCGGACTTCCCGATTTCGCGGGCGGCGCTCAAGCTGCTGCCTTCGGCGTACTGGTGGGTAGTGGGCATTGGCGCAATTCTCACGCTGGCGCGATTTTCCGAAGCCTTCCTGGTGCTGCGCGCGCAGCAAGGCGGCCTCGCCCTTGCGCTGGTGCCGCTGGTGCTGGTGACGATGAATGTCGTGTATGCCCTCTGCGCTTATCCGCTGGGCAAACTGGCCGATTCGATGAGCCATCGCACATTGCTCATCGCCGGCATCGTGCCACTGGTAATCGCCGACCTGATCCTCGCCTACAGCGGTGCGCTGCCGTGGGTCGGCGCCGGGCTCGTGTTCTGGGGGCTTCACATGGCAGCGACGCAGGGCCTGCTGTCGGCGATGGTGGCCGACACGGCGCCGCCGCAATTGCGCGGCACGGCATTCGGCCTGTTCAACCTTGCAAGCGGACTAGCCATGCTGGTCGCAAGCGTGCTCGCCGGCGCGCTCTGGGACCAGCTCGGCGCAGCCGCGACCTTCCATGCCGGGGCATTGTTTGCGTCAGCTGCGCTACTCCTGCTCTTGATGCGCAAAGCGTAATTTGCAGGAAGCGCTTGTAGCGGGCTGGCGTACAGGTATAGAGTAGCGAGCCTTGTTTTTGACAGATTCGGTAACAGATTCAGCCTTTCGCAACGTGGACGTACATCCTTCATTAATGCTCTCCTTTGCCGTTGCACTTGGTGGCGGCATGCTGATCGGGATCGAGCGCGAACGCAATAAAGGCACCGGCCCCTCCCGCGCGCTGGGTGGCGTGCGGACCTTCGCATTGACGGGCGCCGGCGGCGCTTTTGCGCAGGTCGTCGGCCAGCCATGGCTGGTTGCGCTCGGCGCGGCACTGATCGCAATCCTGATCGCCGTTTCTTACTGGCGTCAACGCTCGGACGACCCCGGCGTCACGACCGAGATCGCGCTCTTCATCACCTATGTGCTCGGCGTCGGCGCAATCGAACATGCGCAGCTTGTCTCGGCAGCATTTGTCGCTGTTGCCGTGCTCCTTGCCAGCAAGACGCGATTGCACCAGTTCGCCACGCAAGTACTGACGGAAGCAGAAATGCGCGACGGCCTGATCCTCGCCAGCGCGGCGCTGATCGTCGCACCGCTGATTCCCAACCAGGAACTGCCTTATCTCGCCAATGCCAACCCCAGCCATCTGTGGCGGCTGGTGGTGCTGCTGATGGCATTGCAGGCTGTCGGCTATATTGCACTGCGTGCAGCGGGTGCGCGTGTCGGTCTGGTGGTGGCAGGCCTTGCATCCGGCATTGTGTCCAGCACCACGACGATGGGTGCGATGGGCGCACGTGCACGCAGCCAGCCGGAGCTGGTGTCAAGCTACGCAGCCGGTGCAGTTTGCTCCAACATCTCGTCGATGGCGTTGCTGGTTCCTGTTGCAGCGACGATCTATCCGCCGATCCTCAAGGTGATCTGGCCCGCCCTGCTTGCTGGCATGGGAACCGGCCTGGTCATCGCCATCCTGTTCGCCCGGCAAAGGATCAAGCGCGATAACGTGCAGCCACACACACAAAAGGTATTCAGCATCGGGCAGGCCGTCGGCTTTGCGGCCGTGCTGACTGCATTGACCGGCGCCATTGCTTTGGCGACCGAGCGCTACGGGATGGCTGCGGCAGAGATCGGCGCAGCGCTTGCTGCGACCGTGGAAATGCAGGCGGCGGTAGGTAGCCTGTTCTCGCTCGCTGCTGGCGGACGCCTGGAAACATCCGGCATCATGCTGCCTCTACTGATTGCACTGTCGACCAATGCAGCATGCAAGGCACTGATCGCGTTTGTCGCGGGTGGGATTGCATTCGGCCTGCGGACCAGTATCGGACTTTTCTGCACGCTCGCTGCGATGTGGGCAACGCTGCTGATCTGAGAGCAAGCGTGGAAGGGCAATACAGGCCATACAAGGCACCCCGCACCGAGAGCACCTGCAGATCTGCAACCGAATAGTAGATGCGCCTGCAGCGAAGATGCCGCATGCCCTGACCATTCGCGCTGTGACAGGCAACGCAATTGGCCATGAAAACCTGCTTGCCGGCAACCAGATCGGCCACCACGACCCGGCTGTTTCAGGCCCAAGGCGCCGGAGCCCTCCGCTTTCGCGCCGCCATCCACGCAAGCTTGTAAATAAGAGCATCAGAATGCCGATGGCAAGGCGCGCCGACGCAAGCAGTACATGTTGTACGGCAAGGACGCGGGTGGCCACCCTTCGGATGTCCGCCCCGCGCAACACCACAAGCGGCATTTGCTGGACGCTCCAGACAGTTTCCCGTGCGTAGCTTCAGATTTGGAATTCCTGCAACAAAGTCGGCCCTCGCTAGTCTGATCTCCAAGGTACACGCCTGGGAACATTCAATGACAACTGCACTGTGGTTTCTCCTGATCGGATTACTGATGTTGACCAGGGGACTGAGCGCCACCTACCTCAGCCGGCTGCCGTTCACCTCTGCAATCCTGTACGTAGCCGTAGGCCTGATCCTCGGCCCCACGGTCCTCAACATCTTTTACTTTGATCCCCTGCTCCAGTCTGCGCGCCTGGAAGTACTCACTGAAATCGCAGTGCTGATCTCCCTGTTTTCGGCCGGCGTAAAAATGCCGGTACCGATCAAGCTTGCGCGCTGGCGTGCGCCGCTGCAATTGGCATGGTTATCGATGAGCATCACGGTCGGCCTGGTTGCCGCCTTTTCGTATTACGTGCTGGACCTGCCGCTGGGCGCCGGCGTGCTGCTTGGTGCCGTGCTCGCGCCAACCGATCCGGTGCTTGCCACGGACGTGCAGTCGCGGCATCCGGGAGACAACGACCAGCTCCGGTTTACGCTCACCTGCGAAGCAGGCATGAACGACGGCACGGCCTTCCCGTTTGTCATGCTCGGCTTGGGTCTTCTCGGTTTGCATGAACTCGGCGACGTCGGCTGGCGTTGGGTATTGCTCGACGTTGCCTGGGCAACGGCCGGGGCATTTGCCATCGGGGTCGTCGGCGGTGCAGCCATCGCAAGAATCGTGTGGCACCTGCGTGGACAGGAACAAAAGCATGATGTGCTCGACGACCTCGTCGGACTGGGCTTGATCGCCATCGTCTATGGCTTGAGCCTGCTGTTGCACGCGTGGGGTTTCCTTGCCGTCTTCTTTGCTGCCGTCGCGCTGCGCCACACAGAGCTCAAGCTCGCCCGTTCCGTCGGCATCAAACCGGAGCTGCTCAATGCCGATGTTTCAGAGCCGATGGATGTGGCCACCAGCCCGGAACCCGCGCCACCGCCCATCGTCAGCGCAGAAGCGCTGGTGTTCAAGGAACATCTCGAACGGTTGTCAGAACTGGTCCTCGTACTGCTGCTTGGCGGCATGCTGTTCCTCGATTTCTGGAACTGGCGCACTGTCAGTCTCGCATTGTTCCTGTTCGCCATCGCCCGCCCGCTCAGCGTGTTCATCGGCTTGATCGGTACCGACACCACTTGGCGCATCCGCGCGATCTCCGGCTGGTTCGGCGTGCGCGGCATCGGCTCGATCTATTACCTGATGTACGCGATACAGCACGGGCTGCCCGAGGATCTCGCGCGCGATCTGATCCACTTGACTCTGATCGTCGTGACGCTGTCCATCCTGATGCACGGAACCAGCGTCAAGCCTCTGATGAGCCGGCTCTGGAGACCGCGTGGCGATCCTTCATAAAGACGAGTGCTATCCGGAACGATATGCATGTAGGACGGCGCGAACGGGATGCCCAGGCGTTGATGATCGCTTGGCGTGCCTATCGCGAGGGCGCTCCATGCCATGAGCATGTCCGTCCTCGCGCTGACGATCGGTCCGTTGTTCCGGTTCGCACGCACTATCAAGAACAGGAAGGTGAAAAGAAGTTGAAGAAGACAGCAACGCTGGCGGCGGCTTCCAATCCGGGACTCTTCGCGCCACTGTAGGCACGGCAGCATCGGAAGCGTGTTGCTCTTCCTTATCGTTTGCGCACACGAGCCCGGTGTTTTTAACGAAGAGCCCGCGTAAGACATTCGCCACCCAAACACGTCAGCCATGCTCTTCCCATGTCTATGGGTCGCGGCATTTCGATGATTATTGTTTAATTCCTCGCTTCGCGCGACCGAGGACGCTTCCGCCGCAACTCCTTCATCTGAGATGCCGCTTTGTTGGGGCGCAACACGAACGACAATAAAGAAGACAGGAATGAAAGACGGAGAACACCAGTTTGTCCTTGGCGACTTTGTGATCTACACAAAAAGCCATCTGGAAGCACGCCAAGTCTATGACCTGCTGATGGAGAGCCAATGTTCCGATCCGGCCGGCAGTGTTGCGACCTTCACCGGGAAAAAGATTCAATGGTGCAGGCTATCCTCGCACGGTGCGGCACAAACGGCCTCGCGTTAGCGGCATTAGTGGCGTTAGTGGCTTCATTCAAGGCGTTTGAAATGAGGCTCTTCTCCGGACTTGCCGTGACAAGGCGTTTTTGATTGATCGGCACTCCACTGCCGATCGGCGATCGGCGCTCTCAATGCCGCATATACCGCAAGCCCAAGGTTTTTGGCACCCAGCACGCAATAGACCCACGCTTTCTGCCATCGATGCTGAACGACGAAGACATGAAGGTGCCAGTTCGCACGCCTGCGAACGGAAGCGCCACTGTGCAGAAGCATGTATGCCTGATGATCATGCGTTAACTCAAGCGCAAGACGTTCAGCCTCCTCAAGAAAGAATTCCAGCAGATCGTTTCTCGACAGTGCGATTCCGCTCGACGTTGGCTCGTGACACATGACGAAGCAATGGCGGAGAAAGGGAAGCCGGTATTTCACCAGCAAACATGATCGCTCCGCGTAACCTGGCGGAACCAGTACGTCCCGATCAAGCATGAATTTCGGCATGGTCTTCTCACCTCCATTCCTCGGGTATCGATGGACGTATTGTCAACGATTCCTGCAATGCGCCGCTTGTTCCCGCCGAACGTCGTAGTCCCTGCTCTCACAGCACCCGGTATTGCGTGTAACATCGCCACACACCTTCCCCATCTCGACTCAATCTACCTGGAATTAACGTGTCGAACCCTCAAGACCTCTTTGCCTCGCTGTCTACGCCGACCCTGCTGCTGGACAGGCAGAAACTGCAGGCCAACTGTGCACGCATGGCGGAGCGAGCCCGCACCGCAGGCGTAAAGCTGCGTCCGCATCTGAAGACGGCCAAATCGGCTGACGTCGCACGTATCGCGACGGCGGGTCAGTTCGGAGGCATTACTGTCTCGACACTGGCGGAGCTGGAATACTTCTTTGCTGCCGGATTTACCGACATGACTTATGCGGTCGGCATCGTGCCGCCGAAGATGGATGGGATCGAGCGCCTGATGAACAAGGGCGCTCGCATCCAGATATTGCTGGATTCCGTGTCAGCCGTCGACGCATTGGCTGCACGGCCAAAAGGTTTTACCGGCACAGTTCCGGTGTTGATCGAGGTGGATTGCGGCGGGCAGCGGGCCGGGGTTGCGCCGGATAGCGGACAATTGATTGCAATTGCGCAGCGCATTGCAAAAGAATCGCGCTTTGCGCTTGCTGGTGTGCTGACCCACGCTGGGCACTCGTATCACGCTGCGGATCTCGCTGCGCGCAGGAGCATTGCCCTTATGGAACGCGACGCTGCGGTCCATGCCGCACAACGTTTGCGAGACGCAGGTTTCAGCTGCGAGACGATCAGCATCGGCTCCACTCCCACCGCATTGACCGATGTTCCGCTGGACGGTGTCACGGAAATCCGCCCCGGGGTCTATGTGTTCTTTGATCTCGCGCAGGCGCAACTCGGCGTGTGTGCCGTCGAGGACATCGCGGTCAGCGTGCTGGCGACCGTGATTGGCCATCATCGCGAAGCCGGCCATCTGCTTATCGATGCGGGTGCGCTTGCCTTGTCGAAGGATGTCAGTGCCAGCGAGTTTGCGAAGGACATGGGGTTCGGACTGGTGTGCGACCTGCAAGGAGAGGCTGTTCCCGGCATGTATGTGGCCGATGTGCACCAGGAGCATGGGTTTGTCCGGTGCAGCAGCGACGCCTTGCCCTTCGAACGGTTCCCAATCGGATCACGTGTGCGCGTCCTTCCCAACCATGCCTGCATGACGGTCGCGCCGTATTCTGCATATCACGTGTTCCAACCGGGGTATGCCACGCTGCAGGTCTGGAACAAGGCAACCGGCTGGTAGGCCTTCAGCGACGCATCGCCGCGGCAAGCGAGAAGCGCTATCTCGGGGTGGGTTATCCCGGCGTGCGCTGCAGCGTCGCGCGGAACTTCAGGTAATCCTCCGCGCTCTGCTGCGGCCGCTCCAGCATCGGAAGATGGCCTATGCCAGGCATGACCACAACGTGTGAGCGGGGCAACAGCTTGTTCAGCATCGCCGCCGTATCCACATGGATCACGCGGTCACGGTCCCCCCACACGATGAGTGCCGGCGTCGCCATCCCACTGATGCGTTTTTCTATCGAGTCCTCGACGATCTGCGAAAAGATCCGCTCCTCCAGCGCCACATTGTTGATGCGTTCCTTGGCCATCACGTTCAGGATGGGGCGGGGAACGAACGGCGGCTCGCTCATCACGAAGTCGAAGAGCTGGACGAAATCATCCTCGCTCCGCACGATCAGCGGATTGCGTCCGGTTTCCAGGTAAATCCTTGCCGCCTCGCTGCGGGTTGCGGTCCAGACTCCCGCCGGGTTCAGCAGCCACAGGCTGGCCACTTCGTCCGGATACTGCACCGCATACGCCATTGCGATCTGGCCGCCCATCGAGTTTCCACCGATGTGCACCGACTTGATCCCCAGGGCCTGGGCCAGCGTACGCAGCCTTTTCGCCTGTGCCGCTGCCGTGTAATCCGCCTGATGCGGGTGTGCGGATTCGCCGAAGCCGATGTGGTCGGGGACGATCACGCGGTAATGCGGCGTCAGGTAACGGGCGGTGCGCGTGAAGTTATCCTTGTTGCCACCGAAACCGTGCAGCAGCATCAGCGGCTCGCCCTTCCCGCCTTCGAGATAGACATAGCGCAGCCCGTCGGGCAACACGATCTCCTTGCGCTCAAGCCCGGCGAGGGTACGCTCTGCATTCATCGCCTGCCGGTATACGGAAGCGCAACCGGCAAGGTTCATCAGGATGAACAGCAATGGCAGAAGAAGGCGCAATTGTCGGGTCATGTGGCGGTCTGCTTTCTCGATAAGGTCACGGTCGGGGCTATTCGAATGACGGGCGCTAACGGAACAACTAATGAAGCTAGGATCGGAGCAAGGATTGGCGCACGAATCGGCGCAAAAACCGGCACGAAGTCCGAGCCGAGATCCGAGCCGCGGCCGAGCCAAGATCCGGCACGGATCTCGCGTCGCATGCGGACTGCCTCACGAAAGTGGCGAGCGATGATACCTCACACGCCGTGTACAGCAGCGCCGTGCGTACGCCCACCATGGCGTGCCGGATACGACCGCAGATCCTCGCAGAGTCTTTTTATCGTGATCCGCGGTCGGGATGCCTGAGTTTTAGCAAATCGAGTGCTGATCGCGTCGCCCAGTGTCAATTCGCGTTCCTAGCGGCTCGACAAGGTGACGGTGCCCTGCCCCTTGGCATACATCAGGCCAAGATTGTACTGCGCGGCAGCGTGGCCCTGGTCCGCGGCCTTGCGATACCAGTGCGCGGCCTGCACAAAGTCCTGCTGCACGCCGAGGCCGTTGTTGTACATGAGGCCGATATTGAACTGTGCCGCGACATCTCCCTGCTCTGCCGCACGGCGATACCAATGTGCGGCTTGCGCGAGGTCCTGCTTCACGCCGATACCCATTTTGTACATGTTGCCGAGGTTGTACTGCGCACTCGCATAGCCTTGCTCGGCGGCCTTGCGGTACCACTGCGCGGCTTCGGCCCAATCTTGAGGAGCGCCATGACCGTTGGCGAACAACATGTTGCCTAGGTTGTTCTGCGCGTACGCGTCACCCTGGTAGCCCGCCTTGCGGTGCCAGTGCACGGCCTGCGCATAATCCTTCTCGACGCCGATACCCTTGATATACATGTTGCCGAGATTGTGCTGCGCCAGCGCATGCCCCTGTTCCGCCGCCTTGCGGTACCAGACGGCCGCCTCGGCGTAGTCCTGCGTCACACCTTCGCCGTTGCTGAACATGAGGCCGAGGTTGTACTGCGCGCCGGCGTCACCCTGGTCGGCCGCCTTGCTGTACCAGTGGAAGGCCTGGTCGTAGTCCTGCGCAACGCCTTCGCCGTTGTGGTACATCAGGCCGAGGTTGACCTGTGCACCTGCATCGCCCTTGTCGGCGGCCTTGCGATACCACTGCAGCGCCTGGTGGAAATCCTTCTTCACGCCGAGGCCCTTGCGGTACATGTTACCGACGTTGTTCTGCGCAAAGGCATTATCCTGGTCGGCCGCCTTGCGGTACCACATCATCGCCACGGAATAGTTCTGCGGCACGCCCTGGCCGTGGTTATACATGTTGCCGAGGTTGATCTGGGCCAGCGCGTGTCCCTGCTCGGCAGCACGGCGATACCACTGCACCGCCTGCGCATAGTCCTGCGGCACACCGTGGCCGTTGTTGTACAAGAGATTTGCCAAGTTGAGCTGGACCTTCACATGGTCCTGCTCAACCGGCTTGCGGTACCACGGCAGGTCTTGGTCGACTTCCTGCATAGAGCCGTCACCGTGGTCGAAGCGGATGCCGAGATTGACGGGTGCACTGGTATACCCCTGGTCGGCCGCCTTGCGGTACCAGAGCACGGCAATCTTGTGGTTCTGGGGCACACCCTGCCCGATGGTGTACATGTGGCCGAGATTGATCTGCGCATGGGCGTGCCCCTGCTCGGCGGCCTTGCGGTACCACTCCACGGCCTGCGCGGAATCCTGCTTGACGCCTTCGCCCTGGTCATACATCCAGCCAAGGTAGTACTGGGCGCGCGCGTCTCCCTGGTCGGCAAGCGAACGCCACTCGCTGAGCGCGCCTGCGTAGTCGCTCTTGTTGTAGGCAGTCAGTCCCTCGACGAAGCCGGCGTGCGCCGATACCGAAAACAGGGAAGCGAGGAGGAACGGCAGGATCTGATGACGGACCTTCTGTCCGTTTGATCCCGGTTTGCAGCGAACCAATTTCACGTCGCGCAAGGTCCACACGTCGTCTTTCTGTTGCTTCTGCTTCTTCATTAATCTTCCCCTTGGTTTTCATGTTGTCCGAAACCGCATGCATGACGACTGCCCTGAGCCTGCTTCAGCACGCATACCTTGCACGCGTTTCCGTGTTCGTTGCCCGTGACTGCATTGGATGCTGGGTGCGTGCGCAGATTGCACTGCGTTGCCAGCGTGAGAAAGATGCCGCACGGCTCGTAATAGTAAGACAACACTTACGGCATCTTTGGCGATTCCGGCTGATCGTCGAAGCCAAATTATTGGCTTGGAGAGCCAGTGCAAATGGATGATTGATAGCGGGTGCGCAAAGCCTATAATGGCTGCGGCAAGCCTTTGATAAATCTCAATATTGTTACCACATGCGCACCATTTCGATGCGTGTACGAAGGAGCTCCAACATGCGTATTTTTTGGGCAAGCTGCAGCCTCACCCTGACGCTGCTTGCATCTGTTAACAGCCTGCCCGCAAGCGCCGAAGAGATGGTGTCGAAAGAAGCGGCGAAAGCCCACGCGGACCTGCTCGATGGCGGCAAATATTCACTCGCGGAGAATCGTGGCAGGGTTACGGTGCTCGCAATGTGGTCGCCCGATTCACTCGCATCGCGCAAGAGCATGGGCGAACTCGATCGCTTCTTTGCCGCATACCAGCCACGCGACGTGAGCACGCTAGCGGTCTCGACAGTGCGCGATGCGGAGGTGCTGCGTCAGTTCGCCGCCAAACGCAACCTGCAGGTACCGCTGGCGATGCTGGACGATCACAACCTTGGCCCGATCAAGGAGCACCAACTCCCCGTGGTCTATGTCTTCGACCGCGACGGGAAATTTCATTCCATGCATGTGGGCTTGTTCTCCTATCGCGTACTCGAGAGGCTGGTAGCACCGCTGATACGCTGAATTCTTGCGTTTGGCAGAATCCTGTTTGCAGAAGCTCAATGCAGCCGATGCGGGCCGCGACATCATCGAGCGCAGGACTCCGGCAAATCGGCTGCGCAGTGTGTGTAGCAAATGGCATGCTGTCATTCCGCTACAGTCTTAAAGCATGGCGCATGCAGCGGGACCTATAATGCTCGGTCACATGCACGGGGGAACTTTCGCTGCGCGTTTCCGTTCTTAAAGTGCCGTCCCGCTGCCCACTACTGTGACCCAAGCTTGCATGTCTTTCATCCGCCCACATCCTCGGCGCATTGCCGTTGTTGTCCATGCCGCGCTTGGGCTGTGGTTCGCCACACACATCGGCAGCGTTGGCGCAACGGTCATGAACGAGGCGCCGCAGCAGGTGGACAAGGTGATCGGCAATCTGCCCAACCTCCCGGCAGGCGGCGTGAAACCGGGCTTTTTCGACATTGCGGAAGACAGTGCGGCGATCGGCTACGAAACACGCTTTGAGAGATGGGGCGCGAAGGTCGACCAGTACATGGATGTCAATCCGGCGCTGACGATGGACTATGGCTTGCAGCTCACGAATTCGCTCGGTGCGGGCGGAACCTTCACGCGACGCAACGAGTATTCCGAAATCGTGCTCAACGGGATCTACGCACCGAAGCGCAATTTGCGCTTTCGCATGACGGGCGCGCAACTGCGTGCATCCACGGATGCCTTTTCGATTTCGAGTTCTGCCGACAGCGCGTTCATGCAGAACAGCTATCTGTTCGGTGCAAAGAAATTCTGGAATAAGTACGAACACCTGACCGACATGGGCGTGACCGCCTATTCCGTCGAGGCGAGCGCGCCTTCATCGACACGGTATTCGCTAGCCAGTTCCGGTGAGGATGCCGATATGGGCGAACTGCGTTCTGCAACGCTGGCACCGGGCCGGTTGAGCGGTTACATGTTCAACGTGGGCTTGCGCCCGACACCGCAATCGAAACTGGAGTTGCGGCATGAGGTGGGAATGCTCAGCTATCGGTACACGAGCACCGGCAACCGCTACGAGCAATTGGTATCAAACCGCGTGAAGTTTTCTCAATATCTCGGCAATTGCATCCGCGTGCAGGGCGGTTACAGCATGAGCACGGATTTCGACCGGCTGGACCTGAAACTCACGAAGAACAACTGGAATGTCAGGCTGTCGCGCGAGCAGGAAGGCGAGAACATCGATACCGCAGTTCATCTCGGCTATACGATTCCGCTCGGGCGTGCGTCACGCCGTGCAGAGCACTGTTCCGCCGGCCCTGAACGTACGCCCTCCTTTGAGTCGATCGTCAATGCCACGACGCAGCGCCCGCAACAAATTCCCCGCGAGCCGCTGGCAATCGTCGAAACGCCCTGAGCCGCGATCACACACCGGTCTCAGGCCGCCGCGCTGCACGTCTGGCCTGCCATGTGCAGGCGCGGCGACGGGCGGCTGATATGGTAACCCTGGGCGAAATCGATGCCGAGCGCGCTCACCGCCGCTAGGATTTCCGCATCCTCCACGAATTCCGCGACGGTCTTGATCTTCAGTTCCTTGGCCAGCGTCACGATACTCTTGATAAAGGCCATATAGACCTCGTCGTGCAGCATGTTGCGGATGAAGTCGCCTTCGATCTTGATGTAATCCACCGGGAAGCACTTGATGTACTGGAAGGACGAATAGCCCGAGCCGAAGTCGTCGATCGCAAAGCTGAAACCCTGCATCTTTGCATCAATCACGAACTTCTCCAGCAGGGTCAGGTTGCGCACGGTTTCCCGTTCGGTGATCTCGAATACGATGCGCTTGGGTTCGATGCCGGCCTTCTCCGCGAGCCTTGCGACACGCTCGGTAAATTCACCCACGATCAATGCCTTCGGCGACAGGTTGATGAACAGCATGCCGGTATAGCCCTGCTCGACCACCTGCGTGAACGCTTTCTCGATCAGCTGGTAATCCATCTTGTGTGCCAGTCCCATCGCTTCCGCTTCTTCGATGAAGTCGTTGGCCGCCACCACCTCGTCGCCCAACTGGATGCGCATCAGCAGTTCGTGGATCACGATCTCGCCGGTGGCGGCATCGCAGATCGGCTGGAAGTGCGGCAGGATGCGCTGCTGGTCCAGCGCATTCTGGATCATGATGCTCTTCTCGCCGGCCTTGCGGAACACCTCCGCCATTTCTTCCTCGGTCGGAATCGCGATCGCGTTCTTGCCGGAGCTCTTGGCCTTGTACATCATGTTGTCGGCAACCAGGAACAGGTCCTTCGGATTGTCGCCGTGGCGCGGACTGATCGCGATGCCGATTGATGTCGTCGCCTTGATGCGGTTGCCGTCCGGTGCCTCCATCGAGAACTCTTCCAGCAGCTCCCCAATGCGCTGCGCGACGAGATGCGCCTGCGTCTCGGAGGCATCCGGCAGGATGATGCAGAACTCGTCGCCACCATAACGCGTCAGCAAGTCCCCCGTCCTGACCGCGCCATGCAGCAGTTCCGCGAAGGCCTGCAGGTAGGCATCACCGAAGTGATGGCCGAAGCGGTCGTTGATGGTCTTGAAGTTGTCGAGGTCGAGCATCATGACCGCGAACTGCTGGTTGTGCCGCTTCGCGCGTCCGACTTCATAACCGAGCAGTTCCCAGAACATGCGCTGGTTATACAGGTCGGTGAGCGGATCACGCGTGGCGTAGTGTTCGAGGTCCTTGGTGTACTTGTAGATTGCCTTCACCGAGCCGACCAGGTTGAGCAGCGAGGTGAGGATGCTGCCGATTACCATATGGCGCACATTGTCCTGCGCCATCATTGACTGAACGCCGATGCCGACAATGCCGCCGATCTTCGGCGTTTCCAGCAGCAAGGTTTTGGTCTGGACCTCGATATCGTGCGAGCTCAGTTCCGGCAACGCACCTTCCGGGTCGGCGATATTGTGCGCGACATGGCGCAAGCCGCCACCATGGAAGATATCATGGTCGTGCAACTGCTGGCGCAGGATCTTCTCGAACAGACGCATCGTCTTTTCCGACGGCGGATTACGCCAGAACACTTCGCATTCGTACGCCTCTTCCTCGACCCGGAAAATCGTCACCAATGCATAGGCATCAATGATCGGATTGATTTCAAGCAGCAGGTTCTTGATGAAATCGCGCCAGTCGCGCACCACGTTCGACGTGATGATGAATTTTTCCAGCAGCTTGATTTCGAATTCGAGCACGCCCTTGTCGACTGCCACGCGTTTTATTTTTTCCACCAGCAAGGCAACACTGTCGAAAGCCAGGTTGAATTCCTGGAAGCCAAAGTCGACCTTGCTCATGTCGAACTGGTCGAAGTCCTTGATCGTGTTGATCGCCGCAACCTTGTCGCGGTACAGGGTGATGGATCGGTTGAGCCGACGCCCCGTGAAGGTAGTCAATGCCACTGCGGCGAGCAGCACCAGCAGTCCAAGCGCGAGGAACAGTCCGACATAGTAGATGCGTACCGTGGACGTGACCGTTTGCCGGTTGTGCAACACTTCGACCGCGCCCAGCACCTCGCCAGCTTGCGCATTCGTATGGCAGCCGAGGCAATCCGGTTGCGCGGTGACCGGCGCGACATAACGGATCTGGCTGTCACTGTGCACTGTTGCGTCGATACCGTATTTCAGCGCCTGCCGCACATCGTCATTGCGGGGAGCGTCGTTGCCGGGGCCGTAGAGCGCTTCGACATTGCCGCTGCGATAGACGTGGATGCTGTCGACGGTACTGGGGAAATTCGCCTTGCTATCGGCAACTGCCTTGTCGACCTGGCTGCGAAGCCCGCCGATACGCAGCACCTGGTGCACCGCATCGAAGTTCTGGCGTGCGATTTCCTGAGAGGTCTCCAGGTTGCGCTCGTCGAGCAGTTTCTCGTAGAGCAGCGATGAGGCCAGCGTCGCGCCGAGGAACACCAGTGCGGCGACGCCGACCATGGCGCAGAACATGAATCCCTTGAGGGTCCTGATGAGCCTGATCGCTCTGTTGTATATGCCGCGCATGCGTGTTTTCCCGGCTCGATGTCCGGTCGATTCAATGTGTAACTGTTGGATGCCGTCAGGCGTTGACGGCAAGCCGCTGTTCTGCCGGATCGGGCGTACCGATGCAGCAATCCCGTCCGGCGAGTTTGGCCTGGTACATCCGCTGATCGGCAATGTCGAGCAAGTGATGCCAGTCCTTTGCCTGGTCGGTCACGCGCTCGGCGATGCCGAAGCTGGCTGTGACCGGGCCGCCGCCCGGACGCACGCCCAGGCCGCGCTCGCGCAGGCGCATTACGGCGGTGGCTGCAGTCTCTCCGCTGGCGTCGGGCAGAATGATCACAAACTCTTCGCCCCCCCAGCGCAGCAGGATATCGCCGGTACGCAAGTTCGAGCGCATCATGTCGGCGGCCTTGGCCAGCACGCGGTCACCGGCTTCATGGCCGTATTCGTCGTTGATTTCCTTGAAATTGTCGAGATCGACAAAGACGACCGACAGCGGCGCGCCGCTGCGCGAGGAGATATGGAACTGGATGTCCAGCAGCTCCTCGCCGCTGGCGCGCGCGAAGCAACCGGTCAGCGCATCATGACTGGCCTGCCGCACCAGTGACATCATGAAGCTCAGCTGGCTCATGCCCGCCAGCACGCACACCGTCGCGATCAGCAACAGCAGCCAGAAAGCGCCGAGGTGCGAAGCCCAGTTCAACATATCGAGCTGCAGCAGCGCAACCAGCGCTTCCGCCATCAGGACCGGCAATGCGAACAATGCTCCCTCGGCCGCAGTCAGCGGAAACACGCTCAGCCCCGCCACCATCACGAACGGCAGGAATGCATAGCCGGCGGCAATCGCAGCGGCTGGCCCTGCCATGTTGAAGTGGGACAGCATCGGATGCGAGTAGATGAAGAAGATGGTCGGGATCGCGAACATCACCGCCAGTGCGCGGTAGGCGTCCGACATGCGCGTGGAATGGCGGTAGGACACGGCCAGCATGCCGAAAGCGAATGTCGTCACGACACGGCCGACGACGAGCATGATCGTCACCGGCCAGGTAAACACCAGCAGGTCGACAATGATCCACAAGGGCGTGAGCACGGCGAACAGGCCCGATACCATGCGCACCCGGGAAATGATCATTGTTGCGCGGCGACGTGCGAGCAGCGGGGCATGGCCGACGGGAAGGAAAAGTTGACCAAAAGCCTCGGGTTTTGTGGTGCCAAGCAGCGTCGCGACAAGCGTTGGGAGGAAATGGCAGAATCGATTCACGCTGGCTTTTTTCCTTCTCAGCCCCTCATACGGGGCAAAAGTGCACGCAGCCATCACACTGATGCATGGCGGCAGGACCGTACGGACTTCCTGGTCATGGGATGCTGCGCAATGACGGCAAGGCAAACAGCGAGCAAACTGCGCGGAGCAAAGTGGTGCAGAAAGTTGACGCACGGAAAGTAAGGAAGAACTGTACTCTTGTCATGAAGAATTTTTCTTGCTTTGAATCAAATTTTTCACGAAGAGCGCCTGATTGCCTTGTAATAACGGCAACCAGACGGGGCGTAGGAAAGCGACTGACAAATGCCGTGCAACAAAATCGTTACTTGCAGGTCATAGCAGGGCATAGCTTGCGGCGGACCAACGGCGACGCACATCAGGGCCGGAGAACGACAGGCCAACTACGCCACCTCTGGCATTGTTGACTCAGATCAATGTCGCGCATGGTTCCGCTTGCGTACACTTGCCTCGCCTGCGGAAGAAATTCTCTTGTGCGGCATTCATGAATTAAAGACCACGTTTCATGCGATTGTCCAGGCGTTCACGTTTTGCTCCAGCGCTGTTGGCGCTGATCAGCGTGCTGTTCATGCAGCTCGCCGTGGCTGCGTACGCCTGTCCCAGCCTGCAACCGGCGCAAGTGGCCGAAGCAGCAATGCAGATGGACATGTCCGATCATGAAACGATGGCAGGATGCGAAGGTGTCGTGGACCAAGACCAACTGGCGTTGTGCTACGCGCACTCGCAGGTCGGCCACCAGTCGCTCGACAAGCCGGCCATGCCGGATGTCCCGCAGTCCGTCCCGGTAGTTCTTGTTCCAGTCATCACCGACCTCCATGCCGCACATCGCCCGCCGTCCTTGCATGCGGACGCCGCGTGGCTGATGCCCGATTCATTCCCTCCCCTATCGATCCGGAACTGCTGCTTCCGAATCTGACCTTCCAGACCGCCTGATCCGTTGCTGATTGCGCATGCGCGCAAGCGGCATTCGTCCATTGCCGTCTGGAGTTTCAATGCCTTTCTGTTTTTCACCACGTTCGAAGGAACACTGCGCGACGCAACCGCGTGCCGTGCCTTCGCCTGTTCGGAGCCATCCCATGCTTTCCATGCAAATAACACTACGCGCCTGCGCCGTCGCAGCGGCGCTCATTGCCGGACTGCCGCATGCCGCCGCCGATTCCCTGTCTGCCAGCGCAATGCCCGGCACTTCCGTCGAAAGCCTGTTGGCCTATGCGCGGGAGCGCAATCCGGAATATGCATCGATGCGCCATGAGGCCGATGCAGCAAGCGCACGCGCATCCGGCGCTGGAGCACTGCCCGATCCGAAACTCCAGATCGAGCTGGAAGACATCACGAAGATGGGCGAGCAGAACCCGACGCTGTCGCCGAGCCGCGTCGGTAGGACCACCTACCGCATCGTGCAAGAGTTGCCATGGTTCGGCAAGCGAGGGCTGGAGCGTGACATCGCGACATTCGAAGCGGAAGGTGCAAGCGGCCGCGCCCGCGGCACATGGGCCGAGCTGTCGGCGCGCATCAAGTCCGGGTATGCGCAGTATTACTACATTCACCAGAACGAGCGCCTGACCAAGGAAATTCTTGACCTGATGTCACGCCTCGAGAAGGTCACGCAGGTGCGCTATGCCGGCGGGCTCGCCGCGCAATCGGATGCGATCCGCGCACAGGTCGAACAGACCGGTATGCGCAATGAACTGATCATGCTGGAAAACGACAAGCGCATGGCGCAGGCCAAACTGAACATGATCCTTGGCCGGCCAGCCAACGCGCCGCTTGCCGAACCAGAACGACTGCGTACGCTGCCGCAACCGGTAAAGCTCGATTACGCGGCACTGGAAGAGCGCGTGCGCTTGCGTAATCCGCAACTGTTTGCAGAGGACGCGCGCATCCGGGCGGCCGAGAAGAGCCGCGACCTCGCCTACAAGAATCGCTATCCCGACTTCGCCGTCGGCATTGCGCCGATGCAGACCGGCAGCTCGGTGAAGGAATGGGAATTGATGTTCGAAATGAACATCCCGCTGCAACAGGCACCGCGCCGGGCACAGGAGCGCGAAGCCGAAGCAATGCTGTCCGCCGCCAAGTCGCGCAAGGACGCGACCGTCAACCAGGTCCTGTCAGAGCTGGCGGAAAACCTGTCCGCACTCGATGCCGCGCGCCGCACCGAGATGCTGCTGACAAACAGCCTGCTGCCGCAGGCCGAACTGACCTACAAGGCCGCACTGGCCAGCTATGAAAACGGCAAGGTGGATTTCGCCACCCTGCTCGACGCCCAGCGGCAGATCCGCCAGGCCAAACAGAACCAGATCAAGGCGCAGGCCGAGGCACAAGCCCGCCTGGCCGAAATCGAACGACTCTTGGGAGAAGAATTGTGAAACAGGGAACCAACATTGCAATCGGACTGGTTGTCGTTGCTGCATTGGCAGCAGGCGGCGGCTACGTAATCGGCACACGTTCTGCCGGTGACCACAGTGCGGTGCCCGCAGCTTCAGCGGCATCAACAATTGCAAGCGGCTCGAAGGAGCGCAAGATCCTCTACTACCGCAATCCGATGGGACTGCCCGACACCTCCCCGGTGCCGAAGAAGGACCCGATGGGCATGGATTACATCCCTGTCTATGAAGGCGGCGACGATGCCGAACCGGCATCCGGCAACCAGCTCAGCATTAGCACCGAGAAAGTGCAGAAGCTCGGCGTGCGTACCGAAAAAGCCAGCATGAAGGCCATCAGCAAGGCCGTGCGCGCTGCCGGTCGTATCGAACCGGATGAGCGCCGCACCTTCCTCATCTCGCCGAAGTTCGAAGGTTATGTGGAGCGCCTGCATGTTGGCGCCACCGGCCAGGTCGTCGCGAAAGGCCAGCCGCTGTTCGAGGTCTACAGCCCGGAACTGGTCTCCGCGCAGCGCGAATATGCGATCGCCGCGCAAGGCCTGCAATCCTTAAAGGGCGCCGACAGCGAAGCGCAGGCCGGCATGAAGCAGCTCGCCGACTCCGCGCTGATGCGCCTGAAAAACTGGGACATCTCGGATGAGCAGATCCGCTCGCTCGCCAAATCCGGCGATGCCAAACGCACGATGACCTTCCGCTCGCCGGTATCCGGGATCGTGACGGAAAAGAAAGCATTGCAAGGCATGCGCTTCATGCCGGGCGAAATGCTATACCAGGTCACGGACCTGTCGTCCGTCTGGGTGCTGGCCGATGTGTTCGAACAGGACATCGGCATGGTGAAGTCTGGCGCGAGCGCCAAGGTAAAGATCAACGCCTATCCGGACAAGGATTTCGAGGGCAAGGTCACTTATGTGTATCCGACGCTCACCGCCGAGACGCGCACCGTGCAGGTGCGCATCGAGCTGCCCAATCCCGGCCAGTTGCTGAAGCCCGGCATGTTCGCCAATGTCGAGCTGGCAGGCCTGACACGCAACAACGCGGTCACGGTACCGGTCTCGGCAGTCATCGACAGTGGCAAACGGCAGATCGTGCTGGTGCAAGTTAAAGAAGGACGTTTCGAGCCGCGCGAAGTCAAGCTGGGCATGCGTAGCGATAACGATATCGAAGTGCTGGAAGGCGTGAAAGAAGGCGAGGACGTGGTGATCGCAGCCAACTTCCTGATCGATGCCGAAAGCAACCTGAAGGCAGCAGTCGGCGGTTTCGGCGCGGCGGAGAGCAAGCCGAAGGCATCCGGCGGTGCCGGCCACAAGGCCGTCGGCACGATCGACGAAATCGATGCCAAGACCGGCACAGTCAGTGTCACGCATGGCCCGGTTGCCAGCCTGAACTGGCCGGCGATGACGATGGAATTCGCCGCCGCCAATGAGGCATTGCTGAAAGGCCTGAAGCCGGGTGCCGAGATCAGCTTCGAATTCGTCGAGCGCCAGCCCGGCGAATGGGTGATCACGTCGGTGCTGCCGGCAGCGCTCAACAAGGCCGACAAACCGGCACCGGCAGCCGACCCGCATGCGGGACACGGCAGCCACTAATGGGGAAACAACATGCTCAACAAGATCATTGACTGGTCGGGCAGGAACATATTTCTTGTCCTGCTCGCCACCCTGTTCGTGACCGTCGCCGGCATCTATGCCGTCATCAAAACCCCGATCGATGCATTGCCCGACCTGTCGGACGTGCAGGTGATCGTCTATACCGAGTATCCGGGCCAGGCGCCGCAGGTGGTGGAAGACCAGGTGACGTATCCGCTGACGACCTCGATGCTGTCGGTGCCGAAGTCCAAGGTCGTGCGCGGCTTTTCCTTCTTCGGCGCGTCCTTCGTGTACGTCATCTTCGAGGACGGCACCGACATCTACTGGGCGCGCTCGCGCGTGCTGGAGTACCTGAACTTCGCCGCCGGCCGCATGCCCAAGGGTGTCACGCCGCAGATCGGGCCGGATGCGACCGGTGTCGGCTGGGTCTACCAGTACGCTGTGCTGGCGAAGGACAAGACGCTGGCCGAGCTGCGCACGCTGCAGGACTGGTACCTGCGCTACCAGGTCACGAAGGCGCATGGCGTGGCCGAAGTGGCGTCCGTCGGGGGCTTCGTCCAGACCTACCAGGTCACGGTGGACCCAGTGAAGCTGCGTGCCTATGGCATTCCGCTAATGAAGGTGTCGCAAGTAATTCGGGACTCCAACCGCGACGTCGGCGGCCGCGTGGTCGAAATGGCGGAAACCGAGTACATGGTGCGCGGCAAGGGCTACCTGCGCGGCGCAGCGGATATCGAAGCGCTGGTCGTCAAGAGCGAAGGCGGTACGCCGGTGTTGATCCGCGACATCGCACGCGTGGAGCTGGCGCCGGATGAACGGCGCGGCGTCACGGAGCTGAACGGCGAAGGCGAAGTGGTGTCCGGCATTGCAATGTCGCGCTACGGCCAGAATGCGCTGGAAGTCATCCACAACATCAAGGAGAAGATCGGCGAGATCAGCAGCGGCCTGCCGGCCGGCGTCTCCATCGAAGCGGTCTACGACCGTTCGGAGCTGATCCATCGCGCCATCGACACGCTCAAACACACGCTGCTGGAGGAAATCGCCATCGTCGCACTGGTGTGCGTGGTGTTCCTGCTGCATGTGCGAAGCGCCATGGTCGCGATCATCATGCTGCCGATCGGCGTGCTGATGGCATTCATCGCGATGCGGGCGCTCGGCATCAATTCCAACCTGATGAGCCTGGGCGGCATTGCGATTGCGATCGGCGCAATGGTCGATGCGGCCATCGTAATGATCGAGAACGCGCACAAGCACCTCGAACGGCTGCCGGAAGGTTATACGAAGCAGCAGCGCACGGAAGCAATGCTCGTCGCCTGCAAGGAAGTCGGCCCGTCGCTGTTCTTCTCGCTGCTGATCATTACCGTGTCCTTCCTTCCGGTATTCACGCTGGAGGCACAGGAGGGGCGGCTGTTCTCGCCGCTTGCCTACACCAAGACCTTCGCAATGGCGGGCGCCGCGCTGCTGTCGATCACGCTGGTGCCGGTGCTGATGATGCTGTTCGTGCGCGGCAAGATCATGCCGGAAGCGAAGAACCCGGTGAACCGCTTCCTGATCTGGTCTTACCGCCCGGTCATCAAGGGCGTGATGCGCTGGAAGAAACTCACCATCGTGCTTGCCGTCGCCACACTGGTCGTGTCGTTCTACCCGGCGTCGAAGCTGGGCAGCGAGTTCATGCCCACGCTCAATGAGGGCACGCTGCTGTACATGCCGGCGAGCCTGCCGGGCATGACGATGACCAAGGCTGCAGAAGTAATGCAGACGCAGAACAAGATCATCAAGAGCTTCCCTGAAGTGGAATCGGTCTGGGGCAAGGCCGGCCGCGCGAACACCGCGACCGACCCGGCGCCGACCGAAATGTTCGAGACGGTGATCAACCTGAAGCCGGAATCCGAATGGCGGCCCGGCATGAACATGGACAAGCTGATCGCCGAGCTGGACAAGGCGCTGCAGTTCCCGGGCATTTCCAATGCCTGGACGATGCCGATCAAGGCACGCATCGACATGCTGTCCACCGGCATCCGCACGCCGGTCGGCATCAAGGTGTTCGGCAAGGACCTCGAGGAGATGGAGACGCTCGCGAAGCAGATCGAGGCGGTGGTGAAGAAGGTGCCGGGCACGAGTTCCGCGTTCGCCGAGCGCATCACCGGCGGCTATTACCTCAACATTGAGCCCGACCGTGAGCAGCTGGCCCGCTACGGGCTGACGGTCGGCGAGGTGCAGGAAGTGATCGGCACGGCGCTCGGCGCCGAGATGGCAACAACCACCGTCGAAGGCCGCGAGCGCTTCGGCGTGACGGTGCGTTATCCGCGCGAGCTGCGCAGCGATCCACAGCAGATCGGCCGCGAGGTGCTGGTGCCGACGATGGGCGGCGCAATGGTGCCGCTCGGCCAACTGGCGAAGATCGAGGTCGCCAAGGGCGCGCCCGGCATACGCACCGAGAACGCGCTGCTGTCGGCCTACATCTATGTCGACATTCGCGACCGCGACATCGGCACCTATGTGGCCGATGCGCGCAAGGCGGTCAACGAGCAGGTGCAGTTCCCGCCTGGCTACTACGCCACCTGGAGCGGTCAGTTCGAGGCGATGGAACGCGCGGTGGAAAAGATGAAGATCGTGGTGCCGGTCACGCTGTTGATCATCTTCCTGCTGCTGTACCTGAACTTCAAGCGGCTGACGGAAACGCTGATCGTGATGCTGTCGGTGCCGTTTGCGCTGATCGGCGGCGTTTGGCTGATGTGGTGGCTCGGCTATAACACCTCGGTTGCAGTCGCGGTCGGCTTCATTGCGCTGGCCGGCGTTGCTGCCGAAACCGGGGTCGTGATGCTGATCTATCTCGACCATGCCTGGGAAGAGCTGAAGAAGAAATGCCGGGAGTCGGGCAAAACGCCGAATGCGTCCGACCTGTACGACGCGGTGATGGAAGGCGCCGTCGAGCGCGTGCGCCCGAAGATGATGACTGTGGTTGCGACGATGGCCGGCCTGCTGCCCATCTTGTGGAGCACAGGCACCGGCTCAGAAGTCATGGGCCGCATTGCGGCGCCCATGGTGGGCGGCATGATTTCCTCCACGATCCTGACCCTGGTCGTCATCCCCGCCCTGTACGCGCTGGTCAAGCAGTGGCGGCTGAACAAAGGACTTGAACAATGAAACAACGGCTGATCATGAAAACCTGGATATTTCTCGCGGCACTGCTGGCCGGCATCGTCTGCGCATCCGCCATCCATGCGCAGACGATGCAGATTCCCAAGCCCAGCCCGGGGCTGATGCCCAATCCGGCCATGGGCAAGAAGCTGTTCGCCGCCAATTGCGCCACCTGTCATGGCGTCGACCTGAAAGGCAGCGATAAGGGGCCGCCGATGCTGCACAAGGTGTATGAGCCGTCACATCACAGTGACATCGCCTTCCAGCTTGCGGTGAAAAACGGCGTTCGCGCGCACCACTGGAAGTTCGGCGACATGGCGCCGGTGCCGGGACTGACGCCGGATGATGTGGCGCACATTATTGCGTTTCTCCGGATGGAGCAGCGCAAAGTCGGCATTCACTAAGACTTGTCGGGTTCTTTCCGACAGATGGAATAGACATGAACTTCAACGGCCGCTGGGTTCCTCTCGAAGTCATGGACACGATCGTCCTGCTGTGGGCGGTCGTGGCTGTGGTGCTCTCGATCATGCTGTTCCGGATTGCCCGGCTTCAGACACCGAAGAAGCCGGGGCAAGGCAAACCCGTGCGACATGGCCGGAAGAAGCATGCCTCCCGGCGAAAACCTTGATCTGGATGCATAACCATGGGGGCAAAATGCGGGGTGGGTGCATCCTGAAACGGCAGGAATACGCTGTTCTTGTGCATTGCATCCATGTCGTTCATGACCGCAAAAATGCCGATTCTCATCTGCCCCCCGCCAGATATGGCCCAAATCTGTGTCGCCGTTACAAAAAGGTTGTTGCTAACCGACGAATAGTTATAGCGTTCCACAGAGCAAATGCGTTATATTTCGGCAGCATTGCATCAGCAATGTTTTTTTGGGAGAAATCGTGAATAAATCAGAAATCATCGAAAAAGTTGCAGCAGACAACGACCTTACCAAGGTCAAGGCAAAAGAAATCGTCGAGCAAGTGTTCGGCTTCGTCGGCGCAGACCTGAAAAAAGAAGGCCGCTTTGCCTTCCCGGATCTGGGCACCTTCACCGTGACGCAACGCGCTGCCCGTACCGGCCGCAACCCGTCCACTGGCGAAACGATCAAGATCAAGGCATCCAAGAGCGTGCGCTTCAAGCCGGCACCGGCTCTGAAGGACCTGGTTGCAAAGGTCAAGGTCAAGTAATAAAAAAAGCGGCGCATGCCGCTTTTTTTATGCGCGGGCCGGCTCCTTCGGACTGCCGGCCGGCCCCTCCCCCTCAAGCTTGCGCAGTTTCCCATAGCCCGCCGCACATCTCCCCGCAGCCCCGGCTATCGCAAGAAGCCTCAATGGTGATAGCGATACTCCTGCGTATGGCCGCCATAGCCATATGAGGCCGCCCGCACATCCTGTACGTAAATATAGCTTTCCTCGTGCAGGTCGCCCAGTATCCGCGCAAAACCGTCGAACGCTTCCCTGATATAGGCCGCCTTTTCATCCTTGGTGTTGGTCTCGTCGGTGATCTTGATATCGAAGTAAAAGCTGTTCTTGCCCTGCTCGCTCAGCGGAATGCCGCCGACAATCCAGCTATCGCGGTCGACATAATCAATTGCGATCGCCGTTACTTCCCGCTTCTTTTTCAGGATACGCGTTGTTAAATCCAGCAGCAGTTCGGAGATCTGCCCGGTCAGCTCGGGCGATTTCTTTGCGCTGACCTTCACGTTGAGAATCGGCATTTCGCACTCCTTTTGGTTAGCCATGCAACTATCCGGCTTTTAAAAAAAGCGCTCAGCCAAGAGCCGAGCGCACGCTCTTCACCCTGGACACCGTGTCATCGAAATGCGCGACGCCCAGTTCCTTCTTCAGCTTTTTCGTGACTGCAGCACTGGCTGCATTGAGCTTGTCGCGCAAGGCCAGTGCGGCGGCGGTCGGCTCGATCGCCGACTCGCGCCCGTCATTTTCCGTGGCCCGGCGTTCCAGAAGCTTCAGCTTCTGCAGGCCGTCCAGTGTTCGCGTGGCCGTCGGGCGGGAGATCGCGAGTTCCTTCGCCAGTTCGCTCTGCAGCAGCCCGGGCCTTTCCAGCACCACGCGCAGCATGAATGCCTGGGAAGGCGTCAGTCCGAACGGCTTGAACGCCTTGGTCCATTCGCGTTCAAGCACGCGTGCGAGTGCTGTTGTATTGAAATAGAGGCAATGATCGAACATGGCTACATGCTAGTCCAAATTAATTCGCTATGCAACTATATCGCACAATTTGCGGCCATGCAGGAACGTTGCCGCCCAGTCGAGACTGAATGCGGCAAAGGGAAATCCTCGCGGTTAGAATGGACGCAGCCCCGCCCCCGCACAGAACCATCATCATGCGCGTACCCCAGATCCCCGAGAACGAGGTTGAATTCACTGCAATCCGTGCGCAGGGCGCCGGCGGTCAGAACGTGAACAAGGTGTCGAACGCAGTCCACCTACGTTTCGACATTCGCACCTCTTCCCTGCCGGATACATTCAAGGAACGGCTGCTCGCGCTGAACGACCAGCGCATCACGAAGGACGGCGTGGTAGTCATCAAGGCGCAGGCGCACCGCAGCCTGGAAAAGAATCGTGAGGAGGCGCTACAGCGCCTGCAGGAAATGATTGCAAGCATCGCTGTCACGCCTCGCGTGCGCCGTGCGACAAAGCCGACGCGCAGTTCGCAAGTGAAACGCCTCGACAGCAAGGCGAGCCGGGGCCGTATCAAGGCAGCGCGCGGAAAAGTGCTCGACTAAGTCGAGCCAAGGCAGGCGATCTTTTCCGCTGTCAACAAGCTCGGGCGATCAGCCGTTCAGCGCCGCTTTCGCCGCTTCTTCGGGCGTCAGGCCGTCATAGAACATGTCCGTGAACCACTCGACCTGCTCCTCGATATGATCCTGCGCCTGCTGTACCGTCGCCCCACCTGCAACGAGGAAACCTTCCACCTCGATACACCACTTGATCAGCTCAAGTGTTTCCGGATCCAGCTTTTCTTTCTTTGCCATGGTGATTGCCCTTGCATCGGCCGGGTTCGACCGTCTGCCACAGGGTAATCGCTTTTGCCCGGCAGCGCCATGAGAGCGTTTCAGGACATGCCGATGGCAAGGAAGCTCAACGCCGCGAGCGGCATGTTGCACAACACACTTAATACGCCCTGCCATCCTTATGGGTGAATCGCCACACCCCCTCGACCATGAGCGCCTTCAGGTCGTCGTCGGGATAGCTCACTTCGTCCCCGGCCGTCCGGTCTCCGATCTCGAGGTAAACGACTTCCTCCGACGTAGGATTGGACAATTGATGCCCGTCGCCGGTACCGGCTTTGAAGCCCGCACACATGCCCGGTGCAAGACGGGTCTCCCCCGCATCGGTATGCAGCACAGGGTACCCCTGCAGGATGTAGATGAACTCGTCCTGCTTCGAATGCGCATGGCGCAGTGCAGATACGGCGCCGGGCGCCATGCGTGTGAGATTGACGCCAAAGTTCGTCAGTCCGAACAGCTCACCCAAGGGCTGCTTGACCCGCCCTGCCATGCGGGACGCGAATGGCTCGGGATAGAGTGATGGCCTGGCGCGCGGAGGTGCTTCCGTGGCGGCGATGGCAACAGGGGCACGCTTTTCGTCCATAGGGTTCCGTCGAAAATAGTGATGTGCATGTGCGGCACGCATGGACCTGGCACTGGCCAGAGAGGATAAAGCGGCACAGCGGCACAGTGGCACAACGTCAGATTGCGGACCTGATTATGCCCGCTATGGCAAGGAGCGATATGAGGAAGCTCAGTGTCAGCAGGCGAGGATGGCAGAAAGCCCATTACGTCCCAATCAAGCGCAAATGTGATGCACTCCCGCCAGCATGTCGCAAGCTGTCTTTCGTGCTACTTCGCCCAGGACGGCAGCCATTGCAGGAACCACGGCACAGGCCGGCCTTCTGCATGCTTGCGCGCGACGGCGTCGAGCACCAGCGTCGGCAGCACTTCGCGCGCGCCGCCGAACAGTTGCGAGTGAGCGTAATGCAGGTTCTCGCACCATTGGGGATTGACGACGCATACCGCTGCGCCGGCGCGTTGTGCGGTCTCCACGATCATCGCGCCCGGATACATCTCGGCCGGTGTGCCGACGACGAGCACCAGTTGTGCCTCGGTTGCCGCTTCGATCGCCTTCGATAACACTGCGGCATCGGGATTCTCCCGCAGCCAGACGATCGCGGGGCGCAACTGCTCACCGCAGTCGGGGCAGCCCTTGCGCAATGCCTCCGGTTCAGTGACCTTGCCGGTCCAACTGCATTTGGTGCATTTAAGGTGGTCGTAACGGCCGTGGATGTGAATGACATTGCTGCAGCCGGTGAGCTCCAGCAACGTGTCGACGTTTTGTGTCACATGGGTGACGGACCAATGCGTTTCCAGGTCCAGCAGTGCGTAATGCCCTGCATGCGGCTGCGCGGCCTGCAGTCGATAAGCCTGCTCCACATACCAGTCCACCGCAAATTGCGTGTTGCGACGGAACCCTGCTGCTGTCGCGACTTTCATGATCGTGTCGCCAGTCCATAAGTGTTCGCCCGCGCCACGATAGGTCGGCAGGCCGGAATCTGCGGACAAGCCAGCGCCGCTGTAGACGAGAATGCGCTGCGCGTGCGCGAACTGCTCAAGGAGCTTGCGATATCCGGCAGGTTCGAGGCCGAAGGTGGCGGTCGCCGCCGTGCTGGGTGTTTTCATCAGTGCGATACGGATGTTTTATGCGCATTATCGCGTCGAATCGACGTTGATGCCACTACAACAGTTTCCGCCTGTCGCCTTTGCGTATCCCCCCACGTATCGGCGATGCATCACGACCGGCTACCACGCGGCAACCACTGCGGGCGACTTTCAGATGTCAAGTACCTGCTCACTTTTCCGGAACTGCACGCGACGATGCGGCGTCTACACGAATGGCATGGCAAGTTATGCAACACACGCTTCCAGTATCCGAGAAACCGAACGACATGAAAGCAGCGCGGAGTCCGATCGCCCTACCCTCGCTCATACAACACCGGCTGGAAACCGCCGTCACAGAGCTGATCGGCTCGGTCGCGCACGAAGCCGACTTTACGTCGCCGCCGGGCGAACCGGCATTGACCCGTCCGGATTCCGTGTCATGGCAAGTGTTCAAGAATCCCTTGTCACTGTTTATCGGCGGGGTCGCCGCCGTAATCCTAGAGCTGGCCGAGCCTCGCGTGCGGACCGGCGTATGGAGCCATACGACATTCCGCAAGAATCCGCTGCCCCGCATGCAACGCACCGGCCTTGCCGCGATGATGACCGTGTATGGCCCGCGCAGCCGGACCGAAGCCATGATTGCGCGCGTGCGCAAAATGCATGTGCACGTGCGCGGACTGACGCCGGACGGGATACCGTACCGCGCCGACGATCCCGAGCTGCTGACATGGGTGCACGCCACTGCGGGATACGGTTTCCTGCATGCCTACAGCACCTATGTGCGTTCCCTGAGCGACGTCGAGCGCAACCGTTTCTTTGCCGAGGGCGCCGCCTCCTCCCGCCTGTACGGCGCTACCAGCGCACCGGGCTCGGAGCGCGCACTGGACCTGCTCCTGATGAGCATGAGCGACAAGCTGCGGGCCTCACCCATCATCTTCGAGTTCCTCGACATTGTGAGGAAGCTGCCGCTGCTACCGCCTCCGCTCGCCCCGGTGCAGAGCTGGCTGGTGGACGCGGCAATCAACATCCTGCCGCCCGAGGTGCGGGAGCGCCTCGATCTCGACGACAGGGTGCACCTGCGGCACTGGCAAGTCGCGCTGATCAGGCGTTGCGGCGCGGTGCTCGATCGCATTCCGCTGCGGTCCGCACCGCCGGTACAAGCATGCCGCCGCATGGGCCTTCCGGACGACTACCTGTACACACGTTAACTTCATTCGCATTGTCCTGATGCCAATCAAGCGATTCCCACTGATATCAATTCTCACGCAAGATCTGCGGCACATGCGACGGCAGAGGTTTATGATGTTCCTAGCATCATTCCAGGATGCCCGCGCTCGTTCCGCAGGCCCGCCGGTAAAGCACCGCGCGGAGCAGACACTATGTGGGACGACTACTGCGACATGGCATCCTTGCGACGAAACAACTGCGCTGGAAACATCATGGGAAAACATATCCACCTGCCAGCCACCTTTGTTATGGATGCGGAAACCACGATCCGAAGCTGGAACGCGGAGTGCCAGTGGCTGTTCGGAATCACAGCTCAGGAAGCGATCGGTCAGCCCTTCACCTGCCTGCTGGAACAAGGGCACGAAGACAGTTTCCGCGCGCATGCTGCGCAGGCCCGGACCAAGGCCGTCCAGCGCCCCACACGGCTGGTCGCCCGGGACGACACGCATTTCACTGCAAACATGACCGTCGTCGCGCAGCACCGGGGCGACGGCAATCCCCCAGACAGCTACATCGTAATCATCGATACCGACCTGCCGCCCGAAGTTGAGGTAGCAAAAGCAGAAAGCGACACGGCAATATTCAAGCGTTTTTCGGAATATCTGCCCGGCCCGTTCTACGTGCTCGACCCGGTAGGCCACCTCGTATTGTGGAACCGCCTGCTGGAGCAGGCAACGCAACTCAGCAGCAGGGAACTGACCGGCGCACATGCACTGGATTTCTTCGATGCGAAGGAACAGGCCACAATCAAGCAAAAGATGCGCAACGCCTTCGAACTGGGCCGCTCCAGCGTTGAAGCGACCGTCGTCGCGAAGGACGGCACGCGCACGCCCTATCTGTTCAACTGCGCGCGCACCATGCTCGACGGGATGGTGTGCATCTGCGGCATGGGCATCGACATCACCGAACACAGGAAGGCGGAAGAAGTGCTGCACCTGCATGAACGCGCCAACCACGCCAGCGTTAACGGCGTGGTGATTGCGCGCCACGAGAACGGCAGCAATCGGATCGAATACGCCAACCCGGCGTTCGAAGCGATCAGCGGATACAGCAGAGAGGAAGTGATCGGTCGCGACCTGCTATTCCTTTGCAACCCGGACCTCGACCCGGCGGAGCACAGACGGGTTCTCGAAGCCATCCGGCACTGCCACAGCGTGCAAAGCGTCATGCGTAGCGAGCGCAAGGAGGGCGAGCTGTTCTGGAACGACCTGAAGATCGCACCGGTCACCAATGCCGATGGCACAGTCACGCATTTTGTCGGCGTGAGTAATGACGTGACGAATGCCAAGCTATATGAAGCGCAGCTCGAGCATCTTGCCAACCACGACCCGCTTACCGGCCTGGCCAACCGCAACCTGTTGCAGGACCATCTTTCGCTCGCGATCCTCAGTGCGCGCCGCAGTGGCATGCTGGCGACGCTTGCCTTCATCGACATCGACAATTTCAAGTGCATCAACGACACGCTGGGACACAGCGCAGGCGACCGGGTACTCAAGCTGATTGCGACTCGCCTGCGTGCCTGCGTCAGGGAAAGCGATACCGTCGCCCGCGTCGGCGGCGATGAATTTGTGATCATCTTCGCCAACCAGCCGAGCGTCGCCCATGTGGTTGAACAGCTGGAACGGGTCCGCCAGAGCGTGGCAGAACCGATTGCTACCGACGGACACGAACTGTATGTGAACGTCAGCATTGGCGTCAGCGTCTTCCCGCGCGACGGTGAGGATGCGGAAACGCTGCTGCGCGGCGCAGATGCGGCGATGTACCACGCCAAGTTCATTGGGCGAAACAACTACCAGTTCTATTCACCGGACCTCAATGCAGCTGTCGCCGCACGGCTGCAACTGGAAGGCAGCCTGCGCAACGCCATTGAACGCAAGGAACTGTTCCTGCTGTATCAACCGAAGATCGACATCAGGACCGGGAAGATCGTGGGTGCGGAAGCACTGGTGCGCTGGCAGCATCCTGTGCGCGGACTTGTGGCTCCGGCTGAGTTTATTCCGGTCGCGGAAGAAACGGGACTCATCGTACCCTTGGGCGAGTGGGTGCTGACGACTGCGTGCGCAGAGCTCAAAGAATTACAGTCGTGCGGCTTTATGGACTTTTCGATTGCCGTCAACCTGTCGGGGCGCCAGTTCAAGCAACGGAATTTTGTCGAACGGCTTGCGGACCTGATCCGGTCTGCCGGCATCAGGCCGCAATCGCTGGAACTGGAATTGACGGAGAGCCAGTTGATGGACAACCCTGCCTATGCTGCGCATACACTTTCCGAGTTGAAAAAGCTCGGCGTACGCCTGTCGATCGACGATTTCGGCACGGGATATTCCAGCCTCAGTTACCTGCAGAAGTTTCCGGTCGATTCCATCAAGATCGACCGCACCTTCGTCAAGGACGTCAGTCAGGAAACGGAAGACGCAATCATCACGAGGGCGGTAATTTCGCTCGGACACAACTTGAATGTGAAGGTGATCGCCGAAGGCGTGGAGACGCAAGAGCAGCTTGCCTTCCTGCGCCGCTACCACTGCGACCAGATACAAGGCTTCTACTTCAGCGAGGCCATTTCGGCAGAGCGGTTGCATAGGCTGCTGGACGGCAGCGGGACGATGCTCCGCGCATAAAAACGGCATGCAGGCGCTGCACCGGTATTCGACAACCGCCTTCCGGCAGGTCCCCGCCCACTATCTTCCCGATGCCTGCTTGTACCCTTCCCATGCTTCGGGATATTTCGCCTTCAGGTGGACCCTCAATGCGGCGGCATGCACTTCATTGAAAGCATCCGTTTTCTCGGAGGGTTCCCTGAAGCCGAGGAAAAGACAGTCCGTTTTGAAAGTCTCGATATTGGCGCGCGACGCCATGTCGCGTATTTCCTGATCTGACCATCGCTGTGCCTTTGCCCGCTGCTCAGGCGTTGCATCAGCGATCATGCGCTTTGCTTCCAAATAGGCGGCTGCGCGCCCCGCCGGCGAGACCTCTTCCGTCCAGCGGTCAATGCACCAGTGAGCGGCGATTGCCTGGTTCCAGTGCAGTTTTGGCAGTGCCAGACCCTGCGCCGCGCTGTGCGCTGCACGCTCCTTTTCATTGATGATTTCTTTCGCGGCCGTTGGGCAGGGACGATCGGTATAAACCGTTTTTCCGTCTGGCTGCATGCATTTGCGTACCTGTGCATTGGCTGCCACGCAATACAACGTCAGCGCCATCACAACCAGCTTTCTGACAAACCTCATCTCCCGTCCCTTCATTCCATGTGTCGCATTGCCCCGCACGGCAACAGCAACGTCGTAGTGCCAAATCGATTCATGATGCGTGCTTCCGGATATCAGAGATCAGCATGAACAATGCCCCCTTCTCGCTCGGGCTGCGATAGACACCTTTGGCTTTCAATACATGTGCGGCAATGGCCGCCATCTCCCATCCGTCGACCATCTCCGCGTGCCATTTTGCCGTCGTCAGGCGCGGATACCCATGGACTTCGCCATGGTCGCGCACGGCTTCCACACGCAAGCGGATCGGTTCGAGCAGGTGGAAGTTGGCCCACGCCCACAGCCACGTATTGCTCGCGGTGGAAATTGAGCCGACGAAGTCGACCTTGGCAGTTACGGCGTGGATTCCATCGTTTGAAAACACCAGCTCGCCGGTGGCCTGATCCCAGTCGTAGCGCTTGTGGGATCCGATCGCGAATTCCACGCTTAACGCGTCGTTCTTTTCCTTGAGCTCTTCACAGCAGGCCGAGACGAATTCCTCCCAGCGGTCAAGCGCATCATTGGACAGGTAGTCCACGCTGTCCGAGCGCGCGTTCTCATAACAGTGATGGCACAGGATCCTGATATCCAGATCGCACTCATTCCGTTCGTTCCACTCGCCTTCGCGCAGGTAGACATGGTTACATGCCGCACACCACGCATCTGGCCAAGGTGTGCCAGCGGATGGATAGTCGGAATACCAACGCTGCACCGGGTCGGCAGCGAGGTGCTCGCAAACATACGTCGCTGTGGCTTCGCCATGCTCTGGGCATGCTAGCTTTTCCGAATCATCGACCATGCTCATTCGTATTCTGTCATTAATGCCCGCGCCGGAATGCAATGGTGCGGCACAATCGGGAACAGCGACGCTCCACAGCGCCAGGTTCAGGCCGCAAAGCATCGTTCTCGCCTGGCTGCACGCCAGGCGAGAACGATAATAGAGGAAATCAGCAGGCGCCGGCTATCCCACAGGTATGGGAAGCGAACAGGCATGCGGTACAGATGCTGCTTATCCATGCCGCCACGGCGGACTGCATTACCGCAGGCAGCAAATACACCAAGCTCCGTCATGCAACCCGGGGCGCCGAATTCACCATAACAAGCCGCTCGCTGCGTTGCGGCTCCTTGTCGCAACCGACCGACGGGTTGTTACGCCTTGCACCTGACCTATTCTGGCGTTTCCCCGATACCCTTCAGGCATCCATGCCAGGCGCTACGCCGGCCCCGGCGGCGCTTCCGGAAGTGCGCCGCCGGGCATGGTGGTCGTCTGCGATGGCGCGCCGCTTTGCCGTGCGCCGAATACCATTTCCGTCATCCAGTTTGCCAGCAAGGCCGTATAGGCGCGCTGGCTGCCCTCTTCCGTCAATCCATGATCAGCTCCCTGGATCACGCGATAGGTGAGCGAGCGCGGTTGCACAAAAGCGTCGAGATAGCTCGAGATCACTTCATGCGGGATGACATGGTCAAACTCGGACTCGATAACCAGCACATCGCCCGTGAATGCAGCGCAGGCGCGCAGCGCGCGATTGTCTTTTGCGCGCACCAGGCTCTTCCGGTAAGTGCCGAGGTCCTGGTCCTTGTGCAGCTGTCGCTTGGGCAGGTCCCAGCCATTGTCCATGTAGAGCGCCGGCACGCGCAGGACGAGCCATTTCACCGGCCGCATCAATGTGAGGATCGACGCCAGATAACCTCCGTAGCTGCTGCCGACCACGGCAATGGCCGAGGGATCGACAAGGCTGTGGCTGGTCAGCACGTCGTAGGCTGCGAGCAGGTCGCGCAGGTTGCTCTCGCGCGAGACGGTTTCCTGCTGAGGCTTTGTGCTTCCGTGGCCGCGCAGGTCGAAGGTGAGGCAGACGCAACCGAGTGCCGCGACTTCCCTTGCACGCGCCAGATATTGTTCCTGGCTGCCGCCCCAGCCGTGCACGAACAGCACTCCGGGCACCTTTGTGCTTGGGGTGACAATGGTGCCGGCGACATGGCCGTCGTCAACGGCAATCCGGATCTCGTCGTCACGTGTTGGCATACGGCTCCAATCGTGAATATTTTGTGATGTATCCGACCACCTCGTCTTCGCCCTGGAAGTAGACATTCGCATCCGGCGGCACCACGTGGTTTGCTCCATATGCTTCGACCGTCGACGCGCACACTACCTGCAGCGCCGGGTCGTCACGGAATGCTTCGAGTGCGGCGATCTCGGCACCGCTCGCTCCGCCGATGCGCCAGGATTGTTCCAGCACGCCGGAGTAGCGCTTTCCATTGTCATCGACGCCCAGTGCCACGTCATAATTACAACGCGAGGCAAACATGCCAGGGAAGGATTGCATCACGGCGGCATGGTAAGTGCGGGACTGCGCAACGGCGTTCAGCGTTTCCGGATCCAGCCTAATTCTGAGCAGGGCATCGAAGTTGCCGCGCACAAGCGTCAGCGAGGAGCCGCCATACACCTCTTGACCGGCGTTGTTGGTGGTCAGCTGTTGCGTTCCGCAGTATGTGACCAGCAAGTCGCTGACACGCACTTGCCCGACGCTCAGCGTCGCCACGTCGGCGAGGTTCCGCTCAATGACGAGTCCGTCACGCGTCAGTTCATCGCCATCGATGGATTGCAGCCGCGCCGCCAGCTCGTCGGCATTAGCCACAACCCACTGTCCCAGACCGCCAATGCCGCTTGCCTTCTTGATGCGCACCGGCCCCTGCGCCAGCAGCGACCGGCCGGCTTCCATCGCATCAGCCAGCGAAAAGGCGGAGTAGCCGGGCAACACCACCTCCTTCACCAACCGGGCGAGTGCGGGCGACCAGCCCTCCGGTGCACGCGCGTGATCAGACGGTAACGGATGGGTGATCGTCTTGGTGGCAATGAATGGATACGGCACGGCCCCGCCAAACAGGTCATGCTCGCCATATATGCCGAGCGCGCGCGCGTCCTCGAGCGTGACGAACGTATCGCTCGGCACGTAGTACAGCGGGCCGTTGTAGGACTGCGTTGCCTCGAATGCGCCGGCGAACACATAGCCTTTGATTGCAGCAAGGCGTTGTGCGAGCGCACTGCAAGTCACACTTTCATGCCCGCGCGGTCTGCGCTGCGCGTTCCCCGGGTAGATGACCACCGTGCCCGGCGCGCCGGATTCATGTTGCGGAACCATTGTGCTCCTCTGTGTTGCTTTGTCCATGTGGGCGCTGCGCCTTATGTATCGCATTTCCTCGTCGGAATTTGATGCTTCGACATTGCACAAGCAGAAGCAAAATCCGCACCTCGTTATCTGCAGATGACGCCTGGAAAAATCGCATAAAACACGTAACACGACGCATTGTTTTCACGCACTCTTTGCGTGATTCATCACAAATCCTGTTCAAATACCGCCGTACCGACCGCGTCTAACTAAACACTATCGCCTATAGTGACGCTGCCTTCGAGCGGTGAACAAAATGCTGGTAGCGGTATTGTGCAGGGCGGCCTTCCGCCTCCTTGCCGTATTGCATATGCCTGCGTCGGTGTGTCCACAGCCAGCATGTTGTTGCGTAGTGTCAGGAGGTCTTGACCATCGCCAATGCCGATAAAAAAGGGTTTTCCATCGCGACAAATCCACTTTATTTCCTATGCCATCATCCAATAAAACAAAACCATTTCGCATCTTGTCCTTGTCTGGTGGAGGCTACCTCGGCCTGTATAGCGCATGCGTGCTCGAAGAACTTGAAGCACGCGCGGGAGAGCCTTTGGGACGGCGTTTCGACTTGATCGCAGGAACGTCCATCGGCGGCATCCTGTCGCTTGCGCTCGCATTTGAAGTGCCGATGGCCACCTTGAAACAACTCTTCCTGGAACACGGTAAGGAAATCTTTCCGTTCAGCGATCTTTCATCTGGCACCATCGGCCGCGTGCTCGATATGGCGCGTTCGGCACTCGGCCCCAAATATAGTGGCGATGTGCTGCGCACCACATTGGAAAAGTACTTTGATGCAAGGACGATGGAAGAAGCGCTGCGCCCCGTGGTCATCCCGGCGGTCAACATCAGCAATGGCCGCACCAAGATCTTCAAGACGCCCAATGGCAAAAACGCCAAAGGCGATGCAGCCACATCTGTCGTCGATGTCGCCATGGCGACCTGTGCTGCGCCCGGATACTTCCCGTCGGTACGCATCGGTGACGAATTGTTTGCAGACGGAGGGGTCTACGCAACCGCCCCCGACCAGATTGCCCTCCACGAGGCGGAACACTATCTTGGCGTCGACCCTGCCGACGTACGCATGCTGTCGATAGGCACAGCGACCGCAGGCTATGTACCACGCGAAGAAGTGTCGGAAGAGACCAGCGCGGTTGCCTGGCTGTCGGAAGGACGCCTCGTGCTCACATTGATCTCCGTGCAGCAGCAGCACGTCAAGGCAATGATGCAGAACACGCTCGGCGACCGTTACCTGCGTCTGGACGCAGCATGGCCGGAAGGATCCAGCCTCGGACTTGATGTAGCAACCGAAGATGCGTCCAACACCCTGATGCGCCTGGCGCGGCAGACGATGCGCGTGGCGGATACCACGACGCTGGACGCATTCCTCACCTGAAGCGGAACGGTCGAGGACTGTCCGGAAACGGTGGCGCCTGCAACGTTTTCCGGACCGCCCCTCCGTAGTGAAGTGTTCCCGCACACACCTCGACGCCGCACTGCGTTTCTCCTGTCCAATTGTTTGTCTCCCTCTACGGAATTCCTAGCTGATTTGAATAGCGTCCCATCCTCGCCTAGAGCCTGTTATGTACTCCGGAAGGGGCATAACAGGCTCTAGAACCATTTGCCGTATTAGGAATCTTCTTGACTAATGTGTACCGACCACTCATTTCGACGAGAACTAGAAATTTCACAAAAAGAATTACGGAATGATGTGCGAAGCTCTAGAACGCCTAACAAAATGCCGCGTGTGACGTTGCGCGGGGCGGCCATCCGTGGGGCGGCCATCCGCGGGCAGCCGCCCGCCTCCTTGCCGTACGCCACGTACTGTCAATGCCGCGTGTCTTCCCATCGACATTTTGTTAGGCAATCTTAGGAAACGCTCTCGCCCCTAACACTGTCAAACCCGGACTATTTGGAACTGAGGAGAAATCTGCATGGCGTCCAACCTGAAATCTGCAAGACAAGCAATCGAAGCCGAGCTGACGCATGCCCGTCAAGGCGCTGCCTATTACAGCGCCCGCGTGGAAGCGCTCGAAGCGGCATTGGAGCAGCTGGAAAGTGTCGAAGCAGAAGGAGACACATCATCACGTGCGACAAAACGTGCCGCGAACGGAGCAAAACAGGCAGAGCCGCGACGTGGACGCAAGCGCCGCAGCGCATCGGGTGGCACTCCGCGTGGCGCCGCTGCCGGAACGGCGCGGCAACAGAACAGTCAGAAACAGCGCACGGCCCGCGCTTCACGCGGCACAAGCAGTTTGCCGACCACCGGCGGCGACTTCTGGCTGAAACTGGTGAGCGACGAACCGCGCTCTGCGGTAGATATTTCCAATGCGGCGATCGAGGCCTTGGGGATCCGGCCGGATCAAAAGGATGAGATACAGAAACTGAAGCAGCGGGTTTCGCCTGCGCTGGCAGGACTGCTTTCCGCACAAAAGATCCAGGATACCGGTGCGGGCCGGGAGCGGCGTTTCTTCAAGAGCGAGAGTGCATCGGCCTGACATCGCTCAACCACACCTGGCAAGCCGCTTTACATAGAGCGCTTCAAACAGAAGTTGAGCGCCCCTTTTCCGATCTCAGGGGGAACGGGGCTATTTTGTCCGGTCCTCTTGTCAGCCCTTCTCGACAACGAAGACCATGCCAAACGCACCTAGCGTGACGACACGATCATCGACCTTCGTATAGGACGCGACACCGACGGAGTGATAGGAAGAGACAAAGGCGGTCAGCAGACCCACACCGAGCACACCGGCAATCGGACTGCGCTCGGCAATCGCGTCCTTGATTTTGGTGCGGTGTGCTTCCGGCGAGGGATTGAGCGCGAAGGCGAGCACGACAGCAACTGCTCCGATGATGGCGTAGAGGTGGGATTTCTTTTGCATGGCGAATTCGGGCTGATGCCTGATATTGAATTATGGTTTAAGCAGTGCGCAGAGCAGTCAAGGCGACCAGCGAACGCGGTGTCCCGCGTTCGCGAGGAATCCCTTAACGCTTTTGGCCAAACATCTCGGTAAATTTCATCCGGTCCGTCGTGGCGCGGCGTGCATCGTCGATACTGATTTTCTTCGCCTTCAACAGTGCGGCCAGCTCGTCGTTCATCGGATAGCAGCCGGAATCCGGCGCTTTGCCCAGGCTGTCGAGCAAGGGACGGATTGCGCCGATGTTGCGGCTGGCAATCAATCCGGACACTTCCGGATTGACCGTCAGGCATTCGGTCGCGAGGTGGTAGCTATTCTCCTGCTGCGAAGGAATCAGCGCTTGGCAAATCACGCCGCGCAGGCAATTGGACAACGCCTCCGCCTGCGCTTCCGAATTGCCGAGCAGGCGCAGGAATTTCTGCAGGCCGAGTTCCGTCGAACGTGCATGCAGCGTCGCGAACACCAGCGGGCCCGCCTCTGCCAGCGCGAGCGTTTCTTGCGCCGTTTCCGCATCGCGGATCTCGCCGATCAGGATCATGTCGGGACGTTCGCGCAGCGCGTCGAGTGCGCCGAGGTAGAAGCTCTCCACGTCGCCGTCGGCGCCAACTTCGCGCTGCGTGATGATGCACTTGCGTTGCGGGATCAGGGTCTCGACCGGGTCTTCAATGGTGATGATGTGGCCGGAGCGCGTCTTGTTGATCTGGTCGAGCAGCGATGCGATGGTGGTCGACTTGCCCTGGCAGGTATCGCCGATGATCAGCACCAGGCCGTTGTCGAGCCGAGCGAACGCCTGAGCGCACGGACGCAGGCCGATCTTGTCGAGCGGGATCGGCTCGGTGGGGAAGCGGCGGATCACGCAGCCCAGGCGTTTGTTGCCCTGGAAGGAAAAGCAGTTGGCGCGGATGCGTGCACTGTACAGATCCTTGGAGCGGTCGAATGCGCGGTCCTGGATGCGGTCAGCCCAGTCAGGTTCGATCACCTCGAAGAACTCTTCCAGTTCCTCGCGCGTAATCGGCGTATCCGATACGGCCACCAGGCGCTTGGGCTGGCGCAGCATGATCGGGCTGTTCTGATGAATGATGATGTCACTGAAGACGGTATTGGAATTGAGCAGGTGAACGATCTGCTCGATCAGCGTACCGGTGACGGGCAGATCGCCGGCTTCGACAAACGTCAGGGTTTCGATCTGCGAATAGCGTTGGTGTTCCATCAGTGTTTTTTCCTTGTGCCCTTGGCTTATAGCGATGTGTGTTCCGGAGTGAGGGGATCGCGGCGCAGGGATGCGTCGCGCGCGTGCGACGCGTTCAGCGCAGAACGCCTGCGGCAGGTGTTGTCATCTTTTCTCCCCTTTACTTCTTGTCATGCCGGTTAATGCTAACCGACATGCACGAATAATCCGTCTTGCGAATTAAGCCAGTATTTTCCGGTTATTGGGGATTTCATCGAAGCACAACGTGGGTTTTCAGCAACACCCGGCACTTGCGATTTTTTCAAGCACGATGTTTGCGCGGCAGATGCTGAAAATTCTGGCTCGGCTCATGTTTATTTGCTATTTCCCGTCGCCGTTTACGAATTGGAACGTAAGTCACCGGCGCACAGCAATACGCGGCGGCTTGGACGGTGCATGGTTGGCATGTGCATCTGCCGCTGCAGCTATGCGGCGGATTCGATCGCACCAGCAGCCTCTTCCCGCTTGCGAAGGTAGTTTTCGAAATCCGTGGCCGGGCAAGGCCGGGAGTAGAGATAGCCCTGGGCAATGTCGCAGCCCGCATTGCGCAGGAATGCCAGTTGCTCCTGCGTTTCAACGCCTTCTGCCACTACCCACAGGCCGAGACTGTGCGCCATGGCGATGATTGCTGTCGTAATCGCTTCGTCATCGCGGTCGCCGGGAATATCGCGCACGAAGGTGCGGTCGATCTTCACTTCATCCACCGTGAAGCGTTTCAAATAGGCCATCGAAGAATAGCCGGTGCCGAAATCATCGATCGACAATTTGATGCCTTCAGTCTGCAGCCGGTTGAGCAGGTTGACGTTGACCTCAAGGTTGTCCATCAGGATGGTTTCGGTAATCTCTAGCTCCAGTTGGCTCGGCGGCATGTTTGCCTGGCGTAGCGCCGCAATAACATCTTCCACAAAGTGCACGTCGCGCGTCTGGCGTGCCGACAGGTTGACCGACAGGCGCATCTGTCCAAGACCGGCGGCGCTCCACGCGGCCACCTGTTTGCATGCCGCGAATAGCGCCCAGCGCCCGATCGGCACAATCAGGCCGCTTTCCTCCGCAATGGGAATGAACTCGTCCGGCCCCAATATTCCGAGTTCAGGATGCCGCCAGCGCAGCAGTGCCTCGACACCGGCGATGCTGCCATCCGCGATACTGACCTGCGGCTGGTAGTACAACAACAGCTCGTTGCGTTCGAGCGCCTTGCGCAGGCTCGTTTCCATCGATAGCCGCTTCTGTGCGCGCCTGTCCAGCTCTGAGCGAAACTGCTCATAGGTGTTCTTGCCGCGCTCCTTGGCCAGGTACATCGCTGCATCGGCATTGCGCGTCAAGGTTTCCAGGTCAGGCGCATCGCCAGGATAGACGCTGCTGCCTATGCTGGCCGTGACATAAATGTCGTGAGAATCAATGGCGAAAGGCGTGCTCAGCACATTCAGGATTTTTTCCGCGACAACACGTCCGCGAGCTTCCGTGCGTGCGCCAAAGGACTCGAGGATAATCGCAAATTCGTCGCCGCCGGTGCGGCATACCAGGTCACTACTGCGCATCCCGGAAACAAGGCGCTGACCAACGAGCTTGAGCAGCGCGTCGCCTGCCGGATGACCGAGGGTGTCGTTGACCATCTTGAAGTTGTCGAGATCGAGCAGCAGCAGCTCTACTTCGCCGCCGAACTGCTCCACCTTGGATATCGCAAGGCGAAGCTGCTCGTTGAAGGCATGCCGGTTGGGCAAGCCGGTCACCGGATCAATATGCGCGAGGTAGTCGAGATGCGCTTCCGCCTTGCGCACCACCCTCCTCATGCGTGCCACCAGCAGATAAGCGACGACGAGCGAGGCCATCGACACGGCAAGCGTCAGTCCCGCGTAGCCGACCAGCCGCCGATACAGGCCGTCAAGACTTGCGCGTACGACCACCATGCCGGTTTTCTGTCCGCCGACTTCCACCCGCCGTACCAGGTGCAGATTACGGAAGCCGAAGTGATAACCGGCCTCCACCAGCTGCGGCGGAGGCACATCCACCGGCGGGACGCCCTCACGCTCAAATGACGCGAGGACCTTCATCTCATGGGTGAACACACTCGCCGCCTCGATGCTGTGGGAACCGGACAGCGCGCGCAATGTATCCTGGCATGCCTTGGCATCATTGAATATCAATGCTGCGGCACTGTTTTCGGCCGTGATCTTTGCCTGCACATCCACGTCGTCGAGCAGGGCGCTGCGCAAGGAGAAGAACTGGACGACGATCAGCAGGCTGCAGGTGACGAGCAGCGCAGCAATCGATGTCGCCAGATTCACGAATGTGACCCAACGGCTGATCCGTTTTGTCTGCGGGGTATCGGGAGGTGTCATTGCACATTGCGCGCCAGGCGCAGAAGTTTGGAACTTAGCACCAGCCGTGCCTTGCCGGCGGCGCGCGTATCGATATCGAAAACGATCCTGTCGTGGCTCATCTCGAGGACAATGATGCCGCCCTCGGGGACGAATTCTCCATCGTCGGAGATCGTCAGCAATGGCAGCTGCGCCGCATCGGTCCGGATCTTCTTCCAGTAGTCGCGGTCGCCCGCATCGAGGAACACCACATGGCAGGCACGCAGCATGTCAGCGGGGACCAGCGGCCTTACTGCGATCTTCCTTCCATTCACCGATTTGTCGGTCAGCCGCTGCAGTGGCTGCTGCAATACCCCGTTGGGCCTGACGCAGATGCTCAGTGTTCCGCGCTCGAAAGCCGTATCGACGGGCCACTCGGTGAACAGGATGAAGTTATAGATAAACGCTGCTTTCAGTTCTGATTCGTTCACCGGCTGCGCAAGCGGAACGGACGGCAACAGCAGCAGCGCAGCGATCCAGCCGCTGCCCAGCCATTTCCACATCGCGTCATGTGCTGTATGTAACATCAGAACGTATATACCGCCTTTAACCGGAACGTTCGCCCGCTCTGCCTGATCGTGTCCTGGAGATGCTCTTCGGCTCCCGGGTCCGCATACCGGCGGTCGAACAGGTTGTAAATGCTGGCGGAGACTTCCAGCCCGGGCGCCAGTCGCGTCGACGACAGCGTCAGGTTGCCGAGCCAGTAACCTCCGGTTTCCGCCTCCAATGTTTTGCGCCGGCCGGCGTAGAGCGCTTCTGCGCCGAGGCGCCAGGCACTATTGAAAATCCGCTGTGACCAATTGAAATTGGCGAGATGACGCGGAGAGTTTGCGAGTGTTTCACCGGTTGTCCGATTACGCGTTTGCTGCCAGCTGTAACCGGTGCGCAGGCGCCCCCTGGTGCTCCATACGTGTTCGTATTCCAGCTCGATGCCGTGCGCCGTCGCGCGGTCGATATTGCGAAACACCAGCAAGCCGTCAGCCGGATCCGTCGTTTGCGTCATCAGGTTGGAGACGGTATTGCGGAAGATGGATGCGGTGATCCGCGCATCCGCCGACAGGCGATGTTCCGCGCTCAGCTCCTGTGAGCGGATGCGCTCTGCTTTCAGTTCGGGATTGGCCTTCTGTCCGCCTATATTCTCGAGCGCGTAATACATTTCATACGCGTTCGGCGACCGGTAGGCGGTGCCGTACATCGCCTTGAACGTTGTCATCGGCGTTGCCTTGTAGATAAGGGCAATACGCGGATTGATGGCGCTGTCGTCGGGATGGGAGACGCTGTCGTAACGCACGCCGGCATTCAGCAACAGGTCTTCGCGCAGCGTGATCTCGTCCTGTAGATACAACCCCGTCCGGCGGCCATTGCGACGGTCGTCCAGGTAGGACGCGTACGGATCGACGTCGAAGTTCTTCTGGTCGCGGCGGTTTGCGTACTGATATTCGGCACCCGCGACAAGCTTATGGCCGGTGAATCGAACGCTCACCAGCTTTGCTTCCGCTCCCCACCAGCGAGCATGTGCCTGATCCCGGTTCACCGTCAGCGGCGGGTAGTCGTAAATGTAATCGCCGTCATAGTCATACCGTGCCCAATAGAGCCGCGCGGCGATTTCTGCATCGGGCGAGAGTTCGTCCTTGTAGCCGATATCCAGAAAACTCTGCGCATCGACCGTGTGCGAGCGCGGATCGTTGAATGCCTGGTTGTACGAGGCGGTCGGGACGCCTTTCTTGCGCTCGCCGTGTGCCAGCAAGAGACTGAATGAACCAAATCCGCCCTTGAACAGCACGCTGTCGGCGCGATCGTGGTCGAGTCCGCGAGCGACGCCGTTATTGGTTGCCGGTGTGTCGAATTCCCGGAAGTACAAGTCCTGCCCATCTTTCCGGTAGCTGGTTACCGATATCAGCACTTCGGCGTCATTCTCCATCCGCTTGCCGTAGCTCGCACGCATCTTGCGCGTTCCATGGCTGCCAATTTCGCCGGAAACCTGACGGCCGTTCACATCGCGGCCGCGCTTGGTAATGATATTGATGACGCCAAAGAACGCGTTCGCACCATAGATGGATGAGCCCGGCCCTGGCACGAACTCGACCCGGTCGATCAGGTCGACGCCAAGCACGAACTCCGTGCCGATCGATGCCTGGTCGAATACGGTGTCGTTGGTGCGCAATCCATCGACAAGCAGCAGGAAACGGCTGTTGTAATCGCCTGGACGCAGGAAACCGCGCGCGCCGAGATAGCTGTAATTGCGGTCGTCGCTGATATACAGCCCTCGCATGGTGCGAAGGATGTCGGCAACAGTACGCCAGCCAAAATCCCGGATGTCGGCCGCAGTGACGACCGACACCGCGGACGGTGCGTCGCTGAACTTCTGTATGAACTTGGACGCGCTGTAGACCTCGAGCGTCAGCAACTCCTCAATCGGCAGCTCGACCAGGTCGCGCCGCCCCTGCGGAGCCGGTTCCTGCGCCTGCGCAAGCAGGGGCATTACAAGGATACCCGCGACAACCGCGACAATAGCGCGCCATTTTGTCATTGTTGCCATGACCCGCCTGGACTGATTCTTGACATCGCTTCCCATGCTCGGCTCACGAGATTTGTGTCAGTCCTATTCTAGGGAGCGGTCGTTGCGCCACAAATGACCCAGGATAAGTTTTGCTGTGCCGCCAGACGCAACAGTCTGGCGGCAGCTCCTTCCCGGGCGGGATGTTGACGGCGAAGGAACGGCTGCCAGGATTGCAAGGGCGCTGGTATTTTCCGATGCAGCGCGGATCGCCACCTTCGTCACGCAACCATGCGCCATAGGAAGAACGCCGAGCGAAACCTAATCGAAGTCAAGGATTCGCGAAGTCCTCCGCACCGTTTCTTTTCGCTGTATTGGGGACGCCTCTATACTGGAGGCCCCATATCACTCAGTAAGAAAGACGGAGTTTAGGCATGAGCACCACGCCAGAATTCACGAGCACCATGCGCAGCGAGTACTGCAGCACTCGGATGACCGACTCGAATACGTACACGGAAGTAAAGCCACGCGAAACGGCACGGCGCGTCATCGCCGGCATCGGCATGATTACCCCGGTTGCAGCCTTTATCGCGCTGACGGTCTGGTACGTAGCACTTTAAGTAAAAACGCCTCCGGGAGCCGCCATCGGCGCTCCCGCCACACTCCGGCGCCCCAGCATTCGCACAGGATTCGCCAGTTTCGCAAGCGGCATACATCCGGCTCAAATCGCTTCCGCCGTACCCCAATAGTTGTACGTCAACGGCCTCGGGCCAGGCAGATACATCGTTTGCATGTCGGTGGATTGAAAACCCGCATCACGCAGCAAGGCCGGGATGTCCCTGTCCAGGTGGCAGCCGCCGGCAATCTTCGACCACCATGGAGTGAGCCGGTGCTGCCACGCCTGCACCGATGGATCGTCCGCCAAGCCATGCTCGCAATAGATCAGTTTCCCGCCGGGCTTGAGCACGCGGCGCATCTCTTTCAATGCTGCGACCGGATCGGGAATGGTGCACAGCGAATAAGTGACCAGCACCGTGTCAAAGCTCGCGTCGTCGAAAGGAATGCGCTCTGCGGACAAGCCGACAAGCTCGACGGAAAGACCTGCCTCCTGCGCCCTCTTCTTTGCGAGGGGATGCATCTCGACGCCAGGATCGAGGCCGGTGATCTTGTCGATATGCGATTTGTCGTAGTGCGGCAGGTTCAGGCCCGTACCGATGCCTATTTCCAGCACGCGCCCTGCAGCCAACGGCACAACCTTGTCCCGCTGCTTTCGCACGGGGCCTATGCCGCATGCGAAGTCGAGAAGATAGGGCAGAACGTGGCGCTCGTACCAGTTCGAAGAAGGTGTACTCATATCAGCGCTAAATTTAACGTCGAGAGTAAGTGGGGGACCGCGTCCAACTCAGGGTCCATGCGCTTGAGCGATGGGTCAGCCATCCGCACTTCAGCATAGCAGGGTCTTTGCCCGCCGCTGTCGATACCAACAAAACAACTACGCAACAACCAGATTGCCGGAGTACAGATCAGGATCACACCGGGAAAGATGGCGGCGATGTCATCGGCATATGGCGCACGAACGCAGCACATTTGAACATCTTCCCACTCCGCACTGTCTGTACCTGTTGTTGCCAGGACAGCGCAAAAGCGATGCCTATAATCTGCATTAGGCGTAGAGCGAACCAGAGCCGTCTTCGCCCACTGAAAAAGGTATACCGGATGCCATCCCAAGGGTATTTGCGTATTTGTTGATATGTGTAATGGATAAATTTTCCTCTCGAAAATACGCTCTGAGTCAGATTACCGAGCGCAGAAAGGACAGTAATGCACCATCATCTCGTCACCGTGTTTGCACGGTGGAAAATGCCCTTGTCAACCGGGGCCATGCTGCTGGCAGCATGGCTTTCCGTTGGACCGGCAGAAGCGCAGACTCGCCCCGCCCCGTGGAAGAGTCACGTGAGCCCTGACACGCCGGACCTTATCTACCGCCAGCATTGCGCGGTATGCCATGGCGAAAAAGGGGATGGGAAGACGCTGGCTGCCCATGCGCTGGAACCCACCCCGCGGGACTTTACGACAGAGCAGGCGCGCAAAGAGCTGTCGCGCGCCCACATGATCGAGGTCCTGAACAAAGGCACGCTGACCAAAGAGGGGAAGCGCACTCCCATGTTGGCGTGGAAAGACCACATGAGCCGTGAACAAATTGAGGCAGTGGTGGATTACATCATCGTGAGATTTATGGACGGCAAGGCAGCCACTAACGAAGATGCAGCCGCTCATGCGCTGCGCCACAAGGGCCACGACCACGGCAAGGTGAAGGCCGTCGACTATCCGTACGCGTTGAAGGCGGACGCATCACGCGGAAAAGCGGTCTATGCGGCGAACTGTGCAGCGTGCCATGGCGCCAATGGCGATGGCCGCGGCAACCCGGCACGCGTGGGATCGAGCAAGCCCCGCAACTTCCATGATGCCGACTTCCGCGAATTTGCCAACGGGTTCTCGTTATTCTCGGCAGTGTCGCGCGGCCGCGGCCATATGCCGTCGTGGGAGCAGAAGTTGAGCAACCAGGAGATTGCGGATGTGTCCGAGTATGTGCTGCAGAGCTTCGTCAAGTCGGAGGAGGAGGACCACTCCCACCATTGACCGCCGCAACGCGCATTGTCTGAACAGGGCCGCCCGGCACAGGCGGCCCTTTCAATGTCGTCAGAAGCGCATGATCATGCCTTGCGCCATCAGCCACAGGTTCATCGCAGTAATAGCACCGATGAATCCCAGGATGGGCAGGAGCCGCAGGCTCCGTGCGCGGGTATCGCTGCTCACGTGGCCCCGGCTGCGATGACGGACGATCTGCACCGCCAGCCAGAATCCGAGCACCATCAGTCCGGCCTGGAATGTGTACATGACGACATCGGGCAAGATCGGATCCATCATCAGGTCGTGCCGATCGGATGAGGACAGCGGTGCCAGCCCGGTACCAAGAGGGTTAAGCAGCAGCTCGATCACATCCACGCTTTCCCGTGACAGGTGGTCAAGGTTGTGCGCGAGGTGATAGACAAAGGCCAGCGGCAGCGAAACAAACGAGAACACGGCAAAGAGCGACTTAAAAGAAGTCCTGCGGCGGTTCGCCAGATACGTGATGCCGACCGCTACCGCATACACCAGCACCACGGCGGCAAAGCTGCCGAACATGGCCAGGGTGAAGCTCACCAGCGGCTGCCCTTCTTCGCCGATCAAACCGGCAATACCCGTTACCCATTCGCCCCAGAATTCCATCATGGTGAGGCCGTGGAATGTGGTGATGCCCAGCAGGGCCAGCATGAACCACGCGCCGTCCCATTGCGGCCGCGCCAGGTCTTTCGCCTCGCTGCCCATTGGGCGCAGCTGCCATGAGACATTCTGGTGCGGGCAGCTTTGCATACAGCTGCCGCACGACAGGCAGTTCGTGTTCTGGCTGAATCGGCCGACGACAAGATGGGTCGGGCATGGCTCGATATCCTTCGAGCCGTTGTAGCACTCGAGCGTCTTGCACGAATCGCAGGTTTTCTGGTCCACGGGACGCACGGCCACCGGCGCCAGACGCGCATAGTAGCCAAGCGTGCGCCCCACCGGACAGGCATAGCGACAGAATGCCTTGCGCTCGAAGGCCCAAAGAAAGCCGATGGAAAGCGCCAGCATCGCCAGCGCCATCAGTGCCGTGGCGAAGGGACGGGAGGTCACGCCGATGCCGGTTTCCAGCCACGTCAGTCCCATGAACATGAGCAGCGCGAGCCAGACGTTTTGCAGGTAACGCGGCACCTTGCGGTTGAGCCCCGGATGCGGATCCGCGCGCCGCCATAAGCGCAGCCGCACGAGCCAGTTGGACAGCGTGTTCCACGGGCAGATCGCGCACCATGCGGTGCCAAGGAAGAGCACTGCGACGACGACCAGCGGCCACCACATATTCCACACCAGCGCGGTCGCCAGATTGCGCTCGGGGTAAGGCGTTCCGAATAGTCCGGCGATGATCACCATCACAAACACCGCAATGGACACAATCTTAATCGCGAGCAAAGGATACGGACTACGGTTGAGGAAACGCACGAACGGGCCGATCAGCGGCATGGTCGCCAGATTGGCGGTGCGGGCGGGCTTTTCCGATGGCAACCGGGCGAACAGGCTCCACAGTGCGATCGCCAACATGGCAATTGCCGCTGGCACGATCCATTCCTCGGGCAAACCGGGATGCAGCATTTCCATGCCCCCCTCTTCAACTCCCGCCGGGTTTGCGCCGTTGCCGGTATCCGCGGCAGCAGGCTGTCCGTGACCTTCATTGAACGTGGCCGTGTCGCTGCGGTCCGCACCGGCATCTGTGCCGGCGCTTACACCGGGCAGCGAAGGTTCAATGGATGTGGCTTCAACCGATTTGGGTTTTGCGACTGCTGCACCGAGGTCATGCGCGCCGTGCGCAAGAACATGGCTGTTCCATCCCTGTGCGAGCACAAGCATTACGGCAAAAAGTAGCTGTTTCATGATTTGCAGTTCCCTCGGCACTGCGCGGTTGTAATGCGATCTGCGCATCGTGCCAGTGAAGGAAGAAAGCCCGGATTATGTTACTGGTGGGACAGATTTATCAGCGGCAAGTTCCTCCGCTGGCGCACAAGCGACGACTCCGTGCGAAGCGAGCGGACATGCGGCGCCTTCGCGCAACCGAACATGATTGCCTTTCCCAAGGAGGTGCTTCAATGGCAAAGGGAGCTGCCTCGCCGCAGACGTGTTGATCTTGCATGCATATCCGGAAGGTGGCCACATGCGGCGGGAATTGTGTGCGCGCCATGATGCTTCACGCGCTTTTCGGTGAAGAGATCCCGGTTACTGACGGCGGTCAGCCGAAGTGGACAGGCTGCGTTGCCGGACTCTTGCCGCAGCGCGGAAAGCGGTTCCGCGCGCAGCCTGTTGAATGACCGTTCCTACGCTATCGCAAGCACAAGTCAGTCACGCGAGAATGACTTTCCCGTAAAGTCATAGGTGATCAGGTTACCGTCGAGCTTGCCCATGCCGGGGGAATTCATCGGCATGCCGGGTGCGGCGACACCTTTCACGCTGGGGCGCGCGATCAGCTTGTTGATCGCGGCGGCGGGCACGTGGCCTTCGATCACTTGGCCGCTCTTGTCGACAACGGCGGTGTGGCAGGAACCCATCGATTCCGGCACGTTGAATTTCTTCTTGATGGCCGACATGTCGTCGTGGTTGATTGCCTTGACCTTGAAGCCGGATTCGCGCAGGTGGTCAACCCAACCCTCGCAGCATCCGCAATTCTTGTCCTTGTAGACAGTGATGGTTTCGCCGGCGGCGTAGGTCACGCTGTAGGCAGCGGCAAGCAGGGTGGCGACAAGTAACTTCTTCATCATGACATTCCTTCACTTCATGCTTAAAAACTTCTGACTTTCCCGCATTCGGGAATTGTGTTTCCGGTGCTCCCGGGGTTTAAGGCAGAGTCAGATTGACTGTCTTTTCGATTGGTGGATAGCAGACACCCAATTTCTCATGGCAGCCCTGATACGACGCCACCAGTGTCACGGTATTCGACTTGGACGTGCGGTTAAGCGTGATCTCGGCGGGTACGGCTTTTCGATAGACTTCCGTCCTGCCGAAAATCTGGTCGACCTTCATTTCTCCCGTTGGCAGCTTGACGGAGCTGATCGCTACACCGTTCGCATTCTTGAGGGAGAAGCGCATTCTTTCCTTGTACGCGTAATAGCCTTTCGCGGGGATGACCTGCGCGACGAGGGTGTTGGGCCCTTTGACCGTCACATTCAATTTGAAGGCGAGATCGGGTTCGATCAACTCATCTTCGCTGGCGGAAGAGAACAGGCTGCCCAGTCCGCCCTTTGCTGCTCCGGGAGCGCTTGACTGCTGCGCGGTAGCGGGCGTGATCTGCACGAGTGCCAGCATGGCAAAAATGATTATCCTGACTCGATTCTTCATTTTGAGAACTCCGATCTAGATTTCTGCTGCAATGCAAGGGCAAGCAAGTTGCGTACCGCGTGACATGCTTGCAAGCGGCACGCGATACCTGATGTGTTCGCCCTCCCCGCCGCGTGGGACGCAGCGGAGTGAGCGGATACTGCACGACTTACTTCGCTGCTTCGATCTTGGTGACCGTCAGCGCACCGTTCACCTTTTCCGCTGCAAAGCGGATCTTGTCGCCACTCTTGACCTGATCGAGCATCGCCGGCTCCTTGACGCGGAATACCATGGTCATGTTGGACATGCCGAGGTTCTGAATCGGGCCGTGCTTGATGGTCATCTTGCCGGCATCCTTGTCGACCTTTTTCACCTCGCCATCGGCCAGTGCCGCTGCGGCACTTGATGTCTTTGTCACTGCGCCATGGCCATGGTGTGCATCCTGCGCGAGTGCGATTGCCGGCGCGGACAGTGCTGCGACCAGTGCCAGTGCGAGTGTGGTTTGCTTCTTCATGTTGCTTCCTTTCCTTGTTTCCTAACGAAGTGCGATAAATCGAATATTACCCATGCAGGCGTAGCTATTTACGTGCCAAGACCTTGATATTGCCAACCATGCCAGCGTCGAAATGCCCCGGAATCAGACATGCAAAATTGAACTCACCGGGCCGGTTGAAGGTCCAGACCAGCGCCTCGCCTTTGCCTGGCGCGACATGCGCCATGTACGGTTCTTCATGTTCCATTTCCGGAAATTTCTTCATCATCTCGCTATGTTCCATGAGTTCGTCCATCGTGCCAATGACCATTTCATGCAACATCTTGCCGTTATTGGAGACATCAAATTTTACTGTCTCGCCTTGCTTTACCGTGATGGTGTCAGGTGAGAACCGCATTTTGTCAGTCATTGTGATTTTGATAGTGCGCGTTGCCTTCTTCGGGTCGCCGGCGATGCCGAACGCCTTTTGCTCGGCACTGGATGGATCGAAGGCGGGCTGCTTCGTGGGATGCGTGTCGCCGTGCGCGAGCGCAGGCGGAATCGCCATGCCGAGCGATAGCAGGGCGAGCGACGTGCCCAGCAAGGTCCTGGTAGTCGAAGTTTGATTCATGCGTTCACTCTTCCGCGTTGTAGTCATCAAATATCCTGTCAATGGTGTCCGTCATGGCTGGATGGCTTGCGGACCTTCATTTCCACATTGTCCAGCTTGTGTGCGGATGGCATTGATTGCCCTCCGGAGGACTTAGCGCGTGCCGGTTCGGGTACCGCGCCTTGCCACTCATAGGCGACCGTGCCGGCCGGATGCCTGTACCAGCCGGGATCCTTATAGTCACCCGGCTTCTGGTCCTTGCGTACTTTCACAACGGTGAACATGCCGCCCATCTCGACGCTGCCGAACGGTCCCTGCCCGCTCATCATCGGCAACGTGTTGTCCGGCAGCGGCATTTCCATTTCGGCCATGTCGGCCATGCCGCGTTCGCCCATCACCATGTAGTCGGGCACCAGCTTATTGATCTTCTGCACAATGCCACGCTGGTCCACACCGATCATCGTCGGCACATTGTGCCCCATCGCGTTCATCGTATGGTGCGACTTGTGGCAGTGGAATGCCCAGTCGCCCAGGTCGGTCGCATCGAACTCGATCGCGCGCATCTGGCCGACACCTACATCAGTCGTCACCTCAGGCCAGCGCGCCGACGGCGGCACCCATCCGCCGTCGGTGCCGGCCACGACGAACTCATGTCCGTGCAAATGGATCGGATGGTTCGTCATCGTCAGGTTGCCGAATCGGATGCGCACACGGTCGCCCTGCCGCACTACCATCGGGTCGATGCCGGGGAACACGCGGCTGTTGAAGGTGAACAGGTTAAAGTCGAGCATCGTATTGACGCGCGGCGTGAAGCTGCCCGGATCGATGTCGTAGCTGCTCATCAGGAACACGAAATCGCGGTCGACTTTCTGGAAGTTCGAATCCTTCGGATGCGTGACCCAGAAGCCCATCATGCCCATCGCCATCTGCGTCATCTCGTCCGCATGCGGGTGGTACATGAAGGTGCCGGGGCGCTTCGCGATGAACTCGTACACGAAGGTCTTCCCGGGCGGGATACCGGGTTGCGTGAGGCCGGTGACGCCATCCATGCCGTTGGGCAGGCGCTGGCCGTGCCAGTGGACGCTGGTGTGCTCCGGCAGCTTGTTGGTGACGAAGATGCGCACGCGGTCGCCTTCGACCACCTCGATCGTCGGACCCGGCGACTGGCCGTTGTAGCCCCACAGGTTCGCCTTCATTCCAGGCGCGATTTCGCGCACCACCGGCTCAGCAACGAGGTGGAACTCCTTGACGCCGTTGTTCATCCGCCAGGGCAGCGACCAGCCGTTGAGTGTGACGACCGGGTTGTACGGGCGCCCGTTCGGCGGCGCCAGCGGCGGCTGCGTCGCGGCATTGGCCATCAGCGGCGCTTCCGGCAGCGATGCCGCACCGACGCGGCTGACCAGCCCTGCCCCGATTGCAACCGCGCCTGCACTTTTGAAAAAATCCCTGCGTGAAACCATTGATTGCTCTCCTAGTGCCCTTGTGCGGCAGATGATGCAGCAGCCAGCCCGCGCAATGCGGTCGCGCCACCGCCACTACCATTGATTGCCATCTGCAGGTCAGTCTCCGTCAGCCAGTAGTCGCGTTGCGCTTCGATCGCGGCATTGACGCTGCCGATCTGGTCGCGTGCATCGGCCAGCAGTTCGAATACGCCGATCAGCATGCCGTTGTAGCGCAACAGCATTTCATCCGAAATCTTCTTCCGTAGCGGCACGATCTCGTCGCGGTAGTGCCGCGCCAGGTCGTACGCAGTGCGATACGCGAAATACGCTTCGCGCACTTCGGAGCGTGCGCGGATCGCCGTGTCCGCGGTGCGTTGCACCGACTGCATATAGATCGCTTCCGCCTTCGCCGTGCGTGCGCGGCCCCAGTCGAAGATCGGCAGTTCCAGTTCGATCTCGTAGCCATTGGCGCGCGACGCGTCGGTCTCGCTCTTGTTCGCATAACCGGCATGCAGCACGTTGATGAAGCCGGTCGCTCTCGTCAGGCCAAGCGCGCTTGCCGTCATTTCCGCGTCGCGCTTTGCCATTTGCACATCAAGCCGTTGCTGCATGGCTTGCGACTCGATGTCGCTGATGGCGTTCGGCTCCTTCGGCAAATCGGGCAGGCGCTCCGGCAACTGGAAGGATGCCGCCTGCTCGCCCCACACACCCATCAGGCGTGCCAGTTGCTCGCGGGCAGCGGTGGCGTTGTGTCTTGCGCGTGCAACCTGCGCCGTGGCTTCGGCATAGAAGGCCTGCTCGCGTGCCTGGTCTAGCTTGCTCCAGTTGCCAACTTTGGCCATCTGTTGCGCAAGCTGCGCACTGGCTTCTGCGGCGGTGGCGACCTGTTCCATGTACTGCGCGGTCTGCCGCGCGGCGACGGCATGGAAGTAAGCCTTGCGTGTGTCGGCGGCCAGCCGTACCGCCTGCAACGCCGCCTGCAGCTTGGCCTGCTCGAAGCGACGGCTTTCGATATCGCTGCGCACCGGGATCGTCAGCAGACCGACGAGATCGAACATGATGCTGCGCTCGATTTCCACGTCTTCCCCGCCGTGCATGCGGGAGAACGAGAAGCTTGGATTGCGAAGGCGCCCCGCTTGTACGAGCTCTGCCTCGGCGATCCCGAGTTCCGCGAGCGATGCTTGCAAGCCTTTATTGTTCAGCAAGGCCACTTGCACCGCCGTGTCCGGCGTGAGCGGCTTGCCCAATAATTCATTGACCTTTCCATCGACCTCATTGCCGGAACGGGAGAACTGCACTGTCTGTCCGGTGCGTTCTTTCGCCAAACCCGAAACGGCATCCATTCCACCATCCTGCGAGAACGTTGCGCATCCCGCGAGGACGAGGGCTGTGGCCGCAGCGCCGACCGGCTTCAGGCGCGGTAGTAATTGCTGGATCTTCATTGTTGCCATCCCGTCTGCTAGTGGTGCGCACCGTGCCCATGGCGCATCGGCACCGAGGAAGCCGCATCAAATGGCGGGGCCGGCGTGGTGCCGTCGTTATTGCCTTGCGCAACATGTCCGGAATGGCCGCCAAGTTTGCCGGCCGTATCGTTGGCTGCCCGCCAGGTTTTATCCGGCGACTGCTGCTCCTCCGGTGCTGCCCGGTAGGACGTGAAGACTGACTCGTAAGTGAAGGGCGTGCCCGATGCACGTGCATTCACCGGATCGGGTGGCGTCTGTTGCCCGGCACTGGCCACCAGCGGCAATGCGCTCAGCATCGCCAAGGCGCCCCAATGGAAAAATGACATGATGACCTCTGCTTCGCTTAACTTGATATCGCAGGCGCGCAAGTGCGCCTTCCGTGAAGGCCGGGGCGCACGATAACGTGCGGCCACGGCGCTCAATGTCAGTTAAGCGGCGAGGCGAGGCGGACGTTCAGGCGTGGACGGGACATGGCCCGCCAGCAGGGAGACAGGGGAAAGGAGGATGGATTCCGAAGCCGTAGGTTCCAGGGGCAGCAACATGGCCGATGGTGGTGCCACCGCACCGAAGCAGCAGGCGGCACAGGCAGCGCAATAGGCACTGGTGTGCGAAGCGTTGCCGCTGGTCTTGGCATCGCTGGCATCGTGGCTTGCGGCGGTCGCTTGCGCATGATGATGATCGACCATGCCGTGATGATCGGTTGCGCCTGCGTGCACACCGTCATGCACGTGCTCATGCTGATCCACCACCATGACCGCCGGCAGCGGGTTATGGTGCGCCGGACCGCAAGCAGACTTGGTCACCGCCGCCAGCCCTTGCAGGGGCAGCGAGGCGATGATCAGCCAAAGCAACAATGTCTTGAGGGCGCGATGCATTAAAACAGTCTAGCAGAAGTAGTCGCAGCACTTTGCCGCGGGATTCGACAGTACTGTAAACCTTCCCACTGCGGCAAGGTCAAGTAGTTTCCACCGGAAATTAAGCGCTATCCTGACAACGACCATGGCGCTTTATGCGCGCCGCCGCATTGCCGGCAGGGCCGCGGGTGACGGGCTCGGAGAAGAAATAACGGGAGGCCTGACGTGTTCGGCAAGCCTCCACACACGGCAAACTCAACGGATGCCAAGGAAATGAAAACGGCCCGCGAAGCGGGCCGTCGTAATTTGTACCTGTCGCACGGTGCCAGCACCCCAAGAACCAAGGGTCCATGGGGGTCGGAAGTGGCATGGCTTCGGGTTCATCGCGCAGCGACAATCTCTCCCACCATGACGCATTTCCAACCATTGCGCGTAGATCGTCCAAAGGATGTTTGGGCACGTATGAACGCGACAGGTGAAGCTCATACTACGCTTTTGTCCGTTTCTGTCAAGGCCGTTGGGACGCCGATGCATGATTACTTTTTGCCGCCCCGTTTTCGGATTAAGTGTGTGCAGGGCAAGAGGTTAAATGAAAGTCTATTAATCATCCAGATCCGATTGCGACGCCAGAGAGCGTGATTGCGGCTAACTGAAGTGACACTCATGGCAGCCTGCGCAAATTGACCATCCGCGCGCACCTCTACAGCACGTAAAAAAGGATGGCGAAGTAATGCACGGCACTCCCGGCGATCACGAACAAGTGCCATATTCCATGCGCGTGCCGGAGTCGCGCGTCGAGTGCATAGAAGACGATACCCATCGTGTACACCAGCCCGCCGACGGCCACCCATGCGAAGCCTGCTGCTCCCAGTGCGGACTTCAACGGAACAAGTGCTGCCAATGCAGCCCATCCCATCACGATGTAGATCAGCATGGAGGCGATGCGCGCACCATTTCTCGGTCTCAGCTCCTGCAACATGCCCAGCAGTGCGAGCCCCCATACCGTACCGAACAATGACCAGCCCCATGTCCCGCGTAAGGAGACGAGGCAGAACGGCGTATAGCTTCCGGCGATGAGCAGGTAAATGCTGTGATGATCGAACTTGCGCAACACAACTTTGGCACGCCCTTTGACGCTGTGATAAAGCGTGGAGGCGCTGTAAAGAATGATCAGCGTGGCACCGTAGATCGATACGCTCACCACCTTCCATGGATCGCCATCGAGCGATGCCAGCACGATGATCAGCACCGTGCCTGCGAGAGCGAGGACGGCGCCGACGAGATGCGTCCATGCATTCAGTTTCTCTCCGTAGTACATCGCCCCGCCCTCTGAATTAGCTGCACCGGTATCGACTATGCCTCAGATGCCGGCCTGACGCAGCACTTTGTGCCCTGACGTCAAAAAGTCGCGCACAGGTGTACCTCTATCGAGTTTGCCTACTCAGCCGAAACGCGTTCTGTTACATTACCGGCAACTATTTCAGGGAATCAACATGGCGAAAATCAATAAAAAGGCCTTGGGTTTACTTCTGGTGGCATCGATCGGTGCAGCGGCGGCTGGAGCATGGTGGATGAAAAACCAGCACACGCCGCTCTCCGCAGGCGGCGACGCGGTCTTACCCAACACGAATGCGCCGTTTGCCGTGAGCAGCTGCCTCGCACGGCTGCACGACGACAAACCCGCCCTCGCCGTGGTGCTTTCCGATAGTGTCGCAAGCGACCAGGTCCTGGACAAGCTGATCGAGGTCAGCGACCTGGGCGAACCGAAGACGGGGCAAGTAAATGCATCGTCGCAGGGCAGCGTGGTGAAAGGCGGCTGGATCGTTGCCGATAACCCGCACGTGTTGCTCTTCCCCTTCGTGAAGCCGGGACATCAATATCGCGTCAACATGAGCGCGACACTGGCCGCAGCGTCCGGCCGCAAGCTTGATCAGGCGCATACCTGCGTGATCCGCAGCGACGAGATGGCGCCGTCCTACTTCTTTGCCAGCAAAGGCACGGTACTGCCAGCAGGCCTCAATGGCGGCCTGCCTGTGGTGACGGTGAATATTCCTGAAGTGGATGTCGAATTCCTGCGGGTGTCGCCGGAAAAACTGCCGTCGTTCATCGACATGGTCGCGGGCAAGCGGCGCGGCAATGACGGCGCGGACGAAGGTGAAGGCGATGACGGTTACTACGACTACTGGGAGCCCCGCAACAAGCTGAAGGGCCAGACCTCCGGCTGGCAACTGAATGCGCTGCAAGGCATCGCCGACAGCGTATACAGCAATCGCTTCATCACCAACGAAACGCCGAACACGCGCAAAGTCAGTTTCCTGCCCGTCGAGAAAATCTCTGAACTCAAGGAGCCGGGCATTTACGTGGCCGTAATGCGCCGTCCCGGCTTCTTCGACAATGATTATCAGGTCACGTATTTCTATGTCAGCGACATCGGCCTGCACGCCCGCCGCCAGGTCAAGCAGACCGATGTATTCACGACATCACTATCGAGCGGCAAGGCGCTAGGCAGCGTCGAACTGGAAGTGCTGGGCGAGTCGGGCAAGGTGTTGTTGCGCGGCGCGACCGACAGTAATGGCCATGGTGTGTTGCCTGGCTTGCCGGATGGCGCGCGCCTCTTGCTGGCAAAGCGCGGCAAGGAAACGTCGATCATCGCGCTGCAGGAGCCGGGACTCGACCTGGCGGAATTCGATATCGGCGGACACCTGCCACGCGACGTCAAACTGTTCGCGTGGTCGGGCCGCGATTTATATCGCCCCGGTGAAAAGTTCACGGTATCGCTGATGGCACGCAGCGCCGACGGTGCAGCCTTGCCGCCGACGCCGGTCAAGGTGGAACTCAAAAAGCCGAGCGGTGACGTTGTCAGCGCCAATATGTGGCAGCCCGATCCGAAGACGCCGGGCTACATGCAACAAAACATCGACCTGCCCGCCGATGCCGCCACCGGAAAGTGGACGCTGGAATTCCGCGCCGACCCCTCAGCCAAGCGCGCCGATGCGATCTATGGGTTCCAGGTTGAGGAATTCCTGCCGGAGCGCATGAAGCTCACGCTCAAGAGCGACAGCGCACCGCTGGGCTTAGGCGACGATTTCCGCGTCGATGTGCAGGGCGATTATCTGTATGGCGCGCCCGCAGCCGGCAACCGCCTGCTGGGCAGCGTGTCGCAGGAACGTGCGCGCGTCCCCTTCCCCAAAGAGTGGCCCGGATTCCTCTTTGGCGACTTCGGCGACGACAAGACGAAGCACCGCGCAGAACTGCCAGAAACATCGCTGGACGACGCCGGCAAAGCCACGCTGGATGTGCCCTTCGACACGATGGCGACGTCGCCGATGCGGGTACGTGCATCGCTGAGCCTGCTGGAATCGGGTGGCCGTCCGGTGGTGCGTTCCATCGAACGGTTGTGGTGGCCGGCGGATGCGATGATTGCGGTTCGCCCTGCGTTCGAAAGCGATGTGGCGCGCGAAGGCAGCATGGCCGAGTTCGAGCTGATTCGCACCACGCCCACAGGCAAGTTCGCACCGCTGAAACAGGCGCAGTTCCGCCTCGTGCGCGAAGACCGCCAATACTACTGGCGTTATGACGCCGGACGCGGCTGGCATTCCGGTTATTCCGAAGCAGAAGAAACCATCCACGCCGGCGCGCTGGATTTGCAGAAGCGCGCCAAGCTGACGGTACCGGTGAATTGGGGCACCTATCGTCTCGAAGTGACCGATCCCGAAACCAAGATGATCTTGCGCTATCGCTTTTACGCGGGCTGGAATGCGCAGGATGCAGAGAGCGTCGGCAACCGCCCGGACCGGGTACGCCTGCAACTGGAAGGCGCGCCTGCCAAGCCGGGAAGCGATGTGAAGCTGAAGATCGTGCCGCCGCACGATGGCGAGGCGCTGGTCCTGGTCGAAGCGGACAAGGTGTTGTGGAGCACCCGCGTGGCAGTGAGCACGAGCGGCACGACGGTGACGATCCCGGTCGACAAGAGCTGGAACCGCTCGGACATGTATGTGTCGACGGTGGTCTTCCGTCCGGGCAGCCAGGGCGATCGTGTGACCCCGGCTCGCGCCGTCGGCATGACGTGGCTGCCGCTGGCGCGCGAATCGCGCAAGCTGAATGTGAAAGTGACAGCGCCTGCGCAGGTCGAACCGGAAAAGCGCATGGTGGCGAAGGTGAAGGTCGATGGCGCTGCCGGCAAGCAGGCAATGGTGACGGTATCGGCGGTGGACGTCGGCATCCTGAACATCACCAGTTTCAAGACGCCGGATCCGTTTGACTTCTTCTTCGGCAAGCATCGCTTCGGCGCCGAGCTGACCGACATCTACGGCAAGCTGATCGAACGCATGGACGGCACGCCGGGCAAGATCAAGTGGGGCGGCGATGCCGGCAAGCGCGACACGAAGAGCATGCCGAAGAAGGTCAAGCTGGTCGACATCTTCTCGGGTCCGGTGCAACTCAATGCGCAGGGCGAAGCCGATGTGCCGCTGAACATTCCCGACTTCAACGGCACCCTGCGCTTGATGGTCGTGGCGTCGACGGCCGACGCATACGGCAATGCCGACCGGGAAGTCGTCGTGTCAGCACCCATCGTGGCGGAAATCGCCATGCCGCGCTTCATCGGGCCGGGCGACAACTCCACGCTGGCACTGGATGTCACCAACATGATGCAGGGCGAGCAAAACATCCAGATCAAGCTCAGCACCGACAAGCTGCTGCGTGTGACGGATGGCGAACGCAACATCAAGCTGGCGCCACGCCAGCGCAACATCCTGCGCTTCAACGTGGAGCCGACCGAGCCGTTCGGCTTGTCACGCGTGATGCTGGATGTGAAAACCGGCGGCGCGAAACCGGTGGTGATCCACCGGGAGTTTGCGCTGCAGATCCAGCCTCCGGCGCCGCGCGAGCAGGATGCACGTCGACTCCGTATCGAGCCGGGCAGCAGCCAGCGGCTGGATGCGAATATGGTCGAGCGTTTCTTCCGCGGTTCGGCGACCCTCAGCGTCGCCATCGCCAACCGGCCACCGCTGAACGTGCGCAGCATCGTCAAGGGGCTGCTGGATTATCCCTACGGCTGCCTGGAGCAAACCACCAGTGCCGCTTACCCGCATGTGTTCATCGACGAAGAAAGTGCGAAGGCGGTCGGTCTGGAGCCGCGTACGCGCGAGCAGCGCGCCAAGTTCATCGAAGGCGCGATCGGCCGTATCGGCGGCATGCAGGGTTCGACCGGCGGCTTCCGTTTGTGGAACGGTGATAACGGGTCCTATGAAGGCTGGCTCACGCCGTATGTCACCAGCTTCCTGATGGATGCGCGCGATGCCGGTTTCAATGTGCCGGAAGAGATGACCAAGCGGGCACAACAGTGGATGACCGAGCGGCTCAACGGCGCAGCCAACCAGTTCTCGCCGTTGCCTGCAGCGGTGAAGCCGGATGCGAACGGCCGCTATGACTGGCGCGACTACGAGTTGATCCGTAATAGCCATCGACGCTTTGCGGAACTGGCGCACATCGGCTACATGCTGGCGCGCGAACAGAAGGCGTCTCTGGCATCCCTGCGCCTGCTGCATGACCAGTACCGCGATCGCGCACGCTCTCCGTTGCCACTCGTGCATTTGGGCATCGCCCTGCAGCTGATGGGCGACAGCAAGCGCAGTGAAGTCGCCATTGCCGAAGCGATGACCAAGCCCTACGGCATTCGCACCGACTGGGAATGGGACTGGCTCGGCGATTACGGTACGGGCGTGCGTGACCAAGCGATGTCGTATGCGCTCATGCTGCGCCACAAGATCAGTCATCCGCAACGTGAAGTCTTGCTGACCAATCTGGCTGATCGTCTTGGCAAACCGCGTGGCTACTTCTCGACGCAAGAGCGTATTGCGCTGTTCCTCGCGGCGCGCGCGGCCGGCGGCACCACGACCGATCCATGGGAAGCCGTGCTCAAGACGGCCGATGGCAGCGTGACATTGACGTCCAAGGACAGCGAGGTGCGCAGTTTCGACCCGGCACTGGCGCTGAAGGGCATCACTATCGAGAACAAGGGCAGCCACCCGCTATGGCTTGAAGTCGAGGCGAGCGGCTTCCCGCTGAAACTGCCGGTGCCGAGTACGGAAAAAATCGCGCTGGAGCGCAAGTGGTTCACCACCGACGGCAAGCCTTGGAAAGGTGGCAACCTGAAAGTGGGCGACATGCTGCTGGTACGCGTGACCGCAAAATCGAAGCAGGTAATCGAGGATGCGTTGATCGTCGACCATATCCCTGCCGGGCTGGAAGTGGAAAACCTCAACCTGTCGCAAGGCCCGCAGGCCGGTGAATTCACGATCGACGGCGTGAACCTGGCGGCGGCGATGAGCGATTCCCGCATCAAGCACAAGGAGTACCGCGACGACCGGTTTGTCGCCGCGCTCAGGCTGGACGGCAATCAGGCGAACCTGTTCTACATGCTGCGCGTTGTTACACCCGGCCGTTTCCATGTACCCGGACCGTACGCCGAGGATATGTATCGTCCGGATATCCGCGCATACGGGCCGTCGTCCGAACCGGTGACCGTGGTCGATCCGCGTAACGCGGCGAAGTAGGATGCAATCCATCGCCGTTTCCGCTTGTGCCGACAGCGGCACGCGGGAACGGCGACAATCCTGAATGCTCACCATGGCGAACCATCCTGCTGCGACCGTCGCTGCGATCATCAGCGCGATCCGTTCATGGTTGCGCAGGCATCCCTACCGCGCGCTCCTGGCGGCGGTGCTGACTTGCCTGCTGCTGGCCGACCAGATTTTCCCTCCGCCCATCCCGCGTGATACCGGCGGCCTGGTCGTCGTTGCACGCGACGGCTCTCCCCTGCGCGGCTGGCCGGACCGCGACGGCGTGTGGCGCTTCCCTGTCACGCCCGACCAGGTTTCGCCTCGTTACCTGGATGCGCTGCTCGCCTATGAAGACCGATGGTTCTACTGGCATCCCGGTTTTAATCCGGTTGCGATGCTGCGCGCCGGGTGGCAATGGATGTTGAACGGCCACATTGTCTCTGGCGGCTCGACCCTGAGCATGCAAGTCGCACGCGCGCTGGAACCGGTGCCGCGCAGCCTGTCCGGCAAACTGCGGCAGATTGCGCGCGCGGTGCAGCTCGAACTGCGTCTGTCCAAGCGCGAGATCCTCACGCTCTATCTGAACCATGCGCCGATGGGTGGCATCGTCGAAGGCGTCGAAATGGCGAGCCGCAGCTACCTTGGCAAGAGCGCGGCCCATCTCTCTTCCGCCGAAGCCGCCTTGCTGGTGGTGCTGCCGCAAGCACCGTCGCGCCTGCGGCCGGACCGCCACCCCGAGCGCGCGCAACAAGCGCGTGATAAGGTCTTGCGCCGCATGGCCGAACTGCGCCACTGGCCGCAGGAGGAAGTCGACGATGCGCTGATCGAAAAAGTCGGCGCCAATCCGCCGCGCATGACCTGGCTGGCGCCGCTGGCTGCGGAACGCCTGCATCAGGCCGCCAAGCGGGATAACCGGAAGAATCGTGACAACCATGCCACGATCGTTCGCTCGACGTTGGACCGCGATATGCAAGTCACGCTGGAGCGCATGCTGGCGGACCGCGTTGCCCAGCTGCCGCGCTTTGTGTCGATGGCGGCGCTGGTCATGGACAACCAGACGCTGGAAATCCTTGCCTATGCGGGATCGGCGGATTTCTCCGATCCTCGCCGCTTCAGCCACGTCGATATGGTGCGCGGCATACGCTCTCCCGGCTCCACGCTCAAGCCGTTTTTATATGCGATGGCATTGGACGACGGCATCATCCATTCGGAAAGCTTGCTGGCGGACACACCGCAATCCTTCGGCGGTTACGATCCCGGTAATTTCCAGGCCAGCTTCTCCGGCCCCGTCAGCATGTCCGAGGCCTTGCAACGCTCGCTCAATGTGCCGGCGGTCGATTTGCTGGACCGTATCGGCCCCACCCGCTTTGCCGCCCGCCTGTCCGGCGCGGGATTGCGCCTGCGATTGCCGAAAGACGCAGCACCGAACCTGAGCATCATCCTCGGCGGCGCGGGCACCAGCCTGGAAGAGTTGGTTGGCGCCTATCGCTCGCTCGCTGCAGGCGGCATGGCGGGCACGCCGCGCATTACGCCGGACGCGCCGGTGCGCGAGGCGCGCATGATGAGCGCCGGCGCGGCCTTTATCATCCGCAGCATCCTTGAAGGCGGCGGCCATCCCGACCAGCCCTTTGTCGAGAACAGCGCCGGCGGCGTGCGCCTGGCGTGGAAGACCGGCACCAGCTACGGCTTTCGCGATGCATGGACAGTCGGCGTTAGCGGCCGCTACACGTTGGGCGTTTGGATCGGACGTCCCGACGGCACGCCGAACCCCGGCTTCTTCGGCGCCAATGTCGCCGCGCCATTGCTGCACCAGATCGCGCTGGCTTTGCCGCGCAGCGATATGCCGGCACCAACGCGCCCGAAGGAAGTATCGAGCGCACAAATCTGCTGGCCGCTAGGCACCGCTGTCGCCACTACGCCTGTCGAGCACTGCCATGTCAAACGCACGGCGTGGATCCTGAACGACACCATTCCGCCGACCTTGCCCGACCGCCTGAGGGCACGCAGCCTGATCGAAAACATCTGGCTTGATCCACAGACAAAATTGCGCACCACGCCGACCTGCCAACCCGCCGCGCAACAACGGGAAGTCGCACGCTGGCCGGCGTTGCTGGAAGCGTGGCTATCGCCCAACCAACGTCAACAACTCGGCCTCGTGGCCTGGTCGCCGGACTGCCAGCAGGCCAGCATCGTCGGCAGCATCCGGCTTATGGGCTTGCGCAACGGCAGCCGGATAAGGGCCGCTCCGGGGCAAAACAAACTGGTGGTAAATCTGGAAGCAGTTGGGGGCACCGGCCTGCATTACTGGCTGCTGGATGGTCGGCAAGTCGCGGATGCCAGCCCGAGGAAACGACAGAACTTCGTCCTCAACGATGCGGGCAGGCACAGCATCGTCGTGATGGACATGGCTGGGCATTACGATAGTCTGGAGTTCGACGTGGACGGATTATGAGTTGCACAGAGATTTTTTACAGCCTCAACGGCTAAGCTGATTGGAGTGTAGCCGCGATATCGAACGAAACGATTGTCAGGCATCACTACCAATCTTGTCCGTCCTGACGGACGAGGGACGCTCAAACTTGCCACGGCATGCGGCATCGGAAGCCTCACCACCCAAGTGATATGCGTTGACCGCGACAACGCAATGACGGATTCCGCTCGCTACTTGGCCGTTCGCTTCTTAGCCTCTCGCTTTCGACCGCCTTCTTTCTGGAGCAACATCTTCCAGCGTCGCTGTCGATGACGATAAAACACATGGGCGAACAGCCAGATGAATGGCGTTAGCCACCCTGCCCGGATTTCGATCTCGTCGGTATAGCTCACGACGCCCGGCGCCAATGCCCGAAAGGAGATATTGTGGTTCCATACTGGCGCGAGCATCCCGCTTTCGCGGCTTGAGATGATGTTCCGCTCTTTATCGATCTTCACAAGCTGGATAGTGTGGCGGCCCAGCGGAATGAGCTTCATGAAGTACAGCTTCAACGAATAAGGCCGCCCGACCTGCCACTCCCCATCAAGCGCTCCGGCTTCAGCCGGAACAAAGCTCAGGATAGGCGATGCCACGAACTGTAGCGACCTGGGCTCGATGATCTTCTGCCACAGCTCGGCCTCCGTACAGGCAAGGCGCGTTGAAATGCGAGCGAACATTCGACTCCTTGACGGCTAACTAGAAGCAACGCTGCACGCGGAATTTCCACGAGGAGCGTTGGGGCAACTTACGATGTAAAGGCTGCGATGGCTCACTTGCCGACGTTCACCATTCCTTTGAAGTCGTAAGGCAGGATAATCGTTTGTACCTTGCCTGCCGCGACCGCTTCCGCGATCTTCATGTTGGCTTGCGCATTCATGTACTCGATCGCGCCCTTGTTGGCGTTGAGTGCGGCGATACGTTCGGCCTCCTTCTTGGCGATCTCGACTTCGACGATCTTCGTCTTCTCTTCGTTCTTCGCGCGCACCAATGCGTCCGCACTTAAGCGGACCGCATCTGATGGAACAATGGCACGCACCTGCACCTGCGAGATGTTGACGCCGGCAAGTTTCTCCGATGCGAAAGTCTCGTTGATCGATTCGCGGATTTCCTGCTCAATGTTCTGGCGGTTGTCGTTCATCGTCAACGCCTCGTAACGACGTGCCACCTTGTAGACCGCATTGCGCGCTGTCTGCTGGATGTAGGAATACATCAGCAGAATGTCACCGTCAGACGCGTTGGAATGAAAGGACTTGTTCTTGTTGACGTACAAGTCGCTGACGGCGGATGGCGTTATGCTGTACACCACCGTCACGTCAAAGTCCTTCATCGTCGAATTGTCCTTTGCCAGCGGCTGCAGGTCAGTCACCTGCACCACCACGTCCTTGATCGGAAAGGTGATGACGCGTCCGATGATAGTCTGGTTGAAGGACCCGGCGAGAAGTTCGGTCTGCTCCACGGTCCGATCAAAATTCACGCGCAGCCCCACCTCGCCGGTTTCGATGATCGTGCATCCGGATACGACCAGTGCAGCGGCAGCAGCCAACAGCAACGGAGTGGCAAGCATCTTCTTGTTCATTGTGGTTCCCTGGGTTCGTAGTTGTTCTGATATTGGTCTCGGCACGGCGGAAAATACCATGAAAATCGAGGTCTCAAGCGACCAGGCGGATTGTCTCAGGCCGATTCAGGCATCTATTGCCGTCGGTGGCACTATTGAACGTGGGCTGGATACAACGCCGGAGACTGCAGGACCGTAGGAGCGCGGATGAAGTCGCGACTGATTGGCGAGGTGGCTTTGCGGTCCAAGGTTCGTACCGAGGCATCCGCAAGGCCGATGCTTACGTTGGCATTAACGGATACTGCGTCGCCTCCGGCGTGCCAGGGGCCGAGCATTGCCTTCCACTACCTCAACCGCGGCCAGGCAGAGAGACTGCCCGCGCGACGTGCTACATGCCTGCACATCGATTTCCCCGGCACGCCGAAATATTTCTGCAAGCTTCGCTTTCGAAATCTTTGCGACTTTTTCAGCGACGTTATCCTCTCCGAACGCAACAAGTTCACTGCAGAGATCCTCGCGCGTGGTCGCAAGAAAGACGTGAGTGGATGGCGCCTTCGAGTCGATCTCCTCGAAAAACGCGCTTAGCACCTCTTTCAACCCATCCTGATTTTTGCGTCTGATCATGGCCTTGCCTCGTACCGCAAAAACGCGCGCATGGATACGTCTCTGCTGATTAGAACTCATTTCATAAATAGGAGTGTACGCGAAGGTGGTCTGGACGGATGCAGTGCAAGGCACGGCGCGCTGCTCAGGGTGGTCCCCTGCGCAAGCGGGCTCGGCGCCCCCCACACAACGCCGCAATGTGCCGCCTTCAGCCTTCCCTCCGGGTTCGGGCCAGAATCGACGCTGCCAGCGTTGCGCTCCTTGCAAATAGACACCGCTATTTGACGCGTCGCGCGCCTTGCCAGCCCCGATTCTGGCTCGAACGCGCACTCTCCTATTTATGAAATGAGTTCTGAAAAGTTACACATAGTTAAGCGATCTGGGATATCAGCATCCTGTTGCGCCCGCAGGAAGGGTCGGAGATACTCAACCTAAGCATCCGCATCATCGTCGGAAGACTTGAAAAGGTCATCAAGCTGCCGCGGTTTTCCCTGCGGCCGGACGGTGCCTCGACGTCCGGTAAATTCTTCCTCGATGTTGTCGCGGTAGTAGCTCCACGCCGCGCCGGAAGTGGATAGCCGGCGCCACACTTCTCCCCCCACTCCCGAATAATCGATCGCGCTGCCGTCATCGAATTCGACCCGCAAGATGCGTTCGCGCGGGTCGTAGCCGATAGCACGCAGTTTCCCGGCATTGATCTTTTTCATTTCCATGACTACCTCCGAACGTATCTATGAAGGCCAGTATCCTACCGGTTGGCATCTGTCCTTGCCGTTTCCGGCACTGGCTCATACCGATTGAGCAGAGCCGGAAGCACCTCCTGCGAGGTGCTACAAATTGCTGTCTCAGGTCACGCGCTTACTTGCGCGGCTTGGTCTTGCGCTCATGTTTTCGCCAGTATTGAAACTCTTCTTCGTGCACTTCAATGTCGAGTTCAGAAACACGAGTCTGGAGCCGCTCCTGCGCGTCGGTTACGCCCTTGTTATAGATCGTCGGACCGATTTCCTCAAGAAAGAAACCGAGGAGCCCTTCTGCTGCAATGTTGCCAATAGATTCCTCCATATTCGCCTGGAAGTATTTCTGAATAGACGCAATCGCATCAGTGCGCGCTTCTTTGGTGAGTTCGATCGTCATGTCCGCCATCCCGCGCAGTGTTGGTGTCAATGAAGGATTCTAGTCGCATTAGGTCGGCTGGATCGAGGCGCCGAGCCTCAACCACGGGAGGGCGCCGTCCCATCCAGGTAAATTGCAGGTAGTGCATCCTGTGCGATCAAAAATTTGGCTTGCCCGGTCAGGCCAGTCCAACTTCTCCCGGAAAGAGCGGCTTTATCATGTCGGCTCATTTTTCGAGCCGCATCCTTCCTGATTGCGCACGCATATACGCGCCCGGCTCAGTCGCGCTGCGGGGATCGAGTTGTAGTTCGATTGCGCCAAGGCCTTAAAGACATTTCCGTTTATAGACGTTTCGCTTATGTTGATCGATTGCAGTAATACGACCGCTAACACTACCGGTGAAATACGGTTCATCAACCACGCCAGCTTCGATTTGGCCTACATCGAGCGCGGCAACTACATTCACGTGCAGTGGAAAGGGAGCCAGACGCTCTCCACTATCCAGGACGGATGCAAACAGTTGTGCGACCTTCTGATCGAGTCCGGGGCTGACAAGGTTCTCAACGATGGCCGCCGTGCGGTTGGATGCTGGGCGACTTCGGTGCCGTGGATCGTCTACTGCTTTCTCCCGCAGGCACGGCGGGCCGGTATGCGCGTGGCCGCCCATGTCCTGGCAAAGGAGCGCAAGAGCAGGATGTCGGCCCACGCATTCCAGCTCTTTGCCGATTTCTGTGAATGGAATCTCGCGTTCTTTCAGACGATTGATGAAGCCGAGGACTGGCTTGTTTCCGGACGCCACATCCTTGCGACCTGACTGAAGACGATTGCGATTCAGCCCTGCCGTCTCTCGTGCATGAGAGTGCTGCCGACCCGGGTAGACCACCATGACACCAGGGACCCGATCGTCACCATGGCCACACCAAGCCAGAATGCATAGCCCGGCTTGACCCCCAGCCATACGCTTGCAAGGAAGGCTGAAAGCACCGGCGTGAAATACGACAGCGCGGCCAGCAGGCCAATGCTGCCGCGTTGTACGCCGAAATTCCACGCACTGTATGCAGTCGCCGTGAAAGTCCCCATCACGAGGACTTCCCCGACGACCCGAGGCGTGATCAGCAGCGCAGGCTGCGCGCCCCAGGAGTATTTCAGCCATAAGACTCCGGCCGTGGCCAGCAGGAAGAGTCCGACACCGTTCTTTCCGTTGCCGAATCGGCGCGACAGCACCGAGTACGCCGCCCATAGGAATGCTGCGATGAAGGCAAGGGAATAGGCGACCGGATTGGTGCGGAAATTCTCTGCCAGTTGGCTCAGAGAGAAGTGCGCTTCACCCTTCATGACCCAGACAATGCCCACGAAGGAAAGCGCAATTCCCGGTACGAGAAGTATGGCCGAGGCACGTTGCTGGCGTGCGAGTACCGCAAACAGCATGGTAAGGCTCGGCCAGAGGTAGTTGATCATCCCTACCTCCATGGCCTGCCCCCTGTTGTGCGCATACCCGATTGCGAGCGCCAGACAGATTTCGTACGCAACGAAGAGCGAGCCTGTCAGGAACAAATACGTCCGGTTTAACGCTCCGAGCTTGGGAATGCCGGTGAATGCAATCACCAGCAACCCGCTCACCGTAAAGATCATCGCAGGGCCGCCCACCGGGCCCAGGGATTCGCCAATGCTGCGAAACAGGCCAACAGTGGCACTCCACAGGAGAATGGCCAGGACGCCTGCAAAATTACCCATGCTGGCTTGGGGATGTGCGGTCAATGTAGTCAAAGCGAGAAATACGTTTGTGTGTCGGTGGTTGACGCGAATGCCCACGTGTTGAGCGGACATGGTCAATGGCGCGCGCCGTGGATCATACGCCGGATGGTGGCGGCGCTCAAATGATCCAGGTCACCAGTAGCCAGGTGAACCATACCGGGCACGCAATCGCGCTATCGCTCCACGGCACGATGCGTGAGGGGATCACGTGCCGGCGCTAGCGTTGCTATGGGAATGGTGCGCAGAGCGTACCCTGCGCGTGCTAACGCAATCCGCGGGTTGCAAGAAATTCGCCATTACCTACCGGCACAGTGCAAGTCGTGAAGTCGGGATCAGCCGAAACCAAGGCGACGAAAGGCGCCATTTCGTTGAAATGCGAAGTGGCGTTGTCGACAACCAGAAGTCCGCCTTTGCGCAGGACTCGCTTCAGGTTGGGCCACCATCCCGGATATTCGGCGCGCTCCGAGTCAAGAAATATCAGGTCGAAACTCGACTCAGACATGCTTTCGAGCTGACTGCCAGCCTCGCCTCGAACCTGGGTGATGGCGTGGGAAATGCCGGAACGCCGGAAATTATTGGATGCCAGCCCGATTTTGAAGTCGGATAACTCGACGGTAGTTACGTGCCCATCAATGGCAAGTGCCGCTTGGGCGAGCCAGAGGGTTGAATAACCATTCGATGTCCCGATTTCAAGCACACGCCGGGCGTTCGTTGACTGGACAAGCACCGACAGAAACTCTCCAGTATCACGCGTGATATTGAGCATGCGACGTGGGCGCTCGGAATTGGAAGCATCATTGCTCAGTCCAAATTGTTCCAATTCACGCAGCAATTCTTGTAGCTGTTCAGTCACTTCAGATCTCCTGATACACAACGCCGCGCTAAAGGACGGCAGGAATTTTCGCGGCACCGGTTGGGCGACGAGTTAAACATGTTTGATTCGCCTTCTTAGCAGATGACATGCGAACGAGGCCACGCTCCACCATAAGGCTGCCCAAAAAACGGCAACAACCACCCATCCGATTGAAGATGGTGATGCACCTCCACCAGACTCCGCCACCGTAAAAGCGGGAAGACCGAGTGCTCCCAAGACGAGGAGCGGCATGTACATCGACCCGGCTACAGCTGGCGCAGTTGCTTCCGGATGAAATGCAATAGCGAGAAACTGCAGCAGTGAGAGCAAACCCCAGAGCGCCAACCGTAGTCGCATGGCTGACATGTTTAACGCTCAGCATCAGCGCTGTCACTGCATGCTGTTGTCAGGCACTATGCCGCGGATTTCGCTCTTCCGGCGCAGTCATGCCAACGGGAAGGGCCGGGCGGGCGGCGTCGCCAGCGTGATGAGGTTGCCGTCGGGATCGTGCGGCTGCGCCAGCGTCGAATAGTCGCCCGAAATGTCGTCCCCGAGCGCGATCCCCAGGCCCTGCAGCCGGTGGCGCTCGGCTGTGAGATCGTCGACGTAAAGGAACATCAAGCCTTTGCCAGCTATCTCGTCGCTACTTGAAAGCATCAACCCGCCCTGGTCGAAGAGCTCCCACTGCACCAACGTGTCCATCGGCCGGTGATCCGGTCCGCGACCCAGCAGTTTCGTATACCAGCCTTCGGCCGCAGCAAGGTCTGCGGTGAGCAATGCGGTGTAGATCTTCTGCAGGTTCATTTATGCGCCTCCGAGCCGGGCTCTGTGTGCCCGATGCCAACAGTGACAAAGAAGACTCTCATTCTACGGGAGACGTGTGAAGGGGCCTAACGCCGGGCTAACAGGGGCGCAGCGGTGATGCAGCTTCCATGTCGGCACGGACCAACGAAGAGTCCACATTAGATGCCGGATATACGACTGCAGGCTTCTCCCTCATGCCATCCCTATCGGTCAGTCTCTTGTACTTCGGGGGGAGTCCATATACGAGTGGTTAGGCCGTGGCTGGAAACACATGAAGCTGCTCCCAATTAGCCCGAAGCCCGCCAAAATGGATGGGACGAATACCAGCTGGAAATAAATAGTACTCGCTGCCACCTGGAGCAAAGCCTGCTTTATGCCAGCAGAGCTCAAGAAGCTGGCCCCAGCGGAACTCTGCCACCTCGTGGCTACCTGCAGGAAGCTCAGCAAGCCCTGTGGCTATATGAAATTGGGCAACTGCTTCGCCTACGGAAGAAATGCCTTGAGGATGCTGGACCATCTCTGGGCGAGACTGCCAATTGAAGACTTGGATATTAGAAAAGCCAGCTTGTTGATGGAGTGGCAGGGGAGTGACGAGACAGCTTGAGCCCTGCTGCTCTATTAGTACCGACAAAGGCGCCTCAACCCAATTCTCAGCAGCCCAAAGCATACCCTCCAATTCTTGCGCCTCAGTTAATGGGACAACTGAAATCAAGAAATCAGCCAATTCTATGCTGCAATCAGGCAGCGAGAGCGTGTGTGCCATTTTGAGGCCTAACGAGTCTGTATAAAAAGCCGCCAAACAAAGCAGCGCGCGTTGCAGTTAAACAGGGTTTTGAGTTTCATCTTCCTCTTATCGTTTTTTTCGTATGACGGCTTGCTTGTGATGCCGTTCGCGTTCTTGATGCGGCATTCCTTCCCGTCGCTCTTCCTAACCGATGCCGTATCGGTGAATCTTCGTCAGATTATGCACGATACAGTATAGCCGCCACTGGATATTGACCTTCAGCCAGCCGCGCAGGCTGAACCGCTTCAAGCCGATGTTGTGCGTGATATGCGCAAACACCGGTTCCACGATCCCCAGCCGCCGACTGTACTGTTGCCGGCCTTCGGGCGTGTCGATCTTCTGCTTCATCTTCGTCGTGTACGTCTGCTGCGGCGTCTTCGACCGGTCCTTGAAGAACACCACCGATCTCGTCGGCGTGCGCTCCGGATGACGTAGGCACTTGTCGCGCTGCGTGCACGGCACGCAATGTTTTTTTGGTCCGGTGAACTTCACAAACTCGTACCCCTTTAACCAGCAACTGCTGCCGTTCTGGTACATCGGCTTGCCTGCCGGGCAGATGCAGGTGCCGCTGGCTGCGTCGTGGATGAAGTCGGCTGGCCGGTACTTGCTGCCCTTGTTCTTCCTGACTTCTTCCTGGTGCCGCTTGCGGTGTTGCTGTGCCGTCGCAAAGCGCGGATCGCGCTTCCTGAACTGGTTGTCGGCAAGGTACGCGTCGATCTTCTGCTCGAACAGTTCCTTAACGTTGTCCTCGGTGTGGAAACCGCTGTCGGCACTCAGCGCGGTATGACTGAACACATCCTCTTGCGGCACAAGCACCTGGAAGTTCTCGCGCGTGGCCGCCACCATCGGAAGCAGCAGGCCGTGCTCCTGTGCCTCGCCGTATGCGGCCGCATGCACCACCACCTGGTGTTTCGCATCCACCGCCGCCACGCCGTCGTAGCCCTGCAGCACACCATGGCCGGTCTTCATCTTTGCGCTGTCGTTGTCGGTGACGTTGCTCTTCTTCGGCCCGCGTCCCTTGCCCGGCTTGTCGTCATGGTCGCTGAGCCAGTCCCGGATCCTGTCGACCTGACGCCGCAGTGTTTCCACCTGCTGTGCTTCCTTCTTCCGGTGCTGCGACGGCTGTCCTTGCTCATCCTCTTCTCGGTGCTTGCGCAGGATGTAGCGGATCGCACCCTGCATCTTGTCGGCCTTCTTCGCCAGCTCTGCCTTGGTGCCGCTCCATTCCTTCGACGCATTCGATGGCATCTTGCAGCCGTCAATCGCAAACATCTCGCGCCCAATCAACCCCCAGCTCGTCGCAGATCAGCAGCACTTCCAGAAACGGCGGCACGATCTGCTCGCCCATGCCGGAGATGAAGCCGGCAATCGTGGTGAAGTGCGGCTGGCTGTCGGCGGACAGCGCCATGAATACGATGTTTTCGCGGCAGCATTGCTCGATGTCGCGGCTGGAGGTGATGCCGCGCGAATAGGCATACAGCACGATCTTCAGCAGTATCGCCGGATCGTAGGCCGGTGCGCCGGTTTCATCGTTGCGGTAACGCGCATCGAACACTGCCAGATCGAGCACATGGTCGACGAGGTAGCTGAGCGTGTATTCGAAACTGCCGGGGAGGATCTGGCGAGAGAAGGAGATGGGAAGGAGCTTGGCCTGGTCGTAGTTGTAGGGCTTGTAGCGTGCCATTCCGCCCTCCTCATCGCGGTTAAGGGGTGATGTCGGTTCGATCACTTCCTAAACAGCGCAGTTCCAGCAGAAGAGTGGGTTTTTCTACAGGCTCAACGCCTAGGTAACCGGGTCGCCGTAGGCGACTCGGCGTTGACCGCCGTGTTAAGGTTCATCGGTCGCATGGTCGATATTTCCCTCTGCTTATCACCCGAAACTTCTTTGGGTAACTACCTGCTTCGTCAGTCCCGCCGGCGAGGACATATAAAAGTTTTACTTCGATTTTAGACTCAGTTGTCCAGCACATAACCTTATCCGTTGGCGCCGGCGCATCAAATTTTTTGATTGCTACTGGATCGTCCCAAAACTTCAAGGAGTGAATAGCACTAGCGAGCTCGCTGTAACCCGTCTCATTCTCGGAACTGAACCAAAGTGAATCTCCGAATAGCTCGTTAAATTCTCGCTTTACCGTGCCCGACTGAACAAAAGCACCCTTGAAGTAAAAGCCACCTTCCCATGAACCATGGACTTTTCGTGCATTGCAAGCAGCAAGAAGCTTCATGCCACGTGGCGCCGTCACAGAGAACTTTGCCAATTCACTTCCACACTTGCAACCCGCTGTTTCCTCGCCTTGAAGTTCGGTGATCGCGTTGCATCCGACTTCGCTCGCAATAGCGATCTGGGCTAAAGAGCCAAGTAAAAGCGCGACAAACTTTGCGGCAAGCCTCATTCTGAACCTTAACGTTCAAAGTAAATGGCGTGCCGCTTGCGGCACGTCCAAGCGCCTGTAAGGCGCGGTTTGACTGGGATGTTAGGCGGCTGTGCGCTGAACGCGTGCGCGAGCACGTGGCTGACATTGCCAAGCTGGAACGGACTGCATCTTTTCTTTCTCATAGTTTGTACCAGCACGAACTTGCACACGGAGCCAGGAACAAGCCGAATGCAGCAAAAGCGGCTAGGACGATGAGAACCCACAACGGAACAATGGCCGCCAGAATGGTGACTCTGAGCCAACGTGTTGCGACTTTCATTCGCGCAAAGGTGCCTACCGCTACCAATAAAAGCGTCGGCAGACCGAGATAGACAAGGACCTGTGAAGGCGAAGCGCAGATTCGAGTCCCATGCGGGCAGCCTTGAAAAGCGAACCCTGGGATCGAGAGAACCAGAAGAGCGATGCCGAGAAGGAGACTTCGCATGTTGGAGACGCCTAACGATAGGATCTATGGACTCCCTCCGTTTTGCAAGACATTCCGTGTTGGTGTTGACTTGAAATCGACTGCACAAATCTATCCGGCCTACTGTGGCACCCGTCGGTGCCGGCCCT
>Ga0196971_1000102_pt1 | contig 82103 bp, 73 predicted proteins | sample S1v_1013CmetaG_FD_148660 | JGI IMG/M metagenome (GOLD analysis project Ga0196971, IMG submission 148660) | Soil microbial communities from Anza Borrego desert, Southern California, United States - S1+v_10-13C | ecosystem: Environmental > Terrestrial > Soil > Desert | place: USA: California...
TGCCGGCTCTGGTCGCCTGGCGCCACAATCCGCTGATCCGGGCCTTTTGTGAGCGCCTCAAAGCGCAAGGCAAGAACGGCAAAGTCATCGCCTGTGCCGCCATGCGCAAACTCCTCGTTCTTGCCTACGGCGTCCTCAAATCCGGTCAGCCCTTCAATCCTCAGTATGCGCTTGCATCGTGACCGCCAAGACGGTATCTACGGTTTCGCTATGGTCGGCTTTGAAACCATGCCGACTGCCCAATGCAAGCAGGCCGACGACGCTCCCCAAACCCTGTGCAGCGGGGAACTGCTCCAGCACGTCAGCAATGGATGCCTGGGACCGTTGCTCCAGGACAGCCAGCACGTTGGCCTTCAATGTTCGGAAGTCGATCTCGGATTGGGCTACCAGTTCGCTCACAGACTCCAGATCGATTGGCGGGGCATCCCCATCCGCCATTTGGCCGGGCAAAGCTTGTAGCGATGGGTCGTAAAGTACCCATTGGGACAACGAGCGCAAACGGCTGCTCGTGAGCTCGAGTGTGTATTGAAGGGTTTCTGTAGCCCTGACCTCATCCTTCAGGGCGAGCGCAGCACGCTGGGCTTCTTTTAGAAGGTGATTGAGTCGGCGCTGTTCGAGGTATTCACGACTCTGAACGAAATGCTTCAGGCTGCGGGCGAAAGTCTGAAGCACTTCATGGACCATTCCGCCCTGCTCGAGAAGGGTCCGCGTCAGCCGAAGGAGGAATCGCCGTTCCTTGGCTTCGAGCTGACCTACAAATTCCCGCGACATGACGCTATCAAGGGCCTGATCAAGCGTGGCTGAGTGCTCTGGGTCCGTGAGCAAGCGCCAGAAAGCGGAAAAAGTCCGTCCCGCCTCGCTTTCTGAAATCAGGTCGATTCCGGCAAACAGCGAATCCAGCACATCTCCCCGATTGCCATCGTTGTCCATGATGCGTTCACGGAGATCCCGATTCAGCTGGTCGAACTGATCGCGGACACGGCGGAAGTCGCCTGCCAGATCGTCAGCCAGCGTGATGATCTCCCGCGTCCGTTCCAGCGCGGTTGCATGAGGAAGCACACGCATCTGACCCTTCTGGATGGCGTCTATCTCCTTGTCGATGCGGGCTTGCTCGGCCATGAGCCGGTCGATGCGGCGGAATTTATCGGTGTCGGTGTCCTCTGCAAGCCGGGCCAGCGCCTCGATAACAAGTGTCAGGCGGCTTTCGGTCGCGGCTGAGTGTGGCTGCTCCAGGCCAGAGACAAATCGGATGGCTTCGACGGCGGCCGTGGAGAGTTCATATTCCTCCTCTGAAGCCCCAGCCGGGAAGCGTCGCTCCAGGTACCCATCGGCGAGCCAGCTGGCGACATACGCTTGTGCCGTTTGGGGGAAGTCTTCACCGTGGGCGCGCAGCTCTTCCAGATCCCTTGCGATTCGCTCGTGAAAAATGGAGGCAGGAAGGCTCCGCTCGCTCTCGTAGAGATGGGCTTGGAGCAGGCCAATGACGGTAGGTCCAGTGTTCGAGGCAAGCAGGCGCCACAACGGTTGCGCCCGGATGCGCCGGTAGGTCGCGATGGCTTTGTCTGCTTTCAATCCCGTGCTCCAAAGTGCGGGTCCCGTCTGCCTGGTGGTTATCACAACGCGACGTATAAACAAATCAAAATAGACTCATGGACAGATTTTAGGGCAGACCATATACTTTACGCAATGACCCGCACAAGCATTCGCTAACCCGAACGAGCCAGCCAGGATGTCGAACGAACAGCTTGCAGATCTAACTCAACCACAACGCGACCGGCTCGCGTTCGTGGAGTTGCGCGTGCGCTTCATTGGGGAGATACGCCGTCAGGACCTGGTGACGCGGTTTGGCATCCAGTCCGCCGCCGCATCCAGGGATCTGGCGCTGTACAAGGACTTGGCGCCAGGCAACATCGACTACGACCCCAAGGGCAAGTCTTACGTCCTTGGGGCGAACTTCCAGCCCGTCTTCGACTTTCCGCCCGAGCGGGTGCTGTCGTGGCTGACCCAAGGCTTCGGCGACGGCGAGCCGATGCGGCTCAAGGCGTGGGTGGCCAGCGAGAGCCCGTCACGGCTCACGCACCCGGGCCTGGATGTGCTCGCAAGCGTGACCCGGGCGATCCACCAGGAATGCCCGCTGGGCATCGAGTACCACTCCATCTCCAGTGGCCGCACTGAGCGGGAGATCGTGCCCTTTGCCTTGATCGACAACGGCCTGCGCTGGCACGTCCGCGCCTTCGACCGGAAGTCTCAGGAGTTCCGGGACTTCGTCATCACCAGGATCAAACAGCCGGTCCTTATGAGGGATGCAGATGTGCAGCCCCACGAGCGCAGTGATCAGGACATCCAGTGGACCCGGATCGTGGAGCTGGAGATGGTGCCGCACCCGGACCAGCCCCGTCCCGAGATTACGGAGATGGACTACGGCATGGTTCGCGGGTCACTGCGGATGAAGCTAAGGGCTGCCACCGCTGGATACATCTTGCGGCAGTGGAGCGTGGACTGTTCACCTGATCACAGCCTGCGCGGCCACGAATTCAGGCTCTGGCTGAAAGATCACCTAGCGCTGTACGGCGTCAAGAACGCTGTGTTGGCGCCGGGTTACCGCTCGCCCGACAAGAACAAGGGAGAGCAATAACGTGGCCTACGATCCAAAACGCGCGCTAGAACTTCTCCGAATCGGCTCCGGGCGCGCTGACGCCACTTTCCGTGATGGCCAAGAAGATGCCATTCGTCACATCGTCGAAGGTAAAGGCCGCTTGCTCGTCGTGCAAAAGACTGGATGGGGCAAGAGCTTCGTCTATTTCATCGCGACCAAGTTGCTGCGGGAAGCGGGTGCCGGCCCTGCGTTGTTGATCTCTCCGCTGTTGGCACTGATGCGAAATCAGATCGCCGCAGCCGAGCGAATGGGAGTCCGCGCCGCCACGATCAACTCCGATAACCAGGATGAATGGGAGTCGGTTGAAGCCAAGCTCCGTCGGAACGAAGTGGACATTCTCCTGATAGCGCCGGAAAAACTGGGTAACGACTGGTTTAACACAGAGGTTCTGGCGGGTATCGCAGGGCAGATTTCGCTGATGGTCATCGATGAAGCCCATTGCATTTCCGACTGGGGGCACGACTTCCGCCCTCACTACCGATTGCTGGAACGTATCGCCAGAACACTACCAGCCAATCTGCGCCTGCTGGCCACAACGGCAACGGCAAACAACCGGGTTATGGAAGACCTTGTGGCTGTGCTGGGCCCGAATATGAAGGTACTCCGCGGTGACCTGAATCGAGGTTCTCTGACGCTGCAAACGATGCGCTTGCCCAGTCAGGCTGTCCGTATGGCATGGATCGCACAGCAACTCAATTCACTTCCAGGTCACGGCATCATTTACACCCTTACTATCCGAGATGCCAATCAACTGGCAGATTGGCTCAGGGCCCGGGGCTTTGCTGTAGAAGCCTACACAGGCAAGACAGGTGACAGGCGTGAGGAGTTGGAGCAAGCGCTGCAGGAGAACCAGGTTAAGGCACTTGTAGCGACCACCGCACTGGGCATGGGCTACGACAAGCCGGATCTGGCGTTCGTTATCCATTTTCAGATGCCTGGCTCAGTTGTCGCCTACTACCAGCAAGTAGGGCGCGCAGGAAGAGCGCTGGAATCTGCATATGGCGTGCTCTTGAGCGGCGATGAAGAAGAAGGAATTACGGATTGGTTTATCCGTAGCGCGTTCCCAACTCGCCAAGAGGTTGACGATGTCCTGGGGGCACTTAATGAAGCGCCTGAAGGATTGTCAATACCTGAGCTCATGACCTGCGTGAACATGAGCAAAGGCCGCATCGAGAAGACTATTACAGCACTCTCCCTCGAATCTCCAGCGCCGATCGCCAAGCAAAATACAAAGTGGCAGCTTACTGCAGCCGCGCTCGGAGACGGATTTTGGGCGCGAGCAGACCGGCTCACGAAATTAAGGCGTGCCGAACTCCAGCAAATGCAGGAATACGTCGCTCAGCCTTTCGGACAGCACATGGGCTTTCTGATTGATGCGCTTGATGGCGATTCAAGCACTGTCAGCCCACCTTCTTTGCCACCGCTTTCAGAAGGCGTAGATCAGTTGCTGGTTCGGGAAGCCGAGGAATTTCTTTGTCGCACGAGCCTACCTATCGAGCCTCGTAAGAAATGGCCCGTTGGGGGAATGCCGCAGTACGGAATCCACACTGCATCCACTATTCCGTACCAAGCGCAGCCGGGCAAGGCGCTATGCGTCTGGGGCGATGCCGGCTGGGGCGGCCTGGTTCGACAAGGCAAATACCACGATGGCCACTTTTCCGATGACCTCGTTGCTGCCTGCGTGAAGATGATCCAGGAGTGGAATCCGCAGCCGGCCCCAACCTGGGTGACCTGCGTTCCCTCGCTACGGCATCCCGATTTGGTACCGAATTTCGCGCAACGCTTGGCTGCTGCGCTGGGTCTGCCTTTTCATATGGTCATCGCGAAAACAGACGCAAGACCCGAACAGAAAACGATGGCAAACAGTACACAACAGGCGCGCAACATTGATGGCTCGCTCGCACTTAACGGCCAGCCAATCCCTCCCGGCCCGGTCCTGCTGGTTGATGACATGGTCGATTCGTGCTGGACGCTGACGGTGTCTGCGTGGCTGCTGCGCAAGAACGGTAGCGGCGCGGTTTGGCCGATGGCCCTTTCACAGACGGGGCACGACGAATGACGCCAGTCCTTTCACCCAACACTCAGGCGATCCTGCTGCTGACGGCACCGCTCATTGCCGGACGTGGCACTGCGTCACCCGATCTGCTGTCGCCAGGCGAATACAAGCGTCTTGCTCGCCACTTGCGCGAGATCCAGCGTCAGCCTGCCGATCTCGTTTCCCCGGACGCAGTTGAGATCCTACGCGCGTGCCAACCGGTGATTGACGAGAGCCGGCTGCAGAAACTGTTGGGGCGCGGATTCCTTCTAAGCCAGGTCATCGAGCGCTGGCAAGCGCGCGCCATTTGGGTGGTCAGCCGGGCCGATGCCGAGTATCCCCGGCGCTTGAAAGCGCGGCTGCGCGAAGACGCACCTGCGGTCATTTATGGCTGTGGCGACATGAGTCTGCTGGACTCTGGTGGGCTTGCCGTCGTCGGCTCGCGTCATGTGGACGACTCCCTGATCGATTACACGATGGCAGTTGGCCGACTCGCCGCTCGGGCAGGGAGAACGCTTGTCTCAGGCGGCGCCAAAGGTATCGATCAGGCCGCCATGCGTGGCGCCTTGGAGGGTGGAGGCAAAGTCTGTGGCGTTCTGGCGGACAGTCTGGAAAAGACCACCATGAACCGCGAGCACCGCAACCTGCTGCTCGATGGCCAATTGGTGCTGATTTCACCCTACGACCCGAGCGCCGGGTTCAACGTCGGCAATGCCATGCAGCGGAACAAGCTGATTTACGCATTGGCCGATGCCTCCCTCGTGGTGAGTTCCGACCTCAACAAGGGCGGTACTTGGGCGGGCGCCATTGAGCAACTCGACAAACTCAAGTTCGTCCCGGTTTTCGTTCGATCGACGGGCGAGTCTTCCGCCGGATTGGATGGTTTACGAAAGAAAGGCGCACTTCCCTGGCCGAACCCGCAAGACGTGGATTCCTTCGAGGATGTGTTCAATATGGCGGTGCCGACGCCGACGGCCTCCCCACAGGTTGGGTTTGCGCTGTTCTCGAACGAAGAGCCATCGTCGGCTAACGCCAAGCCATCGGCGCCCGTGCCGCGCGAAGCCGCGCCAGTGCCTCAGGCCGAGAGTGAGCCATCAGCACCGGTTGACGTTATTCGCGATGCGCATTCACCCGCTGCGGCATCGGAAGAACTGCCGCCAGTCACACCAGAGGCCGTAGCGCCCATAGACGACGCCAAGGAATCTGCGCAGCCGGAATCGACCCCGGCCGAAGTGCTCTTCGCTGCCGTGCGCGCAGCGATTCAGCAACTCTTGAGTACGCCGATGAAAGACGCCGAAGTGGCGGCCGCGTTGGACGTTTCCAACGCGCAGGCCAAGGCATGGTTGCAGCGCTTGGTCGACGAAGGCGTATTGGAAAAGCAGAAGAAGCCTGCGGGCTACATCGTCAAGCAAAAGCGGCTGTTCGAGTAACCGATGAAGACTAAACAAGAACACAAGCCGCAGTGCGACGGCATCGATATAGAAGGGTCATGCGTTTGAGCGACCAACAAATCACCCTCAGCCAGCTCGAAAGCCACCTCTGGGAATCCGCCAACATCCTGCGCGGTCCGGTGGATGCTGCTGACTTCAAGACCTACATCTTTCCGCTGCTGTTCTTCAAGCGCATCTGCGATGTCTGGGACGAGGAGTACCAGGAGATCGTCGACGAGACCGGTGATGAACAACTGGCCTGGTTTCCGGAATCGCACCGCTTCCAGATTCCGGAAGACTGCCACTGGAACGACATCCGCACCAAGGCGAGCAACGTCGGTGCCGCGCTACAGCGGGCCATGCGGGAGATCGAAAAGGCCAACCCGGAAACGCTGTATGGCGTGTTCGGCGACGCTCAGTGGTCGAACAAGGAGCGGTTGTCCGATGCCTTGCTCAAGGACCTGATCGAGCACTTCTCCAAGCTGCCGTTTGGCAACAAAAACGTCAATTCGGACCTGCTCGGCGACGCCTACGAATACCTGATCAAGAAGTTCGCCGACGCCACCAACAAGAAGGCCGGCGAGTTCTACACCCCGCGCAGCGTGGTGCGGCTGATGATCGACATGCTCGATCCGAAGGAAGCCGAAACCATCTACGACCCGGCCTGTGGCACCGGCGGCATGTTGTTGGCCGCCGTGCAGCACGTCAAAGAGATGCACGGCGACGTCAAGCGGCTGTGGGGCAAGCTGTACGGGCAGGAGAAAAACCTCACCACCTCGTCCATCGCGCGGATGAACCTGTTCCTCCACGGCATCGAGGACTTCCAGGTGGTGCGCGGCGACACGCTGCGCAACCCGGCCTTCTTCGAGGGCGACCGGCTGGCAACCTTCGACTGCGTGATCGCCAATCCGCCGTTCTCGCTGGAAAAGTGGGGCGAAGACCTGTGGTTGAACGACCCCTTCGGCCGCAACTTTGCCGGTCTGCCACCCTCGTCCAGCGGTGACTTCGCCTGGGTGCAGCACATGGTCAAGTCGATGGCGGACGTCAGCGGCCGGATGGCCGTGGTGCTGCCCCAGGGCGCCCTGTTCCGTAAAGGTGTGGAAGGCAGCATCCGCCAGAAGCTGCTGGAGCTGGATCTGGTCGAGGCTGTGATCGGGCTGGCGCCCAACTTGTTCTACGGCACAGGGCTGGCGGCGTGCATCCTGGTGCTGCGCAAACGCAAGCCGGCCAAGCACAAGAAGAAGGTGCTGATTGCCGATGCCTCGCGACTGTTCCGCCGGGGCCGCGCGCAGAACTATCTGGAACCCGAGCACGCCGCCGAGATCCTCGGTTGGTATCGCGCCTTTGCCGATGTGCAGGACGCGGTCCGGGTGGTCAGCCTCGACGAGATCAAAGCCGAGGACTGGACGCTGAACATCTCGCGCTATGTCTTGCCACCATTGCAAGAAGACATCCCGCCGCTGCCCGACGCCATCGCGGCATTCAAGGATGCGCTCACCCGCTGCCGCGAGGCCGAAGAACGGCTTGCGCAGGTCATGACTGAAGGGGGATGGCTGAAATGAGTCACCCAAGCAAACGCATCAGCCAACAAGAACTCGAAAGCTACCTCTGGGGCGCTGCCGTGCTGCTGCGCGGCCTGATCGACGCCGGCGACTACAAGCAGTTCATCTTCCCGTTGCTGTTTTTCAAGCGCGTGTCGGACGTGTGGGACGAGGAGTACCAGGCTGCCCTGGCCGACTCCGACGGCGACCTGTCCTACGCCCAGTTCGCTGAGAACCACCGCTTCCAGATCCCCGAAGGCGCGCACTGGAACGATGTGCGGCAGACGCCAAAGAACGTCGGCGCAGCCATCCAGAAGGCCATGCGCGCCATTGAGACCGCCAATCCGGATCTGCTCGACGGCATCTTCGGCGATGCCCCTTGGACGAACCGCGAGCGCCTGCCCGACGAAACGCTGAAGAACCTGATCGAGCACTTCTCGACCCAGACGCTTTCGGTGGCCAACGTGCCCGAGGACGAGCTCGGCAACGCCTACGAGTACCTGATCAAGAAGTTTGCCGATGACTCCGGCCACACGGCGGCCGAGTTCTACACCAACCGCACTGTCGTCCACCTGATGACGCAACTCCTGGCGCCGCAGGCGGGCGAGTCGATCTACGACCCCACGTGCGGCACCGGCGGCATGCTGATTTCGGCGCTGGACGAAGTGAAGCGCTCGGGCGGCGAATACCGCACGCTCAAGCTCTATGGGCAAGAGCGCAACCTCATCACCTCGTCCATCGCCCGCATGAACCTGTTCCTGCACGGCGTGGAGGACTTCGAGATCATCCGCGGCGACACCCTGGCCGACCCCAAGCACATCGAGGGCGACCGCCTGCGCCAGTTCGACGTGATCCTGGCGAACCCGCCGTATTCCATCAAGCAGTGGAACCGCGAGGCTTGGAGCAGTGACAAGTGGGGCCGCAACTCCCTGGGTACGCCGCCGCAGGGGCGGGCCGACTATGCGTTCCAGCAACACATCCTGACCAGCCTCACCGCCAACGGGCGCTGCGCTGTGCTCTGGCCACATGGCGTGTTGTTCCGCAACGAGGAACAGGCCATGCGCGCCAAGATGGTCGAGCAGGACTGGGTGGAGGCCGTCATCGGCTTGGGGCCCAGCCTGTTCTACAACTCCCCGATGGAGTCGTGCATCGTCATCTGCAACCGCAAGAAGACCGCTGCACGCAAGGGCAAGGTGATCTTCATCGACGCGGTGAACGAGGTCACCCGCGAGCGCGCGCAGAGCTTCCTGAAACCCGAACACCAGCAGCGCATCCTGAACGCTTACAAGACCTTTGCGGACGCACCCGGCTTCGCCAAGGTCGGCACCCTAGCCGAGATCGGCGCCAATGCGGGCAACCTTTCGATCCCGCTGTACGTGAAGCGCATTGCCGCAGCGATCGCAACCGACAGCAATGGAAACGCGGTATCGCTGCGTTCCTCCTGGGCGCAGTGGCAGAACGAGGGTCGTGCCTTCTGGCAGCAGATGGACGCGCTCGTGGAAACGCTGGACGGCCTGATTGCGGAGGACATCGAGCGTGTCTGACAAAAAAAACAAGAGCCTGAAACCCGGCTGGCGCCACGTGAAATTCGGCGACGTGGTGTGCCTCTCGAAAGCCCGCAGCCAAGATCCGCTTGCGGATGGCATTGAACGCTACGTCGGTCTGGAACACCTCGAACCAGGCGACCTGCGCATCCGCAGCTGGGGCAACGTCGCTGACGGCGTCACTTTCACCAGCGTGTTTCAACCCGGTCAAGTGCTGTTCGGCAAGCGCCGCGCTTATCAGCGTAAGGTCGCTGTGGCGGATTTCTCTGGTGTTTGCTCCGGTGACATCTACGTGCTGGAGACCAAGGACGCGCAGGTCTTGCTACCTGAGTTGCTGCCATTCATTTGCCAGACCGACGCCTTCTTCGATCACGCGGTGGGCACATCTGCCGGCTCCTTGAGCCCTCGTACGAACTGGACGAGTTTGGCGGATTTTGAGTTTGCGCTGCCGTCGGTTGATGAACAGGCTCGGCTGTTTGAACTGCTTGCTTGTGCGCGGGAATCCGCAGAGTCCTGTGTATCTGCACTGGAAGCTGCAAACGTAATGCTCAGGTCGGGCCTGGTTTCTATCTTTTCTGCAGAAGGGTGCTCTCCTGCAACAGAAGAAATGTCGCAAGCCGTCGTTCGCCCAAAGTGGCGGTTGGTCTCTGCTGCGGACATCAGCGTGGCACCGATCACAAAGGGAGCTACACCACCTGGCGCTACTGGCGTAAGCGACACGGGCATCCCGTTCTTGAAAGTCTACAACCTTACATTTGATGGATCGCTTGATTTCACCACTGAGCCAACATTCGTCAGTCCGGACGTGCATTCAAAGGAACTGGCAAGGTCGAAGGTTCAAGCGGGCGACGTGCTCATGAATATCGTTGGCCCACCTCTCGGTAAGGTCTCGATCGTTCCTGCAAATTTCCCGAGCGCGAACATAAATCAAGCGATAGCGCGCTTTCGAGTGAGGGAAGAAATTTCTCCGAGGTACATCGCGGCATACCTGCTATCAGATTGGGCGCAACGCTGGTTGGCGTCCAGATCGAAGAAGACTTCTGGTCAGCAGAATTTGACGCTAGAACTCTGCCAGACGCTACCAGTTCCTTTGCCGCCAGGTCATCTAGTAGAGGGTATTGTTTCAGCCATTGATGCGCTCTTTGAGTCTGTACGACTGAGCGAGGAAAGAAAGTCGGCGACAGACCGCACCTACAAGAAAATTTTGAGGGAGGTAGTCGGCGATGTTTAACGAATCCAACACTGTTGAAGCCTACGTCCACGATCTGCTCGCAGGCCCGATCAAGGCAGTCCCTGCCAACACCGTCCAGGAACCCCAAGCCAGCTACGGCCCGAGCCCCATGGGCATCGGCTGGCGCTACGCCGCTCCGTCTGAGGTGCCGCGCCAGATTCAGGAGGTGCTGGTCGAGCCCTGGCTGCGCGATGCGCTGATTCGTCTGAATCCCGAGATTGCCACCCAGCCGGACCGTGCCGATGAAGTGCTCTACAAGCTGCGCGCCATCGTGCTGTCGGTGCGCTCGGATGGCCTGATCCGCGCCAACGAGGAAATGACGGCCTGGATGCGCGGTGAGCGCTCGATGCCCTTTGGCCCCAACAACGAGCATGTGCCCGTGCGGCTGATCGACTTGGATGATCTGTCGCAGAACCAATACATCGTCACCCAGCAATACACCTACCGCGCCGGCCCCACTGAGCGCCGCGCCGATCTGGTGCTGTTGGTCAACGGCCTACCGTTGGTGCTGATCGAGGCCAAGACGCCGGTCAAGAAGTGCATCAGCTGGGTCGATGGCGCGGTGCAGGTGCACGACGACTATGAGAAATTCGTGCCGGAGCTGTTCGTCTGCAACGTGTTCTCGGTGGCCACCGAGGGCAAGGCCTACCACTACGGGTCGATCGGCTTACTGGTCAAGGACTGGGGGCCGTGGCATCTGGACGGCAATGGGGAGGATGGACAGCACCATCCGCTGAAATCGCTCAAACTGTCGGCCGAGAGCATGCTGCGCCCGCACGTGGTGCTGGATATTCTCGGCAGCTTCACCCTGTTCGCCACCAACAAGAAAAAGCAGCGCATCAAGATCATTTGCCGCTACCAGCAGTTTGAAGCGGCCAACAAGATCGTCGAGCGCGTGCTGGCTGGTTACCCCAGGAAGGGCCTGATCTGGCACTTCCAGGGTTCGGGCAAGTCACTGCTGATGGTGTTTGCCGCACAGAAGCTGCGCATGCACGCAGGATTGAAGAATCCCACAGTGCTGATCTTGGTGGACCGGATCGATCTCGACAGCCAGATCACCGGCACCTTCACCGGGGCGGACATTCCTAACCTGGAAAAGGCGGATAGCCGCGAGAAGCTGCAGCAACTGCTGGCGCAGGACGTACGCAAGATCATCATCACCACGATCTTCAAGTTTGGCGACAATCCCAACTCCGTTCGCCCTGAGCCCGTCGACGGGCGGTCTTCGACAAGCTCAGACCGAACGGGGGTTTTGAACGATCGCAGCAACATCATTGCGCTGGTGGACGAGGCCCACCGCACCCAGGAAGGTGATCTGGGCCGCAAGATGCGCGAGGCCCTGCCCAATGCGTTTCTGTTCGGCCTGACGGGCACGCCGATCAACCGCGCCGACCGGAACACCTTCTACGCCTTCGGTGCCGACGAGGACGAGAAGGGCTACATGAGCCGTTATGGCTTCGAAGAGTCGATCCGTGACGGCGCCACACTGAAGCTGCACTTCGAGCCCCGACTGATCGACCTGCATATCGACAAGGCGGCGCTGGATGGGGCGTACAAAGACCTGACCGGCGGCCTGTCGGATCTGGACAAGGACAACCTCGCCAAGACCGCAGCCAAGATGGCTGTGCTGGTAAAGACGCCCGAGCGCATCCGCAAGGTGTGCGAAGACATCGTCGAGCACTTCCAGACCAAGGTGGAACCCAACGGCTTCAAAGGCCAAATCGTCACCTTCGACCGGGAGTCCTGCCTGCTCTTCAAAGCCGAGCTGGACAAGCTGCTGCCACCGGAGGCCAGCGACATCGTGATGTCGGTACAGGCGTCCGACAAGAAGGAGCATCCGGAGTACACGCCCTATGACCGTTCACGAGACGAGGAAGAACGGCTGCTGGACCGCTTCCGCGACCCGGCCGACCCACTGAAGCTGATCATCGTCACGGCCAAACTGCTGACGGGCTTCGACGCGCCCATCCTGCAGGCCATGTATCTGGACAAGCCGTTGCGTGACCACACGCTGCTGCAAGCCATCTGCCGGGTCAACCGCACCTACTCCGAGCAGAAGACCCATGGCCTGATCGTCGACTACCTCGGCATCTTTGATGATGTGGCCGCAGCGCTGGAATTCGACGACCAGAGCGTCAAGCAGGTGGTGAGCAACATCCAGGAGCTGAAGGACAAGCTGCCCGAAGCCATGCAGAAATGCCTGGCGTTCTTCGCCGGCTGTGACCGTACCGTGCAGGGCTATGAGGGCCTGATCGCCGCGCAGCAGTGCCTGCCCAACAACGAGGTGCGGGACAACTTTGCTGCCGAGTACAGCGTGCTCAACAAGATCTGGGAAGCGCTGTCCCCCGACACGGTGTTGGGCCCCTTCGAGAAGGACTACAAGTGGCTGTCGCAGGTGTATCAGTCGGTGCAGCCGTCCAGCGGACATGGCAAGCTGATCTGGCATTCACTCGGCGCCAAGACCATCGAATTGATTCATCAGAACGTGCATGTCGACGCCGTGCGGGATGACCTCGATACCCTGGTGTTGGATGCCGACCTGCTGGAGGCCGTGCTCTCGAACCCGGACCCAAAGAAGGCCAAAGAGATCGAGATCAAGCTCAAGCGCCGGCTGCGCGGACATGGCGGCAACCCCAAGTTCAAGAAACTGTCGGAACGACTCGATGCGCTGAAGGACCGTTTCGAATCCGGTCAGATCAACAGCGTCGAGTTTCTGAAGCAGCTGCTGGAAATCGCCAAGGAGACGCTGCAAGCCGAGAAGGAGGTCCCGCCTGAGGAGGACGAGGATCGCGGCAAGGCGGCGCTGACCGATCTGTTCAACGAGGTCAAGACTTCCGAGACGCCGATCATGGTCGAACGCGTGGTGGCGGACATCGATGAGATCGTGCGCCTGGTGCGCTTCCCCGGTTGGCAGGGCACGCAAGCCGGCGAACGCGAGGTGAAGAAGGCACTGCGCAAGGCTCTCTTCAAATACAAGCTGCACGCGGATGAGGAGCTGTTTGAGAAGGCCTACAGCTATATCCGGCAGTATTACTGAGGGAGCTAGGATGAACGACAAGAAGAACGATATCTCATCGAACGCAACGTGGTTCGTCGGCGCCAGCTATGGTGGAACCGACGACCAGATGCCGCGATTTTTGTCCGAGGGGATTTGGGAGAACGGCTATGACGACAAGCTCCTCGATATGGTTCGATCCATGCGACCGGGCGAACGGATCGCAATCAAGTCCTCTTACACCCGCAAGCACGGATTGCCGTTCGATAGCCGAGGCCGGGCTGTGTCGGTCATGGGCATCAAGGCGGTCGGCACGATCACAGAGAATCTGAACGACGGAAAGCGGGTGAAGGTGGACTGTGGGCCCAGGGCGAACCGGTACGGGAGTGGTACTTCTACACCCACCGGGGAACGATCTGGCGTGTGCTGCCTGGCGACTGGATGAACGATGCGCTGATCGCGTTTGCGTTTGAAGGAAAACCGCAGGATGTGGATCGATTTCGCAACGAGCCCTTCTGGCGAGAGCGTTACGGGACAACGTCGCCCGAAAAGCAGCGCTTTCAGTGGACTGACTTTTACGAGGCGGTGGCGGAAAAGCTGCTGACCTACGCGGAGGACCGGACCCCGCTCATCGAGGGCATTCACGAGATCGCCTCGCGTGTGCCGGGATTAACCTACCTGCAGGACAAGTTTCCGGATGGCACCAGCGGCCCGCTGCGGGACATTTGCCCGTTCACCACGATGGGAACCTTCAACCGGTCGATGACTGATGCCAACCGCAAGTCCATCGCGGGTGAGCTGGCCAAGTTGCTGGGTGTGACGGTCCCTGTGCCGCCGTCATTCGAAGGCATCCCCGTCCTCAACAACCAGCGCTCGTGGTTCTTCGCTTATGCCGACAAGCGCGGGGCCGGTGACATCGACGCGCTGTGGAAGGTATTCGTGGCCGCCAGCAAGATGGTGGACAGCGACCAATCGGACACTCGGGAGTCCTTCATCCACGCTTATGACGAGGCAACCCAAGTGTGGGGCGTGGCCTGGAATCTCTCCACAGGTCTCTACTGGGCGCATCCGTGGGAGTTTCTGACTCTCGATAGCCAGTCGCGCCACTACATCAACAAGCGGCTCGGACTGAATGTCGCTATCAGTGGTCAGCAGGGCCCCTGTGATGCACGGAGTTATCTGAAGCTGTTGGACGATCTGCGTTCGCGCTTCGGTGAAGATGGCTATCCCGTCCACAGTTTTCCGGACCTGTCGCTCGCGTCCTGGATGTACAAGGACCCGGTTGACGAGCCTGCGCCGCCTGGCAATGCCGATGACGGCGCAGCAGAAGATCAGGTAACCGCAGGTGAGGTTCGCGAAGCCTTTCAAGTGGCGGCGCCGATCATCCCGTACTCGGTAGAAGACATCCTCAAGGACGGCTGCTTTCTTGAACGATCCGAAATCGACCGCCTGCTCGATCGGCTGCGCACCAAGAAGAATCTAATCCTTCAGGGGCCTCCGGGCACTGGCAAGACCTGGCTGGCCAAGCGGCTGGCGTTCGCGCTCATGGGGCAGAAGGACGACAGCAAGGTCCGAGCGGTTCAATTCCATCCCAACCTCTCCTACGAGGACTTTGTTCGAGGCTGGCGACCGACCGGCGAAGGCAAGTTGTCGCTGGCCGACGGCGTCTTCATGGAAGCGATCAAGGCTGCGAGCAAAGACCCGTCATCGAAGTTTGTCGTGGTGATCGAGGAGATCAACCGTGGTAACCCTGCGCAGATCTTCGGGGAGTTGTTGACGCTGCTGGAGGCAGGTAAGCGCACGCCCAACGAAGCATTGGAGCTCTGCTATCCCGATGCAGATGGCAAGCGTCGGCCTGTCCACATTCCCGAAAACCTGTATGTGGTTGGCACCATGAACATCGCTGACCGATCACTCGCTCTGGTCGACCTGGCGCTGCGTCGACGCTTCGCGTTCGTTGGATTGGAGCCGAGGCTGGGCCCTGTGTGGCGCGACTGGGTCGTTAACGAAAGTGCTGTAGATCCAGCCCTTGTGGCGGATATCGAGCGCCGCATCGCCGAGCTGAATGATCAGATTGCGGCGGATGCCCGTCTTGGTAAGCAGTTCCGGATTGGTCACAGCTATGTGACACCTGCGCATCGACTGGAGGCGGGAGACACGAAGAAGTGGTTCCAGCAGGTCGTGGAGACGGAGATCGGCCCGCTGCTGGATGAATACTGGTTCGACGCGCCCGAGGAAGCACAAAAGGCGATTGCACGGCTGACACAGGGTTGGTAATGAGCGCCGTCGCAGAACAGGTGGACAGCGCGTCCGCGAGCGCGGAGGGATTCATCGGGCGCATTCCGGTGCGCAACCTTTGGTTGCTGATGCTTTATGCCTCGGACCTATTCCGCACTCGCGGCATCGGCAAAGTCGGTCTGGAAGACAGTCCGGACGATCTGCCAGACCTCGTCGCCGAGATTCTTGCCCATGCGGTTGAAGTGCGACAGCATCGCCGCTTGAGTCTCGGCTATCGATCTCGTGACGCGGTGATCAATCGTGTGCGTGGCCGGATCGATGTATTGACCACCGAACGCCATCAGTTGCTGGATAGAGGCTTGGTGGCTTGCCGGTTCGACGAACTCACCATCGACACCCCGCGTAATCGGTTTGTCCGTGCAGCCTTGGAATCTGTCTCCAGGATTGTGCAGAGGAAGGACATCGCCCATCGGTGCCGCTCACTTGCGAGTGGCATGAAAGCGATGGGTGTATCCGGCGAGGCTCCGACGCGGGCCCAAATGAGCACCGATCGTTTTGGTCGTAATGATGCGGACGATCGGTTCATGGTGGCAGCCGCGAAGCTGGCTTTCGATCTGGCGCTTCCCACGGAGGCATCTGGCACGAATGTGCTTTCGCTACCAGATCGTGAGGCGACCTGGGTACGCCGACTATTCGAGCGAGCGGTTGGCGGGTTTTACGACGTGGTGTTGAGCCCCCATGGATGGCGAGTGATGTGCGGCGGGACCATGGGTTGGCAGATTGAGCTGAAGACGGCTGGAATCGACAAGATCCTGCCGACGATGCGAACCGATGTCGTACTCGACCACCCGTCAACCGGACGGCGGATCGTCATCGACACCAAGTTCACATCGATCGTGACGAGCGGCTGGTACCGTGAGGAAACCCTGCGCAGCGGCTACGTTTACCAGATCTACGCTTATCTGCGTTCTCAGGTTGGGCGCGGCGATGCGCTTGCCGATTGCGCCAGTGGATTGTTGCTGCATCCAGCAATCGGTCAGACGGTCGACGAGGCGGCGGTGATCCAGGGGCACCGCATTCGATTCGCCACCGTGGATCTGACAGCGTCGACGGCGGACATTCGATCGCAACTGCTGCGACTCTGCGAGCCGATCCAGCCAGTGACGACGGGCACGTGAAAAGCATGGATCGAATCGACATCGACACTTGGTCAAAAATAAGTACGGAAGGTTGGAGTGCCATCCTTCTTGGCAACGGGGCGAGCATCGCCATCCATAAAGAGTTCGCATATCCAACACTTCATGGCGTTGCTGATGCAAAAGGACTGCTCCCTACCACTGCGCCAATATTCGCCAGACTCGGGACGACCGACTTTGAGCATGTTCTGCTCGCATGCTGGTATGCCGAGCACGTCAACGTGGCCTTGGGAACACCGTCGGCCGACATCTCTGCCGCCTATGCGGAAGTGCGCACAGCACTGATCGAAGCTGCGCACAATGTGCATCCGGTACATGCCGATGTCTCCGCCGACCTGCAACGGGTTGGTGCGTTCGCAAGCGCGTTCCCTACCGTCGTCAGCTTGAACTACGACCTCACTCTGTACTGGGCCATGCTGCTGTTCAACGCGGCGAACGGCAGCTGGTTCAAGGACGCATTTCACGACGGGGAGTTCCAGACAGATTGGGAATATCTGCGGCGGCCTTATGGGCACGCGGCAGGAGCAACATTGGTCTTCTATCCTCACGGCAGTCTTGCGGTTGCGCGTGACTACCTTGGTGATGAGACAAAGATCGCTGTTGGCGCAGGAACCGCAGGTGACTTGCTTGACACGATCACCCGGAGATGGGCGTCCGGGCACTACGTGCCGGTGTTTGTTAGCGAGGGAACAAGTAAGGAGAAGGTCGCTGCCATTCGCCGGAGTCATTATCTGACGAACGTGTATGAAGAGGTTCTGCCCGCACTCGGGGAGAGTGTGGTCGTGTATGGCTGGAGTTTCGACGAACGAGACCAGCATGTTCTCGATGCCATCTCGGCGAATCCGCCGAAGCGAATGGCAGTCTCGGTGTTCACTGGCCAATCAGATGCGGACCAGCAAGCCTTTTGCCACCAAGTCCTCAAGGCGGCTGGCCGGTCATTGAGAGGTACTGCTGTAACGTTTTTCGATTCGCAGAGCCCAGGGTGCTGGAACAATCCATAACGATGATGGTTCGCTGGGATCGCGGTTGCCTCGGGAGCTAGACGTTGTTCTTCACATCGGTGGTCAGCAAGGCGACCTCAGCCTCCCGCCGCGTTACCAGCCCCGGCAGCACTTTCCCGCCGCCATAGACCCAGCGTCGTAGCTCATGAGCTGCGCTCGACCAGTCCCATTGCGGAAGCAGAAGAAGCTCAGCCTGGAGCAGTTGGCCGAAATGACCGACTCCAGCAAGAGCTACATCTGGGAACTGGAGAACAAGGACGACCCGAAACCATCCGCCGAGAAGATCGGAAAGATCGCCGCCGTCCTCAACGTCACCACGGAGTTCCTGCTGACCGAGTCCACGGCGACGCCGGACGAGGCCGTGCTCGATGAGGCCTTCTTCCGCAAGTACAAAACCATGTCGGAGCCGGACAAGAAGAAGCTCCGCAAGATCCTCGAAGCTTGGGAAGATGAATGACGGATACGAAGAAGCCCATGGCCGAGGCCAACCGCATCTCGTCCATGCTCAACACAGTTCTCGGTGCGGACCGGTTTCCGGTCAAGGTTGATGAGCTGGCGCTGGAGTATTCGCACCAGTGCTTCGCAGACTCGCCGATCGACAAGGTCCAGGGCGAGGATCTCGACGGTTTCGATGGTCTGCTGAAAGCCAACAAGTCGCGGTCGAAGTGGTTGGTCCTCTACAACAGCGCCACCCCGTCGGAAGGCAGAAAGCGCTTCACGATCGCGCATGAGTTCGGTCACTACATCCTGCACCGCCAGCAGCAGGACCTCTTCGAGTGCGGCGACGGCGACATCGAAACGGGAGACAACAACGAGCGCGACATCGAGGCAGAGGCGGATTTGTTTGCTTCGACCCTGCTGATGCCGCTGGACGACTTCCGGCGCCAGGTGGACGGGCAACCGATCAGCTTCGATCTGCTGGGCCACTGCGCCGACCGCTATGGTGTGTAGCTGACGGCCGCCGCCTTGCGCTGGACCGAGATCGCACCCAACGCGCCGTGCTGGTGGCCAGCCGTGACGATCACATGCTGTGGGCCAAGTCGAACAAGGCGGCTCTCAAGTCTGGCGCCTACTTCGCGACCCGCAGAAACACCATCGAACTGCCGGGTGATGCTCTGGCGCACAGCAATAACGGCTGGGCCGGCAGCCAGCAGCAGACGGCACGGGCGCAGCTCTGGTTTCCACGCGAACCGGAGAGCATGCAGGTCAATGAAATGATCAGGGTTGCCGGTCAGTACGACTACACGCTGACGTTGCTGTTGCTGCCAGAAGCCGAGTGGCAGGGAGCTCGCCACGATGACGAGGAACCGGAGGAAGACACCTACGACCGGTTCATCCGCAACGGCCAGTATCCGGTTAGAAAGTAGGCGCTACCGCACGGCGGTTTCCGCACCAATCCGCACCAGCCCGCACGCATCCGAAACTCCCTCATGGTGTCGGCGGCAGTCCATCCGGACAATTTCACTGCATGTGAGTTTGACGGAAAGGACTGCTACCAATGCATCAAATCAACCATCTACCGCCCGAGCGGATGACGCCGGAGCAGCGTCGCCACGAGATCGCCTCGTTGCTGGCCAACGGCCTGGCACGCCTGCGTGTCAGTGGCTTCGAGCAGTCCGCAAACATCGCTGAAGAGAGCGAGTTTGAGCTTGGCTTCTCTGGCAACCAGCGCGTTCATACAGACCCCGTCAACAAGACAACTACGGAGTCGAAATGAGCACGCAAACACCAACACTTTCAACGCCGCCCTCGGTGGCGGCCCAGATCGCCAGGCTGCCCGAACTGCCGATGGCGGAGATCAAAGCGCTCTGGCAGAAGTTGGTCGGTGGCGACACCCCCACCCACAACCGCCAGTTCCTTGAGCGTCGGCTTGCCTACCGGCTGCAGGAGGTGGAGTTCCGCAAGGTCGACGCCAACCTGCTGGATCGCAACGAGCGTCGCATCGCATCCCTGGTGGAGACCGGCAAGGTCAAGAAGCGCGATCGTGATTACCGTCCGGCCGCCGGCACGGTACTGGTCCGGGAATACAAACGCGTCGAGTACCGTGTGATTGACCTGCCGTCTTTCTTCGGACCATTTCAATCTTGGAGAATGGCCCCCCGCTTCGTTGATGAAATAGTTTTCTTGAACTCAGTTGGCGTCAGGTTCCCCAAGCTCGAATGCGGCCGGATGTCGTTGTAGTGGCGCCGCCAAGCTTCGATCACGATTCTGGCATCCGTTCGATTGCGAAACCATTCCAGACTCAGGCACTCGTCCCGGAACTTGCCATTGAAGCTCTCGCCCGCGCCGTTCTGCCATGGCTTCCCCGGATCGATGAACGCCGTTTCGATGTTCGTCTCCAGCAGCCACTTAAGGACCGCCTTAGAGACGAACTCGGGACCGTTGTCCGAGCGAAGATATCGCGGCGCCCCGTGCACGACGATGAGCTGCGACAACACCTCAATGACTCGTCGCGAGCGGAGGCTACCGCCGACATCAATCGCCAAGCACTCCCGGCTGTACTCATCAATGACCGTCAGGCACTTCAGCTGTTGCCCGTTGGCGCACGCATCGAACACAAAGTCGTAGGTCCATACCTCGCTCGGCGCCCTTGGCGCCAGGGGCCGCACACGACCGCTCGAGAGCCGCCGGCGTGGCCGACGACGGGGAACCTGCAAGCCAGCCTCTCGCCACAGCCGATGGGCTCTGTCCGCGCTCATCAGCTGCCCCTCGCGCGCCAGAAAGACCTGAATCCGCCGATAGCCGAACCGCGGATACTGGGCCGACAGACGACGCATCGCGGCGACCACCGGCGCATCCTTGCTCGCCAGGCGCGATTCATAGCCCAGCGTCGACCGGGCCACCGACAGCAGCGCGCACGCCCGGCGACTCGACAGGCCCCGCGCTTGCGCATACGCAACCTGTTCGCGCCGCCCGCGCGCGCTCACCACTTTTTTCGGTTGATCTCCCGCATCACGTCCAACTCGAGATCCCGGTCCGCTACCAGCTTTTTCAGCCGCGTATTCTCCTGCTCGAGCTGCCGCAGCCGCTTCACGTCGGCGGGCTGCAACGTCCCAAACCGCTGCCGCCACCCGTAGATCGTTTGGTCACTGACCCCATGCTTCTTCGCGACCTCCGCGACCGGCGACCTATCCGCCTCGCGCAGGATCTTCACCATCTGCTCTTCCGTAAACCGTGCCTTTCTCATGACTCTCGCCCTCCCGAGAGCCATCCTGCCAAGTTTCAGCTGGTCCGAAAATCACCGGGCAGGTCATGATCGCGACCGCCGATGGCCAGTACGACTTCCAGGGCCGGATGTACCCGAGCCTCTCGATGATCGCCCGCGAGATCACCGGCATGCGCTGGTCGGGGCCGCTGTTCTTCGGGCTCAAGCCGCCTGCCAGCGCCAAAACGAAATCGTCCTCGAAGAAAAGAGGTGGACGATGAGCGAGGTCTTGAAGCGCCGCATGCGCTGCGCGGTCTATACGCGCAAATCCACCGACGAGGGTTTGGACCAGGAATACAACTCCATCGACGCCCAGCGGGATGCAGGCCACGCCTACATCGCCAGCCAGCGCGCCGAGGGCTGGATTCCGGTGGCAGACGACTACGACGATCCAGCCTTCTCGGGCGGCAACATGGAGCGTCCGGCCCTCAAGCGGATGATGGCGGACATCGAGGCAGGCAAGATCGATGTGGTCGTCATCTACAAGATCGACCGACTGACGCGCAGCCTGGCGGACTTTTCCAAGATGGTCGAGGTGTTCGAGCGCTACGGCGTGTCGTTTGTGTCGGTCACCCAGCAGTTCAACACCACGACCTCGATGGGCAGGCTGATGCTGAACATCCTGTTGTCCTTCGCGCAGTTCGAGCGCGAGGTCACCGGAGAGCGCACCCGCGACAAGATCGCCGCCAGCAAACGCAAGGGTATGTGGATGGGTGGCGTGCCGCCGCTGGGCTACGACGTCGAGAACCGGCGGTTGGTGCCCAATGAGCGCGAGGCCAAGCTGATCCGGCACATCTTCCGGCGCTTCGTCGAACTCGGCTCCAGTACCGCACTGGTCAAGGAACTGAAACTGGATGGCGTGACGTCGAAGGCCTGGACCACGCAAGACGGCAAGACCCGCGATGGCAGACCGATCGACAAGGGCCACATCTACAAGCTCCTCAGCAACCGAACCTACCTTGGTGAGTTGCGGCACAAGGAGCAGTGGTACCAAGCCGAGCATCCGCCCATCGTCAGCCGCGAACTGTGGGACAGCGTCCACGCGATCCTGGCCACCAATGGGCGGGTGCGCGGCAATGCAACGCGGGCGACCGTGGCGTATCTGCTCAAGGGGATCGTGTTCGGCAACGACGGCCGAGCATTGTCGCCGTGGCACACGACCAAGAAGAATGGCCGTCGGTACCGTTACTACGTGCCTCAGCGCGACGCGAAGGAGCACGCGGGCGCCTCGGGCCTGCCGCGACTGCCCGCCGCAGAACTGGAGTCAGCGGTGCTTGATCAATTGCGCGCGATCTTGCGTGCCCCGAATTTGCTAGGCGATATGCTGCCGCAGGCGATCAAGCTTGACCCGACACTGGACGAAGCCAAGATCACCGTGGCCATGACGCGCCTCGACACGATTTGGGATCAACTGTTCCCGGCAGAGCAGACCCGAATCGTGAAATTGCTGGTCGAGAAAGTCATCGTGTCACCCAACGACCTCGAAGTGCGGCTGCGCGCCAACGGCATCGAACGCCTAGTGCTGGAACTGCGCCCCGAGTCTGTCGAGCAGACGGAGGAGGCTCTGGCATGAGCGATATCCGCATCCAGAAGACCGGTGAGCCAGACGTCCTGCAGACGAGCGACGGCAGGCTGACGCTGTCCGTCCCGATCCAGATCAAACGCCGCAGTGGCCGCAAGCTAGTCACTTTGCCAAACGGCGAAACCTTGCCGGTGAGGCCGTGGGACGTTGCGCCGACCTCCATCCAACTGGCGCTGGCCAGGGGCCACCGCTGGCTGGCGATGCTGGAATCAGGGGAAGCGAAGTCGTTGAAGGAGATCGCCACGCGGGAGGGAATCGACAACAGCTACGTGAGCCGAATGGTCAACCTGACCACGCTGGCGCCCGACATCGTGGCCGCCATCCTGGACGACGCGCTGCCGAACCACATCACGCTATTCGATCTGGCGGTCGATCCGCCGGCGCTGTGGGATGAACAGCGGGCGCGGGTTGGGCTTTGACCCGTTTCAACCCACCACTGGAGACCAGGGGCCGCCAGCTGGCCAGTGGTGCGGGTAGTCGGTATCAGCGCTCGCTGCCGCGATGACTGGAAGCAGGAAATCTCGAAGCGATGCCACGACGTCCTCCAGGCGCAGCGCTTCGAGTCTGTTCTTTCCCAGAAACGCCTGCCACTGCGTCTGCTTTTGCGTGTCTTGCGCAAAACCATCCGTCAGGCCAAAGGGGGTGTCCGGGGGCAACATCGTCTTGCGTCGATCGAAGGTCGCTCGAATCGCGCGTCGCAGGGTGTCGCCGTCAAATTCGGTGTACCGCGACAAGATCCAGAGGTCGAAATAATCCTTCATTCGGCTGTTGGCGATGCCGAGCGAGGCCAGTGCCTCCAGCTTTTCTGCCACCACGGTGTAGCGCGGATAGACGCGTAGCTTCGGCGCCGCGAACTCCGAGAGCATCACGGGGTACTGGACATCCTCCGGTCCTGGCGTCACGGCATCGCCGAAACCGATGTCAATCTGGATAGGGCAGCGCGCGCCATCGATCAGTCCGAGCAAGGTGACACGCACGCCGGCGTAGTTGGCCTCTTTGCGAATCTCCGCCGCCTGGACGGTGTCCGGTCGAAACGTCACCCCGTCGTCAGTGTCCAGCACGCAGACGTCCTTGAATACGGCCTCGAGGTGCGGCAACTCGGCCGAACCAAAACCCAGGAAGTCCGCGTCGCGCGTCGGTCGATGCGGAATGTCGAACCACAAGTCGAACAGCAGCGCGCCTTTCAGCAGGAACTGGTCGGCGTGGGGCGAGACGCTGATCCGGTACAGCAGTCGCTCAAGGGCGTAGCGGGTCAAGACCAGATTGAAGTCTTGCCGGGTCTCGCGGGCGCGGGTAAGCAGGCGGGCGCGGACCGAAGCAGCCGTGTTGCGCTGGTTCATGACAGGCTTTCCATGTAGGGGCGCATCACATTGGCCACACGGCACAGCGTTGCATAGCGCCAGAGTTCGTCCATGCTCACGCGCTTGGCACGCCACGCTTCCTGCAGCGCTTCCATCGCGACATCGAGGCCGATCTTGTTGCGGAACTTGAAGCAGTCAGCCACGGTGCGGGCGACGTTGGTCACGCGCACGGTCACACCATCGATCTGGTGCTCTTCAATCCCATCGGTCAGCGCGGCGCCCGAGAAGCGCACGATGCGCAGCGGCGGATAGTCCATCTTCGGTGCACGAGCCTTGTTCGGAATAGCCAGCCAGACCTCGAATGGTGACTGCGTGGTGAGATCGTGCACCCGCAGTGCCGACAGGAGGCAGACGATGGCTTGCGGGTGTTTGCGTGCCACCTCGGCGAGCGTGCCATGCTCGGACACGCTGCGATCAGGACGGGCATACAGACCGCGACCCACGCGGGTGAGCAGGCCCTGCCGAACCAGCCGCGTGAGGGCGACACTGGGCAGACCCAGAGCGTCGAGGTCACGGGGGCGTATGAGGCCGCGCTGTGCGGCAAGGTTCAGAATGGTCTGATGCGAGCTTTCCATGGCAGCATGATGTTGCATTACGTCGGTAGTTGTCAATATTTACCGACGAAACACAACGCATGCGGGTTCCTTTGCTATCCGATGCTGCAATCCAACCGCTTGACTCGTCCGCGCGTAACCCATTGATATGTATGGGGCTGCGTTGTGGCCTTTGCGGACTTCGGGCCTGTTTCAGGGAGCGAGGTCGGAGCGAGGAATGGCCAGGAGAGAGTGGAATGTGGCCCGGAACGGCCAATTCGGGCGGCTGGCGAAGTCCGCAGGCGTTCGCAGGAACCCTCAACAACACGCGGGAACCGGCGCGATCAGGCAAGAAAAAACCCCAACCGAGAAGGGTTGGGGTTTCGTTATTGGTGGAGGCGGCGGGAATTGAACCCGCGTCCGCGAATCCTCCGCCTTTGGCTCTACATGCTTATCCGACTCTATTGATTTAACCGGTCGCTACCCGAGCGGCAGGGAAGACGGCCGGCGGTTCCGTTAGGTTTTAGCGAATCGGCCCCGGACAGACTTCATCGCGAGCTTACAATTGGGTTACCCCCGAAAACCGACGCCTATAAGCGAGCTTCGGATCAGAGGCCGGCCGGATTAAGCGGCCAGAGCGTAGTTGTCGTCGTTGGCAACTATATTGGTTGCAGATGGATTTACGAGGTTATCTGCACCTCGGCATGCACCTCGGGTTTTGCGATCCTCGTCGAAGCCAAGTCGCCCCCAAGTCGAAGAGTAGACAGTATAGCGGCAAAAAAGTTTCGAGCAACCTGCGCTTGGGATGTGGCGTGATTATTACGCGAGACAGTTTTCGGTCGGGAAACGGTGCTATACGGTGAAACCACTGGTGTTGCGGGTTTGGAGAGCATCGAATACCAGACGAGCGTAAGGTCTGTTCATCCTAAAGCAGCATGAGGTCCCGTTTTGTTCTTATCCTGTGCGAACACTTGGTTTTCCTTAAGGCCGGAACGGAGCTTCCGGCCTTAAGAGCGGGCAAATTCGCGAAACGAACTGGTTTTTCAGTCTTTCAGAGATCGTCCATCCATTCGGCATCGCGGATAAATCGGTGCTTCTCCTGTTCTTCCATTTCCGCGAGATTCGTGAAAACTTCTTTGGCGTGCGGGTCTTCGACTATGGTGGCTGCCCCTTTATAGATTTCGATCATTGCATTGTCGAAGGCCATGGCGATTTTTATAACGTCATCGACCGATATATCGGGCCTGACGGCGGCGTCTCGCAACAGTTGTTCGACATTGGAGCCGGGAGAATACTGGAGCCAGAAGTTGAGAATGCTCTTGCGCGATCCATCTTCGAACCGCTGCATCGCCTGTTCTCGATTTTTCTCGTGGCGGCTCAGGTAATCCAAGAGCATTTTTACCCGGGCCTGATCATTTTGCTGGTTCAGCGAATCGTAAAGCTCCGTTAGTTCGCTGTGTAGTTGTATGCCGTAGTCGAGCACATCTTTAACTTGCTCGAAATTGTGCATCTGCTGGTGCATATGGTTCTCCGACAGTTTTATTCGGCAGGTTTCAGACGATTCGAAGCATCCCTCTTTTGGCATTGCAAGGCAAGAGCACAGTAATTTCGTCGGATCGATGCACTCAAGTTTACCGGTTGCTGCGGGGCTTATGCTGTCCGGCAGTAGCCGATTTTCCAAGAGGCATCATTAATTAGACTGCTACGACTCGTCTATCGCTCCCGGCGCGTCACCGTATAACTGGCCATCATGCCCGCGTCGATGTGGTCGTTGACATGGCAGTGATACATCCAGACGCCGGGATTATCGGGTTTCATGTCGACGGTAACGTGGGTTCCCGGAAGCAGATTCACAACATCGACGCGGCGGCCGATCTCGGTCAGCGTATTGCCGTGCCAGTGCGAGGTATGAAGGTCGACTTCCGTGCCGAGAGCCAGTTGATACCAGCGCACCGTTTCGCCCTCTTTCATCGTCAAACCCGGCACGTTGTGATAGACGTAGCCGTTCATGCCGTGCATCAAATTGCTCTCGACGAAGCTCTCGTCTTCGGATTTTTCCGCGGCGGCGGGAGCGAAGGTGCTGATGTTTTTGTCCAGATAAAAGCTTTTGTTTTCGTCAAATACGGTGAAAAGTACGACGAATTCCCGGTCGATGCCTTTCAGTTTTCCGTTGCTCTGCAGAACGCCGCGGCGAGAGATGATGATGGGTCCCACGAGCCCGGTATTCGTATCGGTGACTTCGTTGACATGGGAATGGTATAGCCACACGATCGAACTCGGGTCCGCCGGGCCAGGACCCGAACGCTCGGGCACTTTCCAGATGTAGGTATCGGTTTCGCCCGGCTCGACGACATCATCTTTCCGGTCATCGCCGGATGTGCCGTCCTCGTAATGGGTGCCTTCGCTGTCTTTTAGGTAAAGTACGCCGTGTGGATGAAGCGATACGGGCATGTCCGCCGTTTTATTCGTCAGCACCACTTTGATGGTGTCGCCGACGTTGGCGCGAATAACCGGCCCCAGGATTCCCAAGTGCCGCCACTCCGGCGGACGTTCCTTGACCTGGGTAAAGCTGGCGTCGGTGTATTCGACGTAATGCGCTTTATAGTATTGCCGGCCGATCCGATCGGAGTTGTTGCCTTCGACGAAGACTTTCTCGTCTTCGTTGAATTTCTCGCCATGCATGGGATTGATAGGGTACGACGGGGCGTAGTCCCATAGTGTCTCTTCGGCGGCGATGTAATAGGTTCGTGTTGTATTGGCCGATACGATTCCGGAGAACAAAGGTAAAACGGCCAAGTGTAAAAGAAGAATTCGGATTTGGATCATGGCGATAAATCTGGCGAGGTAAGCAGGCGAAGCGTGAAGAAATGATAATCACTACCATTAAACTGTGCCAGTGTTTGTTCCCGTCAGGTGGCCGGTGGCTTTTGTGATAGTATTTGGAGCCGGTTAAATAATGCGCTAAATCTCTTTCCGGGTTTCGGTAGTAACACTCTTCTCCATGAACGAATACAAACTCACCCATCTCAAGCAGCTGGAAGCCGAAAGTATCCACATTATTCGCGAAGTGGCTGCGGAATTTGAGCGTCCCGTGATGCTTTATTCCATCGGCAAAGACTCCGCGGTCATGCTGCATCTCGCGATGAAGGCGTTTTTTCCCGGCAAGCCGCCTTTTCCGCTCATGCACGTCGACACGACCTGGAAATTCCGGGAGATGATCGAATTTCGCGATCGCCGCGCCCACGATCTGGGTCTGGACCTCATCGTGCACATCAACATGGAGGGTGTGGAGCAGGGTATCGGTCCTTTCAGTCACGGCAGCAAGAAGCACACGGATGTCATGAAAACCGAGGGACTCAAGCAAGCCTTGAACAAATACCAGTTCGATGCGGCATTCGGCGGCGCGCGCCGGGATGAAGAGAAATCGAGGGCGAAAGAGCGCGTTTATTCTTTCCGCGACCGAAACCATCGTTGGGACCCGAAGAATCAGCGGCCGGAACTTTGGAATCTCTACAACGGCAAGATCAACAAAGGCGAGAGCATCCGGGTATTTCCGCTCTCAAACTGGACTGAGCTGGATATTTGGCAGTACATCTATCTGGAAAGCATTCCCATCGTCCCGCTGTATTTCGCCAAAGAGCGGCCGGTGGTCGAGCGCGACGGCATATGGATCATGGTGGACGACGACCGTATGCCGCTGGCGCCCGATGAAAAGCCGGTTATGAAAACGGTCCGCTTCCGTACCCTCGGTTGCTATCCCTTGACCGGCGCCGTCGAATCGAGCGCAGCCACCTTGCCCGATATCATCCAGGAGATGCTGCTGACCAAGACGTCGGAGCGCCAGGGGCGTGTCATCGACCACGATCAGGCGGGCTCGATGGAAGAGAAGAAGAAAGAAGGCTATTTCTGATTTGCCGCGTGAAGGTGCCGAGTGCACGTTCAGCGATAGAGTCTACGTCTGACCCATTCATCCAGTGAATTAGTCTATGTCTCATCAGTCCGAACTCATTAGTTCCGATATCCACGCCTATCTTGCTCAGCACGAGCGCAAAGAATTACTGCGCTTTTTGACTTGCGGCAATGTCGACGATGGCAAGAGCACCCTGATCGGGCGGCTCTTGCACGATTCGAAAATGATTTACGAGGACCAGTTGGCCGCGATCAAGAAGGACAGTGTCAAGTCGGGCACTACCGGCGGCGATATCGACTTGGCGCTGTTGGTCGACGGACTTCAGGCCGAGCGGGAGCAGGGGATCACCATCGATGTGGCCTACCGGTATTTCTCCACGGCCAAGCGGAAATACATCATCGCCGACACTCCGGGGCATGAGCAGTACACCCGGAACATGGCTACCGGTGCTTCCACCTGCGATTTGGCCATTATTCTGGTCGATGCCCGCTACGGGGTGATGACGCAGACCAAGCGGCACAGTTTTATCGTGTCCCTGCTCGGCATTAGGCACGTGGTCGTGGCCATCAACAAAATGGATCTAGCCGGTTACAGCCGCGATGTATTCGAGCGCATACGCAGTGATTACCTGGCGTTCGTCGAAAAGCTGAATATCCATGATGTTCGTTTTATTCCGCTATCGGCTTTGAAGGGCGACAACGTTGTCGTCCATAGCGACGAAATGCCCTGGTATCAGGGGCAGGCGCTGATGGAACTGTTAGACACTATCGAAATCGCCCAGGACCAAAACTTCACGAATCCACGTTTTCCGGTGCAGTACGTCAATCGGCCGAATTTGGATTTCCGCGGCTATAGCGGCACCATGGCTGCGGGCGTCTTTCGCAAAGGCGATTCCGTTACGGTACTGCCATCCAAGAAAACCAGCCGTATTAAATCCATCGTCAGCTACGACGGAGAACTGGACGAAGCCTTCCCGCCTCAAGCCGTCACGGTCACGCTGGATGATGAAATTGACGTGAGCCGCGGCGACATGTTGGCTCGGTCGGACGATCTACCGATTCTCGATACGCGCTTCAAGGCGCATATCGTCTGGATGACCGAGGCGCCCTTGGTTCCGGGCCGGCAGTACTATCTGAAGCAAACGACCAAGGTTGTGAACGGCTCGGTTTCGCAGATCCACCACCGGGTCGACATCAATACTTTGGAGGAGCATCCGGCGGATCAGCTCAAGCTGAATGAAATCGGCCTATGCGAGGTTGCCCTTAGCGCGCCGCTCGCCTTCGATCCTTACAAGGTCTGCAAGGGAACTGGTTCGTTTGTCATCATCGATCGTCTAACCAACGTCACCGTAGGCGCCGGCATGATCGTGGGGCAAGCGGATGGCGAAACGGGATTGCGGCGGGTGACGGTAGAAGAGCGTAGTGCGCGTTTCGGCCAAAAGGCCGTGACGTTATGGATCACCGGCGAGCACCGGCACGATGTGGCCTACGAGCTTGAACGCAGGCTCTTCGATTTGGGGCACGCCAGCACAGTACTGGATGATCACACCTTAGCCGAGCAGGTTCGGATTATTGCCGCGCAGATTAACCAGGCCGGTTTGATCTGCATCTGCCCTTGCGAAACGGGTCCCGGTGACGATGGTCTGACGACGCTTCACGCATCGGCCGATGAAATGAATGCGGACGATATCGTCGCATTACTGAGGGAGACTCAGAGCCTGGCGTTCTGATTCGTTAGTTCCCTTCGGTCTTCCGCGCTGGCCCATTCCGCCATCAATGGCGGAATGGGCGTTCCAATACTTGCCGTGTTCTTTTCGGTAACTCTCCAGTCTTAGATCATCCTGCCTGTTGCCGACGAGCACGGCTAGCGCTCCTGTTTCGGCGGTATTGAAAACCGATATGTTCGCATCTCTGTAGCGCTGCAATACCGCCCGGTGAGGGAACCCGTAGCGGTTCAGATAGCCGGCGGGAATCAAAGCGTAGCGAGGGTTCGCGGCGGCCAAGAAGTCCCGGCTTGAGGATGTATTGCTGCCGTGATGAGGGACGACCAGAATGTCGCTAGCCAATCCGTCTCCATAACGGCTGACGAGCACGCGCTCGGCGGCTTTCTCGATGTCGCCGGTCAATAGAACGCTTCCGCCTGGTCCGGTGACTTTCAATACACAGGAATTGTCATTCTCATGCTCGCTTTTCTCGATGGGCGCAAGCATCTCGAATTTAACTCCATCCCACTCCCACAGTTGTCCGGCTATACAATTTGCGGTTCGGAATTCCGGCAATTTCTCGGGCACGCTGGTATAGATTTGCTCGATTCGAAACCGTTTGATTAACGCAGGCGCACCGCCGATGTGATCGTTGTCGCCGTGGCTTACGATCAAGGCATTGATGTTCTCTATCCCGCGATGACGAAGATAAGGTTCGATGACGGCGGAGCCGATATCGAATCGGCTTCCGAATCGGGCCCCGGTATCGAAAATCATGAGGTGCTCGCGGGTCTCGACCACAGCTCCAAGTCCCTGGCCCACGTCGAGTAGCGTGAGTCGGAAACCAGCCTCCGGCAGCCGATCCGGATGCGCGCTCACGGCCGGAATGACAAGAACGAGACCGAGCCAGCGGGCCGGAATGCCCTTGGGGGATAACAGCAGCACGAAACCGCCCAATGCGAGCGGAATTGTCCAAAACGGTGGTTCGGCATGAGTCCATTGGGCCATCGGCAATTCGGACAGCCATTGAAGAAACGGCCAAATCCATTCGAGCAGGCGGGACGCCAGGGTCAGCAGCCCTTCGCCGGCAAACGGTAAGATTGGTAACAGCAGTGCGCCGGTCAGGCAAACTGGAATCAAGAGCAAGCCGATCGCAGGAACGGCAAATAAGTTGGCGATCGGAGAAATGAGCGAAACTTGCTGAAAAAACAACAGCAGCAAGGGGGAGAGGCCCACCGAGGTGGCCCAATTCACCCGCGCCATTGCCCGCCAACCGCTGCTCGTGCCCCTTCGGTACGAAATAGCGAAAAGGATCAAGGCTACGGCGATGAAAGAAAGCCAGAATCCCGGCGCAAGAACAGCCAATGGATCGTAGAGCACGACCGCAAGCATCGATATCACCAGGACGTGAAAACTGTTCAGATGCCGCTGCCGGATGACGGCGCCCATGACGATGGCGATCATGATCAGGGCGCGCTGAGTGGGTATCGCGAAATCCGCGAGCGCCGAGTAGAAGAGGGCAGCTGTAAAAGCCGAAACGGCCGCAATGCTCGGCGGTGACCAGCGCATCACGCCCAATCCCGCACAGATCCGACGTACCAGGAAAAAAACAAATCCCGCGACCAAACCGATATGAGAGCCGGAAATTGCCACCAAATGTGCTGTGCCTGTCCGCCGAAGCACGTCCCATTGCTCGGGCGTAATCTCGTCGTCGGCACCCATGGTCAGGGCTTTGACGATTCCGGCTAGGGGGCTGCCGTTCAGCGTAGTCGAGAGGCGGTCGTAAAGCTCTTGCCTCCACACCCTAAATGAATAAGGGTTGTCCACGGCATTCAGGCGCCGATTGTCCGGAGACTCGGTGACATAACCAACGGCGCGGATACCCTGTGCGAAGAGCCATTGTTCGTGGTCAAGGCCTCCTGGATTGAGCATGCCGTGGGGCGGCTTGAGCTTTACCCTAAGCTGCCAGCGTTCGCCCGCTCTTACCGAGATCTGGTGGTTATACCAGCTCAGCCGAACTCGGGACGGCAAAACCAGGTTGGCGGGTTCGATAGTCTTTTGAAGGTCGAAGTCGAAGCGGAAGCCGTGGTCTCCGGGCTGGGGTATGGAATGTATGACGCCTTCGATGATCGCCGCTTGTCTTTCCGTAGCTGTCGGTAGGCTCTCGTTCAGGCGAATTCCGGCAAAGGCAAGTGCCCAAAAGATGCCGAGGACAAATGCGGCTAGAAGGCGCAGCTTGAAATAAGCGAATAAACCGAAAGCAAGGACTAGGAGAACGAAAGTCCAAGGATCGGGCAATGACGAGAATTGTTGGACAACGGTCACCCCGCCGACAAAGCCGACAACGAGCGGGAGGGTCATCGGATTATGGAGACGGAGAATTTCATTCAACTTTGAATTTCAAGTCCGTACAATAGCGCGCCTTTTACAAGAAAAAATAGTTCACAATCATTCCAGTTTAGGGCTATGCCAAAAAAGTTTTTTAAACGCTACTTGCCGGACCCGAAAAAAATCAAAGAGATTAAAGCACTGGAGTTTTTGGGGGATAAGCTTCACTCGCCGAATTTGTGGCATCTGAACCGTCGGTCGGTGTCACGCGCTTTCGCCATAGGGTTGTGGGCGATGTATACGCCGCCATTGCCATGGCAACAAATCATCGCCGCGGTCCTGGCTATCTATTTCAATGCCAATTTGCCCATTGCCGTGGCGTTGGTCTGGATTACCAACCCGCTGACCTGGGCGCCGATGTATTACTTCGCCTACAAGGTTGGCGCGCTTATTATGGGGCAGGCGGCTTTTTCCTTCGATCAGTTCTCCGAGCTGTTCAGCATAGAAAAGGCTTTGGAGCTAGGGGCGCCCTTGCTGATCGGCTGCGCCATTCTGATGCACCTTGGCGCTGTCCTGGGCTATTTCGGCATTCTTTGGGTGTGGCGAAGATCCGTGCTTCATCAGCTGGAATTGAGGAAATTCCGCAATGCCGAATTAAGCACAACCGTCATGGTGCGGGAAAGCTACGCGACGTACAAAAAGCTCTTGGAACATCGGCGCAAGCATCAGGAAGGTCAATTGGCCGAAGCAGCAAGGTCCGAGGCGAAGGGTTAACAGCGATTCGTCTTTAGGCTGGCGGGTTCGGACGTGCTTTACGGCGTGACGATCCGCCCGTCGTCCAGGTGCAAAATCGTGTCCATCCGCTGAGCCAAAGAGGCATCGTGAGTGACGACCAGGAAGCTCACTCCGTTTTCCTGGTTCAGCTCCAGCATGAGTTGGTACACCTGTTCCGCGGTTTTTCTATCCAGATTTCCGGTTGGTTCGTCGGCCAAAACGCATTTCGGTTTCGTGACCAGGGCCCGTGCGACTGCTGCGCGCTGGCGCTCGCCTCCCGACAATTCCCCGGGCTTATGTTCAAGACGTTTGCCCAGTCCAACCCGCTCTAGCATCGAGGCGGCGCGCTCTTTTGCCTCATATACCGGCAGCTTGCCGATCAAAAGCGGCATGGCAACGTTTTCCAGCACCGTGAATTCACCCAGCAGGTGGTGGAACTGATACACGAATCCCAGCACCCGGTTTCGCAGTTCGGCGAGCTTGCGTTCGTTCAGTGTTCCCAGTTCTATGCCGTCCAAATAAACTTGCCCTTGGGTCGGCGCATCGAGACCCCCGAGTAAATGCAAGAGCGTGCTTTTACCCGAACCGGAGGCGCCCATAATGGCTACTTGCTGTCCCGCTTCGACGGCAAGGGTTACGCCCTGCAATACGTCAACGCTCAGATTGCCTTGGGCGTAACGCTTGTGGAGGTTGCGGCACAGCAGGACCGGCTTATTCATAACGGAGTTCCTCGGCGGGCTTGATACGCGATGCCTGCCAGGCAGGATAGATCGTTGCCAGGACGGAAAGCAGGAAGGCCATGCCGGTAATCCGGTATACGTCCGACCAGATCAGCTTCGACGGTAGCTCGCTGATGTAATAAACGTCCGCGGACAGGAACTGAACGCCGAACAACCGCTCGATTGCCGGCACGATGGTTTCCACATTCCACGCCAGTAAAACTCCGCCGACGCCACCCAGCAGGGTGCCGAAAGCACCGATGACTGTGCCCAGTACGATAAAAATTCCCATGACCCCGAGTGGCGTCATGCCTTGAGTTCGGAGGATCGCGATATCCGAACGCTTGTCGGTGACGACCATCACTAGTGTGGAAACGATGTTGAAAGCGGCCACCGCGACGATGAGCAGCAGGATGATGAACATGACCCGCTTTTCCGTTTGGATGGCTTTGAAGAAATTACTGTGCGACTGGGTCCAATCGGCAATTTGATAGCGCCCATTGAGCTTGGGGCCGAGGTCCCGTGCCACGTGCTGGGCATAGAACACATCATCCAGCTTGAGTCTGACCCCCGATACGGCGTCCTCGAGACGAAACAGCTTGGCGGCGTCTTCCAACTGGACCAACGCCAGGTTCCGATCGTATTCGTACATCCCCACCTGGAAGACGCCGACTACCGTGAAGCGCTTGAGGCGCGGCAGAATGCCGGCGGGTGTCGCGGTGAGTTGCGGAGTGATGACGGTTATCTTGTCGCCGGTGACCACACTCAGATAATCGGCTAGCTCCGAACCGAGAATAATGCCGAATTCGCCGGATTTAAGTGCTTCGAGATGTCCTTCCACTATTCGGTTTGCGACCTCGGACACACGTGGTTCGTAGTCGGTCATGATGCCGCGCAGCATCACGCCGCTCACTCGGCGGTCCGAATTCAGCATGGCTTGCCCTTCGATATAGGGCGCCCAGCCGAGCACGCGGGAATCCTGCTTAAGGGTGTTTTCGAGCGAACTCCAGTTTCTGAGTTGGCCATCCAAACCGGAAATGGAGGCGTGCGAAGTCATGCCCAGTATGCGCTCGCGAAGTTCCGCTTCGAATCCATTCATTACCGACAGCACCGTGATCAAGGCAGTAACACCCAAGGCGATGCCTAAAACCGACGTGAAGGTAATGAACGAAATGAAGCGCGTGCGCCGTTTAGCCCGCGTGTAGCGCAGGCCGATGAAGAAGATCAGTGGCTTAAACATGCGCCGAAATTGACCAGGCTCCGCAGGAGGTGAGCGTCATGGGAAGGAGATTTAGAGGTTTGTCAGGGGTTCAAAGAGGCGGTTGGCTCTTTTGGCAATCCACGCAGATGCCGTAGAGGCATAGCGAGTGATCGGTGAGCTTGAAATGCTTATCTTGCGCTATTTCTTTTTGGCGTCGCTCGATGAAGTCATCGCTGAACTCTTCGACCCGGCCGCACTTGACGCATACCATGTGATCGTGGTGCTCGCCGCGGTTCAGCTCGAAGATCGAATTGCCTCCCTCGAAATGGTGGCGTTTGACCAAGCCGGCCGCCTCGAATTGGGTCAGAACCCTGTAAACCGTGGCCAAGCCGATCTCTTCGCCCTCGCTGAGCAGCGATTTGTAGACTTCTTCCGCCGTCAGGTGCCGATCCGATCCGCTGCGGTTCTCCAGCATTTCCAGAATTTTGACGCGCGGGAGAGTAACTTTGAGTCCGGCGTTCCGTATATCTTGACTTTCCAAGACGGTAACCTACGCAGTGTTTTAAGTCTGTCGATCGAGTATTATTGGACGATTGGTCCGATTCCCTGCAATCATATCATGCCGAAGCTCCTCACCGTAATAACCTACTGTCTAAGTCTGTTTTTGGCCGGTTGTTCCACCGATAAGCTTAAAGAATCCTTGCCTGGCGTATACCGGCTCGATATTCATCAAGGCAATATCGTTTCGCAGGAAATGGTGGACCAGCTTCGGCCCGGTATGACTAAGCGGCAAGTGGTATTCATCATGGGGTCGCCGCTGGTTGTGGATCCATTCCACGACGATCGGTGGGACTATGTCTACTCCAACGAGCCCGGCGGCAAGCCGCGGCTGCAAAAGCGGATCACCTTGATTTTCGACAAGGATGAGTTAATGGGGCTTCAGGGCGATTTTCGGCCGGGCAATCTTCCGGAAGTCGAGCCCAGCAAGGATGTGACGATCAATATTCCCAAAATCGAGCGTGAAAAAAGCCTGTGGGAGAAGATCACGGGATTGTTCCGAAAAGGCGATTAGTAAAGTGGTGAAAAGTCGCCGTTTCCGGTTCTACTTTTTCGCTGCCCGGGCGCGCCTCGCTTCTTTCGGATCGGCGATCAAAGGGCGATAAATCTCCACGCGGTCGCCGGGTTTTATCGGTTGGTCGATAGGGCAGACTTTGCTGAATATCCCGATCTTGTTCTTCGCCAGGTCGATTTCGGGAAAACGGTCCAAGATGCCTGACGCGGCTATGGCGGTTTCCGCGGTTGCATCGTCCGGTACATCCACCGCCAGGATAATCTGCGCATCCGGCTTCGCGTAAGCGACTTCGACTTTCATTGCTTGCCCGAGCTTCGGGAAATCAAACCACGCCGATGGCGCTAAGGGTGACCAGCGCGACGGCCAAGGGAGACGCGTAACGGATCGCAAGCCGCCAATAGCTATAGGCGGGTCCCATTTCGAGCTCTGTCTCAGTGACTTCGCGCTTCATGACCCAGCCGGCGAATAGGGCAACCAAGATGCCCCCGACGGGCAACATGATGTTGGCGGTGATAAAATCCACAAGCTCAAAGAAGTTCTTTCCGAACCATGTGTTTTCGGACCAAAGGTTGAACGAAAATACCGTGCCGAATCCCAACAGCCAGCAGCCTAATCCACTCCGGAGGCATGCCGTTTCGCGGCTCATCGCCCGGTTCTCGGAGAGCCAAGCCACGGCGGGTTCGATCAAGGCAATCGCCGAGGTGATTGCCGCGAAAAACACGAGTACGAAAAACAATAAGCCGAATAGCGAACCGCCGGGCATTTGACCGAAGGCGATCGGTAGCGTTTGAAAGATCAAACCGGGTCCCATGGTCGGTTCCAGGTGATTGGCGAATACGATCGGAAAAATGGCGACGCCCGCCAGCAAGGCCACTAGGGTATCCGCAGAGGCGACGAATACCGTGGATCGCGAAATCGAAACATGATCGGGCAGGTAAGAGCCGTAGATCATGATCGAGCCCATGCCCAACCCTAGAGAAAAGAAGGCCTGTCCCATGGCTACCAGCACGCTTTCGCCGCTGATGCGGCTGAAGTCCGGTTTGAACAGGAACGATATCCCTTGGGCGAATCCGTCGGAATTCATGGCATAGCCATCCAAGAGTACGAGCATGATGAACAATCCCGGCATCATGAAGCGCGTCGCACGCTCCAGTCCGCCACTGACTCCGCGGCTGACGATTGCCATCGTTGTGGCCATGAAAACGGTGTGCCAGATAAACTGAATTTCCGGAGAGGACTTAAGCTCGTTGAAGACCCGGCTGGCGTTGTCGGCGCTGATATGGGTCAGATAGCCGCTGCTCATTTTGAATATATAGATCATTGACCAGCCGGCGATAACCGAGTAATAGGACAGAATCAGGAATCCCGATAGCATGCCGAGCCAACCGGCATAGTGCCACGCGGAGCTGGTCTTTGCTTCTTGCGCCAGCGTCAACATGGTGTTGATGGGACTTTGGCGGCCGCGGCGTCCCAGCATAGTTTCCGCGATCATGATCGGAATGCCGATGGCAACGACGCACAGCAGGTAAACCGCGACGAAAGCGCCGCCTCCGTTTTCGCCGGCCAAATAGGGAAACTTCCAGATATTTCCCAGGCCTATGGCCGAACCGCTCGCGGCTAGAACAAACGCCAAGCGCGATGACCATTGGTTGTGCAGAAAACGTTGATCGGTCATGTATTCTCCGAGTTATTGTGCTGAGCCAATCGAAGGTCCGGGCAACCCCAGGATGGGTTAAAATATCAAGATTTTTCCATTGAGTCAGGCAAATTTAGATCTAAGTACATGGCCGCAAAGAAAAACAAGGATACAGCCGGGAGTGGCACCATTGCGCTCAACCGACAAGCCACCCACGAGTATTTCATAGAGGAGCGCTTCGAAGCGGGCCTGGCCTTGCAGGGGTGGGAGGTGAAAAGCTTGCGGGCCGGGCGAGCGCAGCTGAAGGAGAGTTATGTCACGCTTAAAAACGGCGAAGCCTGGCTGCTCGGAGCGCATATTTCTCCTCTGGCTTCCGCTTCCACCCATATCGATCCCGATCCAATCCGAACCCGGAAGCTGCTTCTGCATCGTCGAGAATTGAGCAAACTCATCGGCCATGTAGAACGCAAAGGCTATACTCTGATCCCGCTCGCGTTGTACTGGAAAAGTGGGCGTGCCAAGCTGGAAATCGGTTTGGCGAGAGGTAAAAAACTGCACGATAAGCGCGCCACCGAAAAGGAAAGGGACTGGCAGCGCGAAAAGCAGCGCATCATGAAGCAGCGCTGAAACCGAGTCTTTTTGAATTGTTCGTTGCTGCTCGGTGCGTCGTCGCACGAGTGAGTTTCTTGTTTTTGAATGCCTCCCTGTGCGGGTTTGGCAATAATTTGCGCATTCTGGAGAATTGGCGATAACGATGCATTGGGTTGAGCACAATCACCTTTTGGTTTTGGCCATATTAGTTTTGGCGAGTGGCTTTTTCTTCACCCAGCGGGCAGAAGCCGGTCCCTATGCGGCTTTGGTGGCGGAAGTCGAAACCGAGCGTTCGCTATTCGACCGGAATGCCGACGAGTTGAGGCATCCGGCTTCGCTTACCAAGATGATGACGCTGTATCTGGTCTTCGAGGCTCTGGCCAGCGGGCGCATTTCTCCCGATACCGTATTGCGGGCTTCCCGGTTTGCCGTGCTGCGTCCCCCATCCCGATTGGGGCTAAATGCCGGCGATGGGATCACGGTCGAGCAAGGCATATTGGCTCTGGTGACCCGGTCGGCGAACGATGCGGCAGCGGTAATCGCCGAGGGAATGGCCGGTTCGGAGTCCGCATTCGCGCAGTTGATGACCGAGAAGGCGCATCAACTGGGTATGAGTCGCACCGTTTACCGGAACGCGTCCGGCTTGCCTGATCCTAATCAGGTAACGACGGCTTGGGACATGTTTCGGCTCGGGAAGTCCTTGTACAAGCATTTTCCGCAGTACTATCCCTATTTCTCTACGACCCAGTTCTATTTCGATGGCCGTAGCTTTCATAACCACAATCATCTCTTGAAAAGCTATCCGGGCGCGGATGGGATTAAAACCGGTTTCGTCAATGCGTCCGGTTTTAACTTGGTTGCGTCGGCGCGCCGCAGTGGTCACCGGTTGATTGGGGTGGTTTTTGGCGGAACCAGCGCCGCAGCCAGGGATGCCCATATGCGGGACATACTGGATGACGGTTTTGCACAGCTTGATGGATTGGAACCGAAGGTTCACACAGCTTCATTTGACCAGCCCGAGCCGCCAACCTTGCTCTCCCGGCCGAAACTACCTCAGCCGTCGGCCGAGAGGCGGACCGGAAGAAAGGATGTCAAGTTAGCTAACAGCGGTAGTCGTCCCCGAGACGAAGGGGATGGACAGGAGAAAGCAGGCGCTAATCGCGGAAAGCAAATTTGGCAAGTTCGTGTGGGCTCATTTCCCCGGGAGAAAGCCGCGGAGCAGCGGCTGTCGCAGGCCTTGAAGGTCGCTCCACATCCGTTCCGTCATGCGCGTGCGACGATTACCGCCCGCACGCGGAGTGGGAAAAAAGTTTATCTGGCTGTTTTCAATGGAATGACTAAAGAGGATGCAGCCGCGGCCTGTCAGGCGCTCAAGCGTAAACGTATGGAATGTGCTTCGGGGCGGTCGTCGAGCTAAATCGACGTCAAAATAGCGCTTGGCGCGTTCGCAAAACTTTAATAGGGCGTCAATGGCCAATTTGAACAAATGCATGGTAGTGGCCGGCATTCTCGGGGCTGGCTGGCTAATTTATTTGTTGGCTCCCATCTTGACGCCTTTTGTCGCCGGTGCGCTGGTGGCTTATCTGAGTGATCCCCTTGCCGACCGTTTAGAGTCGCTCGGGCTAAAGCGTCAGAATGCCGTAATCGTCGTTTTTGCGGTCATTATTTTCGCTATCAGTTTGGTGCTTCTGTTGATCATCCCAATGCTGGAGGAGCAGATCAACAGGTTCATCGACAATCTGCCCGCATACTCCCGCTGGTTTAGAGCGACTGTTATCCCCTGGGCGCAAAAACATCTGGGAATACGCATCAAATTCGTCGATTTGGAACAGCTTGCCGGAATGTTAAGCGCTCACTGGCAGCAGGCGGGAGGGGTGGCGACCACCGTCCTGTCTTCTTTGTCACGTTCCGGCGCCGTAGTGATCTCGTGGCTGATGAATCTAGTTTTGATTCCCGTCGTCATCTTTTATCTGCTGAGAGACTGGGATGTGATAGTCGCCCAGGTCAATGGACTTCTACCACGTCGTTGGGCGCCTGACATTACCATGCTCGCGGCAGAATCGGACGAAGTTCTGAGCGCCGTTTTTCGAGGTCAATTTGCGGTAATGGCCGCTCTCGGCACGATTTACAGTGTGGGACTATGGCTGGTCGGACTGGATTTGGCGCTCCTTATCGGCATGTTTTCCGGACTGATCAGTTTTATACCGTATGCGGGTTCGATCTCCGGCGTGGTGGCCGCATCCATAGCCGCGCTGACGCAATTCGGGGATTTGTGGTCGGTTGTTCCGGTTCTGGCCGTATTCGGCGTGGGTCAAATGCTTGAGGGGGTTTGGTTAACTCCTTGGCTGGTGGGGAATAAGATCGGTCTGCATCCCGTGGCGGTCATTTTCGCCGTTCTGGCGGGCGGCCAGCTGTTCGGGTTTTTAGGTGTGTTGCTCGCGTTGCCGGTCGCGTCGGTGATTATGGTGTTGATGCGGCATATCCATAGCCTTTATAAATCGAGCGATCTTTATGGCGATGATGTCTCCGGCGAGGATTCCGAAAGCTTAGGGGATCGGAGTTAGCGAACCCGTCATGGAACCGATGCGTCTGAATATCATACATGGCTAATTAAGCCAAATTGATGTATTATCGTGCACTGAGGTGTACGGGGATATATCGGATCAATTCAGGGAATGGTTTTGACAAAACAGGGGGGTTGTTTTTCCGATTCGCCTGGCATCCGTGATAACGAAAAACAGTATTGGAGGTTATGTAATGATTTCTGTTAAGAAAGCGATGCTTGCTGTAGCGGGTGTGGCGATGCTGGCGTCGGCCGCCGTCAATGCGGAGACTGTCGAAGTAAAAGGTCAAGGCGTGAAATTCGCGCCCGAAATTATTCATGCCAAAGTTGGCGACGTTATTTCGTTCCGCAATATGGCGACCCATTTCGTAGAAAGCGTAGAAGGCATGTGGCCGGAAGGGGCTCCGAAAATGCTGTCCGCTATGGGTGCCGATTACGACTATCCGGTAGAGAAAGAGGGTCTGTACGTCTTCAAATGCCCGCCACACTGGGGTGCTCGCATGGGTGCCGTGATGGTGGTAGGCCAGCCGGCTGATTTGAGCGCTACGGTAGAAAAATACCTCCAGGTTGCTGATACCGTTAAAGAAGCTAAGCCTGCGAAAGGTCTTCTGACTAAATTCCAAGAATCTGAGAAGAAATAATACTCTTCCTCAGTCTTAGTGAAAGGCGCACCGAGTTCCGCTCGGCGCGCCTTTTTCTTTGGCCGCGCTTTTTCGGGCTTATCGGAATTGTATTTATGTTGAGGGGCTAGCGGTTGGCGTATGTGGCTCTCAACGCATCTAGGTCCAATATGCGAACGTCTCTGTGATGGACCGTAATCAGTCCGGCATCTTCGAGATTCCGCAACGTACGGCTGACCGTCTCGAGAGCTAATCCTAGAAAATTGCCGATCTCCTGGCGAGTAAGGGTGAGTTTAAAGTCTATCGGCGAAAAGCCGCGCTTTCTGAGGCGGTCCGAAAGATTCAGGATAAACATCGCAACCCGCTCTTCCGCCGCACGTTTATTGATGATCACCTGGTCTGTTTCTTCATCCAGCTTGGCGCTGGCGTGACGGAACAGTTCTCGCAGCAAATTCGGCACTTCGTGGCACAACTGGTCGAGTTGATCGGCGGGAAGTTCGCAGTAGCTTAAGGTTTCGAGGGCAACTGCAGAGCATTTGTGGTGATTGGTGGCTAGCGCGTCAAAACCGAGCAGTTCCCCCGGCAACAGGAAGCCGGTAATGTATTCCCCGCCATACGAGTCGTGAATGACGGTTTTTGCCGTTCCTCCCTTAATCGCTAACACGCCGCGGAACTTGTCGCCCTCGTGGAAAAGATGCTCCCCTCGCTGCAAAGTTTTCTTGCGGCTAACGATACGGCTAATACGCTCGATATCCTTTTGGGCTAATCCCCGAGGGATGCACAGCGATGTTAAACTGCAATTCTGACAGGTTACTTGCAGTTTCGTTTTAAGGTCGAGTGAGGGCGTTGTGGTCACGAGTGCAATTGGACAGATATAAAGCCAAAAGAATAGTCAACCGGGAGAAGCCATTTACAGTTCTGACGGATTGGCACTGGATCGAAGACGGGTGTTAATAATTGTTCGGGCGGCGAGGGACATTAGATGGGCGCCCTTAATCGCGAGGCCGAGGTTTTGCGTCAAGTTATTAAGCGAGTAACGCAGCCAATTTATCGATGCATAGTCAATGCGCTCGTCGTGTTTATATTAACCATATCCTCCTGAATTGGGGAGACTGCCTTGACTCAAGGTGGTCGGAGGCTAAACCGGTTGCTGTTGTAAAGGCGGCCATAGATTCGCTGATTAAGCATTCGCGTCGGGCAGACCTAAGGCCGAGCCGCACTAGTTTGCCAGGAGTACGATAGGCGTGGGGCAGGGTTCCCAAAGCCATGGGAAGATGCGTTGTACCTCATGACGGCACTTCGGTAAATGGACCAGCCAACAAAGCTGTTTGTAATGATTTGTAGGGGTTTCGTAGCTGGTCGCCATTCTCCAAACAAGGATCGAACCTGTTAAAATTCGCGTAATTTATAACACATCCGAATCGTGATGAATTCCCCTGATGTAATTACACCTTATCAGCTTGTCGGCGGGGAAACTGCTGTCCGAGGGTTGGTGGAACGGTTTTACGGGTACATGGACACAATGTCCGAAGCTCATGATATTCGGGCGATGCATCCAGCGGATTTGACCGGTTCCAAGGATAAGTTATTCAAGTTTCTGTCCGGCTGGTTGGGCGGTCCCGATCTTTATTGCGAGGAGTTCGGTCACCCGCGCCTGCGTATGCGGCATTTTCCGTTTTCCATCGGCACGAAGGAACGGGATCAATGGTTGCTGTGCATGTTCAAGGCGCTCGACGATATGCCTTTGAATTCCGTCTTGCGCGAGTCTCTTGCCCGAGCGTTTACGCAGACAGCCGATCACATGATCAATCGGGCCGAATAACCGCTCATTACACCATTCATAGGGAAAAACCATGAGAATGAGCCCCCGGGAGTTCCTGGACTGGGAGACCAAACGTATCACCCTGCTGGGCATGTCCGGCGTCGGCAAGACGACGCTGGCCAATAACTTGCCGAAGAAGAAATGGTTCCATTATTCCGGCGACTACCGGATCGGCACCAAGTATTTGGAGGAGCCGATTCTCGACAATATCAAGCGGCAGGCGATGGATGTGCCGTTTCTGCGCGATTTGTTGCGCTCCGATTCGATTTATATCCGAAGCAACATCACCGTGGATAACCTGGCGCCGGTTTCGACCTTTCTCGGAAAGATAGGCGATCCGGCTAAGGGCGGGCTCACGCTGAGCGAATTCAAGCGCCGCCAAGCCCTGCACCGGCAGGCCGAGATCGCCGCGATGCGCGACGTTCCCGAGTTTATACGCAAAGTCGAGTCGATTTACGGCTACAAGCATTTCATCAACGATGCCGGCGGCAGCGTATGCGAGTTGGGAGATCCGGAAACCATCAGGATTCTCGCGGAGCACACGATCATTTTATATATCAGGACCACTCCGGAGTTGGAGCATCTTCTGATCGAGCGCGCTCAGCGGGATCCCAAGCCGCTCTACTACAGGGAGGCGTTTCTGGACCAGCAGCTCGCTGAATTCATGAGGGAGAGGGGGTATTCGGATATCGAGGCGATCCCCCCGGACGAATTCGTCTCCTGGGTGTTTCCCCAATTGTTCCGCTCGCGACTGCCCCGTTACCAGGCCATAGCCGACGAATACGGCTATACCGTCGATGCCAATGCGATCGCGAATGTTCAGTGTGAAGACGACTTCATTCGTCTCATAATGGACGCCTTGGCGCGTTGACCGCGTTAACTTTATCCCGGAGAGCTTAACGACATGCCCTTGGTAGCTCATACCGAATTGCCGACGTTTAATCGCTTGCGGGAAGAGGGGCAGGAGATTCTCTCGGTCGAGCGGGCCCGCCATCAAGACATCCGCGAAATGCATATCGGGCTCCTGAACATGATGCCGGATTCGGCGCTGGAGGCGACCGAGCGGCAGTTTTTCCGCCTGGTGGGGGCCGCTAATCCGATCGTGCAATTTCATATGCACCCGTTCACGATCGAGGGTTTACGGCGAAGCGAGCCGGCGCGGGGTCATATCGACCGCTATTACGAGACGTTCGAGCAAATCAAACGCGATGGGCTTGACGGGCTGATCGTGAGCGGCGCGAATGTCACTCATCCTCATCTACCGGAAGAGGCGTTCTGGCAGCCTTTGACTGAAGTATTCGATTGGGCGAAGCGGAACGTCACGTCCATTTTGTGCTCGTGTCTCGCGACCCATGCGCTGTTCCAGTACTGCCACGGCGTGGAGCGCACCCATTTGGGCTTCAAGCGTTGGGGTGTGTATTCCCACCGGGTGGTCGAGCGGCGTCATCCCTTGGTCGCCGATATCAATACCCGTTTCGACGTGCCCCATTCCCGTTACAACGAAATCTTTAGGGAAGACATGGAGGCCGCTGGGCTTAAAGTGCTGGTGGAAAGCGAGGAGGCGGGCGTACATCTGGCTGTGAGCCATGATTTTCTGCGCGTTGTGTATTTCCAAGGACACCCGGAGTACGACATAGTCAGCTTGCTGAAAGAGTACAAGCGCGAAGTGATGCGTCACTACGACGGCGAGCGCGAAGACTATCCGCCGTTCCCGGAGCATTATTTCGGTCTGGAAATGGGCGGCCTGCTCAATGAATACGGCCAACACCTCCGAAGCGCCAGACGCGTCGGAAAGATGCCTCCTGAGTTCCCCGAAGAGTCGGTGATCCGGCATTTGGACAACACCTGGCGGGATACGGCGAAAGCGGTATTCAATAACTGGCTGGGATGTATCTACCAGGTCACCGATCAAGATCGCCGTAAGCCTTTCATGGATCATATCGATCCGGAGAATCCGCTAGGACTAATGATATGATTCCGCGCGACGCGGTGCGGAACCTTCGTAGGTGACCCCGAGTCGTATCGCGGAAGTTCGGGAGGATCGGTCACTCACGCGCCGAAGCCAAGGCCGACCAAAAGGCGGCTGTCGGTTATCCGGATCAAGTCGCTTTCCCCTAATACCTGAGCATTCGCGCATCACCTCCCTTCCTCTGAGAATGCGAACAGGAGATATCCATGTCTGAACCGACGGTCACTCAGAAGGCCCCGTACGCTGTCGAACTGGAGCCGGGTAAATACTGGTGGTGTTCCTGTGGGCGATCGGCCAGCCAACCGTTCTGCGACGGGTCCCATAAAGGAACGGAATTTTCACCGGTACCCTTCGAACTCAGCGAGACGAAGAAAGTCTGGCTCTGCGGTTGCAAGCATACCGATAAGCAGCCTATGTGCGACGGAACCCACGGCAAACTGTGATGGGTCTGGATGGCAAGACATCAGCCGGTTGATTGACGGGCCCTCATAGACAGCGGATGCCGATTTTTCGTAAAATCCCCGCTAAATTAGCGATATCCGCGAATAACATCAACGGGACGGACCATGCGGTCCTTCCCGTTTTGCATGTTTAAGGTGACACAATTGAACACGCTCGCATTATTGGCCTTGGAAGACGGCACCGTTTTTCGGGGCATATCCATCGGGGCAGATGACTGTTCCGTCGGTGAAGTGGTCTTCAATACATCCATAACCGGTTACCAAGAAATCTTGACGGATCCGTCGTATGCCCGTCAGATCGTAACGCTCACTTATCCGCACATCGGCAACGTCGGCATTAATCGTGAAGACGTGGAATCGACGGGAGTGTATGCCAGCGGTTTGGTGGTTCGCGACGCGCCGGCTCGTTTGAGCAATTGGCGTGCCGACAGCAGTCTTTCGGAATACCTGAAAGAGAATAGGGTGGTGGGCATTGCCGGGATCGACACCCGGAAACTGACTCGCATACTTCGCGATAAGGGCGCGCAGCGCGGTTGCCTCATAGCCGGCAAAGAGATCGACCCGGAGTACGCCGTGGCCAAAGCCCAAGAGTTTCCCGGGCTGCAAGGCATGGACCTGGCCAAGGAGGTCAGTGTAAAACAAAGCTACGGCTGGTCGGAAACGTCCTGGCGGCTTGGCCATGGATATGGCGAGCTTCGGAAGGATCAATTTCATGTCGTCGCATACGACTTCGGCGTAAAACGTAATATTCTTCGCCTTTTGGCCGATCGAGGCTGCCAGTTGACCGTGGTTCCGGCCACGACATCGGCCCAGGAGGTCCTGAAATTGAAGCCGGACGGCGTGTTTTTATCGAATGGGCCCGGCGATCCCGAACCGTGCGACTATGCCATTCAAGCGATCCGAGAATTTCTGGACATCGAGATTCCGGTGTTCGGCATATGCCTCGGCCATCAGCTGTTGGCTCTGGCGAGCGGCGCGAGAACGGCGAAAATGAAGTTCGGTCATCACGGCGCCAACCATCCCGTGCAAGAACTGGATACCGGACGCGTATTGATTACGAGCCAAAACCACGGTTTCGCGGTGGACGAAAGCAGCCTTCCACGAAACGTACGGCCGACTTACCGTTCGCTCTTCGACGGCAGCCTGCAAGGTGTCGAGTTGACCGACCGCCCGGCATTCAGCTTCCAAGGCCATCCCGAGGCCAGCCCCGGACCGCATGACCTGACCCCGTTGTTCGATCGTTTTATCGAAAGCATGACCTATCGGCAGGACAACCGGGTTGCACGCATCGTACCCGCAGGTTGAGTTTTGGGGCCGTGCCGAATGAATTTCGCCCCCAGCAGACATTGATCAAAGACATAACGCTTCATGCCTAAGAGAACCGACATTCAGTCAATCCTTTTGCTCGGCGCCGGCCCCATCGTTATCGGCCAGGCTTGCGAGTTCGACTACTCCGGCGCACAGGCGTGCAAGGCATTAAAGGAAGAGGGCTTCCGGGTAATTTTGGTCAACTCCAATCCGGCCACCATCATGACGGATCCGGAGATGGCCGACGCCACCTATATCGAACCCATAGACTGGCAGACCGTTGCCAAGATCATCGAGAAAGAGCGCCCGGACGCGCTGTTGCCCACCATGGGCGGACAGACCGCACTCAATTGCGCTCTCGATCTGGACCGCAACGGGGTGCTGGAGAAATTCGGGGTGCAGATGATCGGTGCTTCCAAGGATGCCATCGACAAGGCCGAGGATCGGCAGAAGTTCAAGCAAGCCATGACCGAGATCGGCCTGGGCTCGGCCCGCTCCGGCATCGCCCACAGCCTGGAAGAGGCGCTCGCCTGTCTGGACGAGATCGGCTATCCGGCGATCATCCGGCCATCGTTTACGCTAGGCGGAAGCGGCGGGGGCATCGCGTACAACCGCCAGGAATTCATCGAAATCTGCGAGCGCGGATTGGAGCTCTCGCCCACCCACGAACTTCTCATCGAGGAATCGGTCGTGGGCTGGAAAGAATTCGAGATGGAGGTGGTGCGCGATCACAAGGACAACTGCATCATCATCTGTTCCATCGAGAATTTCGATCCGATGGGCGTGCATACCGGGGATTCCATCACCGTCGCCCCGGCGCAGACCCTCACGGACAAGGAATACCAGATCATGCGCGACGCCTCCATCGCGGTGCTGCGCGAGATCGGGGTCGACACCGGCGGCTCGAACGTGCAGTTCGCCGTCAACCCCAAGGATGGCCGTCTCATCGTGATCGAGATGAATCCCAGGGTCAGCCGTTCCTCGGCCCTGGCATCCAAGGCCACCGGATTTCCGATCGCCAAGGTGGCCGCGAAGCTGGCGGTCGGCTATACGCTGGACGAACTGAAGAACGAGATCACCGGAGGCGCGACGCCGGCCTCTTTCGAGCCGACCATCGATTATGTGGTCACCAAGGTGCCCCGGTTTGCGTTCGAGAAGTTTCCGCAGGCGGACGATCGTCTCACGACCCAGATGAAGTCGGTCGGCGAAGCCATGGCCATAGGCCGCACCTTCCAGGAATCCCTGCAAAAGGCTTTGCGCAGCCTGGAGACCGGCGTGGACGGCCTGGTCGGAAAGCTCGACGTTTCCGCCGAGGACGCCCGTAATATTCTGCTTCGGGAGCTCCGTCATCCGGGACCCGAGCGTATTTACTATCTCGCCGACGCTTTTCGGGCGGGATGGACTTTGGACGAGGTGCATGCCCATAGCAGCGTGGACCCCTGGTTCCTTGCACAGATTGAAGATCTGGTTCAAGAAGAACAGGGACTGGCGAAGCGCACCCTGGCCACGCTGTCTTCGGAAGAGCTGTTCGCCTTAAAGCGCAAAGGGTTTTCCGATTCGCGCCTGGCGGTACTGTTGGGCAGCGCCGAGTCGGAAGTTCGGGCCATCCGCCACAAGCATGGCATTCGTCCGGTGTATAAGCGCATCGACTCCTGCGCGGCGGAATTCGCCACGGCAACGGCTTATCTCTATTCTACCTACGAGGAAGAATGCGAAGCCAATCCGACCGAACGGAACAAAATCATCGTTCTGGGCGGCGGACCCAATCGCATCGGTCAAGGCATCGAGTTCGACTACTGCTGCGTGCACGCGGCCATGGCATTGCGGGAGGATGGTTATGAAACCATCATGATCAACTGCAATCCGGAAACGGTTTCCACCGATTTCGACACGTCCGATCGACTCTATTTCGAGCCGCTAACGCTGGAAGACGTGCTGGAGATCATCCATTTGGAAAAGCCGGCGGGGGTGATCGTCCAGTATGGCGGGCAGACGCCGCTGAAGCTGGCGCGGGCACTTGAGGCGGCCGATGCGCCCATTATCGGCACGTCGCCCGACTCCATCGATCTGGCGGAAGACCGGGAGCGTTTCCAAAAGCTCGTCGACCGCTTGAACCTCAAGCAACCGCCCAACCGCACCGCGCGCTCGCAGGATGAAGCCGTGCGCTGTGCCAACGAAATCGGTTATCCGCTGGTAGTCCGTCCTTCTTATGTGCTGGGTGGGCGGGCCATGGAAATCGTATTCAACGACGAAGACCTTAGCCGCTACATGCGCGAGGCAGTCAGCGTTTCCAACGAGTCGCCGGTGCTGTTGGATCGCTTTCTGGATGATGCCATCGAGATGGACGTCGATGCCATATGCGACGGCAAGCGGGTCTTGATCGGCGGATTGATGCAGCACATCGAGCAGGCGGGGGTGCATTCCGGCGATTCGGCGTGCTCGATACCGCCCTATGACCTGAGCCCTGAGCTTCAAGCTCAAGTGCGCGAACAGGTTCGGCAGCTTGCTGAGGCGCTGGGTGTAGTAGGGCTCATGAACACCCAATTCGCCATCAAGGGCGAGGAAATTTTCATTCTGGAAGTCAATCCGCGCGCCTCGCGTACGGTTCCGTTCGTGTCCAAAGCCACCGGTTATGCGCTGGCCAAGATCGCGGCCCGCTGCATGGTCGGCAAGAGCTTGGACGAACAAGGCATCTTTGATGAGCGTATTCCGGACTATTACTCGGTCAAGGAGGCGGTGTTCCCCTTCATCAAATTCCCGGGCGTCGATCCGTTGCTCGGTCCGGAAATGAAGTCCACCGGCGAAGTGATGGGCGTCGGAGTCACATTCGGCGAGGCTTACGCCAAAGCTCAGCGGGCGGCCAGCGTAAAGCTGGCCCGTGGCGGCAATGTGCTGATCAGTGTCCGGGAAAGCGATAAATCCAAAATGATCCCTATCGCGCGCGACCTTTTGGCCAAAGGGTTTCATTTGGTGGCCACCCGCGGATCGGCGAAGGCGCTTGAGGATGCCGGCATTCCCTGCACCACCATAAATAAAGTTTATGAAGGCCGGCCGCATATCGTGGATATGATCAAGAACGACGAACTCCAGTTCATCATCAATACCACCGAGGGTAAGAAAGCCATCACCGATTCGTTCACCATTCGGCGCCAGGCATTGCAACAGCAGATTACCTACACGACCACCATTTCCGGTGCCCGTGCCACCTGTTCCGCTCTGAGCGAACTGGATGCCGGCGATGTCAACCGCCTACAGGATTTGCACCAGGAATTCAGCGAAGTCTGACTTTTAAGGAAACGTGACTATGAAAAAGGTACCGATTACCGCCCGTGGAGCGGAAAAGCTCCGCGAGGAACTCAGTTATCTCAAAACCGTCATGCGCCCGAAAATTATTGCGGCCATTGCAGAGGCGCGGTCGCATGGCGATTTGAAGGAAAATGCCGAATATCATGCGGCGCGCGAGCAACAGGGATTTACCGAAGGCCGGATCAAGGAGATCGAAGGCAAGTTGTCGCACGCGCAAATTATCGATGTGACGACGCTCAACGCCGGGGGCAAGGTCGTTTTCGGGGCCACGGTCGATCTTGAAGATATGGACAACGGCGGCTCGGTGACCTACCAAATCGTCGGCGAGGATGAAGCCAATATCAAAGAGGGTCTTATCTCCATCACATCGCCCATCGCCCGGGCGCTGATCGGCAAGCGGGAGGGCGAGATCGCGACCGTGCAGGCTCCGGGCGGCGTGAAGGAATTTGAAGTTTGCGCGGTCAAATATATCTGAACTATTTTTTGTCCGGATTTTTCCGATAAAGCGTAATGATATGGCCCAGGGATTGAATCAGTTCGGCACCCAATTCCCCGCAGATCCGGGCGGTCATCTCGCGGCGCTCTTCGCGGTCTGCGGCGTTCACCCGCACCTTGATCAACTCGTGATGGTCCAAGGCTAGACCGATCTCGTTTAGCACGGCGGGCGTGATTCCCGCTTGGCCGGTGATGATGACGGGTTTCAGGGAGTGGGCCTTGGCGCGCAAGAATTTTTTTAGATCGGATTTCAACTCGGATTTCCTCGAGAAATTTGGGATTTAGCGAATATCTTCAAACGTGCGTTAAAACATGCCCCGTAGCCGAAGCAGCCGCCGTTGGCTGGCCGAACACTTTTCCGACGAATACGTAAAGCAAGCCCAAGCGCTTGGCTACCGCTCGCGGGCGGTGTTCAAGCTGAAAGAGTTGGACGAGCGGGAACATTTGTTCAAGCCAGGCATGGTGGTGCTGGACTTGGGAGCCGCGCCGGGCGGTTGGTCCCAGTACGCAGCGGAGCGGATCGGCAAAAGCGGCAGAATTATAGCCCTTGATCTCCTGCCGGTGGAAGAGATTCCGGGCGTGACCGTGATTCAGGGCGATTTCCGCGAAGAATCCGTTGTGGAGCGGTTGATGGCGGAGTTGGCGGGTCGAGCGGTCGACTTGGTCTTATCTGACATGGCGCCCAACATGACCGGCGCACGCACCGTGGATCAGTCGCGGGCCATGTATCTCGCCGAACTGGCCCTGGATACCTGTCGGCAACTTCTGAAGCCCGGCGGGAGTTTCGTGGCCAAGCTGTTTCAAGGGCCCGATTTCGACGATTTCGTGCGGGAAACCCGCCGCATGTTCGGCAAGGTCTCGGTGCGTAAACCCAAAGCCTCGCGCGATCGGAGCCCCGAAGTCTATCTGGTGGCCAAGGCCAGAAAGCCGGATTAAGCGCTGTCTTTTTGTTGATCCGGCTTCAGGCTGGAATCGGAACCTCCGATTCGCCTGACCGATTTCGGAACTTCCTCTTCCGTTTCCTCGCCCAATCTCGGCCAAGCCGCCAATACCGCCTTGACCAGCGTCGCCAAGGGAATAGCGAAAAACACGCCCCAAAATCCCCAAAACCCACCGAAAAATAAGATGGCCACGATGATGGCGACCGGATGCAGGTTGACCACTTCGGAGAACAAGAGAGGCACGAGTACGACGCCGTCCAGCGCCTGGATAATCCCATAGGCCAGCAGCAAATACCAAAATTCGTCGGTGAGGCCCCATTGAAAGAAGGCCACGATCATTACCGGAAACGTTACCAGAGTCGCGCCCACATAGGGAATGATCACCGAGAGTCCCATCAGCACCGCGAGCAGCAGGGAGTAATTGAGTCCCATCAACGAGAACGTCACGTAACTCACCGCGAGCAGCACGGTGACTTCGAAAAACTTTCCCCGCACGTAATTTCCGATTTGTATGTCCACCTCAAGCCATACGCGGGTCGAAAGATAACGGTCACGGGGCATATATTGGCTGAACCACGCGAGGATGTAGTCCTTGTCTTTAAGGAAGAAAAACACCAGCAGCGGGACCAGGATCAGGTAAACGATCAAAGTGATGACGCTGACTAGTGACGCATACGAATAAGTCAGCATGGACTGGCCCCAGGCGAGGAGCTCTCGCCGTACCACGGCAGTCAATTCGTAGATCTGTTCCTCGGTAATGAAATTCGGATATCGCTCCGGCAATTGCATCACCAGAATCTGCCCGCGGTTCATCCAAGTCGGCAGTTGCTCGATGAGTTGCACGGTCTGCTGGTAAAGGAGCGGCAGGAGTGCGACGAAGAGAAACAGCAGAAATGCGAGGAAAAGCACGTAGACAATGATGACTGCGACAAGGCGGGGCAATTTTTCCCGTACGCCGATGGCGACTATGCCTTCCAGCAGATAGGCAATGACGCCTGCCGCGAATACCGGCATGAGCATCTGTCCCAAGCTGATCACCAGCAGGAAACCGACAGTCAGTAGGATTGCGAAAGATACGGCCTGCGAGTTCGGCAGTACCCGCTTGATCCAGTCACTCAACCATTCGCGCACGCTTTGCATGGTGACAGAAGTTGCCCTTGTTATGAATTGTTATTGTGTATTGGCGGACAAATAGTACAACAAACCCGCTGAACGAATAATGGACTTCCGCCAAGTACCTTGATTACAAGGCTTTTCGGATGTTTCTTGCACAAGTTATCCACAAGTCTTCAACAGAGTAAAACACACTATATTGTGCTTGACGATTAGATAGACCACACTCTATAGTGTTAGCGTATTAAAAAACATTCAGCCCATCTTCGGAGGACACGCATCTATGGAAACCGAATCCGCAGCCCGCACCAGCCAGCCGACCGCGATTCCCTTGGATACCCCGCCTGTCTCCGCCGATTTGCGCGCGACCGCTCCGGGCGAGATGCGCGTCATCCGGCGCAACGGCAAAGTTACCATTTTCGATGCCGGCAAGATCAGCGTCGCCATCACCAAGGCGTTTTTGGCCGTCGAGGGCAATACGGCCGCCGCGAGCCGGCGTATTCACGAGACCGTCGAGGAGCTGACCGGCCAGGTGGTCAATGCACTGTTCCGGCGGAATCCTTCCGGCGGCACCATTCATATCGAAGACATTCAGGATCAGGTCGAACTGGGCTTGATGCGTGGGGGGCACCACAAGATCGCCCGTGCCTATGTGCTTTACCGCGAAGATCGGGCGCGGCTCCGGGCGCAGAAGGCGGCCGAGCATGAAGAGGCGCAAGAGCCGGTCATTCATGTGACCCTGCCCGACGGCAGCCAGAAGCCGCTGGATGTAGTGCGCCTGCAGAAAATCGTCGAAGAAGCCTGCCGCGATCTTGCCGACGTAGACGGCGGCTGGATTCTCGAAGAAACGCGGCGCAACCTGTTCCACGGCGTGCCCGAGAAGGACGTGGCTCCGGCGCTCATGATGGCGGCGCGCGCCCGTATCGAGCAGGAGCCGAATTACTCCTACGTCGCCGCCCGGCTGCTGCTGGACAGTTTGCGCAGCGAAGCCCTGAGTTTCCTCGGCCACGGCTTTTTCGAGGCCACCCAGAGCGAAATGGCGGATCGCTACGCGGAATATTTTGCGGATTACGTGAAGCGCGGTGCCGAACTCGAGCTTTTGTCGCCCGAGCTGACCCGCTTCGACTTGCAGCGCCTCGGCGTGGCGCTCAGGCCCGAGCGGGACCTGCTGTTCACCTATCTCGGCCTGCAAACCCTCTATGACCGCTACTTCATCCACACCAAGGGCATCCGTTTCGAGCTGCCCCAGGCGTTCTTCATGCGCGTCGCCATGGGGCTCGCCGTCAGCGAAATCGACCGAGAAGCGAAAGCCATCGAGTTCTACAACCTGCTTTCCAGCTTCGATTTCATGAGTTCCACTCCCACCTTGTTCAACTCCGGCACACTGCGCCCGCAGCTCTCCTCGTGCTATCTCACCACCGTGCCGGATGATCTGGACGGCATCTTCGGTGCCATCAAAGACGACGCCCTCCTGTCCAAATATGCCGGCGGCCTGGGGAACGACTGGACCCGGGTCCGCGCCATGGGCTCCCACATCAAAGGCACCAACGGCAAGTCTCAGGGCGTCGTTCCTTTCCTCAAAGTGGCCAACGACACGGCCGTCGCCGTCAACCAGGGCGGAAAGCGCAAGGGAGCCATGTGCGCCTATCTGGAAACCTGGCATCTGGATATCGAAGAGTTCCTGGAACTCCGCAAGAACACCGGCGACGACCGCCGCCGCACTCACGACATGAACACCGCCAACTGGGTGCCAGATCTGTTCATGAAACGGGTGGCGGAAGAGGCGGATTGGACGCTGTTCACCCCCAGCGACACACCGGACCTGCACGACCTTACGGGCGAAGCGTTCGAGAGGCGTTATGCGGAATACGAAGCCAAGGCGGATCGGGGCGAAATCACGCTGTACAAGCGTCTCCCGGCGGCCCAGCTTTGGCGCAAGATGCTGTCCATGCTGTTCGAGACGGGGCATCCCTGGATCGCCTTCAAGGACCCGTGCAACCTGCGCTATACCAATCGGCACGTGGGCACGGTGCACAGTTCCAACCTCTGCACCGAGATCACCTTGCACACCAACGACAACGAAATCGCCGTGTGCAACCTGGGCAGCGTAAACCTGTCGAATCACGTCACCGAAGATGGCGTTCTGAACGCGCAGAAGCTGGAGAAAACCATCTCCACCGCCATGCGCATGCTGGACAACGTCATCGACATCAACTACTACAGCGTTCCCCAGGCGCGCCGCTCTAACCTGTACCACCGCCCGGTGGGTCTCGGCGTCATGGGCTTCCAGGACACGCTGTACAAGCTGCGCATTCCGTATGCCTCCGACGAAGCCGTAAGCTTCGCCGACAAGAGTATGGAGCTGGTGAGCTACTACACCATCAAGGCGTCCACCGACCTGGCCGAAGAACGTGGCCGCTATTCAAGCTTCGAGGGATCGCTATGGAGCCAGGGCATCCTGCCCCACGATTCGATCGCTCTGGTCGAACAAGGGCGCGGCAGTTATCTGCAACAAGACCGCAGCTTTACCCTGGATTGGGACGCGCTCCGCGAGCGAGTGAAAACGGTGGGCATGCGCAACAGCAACACCATGGCCATCGCTCCGACGGCGACTATCTCCAACATCTGCGGCGTGTCGCAATCCATCGAGCCGACTTACCAAAACCTGTTCGTCAAATCGAACCTCTCGGGCGAGTTCACCGTGGTCAATCCGTATCTGGTAAACGATCTGAAGAAGCTCGACCTGTGGGATGCGGTCATGATCAACGACCTCAAGTACTACGACGGCAGCCTGCAAAAGATCGAGCGCATACCGGACAATCTCAAGCAGATCTATGCCACGGCCTTCGAAGTCGACCCGCGCTGGTTGGTGGAAGCCGCGTCGCGCCGGCAGAAATGGATCGACCAGGCGCAGTCCCTCAACCTGTACATGGCCGAACCCTCCGGCAAGAAGCTCGACAACCTGTACAAGCTGGCCTGGATTCGCGGTCTCAAAACCACCTACTACCTCCGCACCATGGGCGCCACCCACGTGGAGAAGAGCACGGCCTTCGACGGCAAGCTCAACGCGGTGAAGACCGATCCCATCGACGATGCGATTCCGGGGATGATGCATCGTTCAGCGGAAGGCGCTTTCGCTGAGGCGGCGGCTTCGGGGGTGAAGATGTGTTCGATTGATAATCCGGAATGTGAGGCTTGTCAGTAACTTGCTCCCTCTCCGCTGAGGGACCTGTCGGGTTCCCTCTCCCTCTGGGAGAGGGCTAGGGTGAGGGAGCGAAATTTATCTCTCAACCGAGAAATTGGGGAGAATGTTATGGCAAAAAATACAGGTAACGGTTTTCGCCATGGATCTGTCGATAATCGATCGCAGACCCAAAATCCAAAAAACGGAAATTGGACAAAGCGTGATACTTCAACTGGCCGTTTTATGGATCAAAAGACTGATGGCAAACCTTTTAAAGGCGTTGCGAAGGAACCGGATGATCGTCGTTGAGATACCTTATCTGTCGTAGTCGTAGGGTGGGTTAGGCGTAGCCGTAACCCACCGAATGAGGTTTCGCTTTTAAGGTGTCGCTGCCGCGACGGGTTGAATTGAGTGTGGGTTCTCGGACCCACGGCCGAGGCACTTTTCTTTGCTTGTCCAAAGAAAAGTACCCAAAAGAAAGGACACCCGATTGCCGCTTATCTCCTCCGCTCCTCGCTTTCGCCGGGGGTTGCCAGAAGAGATATCCCTATCCCTCTGGCAACGCGCGGAATCCTTTCCGCGCCCCTTTGGGCTATTCCCGCCGAAAGCTCCGGTGCTCGGCGCGGCAAACGGGAAATCTTATACATCGCCGCTCAATTGCAATGAGTATTAAGAAAATCGGTAGACCTGTTTTTTCTTGGTATCATGTGCAATGAGGCAAAGCTAGTTTGTTTCATTAGGATTACATATGGCGAAAAAACGTGTTTTTATAAGCTTTGATTATGATCATGATGAAGATTTAAAAATACTTTTGGTTGGTCAATCAAAACACCCAGATACACCCTTTGAATTGGCTGACTGGTCTATTAAGGAAGCTATATCTGAAAATTGGAAAGAAAAGGCACGTTCGAGAATCAAGGCAGTCGATCTCCTGATCGTCATTTGTGGTGAGTACACGGATACAGCAACAGGTGTCAGTGCTGAAGTACGCATTGCCCAAGATGAAAACAAACCGTATTTCTTGCTCTATGGTCGCAGTGACAAGAGATGTGTAAAGCCTAAGGCTGCCAAAGACAGGGATAAAATGTACAGATGGACTTGGGAAAACCTGAAAATCTTGATAAATGGCGGTCGATAATGAAGAAAGCTCTTGTTGTTGGTATAGATGATTACTCTAGTGCCCCTCTTAATGGATGCGTGAACGATGCGATTTCCATTGCAAATACATTAGAGAGAAATGGTGATGGATCGCCGAATTTTTCAGTGCGACTAATCACTAGTAATGAAACACATGTTTCGAGTGAGCGATTAAGCGATGCCATTGCCGATTTGTTTCAAGGTGACGCGGAAACCGCGCTTTTCTTTTTTGCTGGCCACGGAATAATCAACCAAGAAACAAACGCTGGATATATTGTTAGCCAGGATGGGAGAAGAGGGGCATGGGGAGTCGCACTCTCCGATATATTGAGTATGGCTAATAAGGCATATCCCAGAATTAAATCAACCGTTATTATTCTGGATAGCTGCCATTCTGGTTTTGCTGGAGAAGTACAGGCTCTTGGCGACAATGGCATATCTGCAATCGGTAACGGAGTGACGATTCTCACGGCGTGTCACCGCGAAGGAACTGCGGCAGAAGCCAACGGTCATGGTTTGTTTACAGAGATGTTGCTGGATGGGCTGAGTGGCAGTTCCGCTGATATTTGTGGCCGGATAACACCAGCTTCTGTCTATTCTCATATTGATCAGACATTAGGACCATGGGAACAGCGACCTATTTATAAGGCCAATGTTCAAACATTTGTAACGCTGCGGGAGGTAAGCCCAAAGATTCCGAAAGAAGTATTGCGACGTTTGCCAGAATACTTTCCGGATGCAACGTATGAGTTTCCCCTAGATCCTTCGTTCGAGCCAGACAGAGAAAATATCCCTGAGGAATTACGGCATATTCCTGTCAATGAAAATAATGCGCGCGTCTTCAAAGAGCTGCAAATGTGCAATAGGCATGGATTAGTAGTCCCACTTAATGCTGAGCATATGTATTATGCAGCCATCAATTCAACCGGCTGTAAGCTTACAGCACTGGGTGCACACTATCGCAAGCTTGCCGAAATGAAACGAATCTAATAAGGGTGATTGGATGAAAGTTTTTATTTCACATCAGAAGGTAGATTCTGAATTGGCTGGCGGTATCGCAAAGCGGCTACATGAAACACACCAGATTGAATGTTACCTTGACATCATTGATCCGAATGCATCGCAAGCAGGGGACGAATTAGGTGAACACCTGCGCAATGAATTAGGAAAATGCACTCAACTCATGGCAGTTGTTTCGGAAAACACCAAAAGCTCTTGGTGGGTGCCTTGGGAAATCGGAGTTGCCACAGAGAAAGATTATCCTATTGCAACCTTTGCCCGTGATAACACTCCTCTTCCTGAATATTTGAAAAAGTGGCCTTACCTTAAGACTGCGGCTGACTTAGATGAATATGCTAAGGTCACAAAAACTATTGCGAATACGTTGAAGTTGCGGAAGTCGTATCTAACGGAGGCATCAGCACGTCGCTCAAGCACACAGGAATTCTATCGTATCCTGCGCGGGACATTGGGGCAGTGACAGCATGGCGGACTGGGTTGAGGAACGAAACCCAGCGAAAATGAGGTTTTTCCGCTCTGAGCGATGCTCTATCCCTTCCCGCTCCATACTGTCCTAATATCTGGAACGACGACAATCGTTGTTCCCGTCGACGCAGCCGAGCATCGCAGGCGCGGGCGGGAATGGCCCGAAGGGTGGACGCAGGGATGCGTCCACTCGGCAGAGGGATAGGAAATCCCTTCTGCCGAGCCCTGACCGTGCCTGCGACGCGCAGGGCACCGCGAAGCGGCAAGTCGTCGGGCCGCCTTTTCTTTGGGTCCTTTCTTTTGGCGGCGCAAAAGAAAGGACCTCGGCCGTGGGTCCGAGCACCCACAGTCAAATGAAGCCTCGCGCAGCGACACCTTCAAACCGGCTTCCTCCGCCTCAACCCCACCAAAAAACAATACGCCCCCAAAGCCGCCAAAACATGCTTGAGCGCATGCCCGCTGATCGGATACATCACCCGAAAGATCGGCTCATCAAGAAGCTCCGCCAATTTGGCGACCCCATAGAACCCCAGCAACGCCCAAACATACCCCGTGCCCGTGAATGAAGGGGGAAACAGAAGCAGTATCAGCGGAATCAGCAGCATGGGCAGAAACTGGACGAGGCCGTAGGGGCGAAGGTCGCCGTGTCCGGATTGTTCCGTTAGATGCCAATAGACGATCGATGCGATCCCGAGAAAAATCAGCGGCCACAGCAGTTTTCGCCCCGCTTGGCGGGAGAGGTGTTCGCCGACGATTATGGAGACAAAAGCCATAAAGGCAACGGTCATGGGCAGGCGGTCCCAGACCAGGGTCGCGTTATTGGGGGTGAGATGGTAATACGCCGAGCCGAGGGCGATCAGCGCGATGCCGATAAAGAAGCTGAAGTAGCTCGCGCGGAGTTCCGGGAGCATTCCGTGGCCGAGTTCCCGAAGCGCTGCCAAGCCGATCAGGAGGAAGGATAGGTTGGTCGCGACATTCCAAAAATTCGGCACCCCGAACCAACGGCTGCGGTCGGCGAATTCGTGGTAAGCCAGATCCTGTGGGACCGCCGGAATCATGAACATTCCAATGACTGCGAGCGCCGTAATGCCCAGGAGTAGAGCAAGTTTGCGAGTGATGCGATGTTCCGTTTTCATGCTGGATGGTGTTTGGGGCGAGTGCGCATAATGTAACTCGTACTATACAGACCCAGTCGGTCCGCATACCATTAGCCGACGGATGGCCTTGGGCGTCCGTGCTTGTTTAGACACGAGGAGAGATCCTATGAAAACAATGACGCTGGGTTTGCTGGTCATGCTTTTGGGGGAGAGCGGCGCGACAACCGCCACGGAGGTGAGTATCGAAAGCGCGACCAAGCAACTCCTGAAAGACACCGCGAAATCGATGATTCAGCGCGAGACGCACGGACGAGTGCACGTGGCTGCCGAGAGCATAGAGAAAGCCAAGAATCTTAAGGAAAGCATCGATAGAGCGCCTGCTGCATTCAAGGAGCAAGCCTTGGATGCCGCCAAAGAGTCTGCCGAGAAGCAGTTGAAGGAGACGGTGCCGGCTGAAGCCAAGCAGGGCGTCAAGGCCGTCGAGGACAGCGTGGCCCAAGCAAAAGCAATTAAAGATCAGGCCAAAAATGCGCCCAAATCGGCCCGGGAAGCCACGAAAGCCGTGAAATACAAGGCCAAACAAGAGGCGACCGAGAAGGCGCTTGACCTGTTGCGTTAACCGGCTTTTTGCGCCTCGTCCTCTTCAAGGGCGAGGCGGCAATGGCGATTGATCATTGGTATATGTAAGAAAACCCATTCCGCCATTTTGCATGGGCTTAGCCCGGCGGGAGAGGCGACTAAGTCCCAAAAAGCTTATGCAAAAGGGTGAAAAGCCGGCCTACTTTCTGCGGAATACCGCAGTGGACCATAACGCCCGCCCAAATTCGAGGCCATAACCCTGTCGCGACTCGCGTTTGACGACGACCGAATACCGCAGCAATCGTACGATTTTTCCGCTTTCAACAGCAAATACGACCGTGGCGGGTTCTCCCACCGAGGCATCGGGGTGTATGGCTGTCTGCAGAAAGATTCCCGAACGGCTCAGGTTTTTTGTGATTCCGCGTAATGAGCCACCGGCGGGGGAGATAAGGTAAGCGCGAACGGACGAAATCGAACGCGGCGCAGTCCGGCGGTCTCCAGGTGAAGCGTTCTTCAGATTCATCGTGTTTGGCCTTTTGTTTTTCGGTAACCCCAAAATCAAAATTTCATCACATTTCTTGGAGGTTGACGAGAGCGGCTCGCGAATCGGAAATTCGATGGACAATGTTCCAACGGAGAATGATCGCTTCTCGGCACGCCGTGAGCCCCAACTGTCTAAGGAGTAGAATGAATGCGTGCAGATCGGGGAATGATCTGGATTCAAGAGAGAATCAGGCAACCGAGATGCATTGAAACGTAGTAGCCAAAGGAGCTTGGATCATGGCTGAAAAACTCTTGCGCGATATTAAACCGGTTTCCCCGGAGAATTTGGACGATCTGATAATGATCATGGCCAAGAACATCGAAGATTCGCTGTTCAAAAGCGGGGCGCGGCCGGGGCTCGATTATTCGATCCTGGACCTTTACAAACTGGCCCAGCCCTTTGCCCTGGAAGTGTTCAAGAAGAACATCAACACCATGTCGTTTACCATACAGTGGTAAAGCGGTTAGACCAAACATCCAAGAAAGCCTGATCGTTTTACGTCGAGACCGGCGCCTGCGGCACGACTCCGGCTCGATTTGCTGTTACAGCGAATAGTGCTCGCGGCATTGCCGATTCGACCTTGCTCATCGAAACAGCGTGATTTGGTCCGAAAATGCGGGAAGCGGGTTTGCTGCCGCATGGTATCGGCCTTGTAGACGGATGCAGCCCCATCCGAAGACGCTCAGCCGAGTCCACGGACACTGTGGCGAAAGTTGACTGCTACATATTGTGTCTCGGGTATTTTTGTGCACAATATATAGTCACCGTAGGTCGACGAGCTCTCTTGTAATCGAAAGCTGCGTAGACATTTTCTCCTGAACACTCATAGGCCGAAAAGAGGAAACAAAAGCATGTTGAACTGGGAAGATCCCCTCGCCGGACTTACTGGCAAATCGAACCAAGCGCCAGCCATTCAACCTTCGGTCGAAGACGTCACAACTTTAATGCAGCCCGTTTCCGATGTAGCTCGGAAGGCACCGGAGCCTGCGCAGGCGGAAGATTCGGCAATCGGCTGCGGCGCCACCGGGCTTGAAAACATCGAGATGGGCGCCAAGCGCATCCAAGTCGATGATAAGCAAATTATCAATTGCCGCGCCGACCTGAATCAGCTCGTGCCGTTCAAGTACCGATGGGCTTGGCAGAAATATCTGGATGCCTGCGCGAATCACTGGATGCCGCAGGAAATCAACATGAACGCGGACATTGCGCTATGGAAGAGCATCGACGGACTGACCGAAGACGAGCGCACCATCATCAAACGGAACCTCGGATTCTTTTCCACGGCCGATTCTCTGGTGGCCAATAACCTGGTGCTGGCGGTATACCGGCACATTACCAATCCGGAGTGCCGCCAGTACCTGCTGCGCCAAGCCTTCGAAGAAGCGCTGCACACTCATGCCTATCAATACGTCGTCGAGTCTCTCGGCATGGACGAGGGCGAAGTGTTCAACATGTACCGCGAGCTGCCGGCCGTGGCGCGCAAGGCGGAATGGGCGTTGCCATTTACTCAGTCGTTGGGCGATCCCACATTCCGGACCGGAACGCCTGAAGACGATCAGCGCCTGCTTCGCGATCTTATCGCCTTCTATGTGATCTTCGAAGGCATTTTCTTCTACGTCGGCTTTACCCAAATCCTTTCCATGGGCCGGCGCAACAAAATGACGGGTACCGCCGAGCAGTTCCAATATATCTTGCGGGACGAATCGATGCACATGAACTTCGGCATCGACGTCATCAACCAAATCAAGATCGAGAATCCGCACCTATGGCGCAAAGGATTCCAGGATGAAATTATCCGGATGATCCGCGAGGCGGTGGACATAGAAATTCAGTATGCCTACGACACCATGCCGCGTGGCGTGCTGGGTATGAATGCCAGCATGTTCAAGGACTATCTGGAATTCATCGCCAATCGTCGCTGCGCCCAGATCGGATTACCGGAACAGTACCCCGGCGCCGCCAATCCGTTCCCTTGGATGAGCGAAATCCTGGATCTCAAGAAGGAGAAAAACTTCTTCGAGACCCGGGTAACGGAATATCAGACCGGCGGCGTTCTGAGCTGGGATTGACCCTGACTTCGGTAAATCCCGGAGGTAATAAGCCGCGTTTGATGTCTGCGTTGAGACGTTCCGCCGGTGTACGGCGGACGTGACATATGTCCAAAAATAAGACACTTTACGTATTGGCCTTGTTACAAAGCCGGGTTAATGTAAATGCGCTGCACCTAACCAGTGCCTCCAACACTTAATACGTGCGGCAGGAAACCCGGTCAAGGACGCTGGGTTTCTCTATAGCGCTTTCCCATTTAGGTTAATTGCGGAATCAAGTTTCATCAGGAAACGCTATAGGCATGGAAATTCCTATGGTGCGGCTGGGGGGCAATCTCCCGCGCTGAAACGGATCGGGCAAATGGTGTTCGGCCTCGCCGACTTCAAGGTTCGGGAGCGTCATCTTCGCTTCGGGGAACCACTCCTTCCAGAGCCATCAAACTTCCCGTTACAGGTTGCCGACAGCGCAACTCTATCGATTGCTCCGCACTATCGCTTTTAAGCGACCGGCTCACTTCAATGGAGGCTTCCGTTACCGGCGGAGTTTCCTCCGCATTGTAGTCTTCCCGTATCAAATACCGGTATCCGCCCGAGGAAAACCGAAGTTCAAGATAGGTTACCAACGGTCGCGTATAGCGGCTGTAACGAACGGCAGGGGGACACAAGCCGTCATCGTCGTGTATACCGGTGCTTGACGCCCGCCGGGAAGTATTCGGGGTCCTCGAACGGCCGCAGCGTAACTTCGGGAAGTTGTTTCTCCACCGGCGTATAGTTGGCGAATTCGCTATTGAGCCGCAATAACTGCGCCTTAACCGATTCCGCGAGCGCCTGACATTTCCGGTCGTCCGCCGTGGCGCCGGGCAAAAGCTCGGCCGTCACGCTCAGGTACTTGTCTCCGTCGGCCGATTCTTTGGTTTCCAGCACGAATTTACCGGTCGCCCAAGCCATGATTTCAGGCTGCTCCAGCCCGACCGTCACGTTTTCAGGATAGATATTCGCGCCGTAGAAAGACACGGTGAAGTCCGCGCGCCCGAACACATAAACGAAGGGTAGGGGCCGGCAGGAAAAGGTGTCGTCCAGGCCGTAATCGGTCAGCGACACGCCCCAATCGCGCAGGAAGTCGCGCATTTCGCGGTAGTTGAGAATTCCGCCTTTATCGGCGATGTGATAGCGGACCAGCGGGACCCCGTTATCGCCCGAAACCACTAGGGTTTCCTCGTGGGCCTCGAAAAACCGGCTGATCGGATCGTACTGGACCAGCGTCGGCAAGCGCGATTCGCCGAAGAGTTCCCGGGCAGCCTTGGGATGATCCGCCAGAAAGCGGCGGATGGCGATGCTCAGCGGCGTTTCGTTGCCCAGTACCCCGGCGTCCGCCGTGCCGTAAAGAGAGGCCGAATCGTAACACCGGGCCTTCGAGCCGACCCGTTCACCCACCAGGCTCCGCCATTCCTCGCTGAACACTTCGCCGGCGAAAACCATTTTCACCCGGTAGCGCGGCCACTCGATTCCGGCGGCAAGGCCGGCGTCGACGACATCTTTGATAAACGGCGGGTAACCCAGGAGCACGGTTTGCTCAAAACGCGGCGCCAGTTCCTGGATCACCCGAAAGATTTCTTCTTTCTTGTTGCCGGGCGTCGCCACCATCAGGGGATATCCTTTGGCCGCAAGGTGCCAGGCGCAGGACGTGGTGTACAGTCCGCCGACCCAGTTCCCCAGGGCGAAGCAAACCACCGCGAGCGTGCTGCGTTCATGCACCCGGAAGCTGTCGTGGAATAGCTGCTCGAAACGAAGCGCGATATCCAGTTCGTCGATTATCGATCTCGGCCAGAACGTGGGCTTTCCCGTCGAGCCCGAGGAAACCGCCACGCGGTCGCATTCCAGCAAGCTTCCGTTCCGGCAGCGCTCCGGCAGTGGATAGACGTGCATGTAATTCGGCTTGTCGATCAGGGGGAGTTGCCGGAAGGCGTCGAAAGTTCCGATCGTCTCGGGCGCTATGCCATGCGCATCGAGAAATGCCCGATAAGCCGGAACACGGTTCGCCGTGCGATGGAAAAGGTCTAGCATGACGGCTTCAGCGTCCATGGCGAGCCGATCGGCCATCAGATCGTCGAGCGATCTAAATATAAACCGATGGAGCCGATTTTGGATTTCGGATGTGCGATTGGTCAGCATGATTCGTCGCGGTAATCAAAAAGCGATGTTTGAATTATGATCTTCATCTGTTTTTCAAGCCAACACCGTAGAGGGGTCTATACGAGTTCCTCACGCGGAAATGGCCGAAGACCGAAGAGGCATCGATGTACTGACCGTCCTTTCAGGACGCCTATCCACAAGAATCGAAGTCAATGAGCAAGGTTTGGATATTTCAGGAATCGACGTTGGAAGTCGCGCTGGACGAGTGGGTCCGGGAGCAGATTGAGCATTACCCGCATAAGGAGGAGTTTATCCGCACCGTGGCGCTGGCGATGCGCGACTTCTTGGATTCGCGGCAGGTGGCTGATCATAAGATGGTAATGAATGCGCCCGAAAAGCCCTTATCTTGAGGACGCCGGCGGGCAAATGCTTGACGGTGGCCCGACCGATCTGTTTCAGTCGAAGAGTAGATTATTCCGACTTCAGTATGCCCGGGAGGCAGTATGCACAGCTTAGCTAAGGGAACGGTTCTGATGGCCTGCATTCTCAGCGGAAGCGCATGGGCGTATGGCGGTGGCGGCGGAGGAAGCAGCGGCTGCGCCGAACCGAAATTCTTCGATCCGAAGCCGAGCGGTTCCGTCCCCGCCCTGGCCGAATTCGCGTTCATCGCGTCCGACAATACCGACAGCGGCACACTAACGGTCCAAATCGATGGCCAGGCGATTCAGCCCGCGCTCGATCGTCGGAGAAACGGCGATTGGCAAGTCAAAGCCGTCCTGTCGCAGCCGATCACTGAGCCGGGCAGGGTTCGGATTTCGGTCAAGGCGAAGAGCCGGGACGGCTGTTGGGGGTTTCAGCCGTATTATGTGGAGATTAAGCCGTGAGTTCCGGTGTTGGATGCCTGGGCGTAAGCTTTTTCGAGAGGTTCACCCCCACTGCTCCAATACCACGACCTTCCATTGGCGGTTCTCGGTCGGCCGAATAGTCTGCCAGGAGGCGATGCGATGGGATGCCGGGCCATTCGCATGGTTCGAGCTGTGGTAGTAGCCGACACCGGCTTCCTGGTCGGCAATCTGTTTGGCGAGTTGCCGCAGTTCCGGAATTTCGTTGAAGCGTTCTTCGCGGAACAGGTTTTCCCCGATTTCGGCCGTATCGGTGTCGTAAAGGATGAACCCGTCGTCCTGAATGATCCACACGGCCCTCTCCCGGGTCTGGAGCCCCGCGGGCAACAATCGTCCCAGGAACTCGGCGGCCTTGAAACGGGCGGACAGGAAGCCCGGTATATTTTTGCCGCGCTTGACGGGCACCACGAGGGTCACGGCGTCGAAATCCTCCGGCGCTTCGTAGACGCGGCTCAGTACGGGTTCGGCCAGTTCCATCACTAGGCGGTTGTGTTCGAACTGCGAAGTGTCCGCGCCGATGGCCTGAGCGTATTTCGCCGGGGCCACGGCGGTGATTTTCCCGGGGGCGAGCGTGGCGGCGAAAAGTTCGGCACCGGGATACCGGGTTAACAGGGATGTCAGCAGCGGCGTCATGGCTTTTCGGTCGCCTACGGCGCGCACGGTGCCCGCAAGCTCTTCCATGCCGTCGCGTACCGCACCTATGGCATTCAATATGTCTTCCGCGATTTGATCGGCGGCGGTCAGGTTGTCGTTGGAAATGCGCGTCACATCGGCCAGAGCCGTCTCCGCCCGATGACGGGCCTGGATTGCCTGATCGCTCTCGGCGACCGCGATTTCCCGCGCTTTCCGGGCATCCATGGCGAAATCGACCGCGAGCCCCGCCCCGATCACAATGGCCACCATGACCGCGAGACCAGCGGCGAGTGCTGTCTTGTTGCGGGCTACGAAGCGGCGCATCAATTCGCCGCGCGAATAGGCGTAAGTGTGCACCAGGCGACCGTCGCGGAAGGCCCGCAGCTCATCGGTCAGTTCGGTTGCGTCGCGGAAACGTCGGAGTTTATCTTTCGCCAGAGCCTTGTCGCAGATGGCGGTAAGTTCGGCCGGCGCGGGAACCGGGCCTTCGCGAGAGGAGGGCATCGGTGCTCGGGATTTGAGCCGTTCGACGATGGACGAGAGGCTGCCTTTTAGAGGCGCCCTCCCGACCAAAATGTGATAGAGGATGCAGCCGAGCGCGAATACGTCGGTCTTGGCGTCCACCTCACCATAGCGATGGTCCACCTGTTCGGGCGCCATGTAGGCGGGCGTTCCGAGAATTTCTCCGACTTGAGTGAGCCCCTCGGAATCGGCTTCGGTGGAAGTTTCGGGTACAGCCTTGCGAAATACGTCGGCTTCGGTGCCGATCTTGGCTATGCCCCAGTCCAGGATGATGGTTTCGCCGAACTGGCCCAATACGATGTTGCTCGGCTTGAGATCCCGATGCACCACTCCTTTGGAGTGCGCGTAGGCCATGGCTTCGCAGACATCGATAAGCCGGTCGAGCAATTGCAAGCGCTTTGCGAGAGCCTGCTCGGGCTGCTCCGAGTTGCAGGCGGAAAGCGCCTCGGCCATGGTCTGCCCGCGCACGAGGCGCATCACGTAATAGGGGGAGCCTCGGGATGTGGTTCCCATATCGTAGACCGGGACGATGCCCGGATGCTCCAGGCGCCCGGTTATTTGGGCCTCGCGCAGAAAACGGCGCTTGATGGTGGAGTCGATGGCTTCGTTCGGCGCGAGCATTTCCTTGATGGCTACTTGGCGGCCGATGCGCTCGTCGAAGCCGAGCAGCACCCGCCCCACGCCACCGGAACCCACCGTGCCGCACAAAGAATAGTGATCGGTGAATCTGTAGTCCGCTTTGAATTCTTGCCGGCCTTGTTCGGGATTGAGTTGAACGTTCAGTACCGTGTAGTCGTCGAAGTCGGCGCAATTTTCACCGCTCATGTTCTGATCTTCTACATAAGGGAAAATCATTAATGTAGTTCGTCATGGGGTGCAGGACAAATAACCCAAACGCCCGTGGGTCCGGCCATCGAACCGGATAGGGTTTCCAAGGATTGTTTCTCGTTCGGACCGATTCGCATGGGATCGAAAGAACGGAACGGGCATGCCCCCGGTCTAATGGTTCGGGGTTGTTCCGAAGTGTATGGAGATTGCGGGTATGTTCACCGAGCGTGTCTTTGGCGATTCAGGGACAGCGGAGGAAAATGCCGGCGCCACAGCGCCGAGCATCATAAGGCAAATACTTCATCGCATTGAGTGCCTTTTGCTGTGCTCTGTCGTGAGTGCCGCGGCCTTTTGGGTTCAACCCGTCCAAGCGGAGGGAATCTACAAGTGCCGAACCGGCGATGGACTTTTATACACCGATGAGCCGGTTTCAGACAGTTGCCGCCGGATACAAGTCAAGGTCACCAAACCCGACCCCGAGGCAATCGCGCGATTGGAGAAGTGGAAAGAACAGCGAGCTATGGAGGAGGCTCGGGAAGCGGCGGAAGCACGTGAAGAGCGGTTGGTGCGAGTCCGCGAGCTGGAGGCGTTGGCGGCATGGCAATCGGCGCGCACGGCGCAAGTGGAAGCTCAGGCCGCTGAATACTGCCAGCAATACGATCCTCAGTCGGTCTATTTCCCCTCACGAACTTATCCCCTCAGAAGCTTCATTCCCTACGGTTATTCAACTTTCGGAGGATATCCGTTCTCGTACGGGCCTTACGCAACGGGTTACTTTAGGCACGGAATGCCGCCCATCCAACTGCATTTCTCCCGGAAACGGCGATAAGGGTAACGCCAAGTACCGGAGCACCCGTCGGACGGCATTCCGTTCCGGCGTCATGACGAGCTTTCATCGCGGCAGCTTGGCCGTCAAATCAAGCCGATAAGGAACGCGATCACGAACAGTCCGAAAAGGACGAGCAGGCTTTTGAGGGTAAAGTCCGCCACTCTCCGGAAAATTCGATCCCGCGCTTTAATCAGTCTTTCGAGCGCATCGATTTGTTGCTGTTCCAAGGGCTCCGGGGCAATACCATCAGGGCCTACGGCAAGAGCCTCCGAGGCAATCTGATTCTGTCGAAAAGAATTAAGTCGTTCGTAGGCCCGACCGCATTGGAAAATGAAATCGGCCATAGGCTCCGGGGCGCCGGAATGATCTTTCAACAGTTGTTGCCTAAGGGTTTTAAGCTCCGTCAAACACTCAGTGATGTCTTCCGGTAGGCGACGGCCCGCTTCTTTAATTTTTCCTTCGAAGTCGGCAGTCTCGATCTGAAGCTGTTCCGAAAGCATTGCATCGACTCGGCGCAGGCCGAGATCGATAAGACTCTTGTTATCTGAAGTTGCCACGTGGGTATTGTGTAGAGAAAGGGGTAAGCTTTAGCGGGATTTGCGCATGCGTGCGCTCGCATCATATCGAAGAGCGAAGCCGTTGTGCCAGTACTTCCACCGCAACGGGCCCTTGGAGCCAGGCCTGGAGGGCGAAAACGGATCTTTTCTTAGAAGCTGTCTTCAAACTACTGCGCGCCGCCATGCCGGCGTTGCTCAAGGGCTCAAAATGCTGATGAAAAGCATCCCTGCTTTTCACTCACCACCTCCCTGTGGTTCGCCCTTGCGGGCGGCCGCGCCGTGCAAATCGGCCATCCTGCCGATTTGTCACCCTGACGGGCGCGCTGCCGCGGTCCCATTTTTCTCCTGGAGAAATGGTCATGTACGCCTCTGTACACTCCGGTTTTTACTCGCCCCATCCCTGGGGCTCGCCCTGCGGGCCAGCCTACGGCTGTTCTCTCCGCGTGTCCCGCGCTCCGGGTCACCCTTTGGCGCCTTGTCCTGACATCGCTCGTGACGTTTGAAGACAGCTTCTTATAACTGCGGTTTGTCGCTTTTCCGTCCCACGCGAATGTTGTTTTCGACCGATTTGACGCCTCGGACACCACGCGCGACAGACTCGGCACGCCGCCGTTGATCCTCGTCAGCGACGAAACCGCCTAGTTGCACATGACCTTGGCGGGTTTGCACCTCGACATCAAGACCGCCGACGTATATGTCCTGCAACAGGGCTGCTTTGACCTTGCTGGTGATCGTAACATCGTCGGCATTTGCGCCGGGCTCTTCCTTTTTGCCCGCCGAATCAGCGCAGCCGATCATGACGACTGCCGCAAAAGACGCCAGGAAATATCTCCGCTTCATTTTCTTTTTTCCCTTTTCAATTCTGATCGGCGGCAGTGCAGAACTCTCGACTGAGCCTAGAGTGTTCGCCCCGAGCCGCACTCAGAGGACGAGGCGGTGTACCTGCTCCCCAGTCTTGGAACGCGCCCCTGGCAAGGGGAGGGAAAAGCAGGGGAATGGTCTGAGATAGCACTCCTGGCCGGCGGCTTCGGCATCGTGCGGATTACTGGGGGTACAGATCGGCAACGATGCCTGATGCCGGTGATATCGGATACTTGTCTTAGCGACAATTAACCGTTCGCCGTAGGCCCGGCGTAAACATCTATGGGTTACCGCCGCCTTCCGTCCCGGTATCTCCGCCCGTTGCTCCACCTGGGCTTTCCGTACCTTGTGTGCCTTCTTGTTGGCGTTGTTGCTCCATCCCTGGCTGGCCCTGTTGGCCTTCGCCTTGGGGTTGCTGCCCCATGCCCGGCTGGCCGGTCCCGCCTTCTTTACGTTTTTCTTCGAACGGTTGAAGACCCTCCCAGCCCGGGTAGGACTTATCGCGCTCCGTTTGACCTTTGCTGCCGCCTTCGGTTTCGGCTCTTGCAATAACAATCGACTCATCCATGGATTTCTGAGTCGCCCACACCGGATTCGCGATAAACAACGGACTCAATACGGCTGCTGTCACGGCGATGGAAATTTTGTTGTGCATAGATTCCCTCCTGATTTCGCACGACATCCAAATAGTGCCGGAAAATACCGGGTAAGACCTTTTAATAGCACAGTCGGTGGTTCCGGTCTCTATGGAGTAATACGGGGGAAACGTCGCGATCATGAGGCTGCGGAGATGAGGCAAAACCGTTAGTAAGATAAGACGTTAAACTTAGCCCTAGCTGCTGCTTGAAAACTGCGTAAAGGGGGCGGAGTTGTGCCGCGAGAGCCCCGCCACGTCGGAGCGGCGGTAGCGCGTCTAACTGCCGTTTCTAGGATAATCGATGACTTACAGTATTTGGGCGGAATTTGCCGCTTGCCTTTTCCTGATCGGCTATGCCGGAACCCGGCTGTCGGTGTACGGCGATGTTATCGCGGATAAGACAGGGCTTTCGGGGACTTGGGTGGGGCTGGTCATGCTCGCCACGGCGACATCGTTGCCCGAGCTGATTACCGGTTTAAGCTCGGTTACGCTCGCGTCGGCGCCGAACATTGCCGTGGGCAATGTGCTCGGCAGTTGCGTTCTTAATCTGTTAACTCTGGTGGTGGTGGATTTTCTCCACCGTAAGGAATCAATCTACCGCCGTGCCAGCCAAGGCCATATTCTCTCGGCGGGGTTCGGCGTGGTCATGATCGGCCTGGTGGGGTTCAACGTTCTTCTGGGACAGCGAAACGGTTGGGCCATAGGGCATGTGGGCGCTTACACGCCGGTGATCGTTCTGATGTACGTGATCGCCGTGCGCGCCATTTTTCTTTATGAGAAGCAGCAGGTGATCGAGTTCACGGAAGACGTCACCGATCGCTATGCCGGCACATCGCTGCGCCGCGCGATCGCGGGTTATGCTTGGGCCGCAGCCATCGTGGTCGCGGCGGGCGTATGGATGCCGTTCATCGCGACCCGGCTCGCGGTGGCCATGGGATGGCACACGTCCTTCGTCGGCACACTGCTGGTCTCCGCGGCCACAACGATGCCCGAGCTGATGGTTACCTTAGGAGCTGTGAGGCTCGGGGCGCTCGACATGGCGATCGCAAATCTCTTGGGGAGCAATCTTTTCAACATTGTGATCGTTGCGATCGACGATCTGTTTTACCGCCCGGGGCCTTTGCTATCTCAGGTGTCGGCCATTCACGGAGTGTCGGCGATGTCGGCCGTAATCATGACGGGCCTGGCGATCGTGGGCATCCTGTATCGCCCGGAGACGCGCGTTCTCAAAACAGTTGGGTGGATCAGCCTGGGTCTCTTCACGGTTTACTTGCTGAATTCCACCGTGCTCTACCTCCATAGCGAGTGACCGGCCGGCGAGAGGCTATTTTGGGTCGGTTCGCGGGATGAGGCGCTCATCTCCATGAAGCGGTGCTTGACATGCAAAAAGGACTTCGACCCGCACGCCGCCTAAATCGGAACGTGACAATCGGACACGTGCATTGTGCAGATCGGCGATTTCTTTGACGATTGGCAGCCCTAACCCGGAGCCATCGCCGGGGCTGCCCGGAATGCGATAAAAACGCTCGAAGATTCTTTCCGTCTCGGACTCCGGTATGCCCGGACCATCGTCTTCCACGACGAGGCAAGGGTGGGTATCCGCTGTGAGCCGTACAGTGATTTGTCCGTGTTCGCGCCCATAACGGATAGCGTTGTCCACGAGGTTGTTGAGCAACTCGCGAAGCAGGGTTCCCTCTCCATGCACGTACACCGGACCCTCGGGACCGTCGAAGCTCAGATCGATGTCCCGTTGCAGCGCTTTCGGGACCCAATCCATACAGGCATCGCTTGCGATGGCGCGGAGATCGATCCACGCGCCAGGGCGAGCGCTGTCCAAGGCCGTTTCCGAGCGTGCCAGCACCAGAAGCTGGGTACTCAGCCGCGACGCCCGATCGGCGCAGTTCCGGATTTGCGTCAGGGCGGGGCGCATCGTTGCCAAATCGGTTTCCCGCAGCGCCCGCTCCGCCTGAACTTTCAGGCCGGCCAACGGGGTTCGCAACTGGTGCGCGGCATTGGCGATAAAGCGTTGCTGGGCGGCGATTGCCGTGGCCAGTCTGGCGAGTAGATCGTTGATGGTATGGGTCAGGGTGAGCACTTCGAGCGGGACGCCGGTATCCGGGATCGGAGCGAGGTCGCGCGGCGAACGCTGACCGATTTCACGGGTCAATGCGTTCAGCGGACGCAGTCCCCGATTGATCCCTATCCAGATGTACAGCCCTGCGACGAATACCAGCAGAAACTGGGGCACCAACTCGGCCAAGAGAATGTCGGTCATCATGCTGCGCCTTTTTTTTACCGTCTCGGCCACCTGGACCAAAACTTCTTCGGAACTGTCCTTGGGTGTAGCGAGCATGGAAACCACCCGGACCTTCTGTCCTTCAATGATGCTGTCGAAATACGCAGGCTGTTCGCGAACCGAGGCCAGGTCCGGCGGCGACGGGACCCGCTTGTCCCCGGCCATGAATCCGAGATGGGACGATTCGATTTTGAAGAAGGTCTGGTCTACCTCGTCCCACTGAAAAACCTCTAAGGCGGTGGCCGGCAGTTCGAAGGTTACCTTGCCTTTCTGAGCCTTGACCTCCTGCGCCAACGAGCGTGCCGAGTCGAGCAGCCACCGGTCGTAGGCGGCGTTGGCATAGTGAAGCGCGATGTAATACGAAGTCACGGCATCGAGCACCATGAAAAGGGCGAGGGGGAGCGCCAGCCGCAGCAGAAAACGTGTTCTCAAGCTTTGGACTTTAGCCATCGGCGTCCTTTTCCAGCAAATAGCCGAGACCACGTACGGTCCGGATCTTCACGCCGAATGCTTCCATCCGTTTACGTAGCCTATGGATGTAGACTTCGATGGCATTGTCGCCCAGATCTTCGTTTCCCGCCGACAAGCGCTGGGCGATACGGTCCTTGCTCACCACCCGTCCGGCCTGGATCAACAGCGCTTCGAGCACGCCGTATTCCCGTGCGGACAGGATGATCGGCATATTGTCCACCAGCACCTGGCGATTTGAGGCATCAAGCGTTATTCGGCCGACCTTGAGCTCGCCGAATCCTCCGTAACGGCGGCGGATCAGCGCATTGACTCGTGCCTCCAATTCGCGAAGATCGAAAGGTTTGACCATGTAATCGTCCGCGCCCCATTCGAGACCTTTGACCCTGTCATCCACGGCGTCGCGTGCGGTCAGGATCAGAACGGGCACGGGATTTTTCCGCGCTCGCAATCGTCGCAAGAGTTCGCAGCCGCCCATGTCGGGGAGGCCCAGGTCGAGAATGACCAAATCGAAGCTTTGGGTGAGCAGCGCCGATTCGGCATAGGCGCCCGACGCAGCACCGGTAACCCTGTAACCCGACTGACCGAGAACGTGCGTCAAGCCGTCGGCCAGAGCGGTGTCGTCCTCCACGAGCAGAATCCTCATATATCAAGCGATCGATGTGAAAGGTTTGTGAAAGCTTCGCACAATAGAATGGCGCGATAAGACGGCCGCGCCGATAGGGATAAGGGTTAGGCGCCTGTCGGAGTAGACACGGTCCATATTTCCATCGACAAAATAAGATCTGATGACCGGACAAAGCTTACACAAACACCGGAACCTTAAGCTCGATTTTTTTCGTGGCATCGCGCTGCTGATCATCTTTATCAACCATGTTCCCTCGAACGAGCTGTTGGTTTATACCCCCTCCCGTTTCGGCTTGAGCGATGCCGCCGAAATCTTCGTGTTTCTCTCCGGCTATGCGGCGGCCATCGCTTATGGGCGCAGTTTCCGAACATCCGGGTTGTGGCTGGGCAGCGTTCGGGTGTTTTACCGCTGCGCGCAAATCTATGGCGCCCATCTCGCCCTTTTCATGCTTCTGGCGGTCATCTGCGTGCTGGGCAACGCCGTCTTCGGAGAGCCGGATTATATCCGCCGGCTCAATCTTCGATATTTTTTCGATGATACTCAGGAGGCGCTGCTTGGACTCATTTCCCTGCGTTACGTCCCCAATTATTTCGATATCCTGCCGATGTATCTGGTGGTCATGCTATGGATTCCGGTGGTCTGCGCGCTGTCCCGCGTTCATCTCGCGCTCGCCCTGGCCTTCCCGATCGGCGTTTATCTCGCCATGTGGCGGTTCGGACTGAAGCTTCCGGCGGATCTGCACAGCGATCGACCCTGGTTCTTCAACCCGTTCGGATGGCAGTTGATCTTTTTTACCGGTTTCGCCTTCGGGGCTGGCTGGATTAAACCGCCAAGACGTAAAACATGGCTGATGGCGGCATGTTTGATTTTCGTGATTTTGTCCTTGCCGCTGAGTCCGGAGCCTGCGCTGCGACCGACGGCATTTTTGAACCAGCTCCATGCGAGTTTGCAGCCGTGGCTGGATAAGACTCATCTCGGGCCTTTGCGCTGGTTGCATTTCCTGGCCTTAGCCTATCTGGTCATGCTGTTCCTGCGGAACCGGGAGAATTGGCTGAATTCCAAGGCCGTCCGGCCCATTGTCGAAATGGGTCAGCAGTCTCTGCCGATATTCATCGTGACGATGGCGCTTTCCTACGTCGGTGGCATAGTTTTGGATCAATTCGGTCATGGCGTTCCGATGCTTGTAGCTGTCAATCTGGGGGGCTGCGCGTTTCTCTTGCTCGCCGCCCGCGTGATGGCGTGGCTGAAGTCCGGGCCATGGAAACTCCAGAGAGAGAATCGCATCTTACCGCCTTGCCCCAATGGGCAGGGCGACTTGCTTTTCCCGGAGTTTACGGTGCGGCCGAACCGGCTGAAACAAGCCTTAGCGATGGTACTCGTGGGTTTTGTGGCGGCGGTGCCATTGGTCCTCTCGCAAAGGAGCGCGGACGCCCATTATTCGGTTGTGGCGATGCGCGGGACCGGCGGGATGCTGGCGGAAGATCACGTCAAGGAAGCGGTGAGCGTGCAAGGGGATTTCAAATAACCGCCTTGAGCATTCGGATGGATGCGGCGATGAGGGCGTGATGCATCGGTCGCACGGGTGTGCGACGACGGTATCTAATCAAACCGGCGCCGAAAGCGCTTATTAACGAGCATTTAAGAGGCAATTATGAGACCCTTCGAGAAATTATTGTTGGAAAACAAAGCGTGGGCTGACGAAAAAACAATCCGGGAACCCGAGTACTTTTCGCGGCTGGCGAACGCTCAGTCGCCGGATTTTCTATGGATCGGGTGTTCCGATAGCCGGGTTCCGGCGGAAATTATCGTTAATGCCGAGCCCGGCGAGATTTTCGTACACCGGAACATCGCCAATCAAATCATCACCACCGACTTCAACAGTCTCAGCGTGATCCAATATGCGGTCGACGTGCTCAAGGTCAGCCACGTGATCGTATGCGGGCACTACAACTGCGGCGGCATCCGGGCGGCGCTCAGCCAACAGCGTCCGGAACTGGTGATCGTCAACAAGTGGCTGATGCATATCAAGGACATATACCGGCTGCACCAGGCCGAGATCAATGCGCTGGAAACGGACGAGCAGCGGGCGGAGAGATTGGTGGAACTCAACGTCGTCGAACAGATTCGAACTCTCGCACACACCTCGGTGATCCAGCATTCGTGGAAACGCCATCAACGCCCGGTCCTGCACGGATGCGTATATGGCCTTAACGACGGGATCATCAAAGAACTCATAAGGCTTACGCCCGAAACCCCCATTCACCCGATTTATCAGTACGTCAGCCTGCCCGAGGATTGATCCCTTGGCCGACTCCCCATTCGAGCCGACGAAGGTATTTCGAAGATCGTTGCCGGATGTTGCCATCTCCGGCGCCTTCAGGCCCACCGGATTTGCCGCCCGAGAACCGATGGGGGTATAAGGGGTCCGAGAAAGAGAAGATTCTGTCATAAATGGAGCTTGCAGGCAGATCCGGTTCCAGCGCCTACGGCAATAGAATGCTTATTCGGAACCGATGCTCGCCAAAGGCTCTCGTTTCGGAACGGTCAAACGAACTCCATCGGGAGTAGCGGGAAAGGATGCTGCGAAACATCGTTGCAATTTTCATGTTGTGGCTTCTCGTCGGGATCGCCGGCGGAGCCGAGCAACCCTCCGAGCGTCCGCCCACGGTCTCGAAGATGGTGGCGCAGTTGACGATCGACGGTCCTATCGGTCCGGCGACGAGTGATTATGTCGGCCGAGCACTCGAACAAGCCCAAGCACGAAACGCCGTCCTGGCAATCATTCGAATGGATACGCCGGGCGGGCTCGATACGGCGATGCGAGACATCATCCGAATGATTCTGGCTTCACCTTTCCCGATAGTGTCCTATGTCGCCCCGAGCGGTGCTCGGGCAGCCAGCGCCGGCACGTATATTCTTTACGCCAGCCATATCGCCGCCATGGCCCCTGCCACGAATCTCGGCGCCGCCACGCCGGTCGCCATCGGCGCGCCGGGAGGGAACGAAGGTAAGCCGAAGCCGAGGGATAAGGATGATCCGAGCGCGCCGCGCGATTCCGATGATGCCATGTCCAAGAAGATGATCAACGACGCGGTAGCCTACCTGCGCGGTCTCGCTCACCTCCGGGGCCGAAACGCCGAATGGGTCGAAAAAGCGGTGCGCGAAGGAGCGAGTCTTGCCGCCGAAGAAGCGCTCGCCATGCACGTGGTCGACATCGTCGCGCCCGATGTTTTCGTTTTGCTGACTAAATTGCAGGGGCGGCGGGTCGATGTCCTCGGACGCGCGGTGACGCTCGATTTGACCGGAGCCGTCGTGGAAGCGATCGACCCCGACTGGCGCAGCCGGCTTCTCGCCGTCATCACCAACCCCAATGTCGCTTACATCTTGATGATGATCGGGGTTTATGGGCTCATTCTCGAATTCTACAATCCCGGATCGATAGTGCCCGGCACCGTTGGCGTCATTGCCCTGTTGCTGGCGATGTATGCCTTTCAGGTGCTCCCTGTGAATTATGCCGGGCTCGCCCTGATCATCGTCGGCATCGGTCTGATGGTCGCCGAGGCGTTCGCCCCGAGCTTCGGGGTGCTCGGGCTCGGCGGCATCGCGGCCTTCATCATCGGCAGCGTCATCTTGATCGATACCGACAAAATGCCCGGGGTCGGGCTCAGTTGGAGCGTGATTGCGGCATTCGCCCTGACCAGCCTGATGTTCTTCGGGTTTGCGATAGGCCTCATTCTCAGGTCGCGGCATAAGGCTGTCGTCACCGGGCGCGAAGAACTGATCGGTGCGGTCGGGACGGCACTGGAGAACTTCACGGAAATCGGCAGAATCCACGTCCGAAGCGAAATCTGGACGGCACGGACCGAGGTTCCCGTACACAAGGGACAACGTGTCTCCGTGAAAGGATTGGACGGGTTAATCCTCAGCGTTGCGCCATCGGAAGATCGAAAGGAGCTTGAGCCATGATCACCAACTATTTCATCGTTTTTCTCGCCGTGCTTTTGCTGATGTTTCTGTTTGCGGCGATCAAAGTGCTGCGGGAATACGAGCGGGGCGTCATCTTTCTGCTGGGTCGATTCTATAAAGTCAAGGGACCGGGACTATTCATCGTCATCCCGATCATTCAGCAAATGGTCAAAGTGGATCTCCGGACCATTGTGATGGACGTCCCGACCCAGGACGTGATTTCGCGGGACAACGTTTCGGTCAAGGTTAACGCCATCGTTTTTTTCCGGGTGATCGACCCGGCTAATGCGATCCTTCAGGTGGAGCATTATTACGAGGCGACCAGCCAGTTGGCTCAAACGACCCTGCGGTCGGTGCTCGGTCAGCACGAACTGGACGAGATGCTAGCGGAACGCGAGAAATTGAATTTCCACGTACAAAGCATTCTCGATCAGCAGACGGATGCCTGGGGCATCAAGGTGTCCAATGTCGAGATCAAACACGTCGACCTGGACGAGAGTATGATTCGGGCCATTGCGCGGCAGGCGGAGGCTGAACGGGAACGCCGCGCCAAAGTGATACACGCCGAAGGTGAGTTTCAGGCCTCTCAACGGCTGGTCGAGGCGGCTCGAACGCTGGCTCAGGCTCCCCGGGCCATCGAACTGCGCTATCTTCAGACCTTGACCGAGGTCGCGGGCGACAAATCTTCAACCATCGTTTTTCCGCTGCCGATGGAAATCGCCAGTGTTTTCCGGAACGGTCAGGGTGCGAAGCCCTGATTGGTTTGGGGCGTTAGGAGTTCAGCGCATTTATGCGGACAAGTACACGCCGGAAGAGGGTTGGATCGACTTGAGCGCGGTGGCTGAAAAAGACAGCATGGTTCGTATCGTTATCCCCAGCGCTTTACTGCCGCGGACCTTTTGCGGCGGTGATCACACTTGAGTTAATCTGATGTCGGGCAAGTCGTTACTTGCCTGGGTCGCGGCTTCGTCGCGATCGATTCCAACCATTCAAGCGAGGTATTACTGATATGCCGGTATTAATTTCAATTTTGCTTACCATAGGCATCGTTTATTGGTATTACCGAACGGCAGAGCGGTTGGGATTGAAGTCGCTGCACTGGGGCATCGCGGGAGCCATCGCTTATCAGGTGCCGGCCTGGGCGTGGATGGTCCTGGTTTCCAAGCCGTACATGTCCTCACTCAGAGGAACGGCAAAAACAGGAATGTCGGCGTTTTTGATCGCCCACTCCTGGATTTTGATAGGCGTGCTATGCGCCTTTGCGGTTTATAAGTTTTTCCTGTTGAAAGCCAATGTCCGGGGATAGCAGCCGGTAAATTTCGGCAGCGGCCGGACGACCTACCATTTTACGTGCGCCGGTTTTTCGATGCTCGGAAAAGGGATTCCAAGTTTTAGACTGGAATCCCCCCTTGGGTTTTTACGAACCGTTACGCCAGGTTCTGAGCCGCAACCATGAAGTACAGCATCGGAATCGAGAACATCGTATTGAAACGGCTGGTCAGCATTGCTGTCCGCGCGGCCGCCTTTTTCTCGTCATCCGAGGCTTCGACCAGACCCAGCACTTTTTTCTGATTCGGCCAAATGATGTTCCAGACGTTGTAGGCCATGATCAGGCCAAGCCACATTCCCAGACCGATATAGGTAGCCTGGCCGCCTTTGAAGTAGCCCAGCAGCATGGCTTCGAGGACGTAGCCGTTCAGGGTCGCCAGGATCAGCCCGGTGACGACCGTAGACAAGGCGGCCCAGCGGAACCAAAACAGGGCTGCCGGCGCGATGACTTTGCCGATCGCCGGCTTTTGCTCGTCGGGGATTTTGGCCATGGATGGAATTTGGACAAAATTGAAATACCAGAGCAGACCGATCCACATGACGGCCGAAAGGACATGCAGCCAGCGAAACAGAAACGCGAACCAAACTTGCGATATTTGGATGGTGCCCGTGGCGAGCGCCAGAACCGCAGCCAGCACGGCGCCAAAAATCAGCGCCCGTTCCAGCTTGTCCAGGCCGAATTTCGCAAGCGCGTTAATCGTTTGAAGCATGACATTTTGCATCGTCGTTCTCCCGTTTTTTATTAGTGTTGACTAGGCCGTGCAAAGTGTGCGCGGGCTCAACAGGGTATTCTTCTCTCGGGCGGCGAGCAAATGAAATTCAGGAGCATCGCCATTCGATGCGGTCTCACGGCACGAAATAATCGATGACGGCGAGTTGTGACGCTTCGCTATCGGCATAAGAATGCCCCGAATCGACCTCTCGTAGACAGGAATAAGCCTGTCCTGAGCCCGGTCGAAGGGCAAAGCGTTTCCGGCATAACACGGCTGGTCAGAGTGGCGGAAGCCTCGGTCCGCACCGAAAGTGGGGCGGATCGAGTCCGATGGATCAACGCGGATAAACCGGAGCCGAGTAGGGCTGTTGCGGATAGCCGTTTGGATATTGCGGATAATTGCCCTGTTGAGGATATCCCATTGGCTGCTGGGGATAGGTTCCCGATTGAGGGTAGCCGCTCGGTTGTTGTGGATAGGGATAGGTGCTCGGTTGCGGATAGGCGCCGGGCTGCTGAGGGTAAGCATTCGGCTGAGGATAGCCGTTTTGCGGATAAGCTCCGGCCGGGGCGGGATAATAGCCCTGGTTCTGTGGCGCTCCCGGCTGCTGTGCGGCCGTTTGGTTCGGCCGAATCAGCAGTTCCACCCGACGATTCCGGGCTTTACCGTCTTCCGTACTGTTGCTTGCTATGGGCTGACTTTCCCCCATGCCGGCCGTTTGCAGGCGGCCGCCAGTGACACCCTGCGCCATCAGAAACTCGGACACGCTGCTGGCCCGCCGGCGGGACAGATCCATGTTATAAGCATCGTTGCCGTCGGAATCGGTGTGCCCTACGACCGTGAGCTGGGTTTCCGGAAATTGATTCAGCGTCCCGGCGACTTGAGTCAGCGCGCTCGCCGCTTGCGGTGAGATCTGGTCGGAGTTGTAGCCGAAAGTGACATTGTTCGGCATGTTCAGAACCAGATCGTTGCCGCTCCGCTGCACTTCGATGCCGGTGCCGGCCAACTGGTCGCGTAACTGACTTTCCTGACGATCCATGTAGACACCTACTCCGGCGCCCAGCAACCCGCCTACGCCGGCACCGATGAGCGCGCCTTTGCCTTTATCTTTGGCGATGATCGCTCCGAGCCCTGCTCCGCTGGCCGCGCCTATCAAAGCCCCCGTGCCGGTCTTGCCGAATTGCGGCGAGCCCCCGTAAGGACCACCCGCGCAGCCCGCTAACAACCCGGCGACTACGCTGGCGGCAATGGTCTTTTTAAACATTCTTATCTCCTCGGATGGACGATTTGCTTTGGGGAGGAATGAGCGGCTTGTTCGTTTTTTGCCGCATCACTCAAACAGACACAGTGTAACGTAGGTTTTACTTTGTTCGATGTGGGTCTCTTCAACGCCGGATTTTTGCGGCTCGGTGCCCGGGGGGACTGCAGAATTTAAAGAGACCGGGACTTATTCCATTTCGCGATCATAAGGGTAACAATATGGCCTGTTCTTTCAGATGTGAACGGCCATGGCGAGACCCGCGGGTGGACGGGCCGTGTTGGCGCAGGCCAAAGCGGTTCTGGAGACGGCCCGGAATGTTGATGAGTTGAAGATGGCGCAAGCGGTCGTCTTGCCCTTGGAGCTGGGGCTGACCCTACGGCAAACCGCCGC
>Ga0196971_1000103_pt1 | contig 81971 bp, 83 predicted proteins | sample S1v_1013CmetaG_FD_148660 | JGI IMG/M metagenome (GOLD analysis project Ga0196971, IMG submission 148660) | Soil microbial communities from Anza Borrego desert, Southern California, United States - S1+v_10-13C | ecosystem: Environmental > Terrestrial > Soil > Desert | place: USA: California...
GATTGTGCTCCTGATGCTGGTGCTGGTGCCGGGTATCGGCAAGGGTGTCAATGGAGCACATCGCTGGATTGCCCTCGCCGGTATTAACCTGCAACCGTCCGAATTCATGAAACTTGCCATGGTCTTATACGCGGCAAGTTTTGCAGTCCGCCGCCACGCTGTGCTGTATTCGCTGCGCAAGGGTTTCGGCCCGATCGCAGCGACATTGACCCTTGTCGGGTTGCTCCTCCTGCTACAACCGGACCTTGGGGCATTTTCAGTGATCGTCGCGATCGCGATGGGCGTGCTCTTCCTGGGCGGAGTCAATACGATCTGGTTCGCGGGCCTCAGCACACTGCTTGCCGGGGTCTTTGGGCTGATGATTGCAACGTCTCCATGGCGGCGTGCCCGTATCTTTGCCTATCTCGACCCTTGGGAAAGCACGAATACGCTGGGGAAGGCATATCAGCTGTCGCACTCGCTGATTGCGTTCGGGCGGGGCGAGTTAACCGGCGTCGGTCTCGGTGCGAGTGTCGAAAAGCTCCATTATCTCCCGGAGGCGCATACCGATTTCCTGCTGTCCGTCATTGGCGAAGAGCTCGGCTTCATCGGTGTGGCGGCAGTCATCTGGCTGTTCTATGTTGTGGTGAAACGATGCTTTCTCATCGGACGCCGGGCAGCCGCGCTCGAATGCTACTTTGCGAGCCTGGTCGCCCAAGGCGTCGGCATCTGGATCGGCGTCCAAGCGTTTATCAATATGGCCGTTGCCTTGGGTCTCCTTCCCACCAAGGGATTGACCCTGCCGCTGATGAGTTTTGGCGGGTCCGCGCTGATCGCGAACTGCCTGGCGCTGGCAATCGTGGTGCGTATCGATCTTGAAAACCGCCTTCGCATGCAACGCTGGCCTTAGGAGCAACGGCATGCGTTCTCCTTGCGTCATGTTTTGTCGCACCAATCCGGAAAATGTCGGTATCGAACAAGGAGCCAACCATGCCGATTCAGCGCCGAACCAAACGTAACAAAACCAAGCTTCATGGAAGCATCTCGCCCCTGGTTCGCCTATGGATGCTGCGAATGCTGGTTCTTTTGGGAGGGCACCGCGACCTGGTCAAATCACACGGCTTCTCTAACGACGGGATCGCCGAGGCGGTCGGGTTGGGCCGTTGGGTGGATTGCGAAAGCGACGACTTCAGCCAGAAGACGGTGTTGCAAACCTTGCGCAAACTCCACGCCGAGGCAGAGTACGAAGATGGCGAGGCCGAAGTTGCACCGGCGCTCACCGCAAATATCCGCAATCTGTCCGAGCTGGTAGGTCTGTCCAATGTGGATTGCCGCATCCTGGAGTTTGCCGTCGCAATTCATTGCGAACGTTTGCTGGACGACACGGCGGACTGGCTTGGCATGCTAACGTCCGCCAAGCTCATCTATCCGCTGTCCGTTGTGCTAGACGTCCCGGAAACGGCGGTACGCACGGCACTGAGCGGACAGTCGATCCTTGCGCGCTCCGGGCTCGTCTCCGTCGATTACGCCGGCGTCTCCTATCTCAAGGGAAAACTGAACCTGCTGTCCGACCAGTTTGCCGAATACATTTCAATGGCGGATACCGACCCTGTGGAATTACTGCGCGATGCCGTGTTCCCGAGTGGTCCCGCACTGCTTGCACTTTCCGATTACCCGCATATCCAGCCATCGCTGTCTGTACTACGTCCGTATATGCAGAAGGCGGTTGAAACCAGGAAGAAGGGCGTCAACATTTTCCTGCATGGCGCTCCCGGCACGGGGAAAAGCGAACTTTCACGTGCGCTCGCAGCGAACCTGGGGGTCGAACTGTTCGAGATTGCGAGTGAGGATACGGAAGGTGCGCCCCTGCAAAGCGGGCAACGCCTCCGGGCGTACAAGGCAGCGCAATGCATTTTCGCCCAACGCCAGGCAATACTCGTGTTCGATGAAGTGGAAGACGTGTTCCACGATGGCGATGCGCCCTTCGGCCGCAGGGGCGCCGCCCACGCCAGAAAGGCGTGGATTAACCGGATGCTCGAGCAAAACGCCGTGCCCACGCTGTGGATCTCGAACTCCGTGAACTGCGTGGATCCGGCATTCATCCGGCGCTTTGATATGGTCATTGAAGTCCCGGTGCCCCCGAAACAGCAGCGCGAACGCATCCTGAACGAAGCGTGCGCGGATGTGCTTGATGCGGTGGCGGTAAAGCGGCTCGCACAGTGCGAGACTCTGGCGCCCGCAGTCGCGACACGTGCGTGCGCGGTGGTACGGTCGGTGCTGGATGAGGTTGGCGCCGAAGCGGGCAGTGCGGCGGCCGAGCTGCTCATCAACAACACCATTTCGGCCCAGGGGCACCGACCCATCGTCAAGAATGACCCCGACAGGTTGCCGGAGACCTATGATCCGGCCTTTATCCAGGCCGATGCGAACCTGCAGGACGTCGCTGAAGGACTGTGCCGCGCCCGTGCCGGCCGCCTCTGCCTGTATGGCCCGCCCGGCACCGGGAAATCCGCCTATGCACGTTGGGTGGCAGACAAACTTGGAGCGCCCTTGTGCGTTCGCCGCGCATCCGACCTGCTGTCGAAATGGATCGGTGACAACGAAAAAAACATCGCGCACGCATTTTCCAGTGCCCAGCAGGCCGGCGCGGTACTGCTGATTGACGAGGTCGACGGCTTTCTGCGTGACCGACGCGGTAGCGACCGCGGCTGGGAAGCAAGCCTTGTCAACGAGATGCTGACGCAGATGGAAGCGTTCGCCGGAATTTTTATTGCATCGACCAACTTGATGGACAACCTCGATCAGGCCGCCCTGCGGCGCTTTGACTTGAAGGTGCAGTTCGGTTTTCTGACGGCGGCCCAGGCGCAGCGCTTGTTGACCCGGCATTGCGAGGCGCTCGGACTGGCGTTGCCGGACGCGTCGCTCGGCCAAAAACTGGCCGTGCTCACCAATTTGACGCCGGGCGATTTTGCGGCGGTCGCACGCCAACACCGCTTTCATCCGCTGTCCTCCGCCGACGACTTCATCGAAGCCCTTCGCAGTGAAAGCACCCTGAAGGACGCACGGAAGCCGATGCCGATTGGCTTCTTCTGAGCGGGCGCGTTAATATTTGGTTATTTATGCGTGGAAACTATTACTCATGAAGCCCCTGTCCAAGTCCCGCCTGCTCGAATATGTCCAGTGCCCCAAGCGACTGTGGCTACAGTTGCATGCGCCGGCGTTGCGCGAGGATTCCACCGGAACCACGGCGAGCTTCGCGGTCGGCAACCAGATCGGTGAAATGGCCCGTCGCCTCTACGACCCGAAGGGCAAGGGCACGCTGATTTCGTTCAGGGATGACGGCTTCGAGGCTGCGTTTGCGCGTACAAAAGCACTGTTGTCGTCGACAAGCCCGATTTTTGAAGCCGGCTTTAGCGCAGTCGGCGCACTGGCCTTTGCCGACGTCATGCTGCCCGTGCGTCGATCGGGAACGCGTGCGTGGCGCATGGTCGAAGTGAAGTCATCCGCGTCGGTCAAGGATTACTACCGCACTGACGCCGCCATACAGGCCTACGTCGCGCGCGAGGCCGGTGTGCCGCTGGCATCCATCAGTATTGCGCACATTGACAGCAAGTGGGTCTACCCAGGCAACGACGACTACAACGGGTTGTTGGTCGAGCAGGATGTGACGCAAGAAGCGTTCGAGCGGGCAGATGAAATCGCGGAATTGGTTGCGGCCGCCCACGTCATCGCCCGCCGTCGGAAAGAACCGCAGATTCAAACCGGGGGACAGTGTACCGCCCCCTATGAGTGCGGCTTTGCCGCGTATTGCGCTTCGCAGGAACCGCAGGTGGAGTACCCGGTGCACTGGATTCCGCAGGTCAGGAGCAAGGCGCTGCGCGCAGCGGTAAGCCAAGCAGCCGACATGCGTGACATTCCGGATGCACTCTTGAATGCCTCACAGTTGCGGGTCAAGCAATGTACGCTACAGGGAAAGACATTTTTCGATGGCGCGCTCGCGCGGCAAATGCTCGCATCTCATCGGCTGCCGGCGTATTTTCTCGACTTCGAAACGATTCAGTTTGCGGTACCGATCTGGAAAGGCACCTCGCCCTTCCAAAACATCCCCTTTCAATTCAGCGTGCATCGTTTGTCCCGTACCGGCAAATTGGAGCGTGATGGATTCCTGGACCTCTCCGGCCAGGACCCGTCGCGCCAGTTTGCCGACGCCCTGATCCGCGCTTGTGGTGAACGCGGTCCGGTGTTTGTGTATAACGCGGGTTTCGAGAAGGGGCGGATGAAAGAACTCGCCGCACGTTTCCCACGGTTGCGGCGCGCCTTGCTCGCGATTGTGGAACGGGTCGTCGACCTTCAGCCAGTGGCGGAGGCGTGCTACTACCATCCGAGCCAGCAGGGGAGCTGGAGCATCAAGAAAGTGCTTCCCGCAATGGCGCCGGACCTCTCCTACAGCACGCTCGACGGCGTCCGGGATGGCGGCATGGCGATGGATGCATATCTTGAAGCGATCCGGGAGACAACATCCGCTGCCCGGAAAGCCGAGCTGCGGGCCCAGCTGGAGGATTACTGCGCACTCGATACCTTGGCGATGGTCCGACTCTGGCAGGTGTTCACCGGCCGTGACGACATCCAACGCTAACGCCTTCGCGCCTCATCACCGAAAACAAAAGGAGTGTCATGATTTGGGCAATCGATGAATCAGAACCCAAATGGCCTGTGGGTCGTATATATCGGCTCGCGACAGATAGCGTGGAAGGCGATCCAGAAGTCCTCACTGCGCATAGCTCGGCTGATTTCATTCTCGTAAGCGGCCGTATCGACGTTGTCGACCATGTCACCAAGGCGATTGGTATCGTAGAGCAGAATAAAAAGGAGTATCAACTGGCGGTTGCGGTCATGGCGGCCGCCCCTGGACAAATAGATGATGCGAGCGCGCGAGGTACTCTGCACAGCGCATTCGATGCGGTTTTCATTGTTGAACCGGATGCAGCCGATGAGGTCGTCAGGCGCCTGGCAAGAGCCCTGATTACGCCAGGAAGTGCTTTCCAGCCGGGGTGTTGCGACTGGAACGATATGCGCTATATCGTCGCTGGTCAAAAAGGGTCGCCCCCCAGGTTTGGTTTTGGGCGGGCAACGGGCCAGGATTTCCCCGCGCGAGCCGCACAAGCGGCGATCGAAAATGTACGCGGTAACTACCCGGTCAGCGACAATGCGTGCGCGGCGGTCATTGTTACTCTTCCAAAGGACGCCCGCGGCGCTTGGTATAAGGAGGCGATAGGCGTCACGCGCAATTACATGGGAGCGAACAGCAGTTTTGCCTTGGGGCTAGTTATTGATGAAGCGCTTCCCGCCGACACTGCTGAAGTCGATGTTTTTGTGTTCGGCGATCGACACGCCGATTTGTTAAAGAAAGGTTCAATGCCATGAAGATGTATCGTGCCGTCAGAAAACGCGACCTGGAAAGCAACTGCGTCCTGACGCGCCTGCCCACGAGCCGCGTGCCGACAAACGTCCCTTACCTTGTCGACAATATATGGGAGTATCTGCGGCCCGCCGAAGCGCCCAGCCGGCGGCAGGCGATTTATGCCAGCCCGGCGCCGGAGCTGGCGCTTGCCAGTGCCAGTACAGCCACCCGCGACGATGACGGATACGTCGTCTGCGAAGTGGAGATCGACGACCCCGCTTGCCGCATCGCCCACCTGTCGGTAGAGGACGCAAAATTCCACGCCGATATCAAGAAAGTGATGCGCTTTGCATCCGCATTCTTTCCCGGTTTTTTTGCCGATAGAAGCGATCAGGAAAGGCTCGGCTATGCGCCACTGTTCATGCCCGCCAGCCCGGCAAGCGAGGTGGGCCGATTGCTCGCACGTCCGGAACTGACGGCGCTGTACGCAGTAGCGCAAGAATGCATGCTGTGGAAGGAGGCGGCATTGCGCATCATGCCGGATCGTCAAGGCGAGCTCTTCTTTGAACTGTCTGACGCCGGCGTTTGCCGGTTCAAGCCAGTTTCAAGCTGACCGGAACGCTGGCGGCGTTTGCCGATCCTCGGGCCGCCTTGATGGAGGGCCCGAAAGCAGGTCTGCCGGGTAGCGCTGGAGCGCCGCGGGAGCAGTAAGAAACGCGCAGCGCCAGGCGAGCTCGGCCAAGCGCCGCGCGTATGCGATGGTCGCAGATCGTTACGACAACCTGTGTCGCATGACGTCACTGCGTTCTTGGTCATCTGGCACTGCAGCACTATTTGCCTATGCGGCCAGGTGCATTGAGAAGCCGCGCCTCGATTGTCCGGCACAAACGTCATGCGCGGCGATGCGATGCGCTACAGCTGTAGATTTTTGGGCAGTCGCTTTTGGCTGCGCCTATGCGACGCTTTCATCCTTTGCAGCTGGGATTCTAGCCGTTCGATTTTCTCATCGATCGGGTCTCGCTGACTCACATACCGCGGCGGGTAACCGGTCAGGTTCAAAAAGAAGCGGATGAACGCTTCCCTCGTTGTCGCCATCGTCCATTCCTCCTTACGCAAATGTGTTCTGCGGTATAGCCGCAGGTCGCTCCAGTGCACCGGACACCCTTCCGCTCACCAGTCCTCCGCCCATTTTTCCCAAAACCCGGGCGCATCGTGATGCGCGTTCTGCATTGCAGCCGCCAGCGGCAGGTAGCAGAACCGGGCATCCTCATACCGCATCGTGCCATCCGGGCGTTCCAAATAATCCCGCAGTTTCCGATAAGTCGGATCGCTTTCATCGAAGGGAACGTCGATATAGATTTGCCCCCGGTATGAACAGTAAAAACAGGGGTTCGCCACATGTCCGCACGCTTGCCACGCAATGCCATTGTCATCCAACCAGGCAATGATCTGCTTGCGAATAGGCAAGGGCTCCCAGTCGACAGGTTGTGTCAATTCCTTGTGAAACACCACGTACAAGACGTCGCGTCCCTTTGCCCTTGCAATCTGGTCGATATGTCGAATAATGGTTGGCATTGCGATCTCCTTTGCCACGTGCGCGCTATGCGGGTTGTCCTGGTGTTTCAGCGGCAGGCAAGCGTGCTCGCGGGCTGTGTGGGCACGGGGAAGGGCGTAACGGTCGCGGTGTTCTTCACGCCATACGGGACGTGGCCGGTTGCCACATACCCGGCCGCCGCTTCGCAGTTGCGACGCTGGTCATCGAAGAAAATATCTGCACCAAAGCTTGCCAAGAACGGCCCTTTGTTCATCCCGCCCAAGAACAATGCTTCATCTATGCGAATTCCCCAGGAACGCAAGGTACGGATGACTCGCTCGTGCGAAGGAGCGCTACGCGCGGTAAACAACGCAGTCCGGATCGGCGATTGTCCTGTCGGGAACCGAGACTGCAGCGCATGCAGCGCGGCGAGAAATGGCTTGAAAGGGCCGCCAGGCAGCGGGATGTGCTTGGCCGCAATCTCGCTTTTATTGAAGGCCTCCAGGCCCGATTCTGCGAAAATCTTCTCTGCCTCGTCCGAAAACACCACCGCGTCGCCATCAAAGGCGATCCGCAACTCGGCATCGCGCTCGTCATTGATTGCGGATGGCAAGATTGTGGCTGCCGCAATGCCGGCGTCAAGTGCGAGCTGCACATCCTCATGATGCGCCGACAGGAACAACTGTGCGTTGAATGCTTGCGCATAGCGGTGGACCGACGCCCCGCGTGTGAAGGCGGCGCGGCTGATATTGAGGCCGTAATGCCGGATCGAATTGAAAATTCGCAGCCCGGTGTCAGCGCTATTGCGCGATAAGAGCAGCACCTCGACTTGGTCAGAGCCGGATGAAACGTTCAACGCAAGCAGCTTCTCGACCAACCGGAACGCCACACCCGGCTTGAGCGGCACATGCTCATTCGCTATCTGGTATTCGGCGTACCTGGTTTCCCCGCCTTCCAAAAAAACCTGATGGCTCTCCGCCAGATCGAACAGTGCGCTCGACGCCACGGCGACGACCAGCTTATCGTGCATCTTTTCCGGTTGCTGCGCCATACAATCCCCCTTTGCCAATCGCCTCAATGCGCTCGCCTGGTACGGACGCCGCTTGGTTCATGCACGGCATTATTGCGCTTACCTGCGACAAAACATGACGCAGGCAAGCTACACAGCGGGAAGTTGTAGGAAGGGGAGTTTGGCTAGTACCGCTGTACCGCATCGGCCAGGCTTTTGGCGACATCGCGACGCAAAGACGCCGGCTTGATGACTTCAACGTCGGGACCGAAGCCACGCAGCCACCAGTGCAGCCGGCGTGTCATCTGGACCGTCGCTTTGACATAGGTCTGGCCCGGCCCTTCGTCGATGCATTCCTGGTCATCGCTCAGCCGCGTTTCGGTAAGGTGGCGGGCGGCGTCGTTAAAAAACCGCAGTTCAAGCTTGATGCTTTTGCCGATCTCACCGAAACCGAAGGCGCCTGAGGCAATGTAGCTATTGAGGTCGAAGCCTGATGGCGGGCAGCTAGACTGTTCCAGAATAGCGGCTCTTTTCACCCGATGCAGCGCAAGGATTCGCGGATCTTCATACCCATCGTACTTTGCAACAATGTAGATCGTCGCGCCATGCTGCACCAAGCCAAGGGGATGGATCACAAACTGCTTTCCCGGCTTTGACCGGTAGACGATTTCCACACACTTATCTTCCATCAACGCGCGGTGAACCGCTTCAACGACTTCGGGACTGACGGCCGCCGGTAACAGCGGCTGGTTCGGCGAAACGACGCGCACTTTAGCAAGCCAGTTCCGGGCCGCCTTGGGGCCGACGTCCGCCGATAAATGCTGTTTGGACGCCGTAAAGTAGGGGGCGAGCTGCCCGCGAATGGTCGCCGGCAGCAAGTCGGTCTCGAACTGCTCCAGCATTTGAAACGCCAAAGCCTCCGGCGTACTGAGGCCGGGAAGCTGGCAAGCCGGGGCATCCGGCATCCAGTGCCATTTATGCGGTTTGCTGGTTTCGTCGCAGGTCAGGGGCAACTTTGACGACAGTCGGACCAGGTCGCGCTGGATCGACCGCTCGGAAATGTCGTAACCGCTCCGCGCCAGCCGCTCCTGCAGCAGCTGCGTCGTAATGCTTCCGCTGCGCGGAATATGGCGCAGCATTTCGATTTGCCGAAGAAGTGCATCGGGCATGGTGGTCCTCGCTGGAATGCATAGCGCCAATCGTAACATGTTGTAATTTGGAAATGTGCAGTCCCGCCTGTCGTCGCAACACTGCTCGCGGGCCGCATTCACGGAACCAGACGGTATCAAGGCGGCGGTACTTTCGCAGTTCTCATTGTCCTCACCGCTGCGACGTTTTTTGTCGCACTTGGCATGCATACTGGGACCGTCGCGAATCGGTCAAAGGAGGGAAACAATGGCAACGCAAGTCATCAAGGACGCGCGGTTTCACATTATTGGTTACATCGATACCAACCCGGATGGCACGCAGGTCGCAAAGAACGCGCAATTCCGGATTCTCGGCTATTACGATCCGCGCTTTAACTGCACCAAGGACGCCCGGTTCCACATCATTGGGTACGGCAACTTGCTTGCTTCACTGATCCGTTAGACCTGGACCCAATCGTCGAATGGGCCCGTTCCAATTGATACTGACGAAGTAAATTCGCCTCGCATGTTCAAGACGAACTGCCGTTATGCTCCGCAGCACTGGCGCAACCGACCGACTTGTACAACGGGGCAAGCGGGTTTATCAATGAGCGAGTCGCTATGCTCGCCCTGCTTCTGACACATGATGCCGATGCGACGCATCCGGCTCTTGCCAATTCGCCGCGCATCGCCCCCGCCGGGAAGAAAATACTAGAGCAGCTCCTCGAGCACGAGGCGCTCAGCGAAGCGCTTCGTTCGGCACTCAGGACGGCAAGGGCCGGGGCATTCGGCGAAGACGGTCAAACCTGACCGCGAGCCGCCGGACGGACAAGCTCCCAAGCAGCGTACTCTTCCGCACGCCGATAGCTCGCGACACTGTCGGGCATTCTCTCGAGCAAGGCGTCGTATTGCTGCCTGCACGCTTTCTGGAACGCGTGCCGTGAGGCAAGTCGCCCGTTGCAGTCCGGGTGATTAAGGTACTGCAGCAGGTGCGCGACGGCCGACACAGAACCTGGCGAAGGCAGGGTATTCCGTCTCCCCTTGTGCTGGACCAATTCAACCCGGAGCGGCTCTTCGCGAATTGCCAACTCGGCTGTGGACAGTCGGAACCCGGCCACGTCGCGGACTGAAACGATGACGCAGTTTTCCATCGCGCACTTCTGGCTGTAACCGGCGACGCAATGCTCCATGGATTTGCCCTCCGCTTCGAGGCTTTTGCTGTCGCCGAGCTCCGCAATGGACACGGCCCCGAGATGCAGTGCGTTATCCAGCACCAGAGGCCAGGCCAGGCTGCCAGTGCGGCCTGATTCCGGGTTTACTGCTCCATTGCTAACCAGGTGAGCCTGCATCGCCGCGTGCCAGCGGCGTGACAGGGACATCACCCTGAAGAACGACTGCTGGCCGAGCCATGCGTGGAGCATGTCGGCGTGGCATGCCTGCGCCCCGCCGTCCGCGCAAAAGCGCCGAAAGCTGCGGCCGACCGCGCGCAGGAAGTCCTTTGCATTCTCCGGATCGTCGCCCGCGCGGCACATGCGGTCGAAGCGTTCGGCCGCCGCCACGAGGGTTGGCTTCGTAATCTCCCTCAGCCATGCCGCCACAGCCGGTCCGTCGTGCCGGATCATTTCCGGGCCGGACAACCGATTCCGCTCATCCCGAACGCCGCCCGCGATCGAGAACAGGGTCGAGATGATCGTTTGCAGATGACGCCATTCGGCATCGGAACGGGGGCGTTTCTCTGGCGGCAGCCACGACAGGATGGTCAGGAGCAAATCCATGCGGGGCACTGCGAATCCACCATACAGAGGCAGCATCTGGCCCCGGCTCCATTTGACGGTCTCGACGGGAACGCGGAATACCTGCGCCACTGAGCTGAACAGCGGTTGGCCGGCATCGATTGCCGCAGTGAGGGCGGCCACAGTTTCGGGGTCCATGCGTCTCGCGGCAAATGCGGTGTCGCTGTCAAGGGAGAACATGGCGTCCATGCCGCTCAGGATGCGCAGCAACCATGGCAGTTCGCGTATGGCCTGGATTCGATTGCGGGAGGCATTGCCGTGGCCGCCGTTCAGGAAGTTGTAGACTTTCAGGTCATCGTAGCGGGGGTGATAGCGGCTGCGGTATTCCTGGATGAACCGCAGTACGTCCGGGTTCAGGCCAGCGACATACTTGTCAATCGCCCTCGCCGCCGTCAAATGCGTTGAGGTGACATATTCCGCCAACAGGGGCGGTGCTTCCAGAAGGGGCGCCAGGCCGTGTTCGCGCCGTAGCAGATTGAGGGTACCGAACGCCATTCTCAGGGCCATGCCCTCGCTGACCAGCCGCCGCGGCACGACCGAGGCGTACCTGGGCACCGTGATATGGCAGGCCGGCCCCATGCTTCCCGGGCCAGACACCAGCTTTGCCAGTTGTGCTTCCAGTAATTCGGGTCCGACGGCCGGCGGTTGACCGGCCAGCCAGGTTCCAAGGTGCGGCAAGTTGAGCAGGAAGGCGGAAATGTTCCCGGATAGATGCAGTTCCCACAGGGCGCCGTCAGCGAGATGGAGGCGTGCCGTCGCACGTCCGGTGCGCCAGTTGTGCGTACCGGATATTCCAGGTGCCAGGTTCGCGGTCAGGAGGAGCCGGGCGACGGGACCGCTCCGAAATATTTGCTCTTCCGCGCGCACGCAGCAGAGCAGGCTCTCGACGCAGTCCTGCAGATCCGGGTCGTCCACTCCCGGAAAGCAGGCCTCCCTCAATTGGTACGCGAGCGACGTCTCTTGCGCTTGCATGTGCCTCCCCCTCTCTCTGACGCGGCTTCCGTATCGTGCCGCCGTGCTCGATGCCGCGAGACATTTCGCAGGCCAAGGTCATTATGAGGAGCGGTACGACAAAGCGTGTCGGACGTATTCCCCGTACCGCTGCGACGCCGCTTGTCGCACACTTGTTGCACTATTTCATCTCCGGGAAACACAAAACGAAGTGCAGACGGGGTGGCAAGCGCTGCGATGCCTGGCGTTATACGGGTAAAGAAAGCAAATGAACGGAGTTGCCAACGGGAGGGAGATCGTGGAATCGCACACAGACTTGGGCCGGCAGCTTTGCCGCGCCGGTCGCACACAAGCAACCCGGCACGCATCTGCAATGCTTCCATAGGAATTTATGCGAATCACAGAAAACATCGAGAAGGCGGCTGACCTGATCCGTGCTGCAGACGGCCTCGTTGTCACCGCCGGCGCCGGCATCGGGGTGGACTCCGGGCTGCCTGACTTCCGGGGCCAGCAAGGCTTCTGGAAAGCCTATCCGGCGCTACGGCGTCAGGGACTCTATTTCGAGGACGTCGCCAACCCCGCGACGTTCGTCGATGCCCCCCGGTTGACCTGGGGATTCTATGGGCACCGCCTGCAACTCTATCGCTCGGCAGTGCCGCATGAAGGATTCAAGATCCTGCTTGATCTTGCCGCCGACATGACACACGGGGCGTTCGTCTACACCAGCAATGTCGATGGACAATTCCAAAAGGCAGGCTTTAGCGATGACCGCATCGTCGAGTGCCATGGTTCAATTCATTATCTACAGTGCTTGAATAACTGCACATCCGAGATTTGGAGTGCGGAGGGCTTGGTGGTCGACGTCGACGCGGACGCCTGCCTCCTGCGCATCCCATTGCCAACGTGCCGGCACTGCGGACACCTGGCGCGCCCGAATATCCTGATGTTTGGCGATTGGAGCTGGATTCCTGACCGAACGGACAAACAGAAAGCAAACTTTGAAGCATGGCGACGATCAGTCCAGCGCCCAGTTGTCATTGAGATCGGGGCGGGTGTCGATCTTCCGACCATTCGACACAAAGGCACATCGTTACGCGTGCCGATGATTCGGATCAATCCGTGTGCGGCGGAGGTCACGGGGCCGGAGAATGTTGGCCTTCCACTCGGCGCAAGAGAAGCGCTGCAACGCATCGCCGTGGTGCTTGGACTATCGACGTAGCGCGGTGTTATAAGGTGTTATATCGCTTGAAGCAGGCCAATCAACAAAAGCGCGAGTACCTTCTGCAGCCTGTAATCTGGTGGTTTATCCCAGCTTCACGAAGGCCGTACAACGGCCGTTTCACCAAGGATCATGGATATGAATGCACTTGTCGTCTTCACCCACGGAAAAGAGTCTGCACCATGGGGCAGCAAATTCCAGCATCTTGCCGACATTGCTGCGCGGCGTGGCGCAAACGTGATCAGCCCCGACTACCGCGATCTCGAGTCGCCGGAAGCGCGCGTTGAGCGCTTGCTCAGTTTGCAATTGCCTCCTTACGATCAGCTCGTGCTGGTCGGGTCCAGCATGGGCGCGTATGTCGCGACACTTGCCTCACAAGCGCTCCAACCGGATGGATTGTTCCTGCTTGCGCCGGCATTTTATCTGCCAGGCTACGCCAACCAAGACCCGGCCCCCCATTCACCTCACGTCCTGGCGGTCCACGGCTGGGGCGACGAGCTCATTCCTCCTGAGAATGTCCTGCGCTTTGGCAAACGCCATCATGCGACGGTGGTTTTCACCGAAGGCGACCACCGCCTAGCGACGGCGCTGCCGACAATCGGCAGCCTGTTCGACGATTTTCTCGCGCGGCAAATACTGCGACTACCGGGTGACGACGCCTCATCTGACAGGACGCATGATGCGGGGCTAGGCGCACGTGAACGGGATTACTTTGAGCGAAGTGACCGCAACCCCGATCGCAGCTGAACAAGCCAACGCACCGGCCGAACTAACGGGACGGCTGGCGCGCTTTCCATCGTTACGCCTGTTATGCAACGCTCGCTTGGTCCTCGTCCCATACCTCTATAAACACGCCTTGCAAGGGAAAAAATATCGCCTTCCGCACGGGAAGTGACTGGTCCCCGAACAGTCCGGCGTACCGGTCCAACTGTGCCCGATGCGTGTTAGCGCGCTCCGTGAGCCCCACGATGTCATCGGCGCTGTAGCCGGTGAGGGTTTTGAAGTCGATGATCCAGCGGCAGTCGTTGTCGACAAAGGTGCGGTCGATCACATGATGCGCAACTGCGCCGTTCTCGTCCGGATTGACATTGGAGAGCGCCAGTTCTGCGTGACTGGTCGGTCGTGACTGCAAGATCCACCGGCCGGTTTCCGAAGCCAGCGTTGTCGTCACCGCGTCGACGACCAATGCCGCTCCTTTCACCGCATCTTGCTCCGAAAGTCCCTGGTTGCATAGCCAGGCGCGATACGCCGGTTCCAGCGCGGACACGCGCGCCGCGTCCCATCCTTCCAGGCCTGCGTTGCCGATAATTTCAAGGCAGCGATGAACCAAGGTGCCGACTGACGAGGCCAGGCGCAGTCCTTCATCCGCCTCCGCTGACAGGACGTCGTCAATGGGAAGTGTCGCAGCGCCGCTGTCCATCTGCCCAGGCGCAACCACATCCATCGCATCGGCACGCAGGCGAACCAGGTAAGACGTCATTGGCGTCGTTTCCTGCGCAACCGCGGTGGCGTCGGGCGCGTCGTTCGATCCCTGTAGTTCCGCGTCGCCCTCAAAGGAGGCCCGCACGACGTCACTCTTCCACAGCAGGTGCAGCAGAGCGCGGCGGTCCGGGGTCTTGCAATCGCTGTCATCGCGTTCGAGCGCGCCCACCAAGTGCAAGCGGTGCTTTGCACGGGTCGTCGCGACGTACAGAACGCGCACTGTCTCATGCGCTTCCCGCTCGGCGTCCAGTCCTGCAAGGTAGTCGTACAGGACAGCATTGGCATTCACCTCGCCCTTTTGCTTGACGGCCGCCGGCACCAGGTACTCTTGGTCATCAGGCCCCAGGACGCTTTCCCAGCGCACGAGGACGCCCTGCGGATTCGGGGGCAAACGATGCAGTCCAGGCACGATCACGGTGTCGAATTCCAGGCCTTTGGACTTATGGATCGTCATCATCTGCAGGTGCTGCGCGTCGGGATCCGGGTCTGCCGCCGAAAACAGGGACCCCACCTTCTGTTCCAGGGAATCCGCTTCGATGTTGCCGTTGGCGGACATCTGTTCCAGCAGCGTAAAGAATGCCTCCACGTCCTGCCAGTCAGTCGGCTTGGCCAGGCATGCCGGGCAGTTCAGCCGGCGCCAGACGTTTTCGACCCATCGGGCTAACGCCCAGCGCCCCTGATGGGCAAACGCGTCCTTCAGGACGCTGCGTACGCGCAACAGTCGCTTCTGGCCATCTGCCGACAGCGTGCCCACGAGCGCATCGTCTCGCATGAGTTGCCAGACCGTTTTCTCGTGGTTCTTGCCGCACAGCGCGTGCAGGTCGGCCAGCGTGAGCCCGCACCATGGTGCCCGGAGAAAAGCCAGCCATTGCACACGGTTTGCCCGGTGGAGCAGGGCGTGGGTGAGGGTGAGCAGGTCCTGCACCGGCTGCCGGCCGGCGAGGCCTTCGATTTCCACGGCCTGGAAGCGAAGCGCCGGGCGCGACCGCCGGATTTCCTGCACCAAGGTCGCCAGGTGTGTCCGGCTGCGGACCAGGACTGCAATTTCCGCTTGCGGGTTGTCAGCCCGCGCCGCATCAATCAAGGCAATGACCCGTTCTGCCTGCCGCTGCTCCACATCGACGCCATCTTCTTTCAAGACCGCGTGGGTGAACACACCGGCGCTCGGATCGTCGGCACGGTCGGTGGCGGACGCGCTGTAGCAAACAGCACCAATGGTGGGATTGTTGGTCGCCGGGAAGATATGCGGAAAAGCCTGGTTAATCCAATTGACGATGGCTGGAGCCGAACGGTTGTTCCGATAGAGGCGGAGGGTTTCCAACTGCACCGACCCGATGCCATGCTCCTGCACGCGCAGGAACAGGCCGACATCTGCCTTGCGAAAGCGGTAAATGGATTGCATGGGGTCGCCCACGAGGAACAGCGTGCGGCCGTCGCCTTCCTCCCATCCCCGCGTCAATCCCTCAATCAGTTCCACTTGGCTGGGGCTGGTGTCCTGGAATTCGTCGATCAACAGGTGCCGGATCCGATAGTCCAGCGCGAGCGCGAGGTTAGTGGGTTCGCTTTCCGTCCCCAGCGCGGCAATCGCCCGCTGGCTGATGGCCGTGAAGTCCACTTCGCCGCCCTGCTGGAAGCCGAGCCATAACTGGGCGTTCGCCAGCTGGAGGACCTGGTAAAACACGTCGATGACGGCCCAGTCTTCTTCGGCATACGTGGTGGCCGGCAGCGCACGGAGGCGGAATAGGGCGTGCACGGCGGCGTCCGGCAGGCCCTCGGCCGCCGTTAGCATCACCTCCTTGAAGGGCTTGCTCTCGGCGCCTGCAGGAAAGCCAAGGTTCTTGTCCAGCTTGAGCCGGCGATCGCCCTTGCCGGTAAGTAATAGCGTCGACAGCGCAAGCCAATGTTCCAGCTCTTCCAGCTCTCCCGTGAGCGGGACCTTCCAGTTCGCCAGATGCGCAAAGTCCTCACAATTGCCTGCCGCATAGCGTACCGGCGGCATAAGCGTTTGTTGAATGCCCGGCCCGATGAGCGACGCCACTTCTTTCAGTGCAGCCGATACCAGCTCCCGCAACCCCGCTTCCGCCGCGGCGCGCAAGTCATCGGCGCCACCATTGTAGGTGTGCCGAAGCCATTGGTCGCGCCGCGCCAGCATGCTGACCAGCAGTTTTTCGAGGTTCCCGACGTTATTGTCGAGGTAGTCGAGGGCTTTGGCGACAATGTCTCCACGCTCCCCGCCGTCTTCAATCAACCCGATCGTTTCACGCGCCGCCGCCGTGTAGTACGCCTCGGTGTCGTCACTGACCCCCGGCTGCGCGCCAAAGCGGCTGAGGAAGGGCATTTGTCCCACCAGGTTGGCGCAGAGCGAATCGATGGTGGCGATTTTCAGCCGGCCGGGGTGCTCGCGCAGCTGCCAGCCCTGCTCTTCATCGCGTGCCAGCACCGTGCGGCTGATGTCGAATGTCTTTTGCTTGTGCGGCAGCTCAGGCCGCTTTCCTGACGCCGCCAGTTCAAGGCTGCCTAAAATGCGGTCACGCATTTCGGTGGCCGCCTTGTTCGTGAACGTCAGGGCGACCACCTCTTCCGGATGCTCAACTTGCGCCAGCAGCGCCAGGAAGCGTTGCGTTAGCAGCTCCGTCTTGCCGGCGCCCGCCGGTGCTTCCACGATAAAGGAAGCCAACGCCAGCGCACGGTCGCGCGCGGCGGCGTCTTCCCTGAGGAAGGCCTGCGTCTGGTCTTGTTGTTCCACACATACCGTCGTCATGCCTGCCCCTTCATCGTTACTGCGCCCTGTTCACTTCGCAACTCTTCCATTTGCTGCCGCCGCTCGGCCAACCGCAACACAGGTTTCACATCGGCGTATTCGAGTTCGCTCTCGTCTTTCACCCACACGCCGGCATGGCCCGCCTTGATTTCTTCTGCGATCGCGTTCAATCGCTCCTCCCAGTGCGCCAGCACACTTTGCCAGCCGGGGAACCGATCCGGCGGGAATTGCTCGGATTCGCTGAAGTACTTCACTCCGGGAAGCAGCTTCGCTTCTTCTGCGACGCCGGAGAAGGCGGCCTTATCCGGCACCACGCGCGCAAATACAACCGCCTTGACCGGATTGTCTTCTCCCGCCATCGCGATCGACGCATAAATTGGCAGCTGCGGTTCCGTAATCCGGTCAGACGCCCAGCTATCCATCCCGGGGACATAGCCGGTCTTGTAATCGATCACGACCTGGCGGCCATCTTCGAGCACATCCACCCGATCGATACTCATCTTGACTTCGATGCCGCCAATGGACACCTGGCACAGGTGCTCGCAATACTCCACCGTGAAGTCCGCTTCGCGGCGCCTCTCCACCTCCAGCCAAGCGGACAGCAGCCGCACCAGGCGGGCATGCTCGAGCGCCCTGAAACGCGCCTGCAACGTCGTGTCCCGATTGGTCTCGTAGAGGGTGATGCCAGCCTCGACCGCCGCGTTGATCGCCTTCTTCAGCTGCGCCTCGGACATGGCCTTGAATGCCTGCGAGGTCTTTGTCCTTGTCCAGAAGGCCTGCAGTGCGCAGTGCACCAATGTGCCTCGGCCGGCCGCATCCACCCCCTCAACCGGCGCCTTCAATGCCTTCGCCCCGAGCCGGTACTGGTAGAACGCCCATGCAGGGCAGATCGCCTGAGCGCGCAAGACCCAGGTGCCGCCGTACACCTTTTCACCGTCTTCGACCGGTGGCGCCTTGTCGTCCATGATGCGTTCAAGGCGTGCGGGCGCGGCTGCGGGAGTGGCCGCGGGGGCAGCGGGCGACTCCTCGACCGGGATACCTGCGATCAGTGGGCTCGGACGAAGCAGCTTGTTGCCATCCATGTTGCTGAACGAGAACGTCACATGTGGCGCACTTCTTAGCAGCCGCTCGTGGACGTGCTGTGCGAATTCGAGCTCCACCGCAGCGCTCGAATGCGGCATGCGCTCCTGTCGCTGCCAGGCCATGCACAGCAGTGGGTTGGGGCGGGGCGATACCGGCCAAGCGTGATCATTCATGCCCAGGACCCAGACCGCATCAAAACGCAGGCCGACACTTTCCAACATGCCAAGTACCTGGACGCCCGGCGTGCCAACGGTACGGGCCTGGAATACCCGCTGCTGGCACAACCGGACAAGATGGGTGCACGCGTAGGCCGCCGGGATCCTATGCAGGACCGGGTCGAGCTCATCCAGGCCGGCGAGGACGTCGCCAAACGCCACGCGCGCCTGGTGCTCCGCACTGGTCAGCTTCCGGCTCCCGGGCCAGCCGGCGAGCTCAAGCCACTGCTTGAACACACCGCGCCACTCGGACGGATATCGTTTGCCTTGTCCATTGGCTGTAATCGCCTGCTGGAGATCCTTCAGGGATTTGAACAGGCCGGCACAGAACCATGGGCGCTTTTCGGCAAGGCGTCCACCCAGGCCGACGATGCTGTCCAGCCCGGTGAAAAACCCGAGGCTTTCGCGCATCTTCGCATCCAGGCGCGCCCAGTCATCCGCCTCACGCTCCCATTCAGACCAATACGGGGAGCGCAACAAGCCGGATACATCGGACTGACGGACGTGTTGCGGCTGGCACAGCCAGCGAAGCAGGTCCAAGGCAGTCGCCGCCAGGGGCGACTCCGACAGTGGACGTCCGAGCGAGAAGTTGTACCGGCGGGGGACTTCCGGTTTTGTGTGCAGCGTAAGCTCGGGATGCAGCAAGTCATCCAGATAGCCCGACAGCATGCCCCGGATGGCGTTGACGTCCGGGGCAATGATGCCCAATCTTGCCTGCGGCGACGCGGTCAGCGTTTCGGCCGCCCAGCTGGCAACTGCCAGGCATTCTGCCTTCATGTCGGGGAAGCGGCGCGCGACTGCAGTGGCGGCCTGGATATTGCCGTCAGAAACATGCGTGACCGTAACTGCCGCGTCGGTAAGGGCTTTTTCAAGCCGCTGGAGGACCGGATTCAGGCGGTCAAATCCGGCAAAGGTCAACGCCAGCGGGAGGGAAAGCTTCCCTTGCTCAATCAGCTCCACCACCGCGAGCTGCTGGTCGAGGCGCGTAGTCCACTGATGACGTTTGAGTTGCTTTCGCCAGTCATGCAGCCATGATGTAAACGTCCGCACTTCCTCCGACGCGTCATCGTGCAATCCCCCCTTGCCCCACACCATCACAAGGCCGTGGGCCTGCGCCGCTGTCGCCGCCATGCCTGGCACGTCAAACAATGCCGCTGCTCCCTCCAGCGATTGTTCAATCACCGTCTCCCACAGTACGGTTTCCGCGTACGGGCTCGCCGTCTGCACGGGTGGCAGCAGCCCGGCAAGCACTGCCTCTTCGGCAAGGCTGGAAAACCATTGGTCCGGTGTGACGGCAAACGGGGTTGGCCAGACACTGGCGTCAACCTGCGGGGGAATGGACCGGAGCGCCTGGACGAGGCGGGAGGTAGCGCAAAGGATGACGGGCGAGCGAGTGGTCATGGACAGTGGTTTGCGAATGGGTGAAAGCAAAGCAGCGCTCCAGTCTCCGCACACCGAGCCGGTCCAATGAACGTTCCAGGGGTGGCACATGCTGGATGCGGGAGGGTAGGGCGATTAAGCTTGATTTTGTCGCAATGTTGCGACAAGGCATGTCGGAAACGGGGGTCGTATATACTTTTGGTTTCTTTAAAGCAATTTCACCACGTGAGCGATGGGTTGGTCAACAACACCGCGCGATCCTTTGTCTACCATGGCCCGTTTACACCCCAGTGTTCTTCCCTCCGTCCGGCACAACGGCGGACTCTTTCGCGAACTCGATGCGCTCGAGCGCCTGCAGAAATCGCTACCGGACGGTTACGAGATCTTTCACCAGGTGCCGATGCATACCGTGCGCGATGGCGTCGACCGCTACGGCGAGATCGACATTGTCGTCATGGGACCAACCGGCAATGTGCTGTTGATGGAAATCAAGGCGGGAGACGTCACGGTGCGCGATGGCGAGCTCTTCAAGCTGTATTCCAACAAAGAAGAAAACGTCGGGCGACAGTGCCGAATCGAATACGCGGCCATGGTCAATCGCCTCACTGACGCGCATCTGCACCCGCATCTGCTGAGCTGCCTCGTCTTGCCGGACTTTGCCCTGGGTGACACGCACCTAGTGTCGATCCCGCGCGACAGGATCATCGACGCCACCGGGTACGATTTTCTCGGCACGCGTGTACGGGAGATGTTGGCGCACGGGCGCGGCTGTGCCGACGTGGACCGATTGCGCCTCTTTCTCGGCAACACGTTCCGCGTTACGGCCGACCTGTTCGTGATGGGAGAGCAGCTGCGGAACACAGTGCGGCAACTCGCGGACGGTCTGGCAAGCTGGGTGCCGCGCATATCCGCCCCATCACGCTGTATCCGCGTGCAGGCAACGGCCGGTTCTGGCAAAACACAGCTGGCAGTACGCCTGCTGGAAAACGCGGCGGCGAGTGGTGAAGCGGCCTTGTACGTGTGCTACAACCGCGCGCTTGCGGACCACATGGCGCGGATTGCAACGACCAAAGCAACGGTCCTGACATTCCATGAAGCATGCGTCGAGCACTATCGGCGAAGGTATGGAGAACCGGACTTTACCCAGAAAGACGTGTTCGCAAAGGTAACCAAAGCGTACCTAGCGGATATGACCGCCTGCCCCGGACACTATGACGTACTGATCGTCGATGAAGGGCAAGATTTCGAGGCGGCCTGGCTCGAGGGGTTGGTCTGCCACCTCAAGCCGGATGGCAGTTTGTATCTGCTGGAAGACGACGATCAACGCCTCTATGAGCGCGAGCCGTTCGACCTGACCGGCGCCGTCACCATTACATGCCGGGACAACTACCGCAGCCCGCAGGCGATTTGTCAGGTAATCAATGCGCTGCGGCTAGCTTCGACACCGATTGACGGCCGCAATCCTTTTGGCGGCGAACTGCCGGAGTTCCATGTCTACGAATCGGATAGTGATCTGATGGAAGCGACGGTTCGCGCGATTAGCAGCCTACTCAAGCGAGGATTCAAATTGAGCGATATCTCGGTACTCACCTGTCACGGATTGAGCACGTCGTTCCTGCTTCAACAACCGGCAATCGGGCCATACGCAGCGCGGCACTTCACCGGGAAGTATAACCGGGCAGGTGACCCGATCTGGAGTGATGGCGAATTGCTGGTGGAATCGGTCTACCGGTACAAGGGGCAGTCTGCACCGGCCGTGGTGCTCGCCGAGATCGACTTTGCCGAATGGAACGACCTGGAGCGGGCCAAGCTTTTTGTCGGCATCACACGTGCCCAAATGGCGGTAGAAATCGTCATTTCGGAAAAAGCGGCACAGTGTCTCGATGCTCGACTGGTGTAATTCCTTTTATTTTTGCGTCCAGCGCTTTCTTTCGGGATAGTCTACGTTCGCCATAAAGCCGTTGTACATGCTGCTCCTCTTGCACCCTTTGCTTTGGCCACCAGAAGGCAGCCGCCGAAACGTAATCTCCATATCCTCGTCCATGGGGGCAGCTTTTCCGAAAACGAAGTGGCTTCGACGTTCAGCGACTGGACACCGACCTCTGTTGAACGGAGGGGGAAAGCGCTCTTGGAATTTGCCGAGAAGAGATGGGACTTCTCGTTTGCTGACTGGGATTTTCGCCGCCTGAAGCCGCTACTCGTATTCGAAAAAGAATGAACCTTAATCTCTCCCCTGCAACGGAAAGCGAGTAAGCACGGAGCAAAGGGATCAGCATAAATGACAACGTGAAGAGACTTGTCGAGGCCGTTTTCGGCGCGCTCTATCGCGCCGAAAACGTCTGGTAGCTAGATAAGTTGTTCGCCTCGGATGATAGCTAACTGATTTTCCCGGCAACCGCAGACGTTGACGGCCCATCTTAACCATTGGTAACGCCTTTAATTTGAAGATAGCGGTAATTGAAACGGTTGCAACGAACAATTCAGCCTAGGGGAGAGAAAGAATGAAAGAACAAGAATTCAGAAACGAGGCAGAGGACTTCGTTAAGTGGCTGGCACAGTATCTAGAGACGCCCACATCTGAACCGACAATTAACCGAGGTGTATTTCACCAGTGGACGGCACGCAGTAATCGAGCGGCACCGATGGCGGGTGGAATTTGGTCGTGTACGTCGCTTTATGATGCCTATCAAAAATATTACTGGAGGACCGTCAACCCCATCACTAACACCTTCATGTCCACGTTCGCAGAATCGGCCGAATGCTTGACACAAATAGGGGAAAATCTACGAAGCGCTATCAAAAGCAAGAACTCAGATGAGTGTCTCAATGTGTGCGAACAGATATTGCGCTGGGGCGGAGTGCAGAATCGGAAGGTGGCTTTGCTCATCCGCGCCTTCGGTGAAGGTTTGCACAAGTATCTCGAGGCTGTGGAAGTTCTCCTACAAGAGGGACCGCTCACTAATTCTGTCAGTATCGACGACAAACCGTTTGCACTCGAAGTTGACTCCGGAACGACAAAGATTTATTCGTTGCTCAGCGCCGATTGGTCAATTTATGACGGTCGCGTTGGAGCGGCGCTCGGTTTGCTGGTTCATCGCTGGACGAACGAAATGGCCGTCAAGAAGGTGCCGGACGGGCTTCGGTTCGCATGGGGGTATGAGCAGAGGCGCAATCCGAACCTTCATGGAGAACATGTCTTCCCAATGTTCGGCGCAAAGGTCGACAGGTTTCAGCAGAACCTGCGACTGAACTGGTTGCTCAAGATGCTTTTGAACGTCCCCGAGTCTAGTCAATTCCAAAGAACCGGCCAAGGTCTGCGTGCATTAGAGGCTGCGCTCTTCATGATCGGCTACTCGGTAAGAGAGGGCCAGGACACGTATAACGAAGAGGCGGCTCTTGAAGTTCGTGAGCTTGAACAGACGCCAATGACGATTGCACGTTTTCCGCAACGATTTCAAGGAGGGTGAGGCCACTAGCGAGGACGTCGGTTGAAAAACAGAAGGGCGGCGTATTCCAGGCGGAGTGGTCGGAGGAGGGAGTGATTGTTGACTGTCTGGGGGCCAGTAAACTGCTGCCTTGGAGCGTCTTCGATGAAGTCGAGCGGCTGCTTAGGGAAAATGGTGGCGCAGCGGCCCGAGGCAATGCCATGGAAGGAACACTCGGCGATGAGCAGTTGCCGTTCAACTCGGTGGAAGGGCGAGTAGCGAACCGGATTTATGGCAGGAACCAGGGCCAGCAAGTATTCCGAAGGATTAGTCCTATCGCAAACATTCTTGTTTGGGCGGGGCTATGCACGCATGGCAACGGCATGTTGCAAATGAACGATGCTCGAGAGCAGGGTGCTCATGTCGCCTGACAACAGGGGATCGCTCGTCTAGGCTGACAATTGAGCTTGTCAGAATTTCCATGTATTGAAAACACCTCCTGAGGCATTCGCTTTAGCCGCGTGACCTGTGCAGAATTCGCTGGGTCATTACAGCTTCGGCTATGAGCTTGCGGACGATCTCCTTGGATAGATCGCTCCCATGACATTCCAGGAGCTTCTCGCAAGCCAGCGGCGGGCCAAAGTCGTAATAGCGGTCCCGGATGATCGAAAGGGCCAAACTGGCGACGCCAGGCGCCAACTGCCGGTGCCCGGGCTTACCGCGCTGGCGAGAAATCACGCCCGGTGCGCCTGCCGTGCGAGACGAGACAGTAAGCGGTTGACCTGCCGTTTGCATAACCCCAATCGATTCGCCGCACTTGCGGTCGGCATGTTGCCATCTGCTACCGCCTGCAAGGTCATGAGACGGTCGACTTCACGCATGCTCATGGTTATGATCTCGGTCGCTCGGGCCATGGCGCGCCTCCAAATGCCAGACGGGAAGCGCTTAGCATGCGCCGTCCTACATCACGCCAATTTGCCCAAAGTGGGATATTCTGATTTAGCCAGATCGAGACATTCTAATTTAGCCATTACAACATTTCTTCGCATAATTTTTCTTATGTAAAATAAAGCAGCTGCGTCAGCAGAGTTCGCCTTTTCCTTGTTAGGGTGACGTCGTGCTCGACGGACTCGACCCAGTTCGAGTTTTAGCCCGTAAAGCTCTCCAGTTGCCCTTGCCGCAAATCGCTGTCCCCGATGAAGTAATTTGAGAACGCCATGGCACAACGACCGCCATGGCGCAAAACGAGCCATTTAACGGCGCAAATGGCGCTAAACGCGCCATGGCGCAAAAACTCCCAAAAATACATTTGTAGGAAATACTGCAACGAAGGCCTTGCGCTATCACGTTGGACCTGCATAAAATGACTATGTCTCATCGAGGCACCTCCTACAATTAAGGCCTTCCTCCTGCTATATGGCCACTGTCATACAGCAGATTTACAGGCCGCCGACCTAATCGGCATCCATTAGAATTGGGCGAACGCCCTCACCTCTACCAAAACTAACGTGTCCGCACCCAGGCGACCCGGTAATGACGTCGACATCTTGTCCGTCTTTGGCCTCGGTCGTTTTTTTGACCCTGGTGCACGGAACGGACAGGCAGACACAGAGTGGCAGCCCGCACCAGTGTTTGTGCGGTCTTCGGGCGAAACGCATCCACATGCACGACACAGAACGATAGTTCTATCTCTGCCGCGACCGCGGAAACGATAGGGACTGCCTCGAACGAGGCGGTTGATACGGCGATCGGCGAAAGCAAGTTACTGCGAAGCGTCTACACGACGATAAGGGACGGCCGGTGCGATACCGGGTGAGGCAGCACGACTGGCAATGGGACCCGCCGGCACTTCATTGAGTCCGCCCCGCTAAGGCGGGAAAGCTGAAAATCGGGTGCTCGCACCACCTGGACTGGCCGCTATGGCTGGATGCGCGACGTGAGAAACCACGTGAACGTTCGGGACCTGTGCTAGTAGAGGCAGGCAACCGCTAGTCGAAAGGCTGCGGCGTGTTGTTGCAATTGCAAGGAAGGTGCGACGACATCAAATCGAGTTACTTAAGACCGGGCCTTCCACCCGCACGCTGTATCGGTACACCTGTCTTACCAAGGCTCGCGAGGCGAGCGCGACAACAGCAACGATTCGGTTGAACTCGTGCTGTCGCAAGTGCACGGCCTCTGGCGCAAGTTCAGCGAGCGGTTCGGCGTTAAATGGGTGAAGCTTGAGACTGGCATCCGCCAAGCGCTCGAGGTTGCCGCGCGCCAGGCAGTGTTGGACCGTACGCAGCAGTGCGCTTGATTCGCACCCGTCGCCCCATCGTTTGCAAGGCCACTCTTGAAACGGGGTTGCCTGCGTGCCGGTGTTGGTGATGTGCACGAAGAAGCACGAGATCGAACGGACGCTGTGTTCGGTTTTTTTGACGTAATCCGTTGACTTATAAGGGGTACGAACGCCTTTACGCGTCGCAGAAGTTAAACATTGGAACTCGAAAACGCGGTGACGTTACGGAGGGTGATGCGAAGCATAGTCGCCCAGAGCTGCTGACCGGCGGCCTCTTTCTTTTCAATTTCAATGACCAACTTGAGGCGGACGTCGTCCACGTTATATGACTTGATCGGACCGATCGCCGCCTCAAGCGCCGCCTTTTCTTGATCCGCCAGAATCAGGATTCTGTTAATGCACTGCATGTGGCCTCCGATCGAATTTGATTTTACGGCAACACAATGCAGCGCAACCACTCATTTGAGAGAATCATGAACCTCATCTAGCAATTCCGAACAATCTCGATCGAGTAAGACCAAGCCGTACGTCGCCTAATCGTTAAGCCAGTTTCCCACTTGCAGTGGAGGATTACAACGCACATGCATGTGTTTTCGATGGTACGCAGCAAGCGTGCTAGACAGTTAATTGCTCTTCAAGGTGCAAGCAGGTGCAGTTCATCGGTCACTGCTGCGCAGTGGACCGGTCTCTCAGCGCCAAATCGGCACAGCTTGGCAATTGGGATTGCTTATCTTGTTATCGAGTGCCAATTAGTCAAGTCTGCGGTGATACCCGAGTAAAGTTAACTGGATTGTGCGCAGTAAGGGATACTGCTCGGGGATCGCTTCCTTCGCCATGACCTTCCCCGCCAAGACTTCGTCCCTCACCTGTTTGACGAAGGCGTCTATAGAGCAAAGTCGAGCGCCGGCGATATGAGTGCGGCCTTTTGGTGCAGACGGAAAGATTGCTATACGCTCAATGTACGTACCTGGCGATAGCCAAGTGAACACCTCATTGAGAATGTACTTCTCGCCAATATTGAATTTCTTCTCATACCTCGCCTCACGCTTAGTCCAAGGATCGGCGTCGAGCGAAGCCTCAACGTGGACAAGTCGAGCATCGTGCGGGTGGTAAGCAACAACATCCAGCTCCATCTCCCACCCTCCGGCAGCTCGCCGACCAACCTTAACGTTCTGTTTTACTAGGAAGCCATTCCAGTTGTAATACTCTGCGATAAGTTGTTCCAGATGCGTCACAATCGCTCCAAATGGGTGTACGCCAAATATCGGTTAGCTAGGCGCTAAACCCGCGCGCAGCTCATATAGTGTGGAGTACACCCATGGCCTTTTGCATTTTTCCAGCAAAGATCGATTCCGCTCCATGGGTCATGACCAGCTCCTGCGTGGCCCTGGTCATTGCCACGTAGAGCAAACGGGCCTCATTGTGCAGATCCAGATCTTCTTTAGCCTGTGCCCCAATGGCAGGAATGCAAACCATAGGAAACTCTAACCCTTTGCTGCTGTGCATAGTGATGAGCTTGACGCTATTGTGACCGGGCGAATAGGAATTCTTCCCACTTTTTTGCCACTGGAACGGAATGCTTCGCTTTTCCAATACCTTAGCAATCTGCTGGCCGATTTCATACCGACGGTAAAGAACCGCCATGTCGCGCCATGGCGTCCCTATCCTGTTCGCCTCAACAAGCTTTGTGGCCACGAAATCCGCTTCCTTAGTTAAGGTAGGCAACTGGATTAATAACGGCTTTGGTCCCCGGCGGCCCGCGCTGATCGGCTGCACCGTAGGCGCCTGGTCGTCCTCCGCTTCCTTGGTGGACAACAAGTCGTCCGCAAAGGCGCGAGCGACCGACAAAATCTCCGCAGTATTGCGGTAATTCAGTTTCAACACGGTGGTACGCCCCTTGGCCTGAATGCCAACGCTGGAAAAGGAAAAACTCAGCTTTTTCGGACCGTTGTAGATCGATTGCGCGTCATCGTACAACACTAGTAAGGAATTGGTGTCTGGATTAACCATTTGTACGATGAGCTTAAACCACTCCGGCTTGAAATCGTGGCCTTCGTCGATCAAGACAGCGTCATACTGCGCGCAAGGAATGATCTTCCTCTCGACAGACCGTATGGCGGCCCGTGGAAGGCACAAGTAGATCGGCCATGCAATAACGCCTGACCGCGCGGAGCGCACCGTCTATTGACTACTAAGTAGGCTGTTTATCGACTGCAGTAAATGACGTGCGATTGCGTCCGTCCACCTTGGCCTGGTACAGCGCCATATCGGCGGCACGCAATAAAGTTACCGACGTGGCGCCATGGCCGGGGTAGGTAGCAATCCCAATCGAGAGGGTTGCTCGTATTTTGTGCGGCCCAAAACGGACCGGCACATCGGCAAACGCGCTTTTCCATACTTCGGCCCGCTGCAGCGCGCTTTCTAGTCCGGCGCCCGGCAGCAGGACCAGAAACTCTTCGCCACCATATCGACACGCCACGTCCGAAGCCCGCACCTGCTCATTGAGCAGGAGAGCCAAAGCGCGCAGCACCTCGTCACCAGCCTGATGCCCGTATCGGTCGTTGATCTGCTTGAAGTGATCGAGATCGATCATCAGGATGCTGAGCTCCTGGCCGTCGCGCTTGCAGAGTGCCAGTTCACGCTCGAGCGTCTCGTCGCAATAACGCCGGTTATACAGGCCGGTCAGCGCGTCGCGTGTCGCTTGTTCCTGCAAGCGGGCCTGGAGGCTATGGATCTCGTCGAGTTGGCGCTTGAGTTCCTTCTCGCTCAGTTGCATCCGCGCGCGGATCTGCGAGAGCTTGATAGTCCGGATGTAGGCGCTATAGGACACCAGTGTGCCGTAAGCCAGGGCGGTTCCCATACTTAGAGCACATCTCAGTAGGCCCGTGGAAAGGGAAACTGTGATGTGAATGGCAGTCCAAACGCATGTCAGAAGGAGAGTTGACATGGGCATGGTCAAGCAAGACGATGGCTGGCGTTTGCCGGACAGGCTATGGGCACAAACGGAGCCGCTTTTGCCGCCACGCAAGTCGCATCCCTTGGGTTGCCATAATCCACGAGTGAGCGACCGGGCTGCCGTGGATGCCATCTTGTTTGTGCTGCGCACTGGCTGCCAGTGGAATGCGTTGAACGGCACCGGTATTTGTTCCAGCAGTTCGGCCCATCGGCGCTTTCAGGAATGGGTGGAGGCCGGCGTGTTCGAGGAGTTTTGGATGCATGGGCTGTTGTCAGCAGCAGTGCTGCGGGAAATCGACTGGTCCTGGTTGTCTCTGGATGGCGCAATGACCAAGGCTCCCTTGGGAGGGGAAAAAAACCGGGCCCAACCCTACGGATCGCGGCAAAGGTGGCGTCAAGCGCAGTCTGTTGACGGACGCGCACGGGATACCACTGGCCATCGTCATTGACGGCGCTAATCGTCACGACATGAAGCTGGTAAGGCCGACGCTGGAGTCGCTGGAGGTAGGCCGGCCGTCACTGCTGGCGGTGTGGCCGCAAGGGCTGTGCCTGGACAAGGGATACGACTATGCGCAGATTCAGCAGCTCGCCGTTGAACTGGGCTACCGCCCTCATATCCGCTCACGCGGTGAAGAAGCACAGCAAAGAAGGAATGGACAACGCGCTCGCCGCTGGGTCGTGGAACGCACGCACAGTTGGCTGAATCGGTTTCGTGGATTGCTGATCCGCTGGGCCAAGAAGGCGAAGAACCACCTCGCATTTCTTCATCTGGCCTGCGGCATCATCACTTGGCGAATCATTGGCCTACTGGGATAGGCTCTTAGAAGTGTCGGTACCCAGCCGGTCTCCGGTTCGAAGCGAAAGCCGCCCACTAGGACGGCTGCCACTGCGCCGACCGCCATGCCGCCCGCTGTTTGAGCAATTCCCCACCAACCCTTGAATGCGGTAGTGGTAAGCACAGAAGTGAGCGTGAAGACGAAGGTGATCCAGAGCGGAAAGCCAAGCGCCGCTGCCCATACACCGACAGAGACGGCGTCAAGCGTCACATTGTTCATCTCGGCGCGCATCGGGTTCTTGGCACGCTTGGCGATGAAATAGATCATCTGTGGATACACCAGGAATTGCAGGGCTGCGAGAATCCAAGCGCTGGGACCTTGCCCACGTTCCAGAAATACCGCTCCAACGGTGACGAAGTTGAAGAACGTGCACCACGTCCGGTTGCGCCTGTTCATGGCGACAATCCAGTGGACGTGATTCTTGCTGCTTGCTTTCATTCAGCGCACTTGTGCTTTCTTTTCAGCAAGTGTAACGAGTCTTCGCTACCTTGTTGCAGCGCTGGGAAGGTCATATGCCTTTTATGACTGGAGTCATTCCTGCAGGAAGCCGCCTTGGCTTCCTGAGCCGTGGCCTATAAGTAAATCTTAATTCTGAGAATACGCGGCCAGGGAGACCGCATGGACAGGGCGTTGGAGCGCTTAGAGGACGGGGAAATTTGCCGCATCGTTGTGGATGGCGAACAGCTAGAGGCCGCTTGGTGGCGGGAGGTGAATGTCTGGGTCTACCACACGCCGACAGCCACCCGGGCCGTCGCTCACGATGATGTCGAGGAGTGGATGCCGGCTTGCCGTTCTAGCGCCCCAAGGTCAATCGAAACGACTGAAGCAGGGCTGCGCACGGCGGTTGGCTCACAGGGCGCAGGAGTCCCGCCGGCTGAATTGGTCAGTCAGCTAGGAGTAGAGCAGGCACACGAGCAACTTAGGCAGGTGACACGAGAAGCACTGTGGCCGCCCCATGATGATGTCGTCATGCCTTTTTCCAGGTGCACTTGGTGTCGTTGGTGTCGATCAGCGGCTTGCCGTTCTGCTTGTTCTCGTCTCGGGGAAGAATCACCTGCTGATCCTTGCCATTCTCAATGAGCTTGCTGGATCTGACTTTCTCCATCCATCCGCCCTTCCAACTGAACTGCTTGCCGTCGAAACTCCAGCGGCCCTTCGTATCTATTTGCTCAGCTTTGGCGAGAGGCACAGTCGGGTTAAGGCCAGTCAGGTAGGTCCCGTCACCATTCAAACGCAGCCAGCCCATGGAACTGAGTTGTAGTTCCCCGGTGTAGCCGCTCGGCGAATATACGCTCCGCCAATACCAGCACTCGTAGTATCCCGGGCGAGGGGCACCTGCCGCGAACGACAGGGAAGGTAGGGAGACTGCCAAGACGGCGAAGATATGAAGGAATCGGCGAAGGGTAGCCATGACGGAGCCAAATTATTGTCGACAAACAATAGTATGGCTGATCCTACTTACTGTAAATATCACGTCTCGCGTGCTGCTCCGCCGGGAAGGCGCCGGTGAAGTCGGCACCGCCGCGCGAGATCAGGCCAACTTGGTCGCCGTTTCGCAACCCGAGCATCCGGTAGCCGTCCAGCTTCGGCTCATAAACCCAGTCGACGGCCTGGAACGGCTTGGCGCCCGTTACGGCGAGCATCGGCTCTACGGCCGCGGCTGTCGGCTCCGAGGTTCCTGTCCATCGTGAGGGGCGATGAGGCTTCCTGAAATCGTAGCGCTACGGCTTCCGGAGAACGTTGCGTTACCTCCTTCAACATATCCACCGCTGTAGTTAAGTCTGTGCTCCGTACTTTTGTTTCTGTGTTTGAGCGTTGGCACGCGTGTCACTGCGTCGGTTGAACCGCGTCAAAGCCAAGGACGGGCCGACTTGCTTAGCAAGTGCCGCCGTCGCCGTATTTTCTACTATTTAAGGTCAGTTTTCTCTCTGCTTCATGCTGCTATGGCAATGACTACAGAGCGCAGCCCAGTTCGTCTGATCCCAGAACAGCTGTTCATCATTCGAAAGGCACTGCAGATGACCTCGAGACGCAGATCAAGGCTGGCCGCAGGAAATACTTCTTCAGCACGATACTGCTCACCTAGGGTCTCGATGTAGCCGAGCGCGCTGCTGCCCTCGGAAAACGCCGCTCGGGTGATACCGAGGTCGAGTTGAAGATCCGCAGTCCGGTAGGCGTGCCGATTGCGGTCGATATCCCAGGTATAGGCCCGCTGGTACGTGGGAACGACGATGACGTTGCCCCCGAAAAGAATGGTCAGGCTGTTCTGCCCGTTGACGATGCTAACTGTTTCTCAGTTTCGGCGCGGATTGATGCACTTAGCATCCTGCCGGAACCCCACGCCGGTCACTCCGCCGGCAGTCCCAGCGCGGCGCTCAGCGCCTCTTCGACGAACTTTGCGATGCCGGGCGCGCTCGACTCGCGCTTGCCGGCAATATTGAGCACCCGCACCTGGTTCTTCTGCAGGAACCTGGCGATGAACTTGGGATGGACGCCCGGGCGGAAATGCAGGAACGGCTTGCCCAGCTTCTCGGCAAACTCAACGGTGCGCTTGGAGCCGCCGTCGACCTTCTCCGACAGCGTGAAGATGATGGTGGCGTCCGCATCGCGCACGTTCCACTCGGTGCGTTGCAGGTACTTGGAATCGGGTGTTTCCTGCAGCTGATAATGGTCCGCCAGCGGTCCTTCCTCGGTCTTGCGGCCCTTTGGGCACCACCCCCCGTGGGCAACTCCGTGCGCAATTGCCCAGTCGAGCCCGGCGCGGTCGGCACCGGACTGACCTCCGGACACGATCTTGAATCCTTTTGGCAGAGAGTATTTGGCTTCCATCGATCAGCTCCGTTTCCAAAAACCATACTATACAGAGGGGACGCGACAAGACGTGTCGCCTCTAGCAGAGTGTCGGGTGGAAATGAAGTTCCGCCGGATTCGCAGGATCATTGGGGAGCCGGCGCCTCGGGCCTATGCCCGGCCGCCCGCGGCAACTTGCTCCTGAAGGCGCTCGAGAAATTGGCGAAACAAACCCTCGAGCGTTGGGATGCAATCGTTCAGACGGTGGTCGGCGTCAAGCAGGTGCAGCGCGCACCGGGCTGCTTGGGCGAACCGGATGGAATGGTCCACGGGAATGACGTCGTCTCCCCACCCATGCACGATCTCGAGCGCGGCGCGGATCGGCACCGGCTGCTGGGAGGGGTAGGACGGCATGAACAGCGCCGGCGCCAGCAGAAACACCCCGGCGACCTCGATGCGGGTTGCGGCTTCGGCGGCGACCCACCCGCCCATGCTTGACCCGACCAGCACCAGCGGCGCCTCCAGCGCGGCGCAGGCCTGCAGCAGCATCTCCAGGCGCCTGCCGGGATCCATGGTGCCGGAATAATCGAGGCTTTCAACGGCATAACCTAGTCCGCGCGCCACCTCGGCCAGCGCGATGATCTTCCTTCCGCGGGGACCGCTTTCCTTGCCGTGAATGAAATGTACCAATGGGGTCTGTGCCATGTCGTTCTCCATTCAACGTGAATCTGCGCGGACCGCCCAGCATGCGGCTTCGCTCCACATTGTCGCGCCTAACCGCGTCCGTCCACGCCCACGATATTGTCCGGGTGCTCGAGCACCCCGGCCCGGGGATGTCCCGTGCCACCACGCCAAACCGACGCCCTTGGTCGAAGGCGACTGGGAGGACTGACTGTGCGCATGGCGTCGGGACGATAGGTCTGCAGCCACAGGCGCTTGGGGCATTGCAGGTCGGCCATGATGCGCGATTTCGTGAGGCGAACAACGAGGGTTTTTACGATTCCTCCACGTCCGGAGTGGGTAACGCTGGCTGGCCGCCACGTTCCCATCCTGGTTGCCGCGGTAAGTAGACACTGCCCATCATGCCTGCACCTTCCGACAGACCGTGTCGCACGCCGGTAGGCTGTATGGTTTTCACGATTATTTTCCTTGTAATATGTGGCCCGCAACCAGCATGACGACAAGGAAGGGTCAGCGGCAATGTCCGACACAGTATTGCGCCAAATTGAGATGTTGCGGATGCTTCCGCGCCAGGGAAAGATCACGCCGCAGCAACTGCAGAAGCGCCTGGCCGACATCGGCTACCTGACCACCGAACGCACAGTGCAGCGTGATTTGATGCACCTGTCCCGGACGTTCTCGCTGGAATGCGACAACAGCAGCAAGCCGCACGGCTGGCGCTGGGGCAAGAACATGGTCGCCTTCGACCTGGCGGGGTTGAGCACCGCCGAAGCGCTGGCGTTTCAGATGCTGTCCCAGTTCGGCAGCGACCTGCTGCCTCCTTCCATGGCGGAGCAGCTGCAGCCGTATTTCATGGTGGCCAAGCGCCAGCTGAGCCTGGACGTTGGCCCGCGCCTGGCGCGAAACTGGACGAAGAAGGTACGGGTCGCGATCCCGAACCAGCCGCTGCTACCGGCCAAGATCGCCAAGGACGTCATGGGCCGCATCCATGTCGCCCTGATGGAAGAGCGCTGCCTGGCCATCCGCTACCGCAGCGACACCGCCCCGTTCCAGACCGTGCATCCGCTCGGCCTCGTCCAGCACGGAGCTACCTTCTACCTGGTGGTGCACTACGACGGTTTCACCGATATCCGCCTGCTGGCGGTGCCGCGCATCCATGCCGCCGAGCCGGTCGACAAGCCATGCAAGACCCCGGAAGGATTTAACCTCGACAGCTACATCGCCTCAGGGGGCATGGGCTTCGGCGAGATCGGTCAGACCATCCGCCTCGAGATGAAAATGTATGGCGGTGCGGCGGAGCACCTGAAGGAGACTTGGCTGAGCGAGGACCAGAAGATCTACGACACTGGGCCGGGCGAAGCGCTGGTGAAGGCCACCGTGCAACTTACCCGCCGCCTGCGCTGGTGGCTGCTCGGGTTCGGGGCCGACGTCCAAGTCATCAAGCCGGCGGCCCTGCGCAACGAGATCCGCAACAAGTTGCGGCAGTCCCTATCCCGCTACGACGAATAACGCCATGCGGCCCGCAAAGCCGTCCAGCCTAGTCACCCAGCGCTTGCAGAAAACCGATTCCGCGCTTTTGGACGGCGCAGGTCCGCAGGTTTTTCTCGGCCTCCAGCATCGAGACGATGCGCTCGACCGGAAACGCCTTGCCGAGCATCGCCATTCGCTTCCTGACGGTGGCAAAGTCGCCCGGCACCAGGCCGTCCATGGCCAGGATGCGCTCGCGTGCGGCATCCTGAACACCCTGCACCGGTGCCCCGAACTCCTGTAGGAACATCGCCCAGCGCTGCTCGGCGTTCAGTGGCCGGAACTGCACCTTGAATGCAAAGCGCCTGAGCAGCGCCCGGTCGATATCGTCGAACAGGTTGGTGGTGCACACGAAGATCCCATTGAACATTTCCATGCGGTGCAGGAATTCATTGACCTGGGACGCTTCCCAGCTGTGCTGGGCGCCAGTCCGGTCGCGCAGCAGCGTATCGGCCTCGTCAAGCAGCAGGACGCTCGGGCGGCCGGCATCCTCGGCCTGCTCGAACATCGCACGGATGTTCTTTTCCGTGCCGCCGACCCACATCGACAACAGGTTTGAGGCGCTCTTGACGATCAGCTCGCGCCCGAGCTGCCTGGCGATATGGGCTGCAAACTCGGTCTTGCCGGTGCCCGACGGACCGTAAAAGCACAGGTTGGCGCAGCCGGTGCGCGCGAGCGCGTCGACGATTTCCTCGGCGGCGTACTCGCCATCCAGGTTAAGCAGGCCCGGATCATAGCGGGTGGCAGTCGACGGGCGCTGGCGCGTCAGCGGCTCGCCGATCGCCTTGCTGCTTTTTTTGAGCTGGGAAAGCACTAGCCGCTCCGCATCGGCCGAATCGCTCGGCGCGGCGAGCCGGGCGAAGCGCGATGCCGCTTCCAGCTGGGCTGGCATGATCGCGTCAAAATCCGCCAGACGAGCGTCGAAGCCCTGGGATACGGGCAGCAACTCCAGGTAGCGACGGGCAATCTTCTCCCGCACGGGTTTCGGCGGCGCCTTGAATTCCAGGTGGTACGTAAAGCGCCGCAGGTTGGCCGGGTCCATCTGGTCGATGTGATTGGAAATCCAGATCACCGGCACGGCGCTGGTTTCGAGGAAGCGGTTGAGCCAGGCCTTGGACACGTCACTGCGTCCGCGCCGACGAGGTCCGGACAGCCGCGCGAAGAAATCGAGTCCCTCGTCGGCCGGGAACACGTCCTCCGCCTCATCAAACAGCACCAGATTGTTCCTGCTGCGCGACAGGAACTGCTGCGCAATGCGCAGGAACGTGTAGCGTTGCCCGCGCGTGGTGGAACTGCCGTCCTGGTCCTGGCAATCCACCTCGTACAGACTGGCGTCCAGCCGCGCGCCCAGCATGCGCGCGAACTCGGTCTTGCCGGAGCCAGGATCGCCGTACAGCATCACGTGGATGCCCCGCGCGCCCGAGTCAATCGCGCCGCGCAGCAGGCGCGTGACCTCTTCGAGTTCGTCGCGCATGTGCGGGTAATCTTCAGGGGTCAGAGAAGCGTTCCGTGCCTTGCGCAGGAACGCCTGCACGAATTCCTCCAACGTGGCACAGGGTGCAAGCAGGATCTGGACGAACTCGTCACCGAGCTCGAACACGTCGGTCAGATCGGAAATGCGCGACTCCCGGTTGAAGATGCCGTATTCATACAGGCGCGACTTCTGTCCCATGTCGCGCGCAAATGCCTGTTCGTCGTACCCCATGACCGTGGCCAGGACACGCAGCGCTTCCTTGCGGCTGGAGACGTCATGGCTGCGCAGCAGATCGTAGAACGGACGGCATTCGGAGCGCAGCAGGCCCACCAGGATCGCGGCTTTCTCGCAGTCGTTCAGCTCGAGCAGCGCTGCAAGATGGTCCAGCGACGGGTAGCTGCTGTTGCGGATGGCGCCCTGCCCGAGCTCACGCTCGAGCTGGGCCACCGAGTCGGCGACCAAGCGGCGCAGCATCGAACCGGGGCCGGCGTCGAATTCGCGCAGCAGATCGCCGAGTCGTATCTGTTCGCGGCGTCCTTCGTCGAACAGCCACTCCGCGGCGAATTCACGCGGTGGCATGGTGCCAAGGGCGTCCTCGTCGACGCCGTCGGGCAGACGGACGGTGGAAAGAGCCGCCGCGATCTTCTTGGCGCAGGTAGGATGATAGGCAAGGCAGTCGCTGGCCAGGTCGATGAAGCTTTCCAGGGTGGAGCTGCGCATGCGCAGGCCCTTGTGCAAAGCGAGACGGAACGTTATGAGCGCCACCTGTTTCTTGCTGGTGCTAAAGGCGGCGAATTCGGGATGACAGAGCAACTGGCGTGAAGCGGCTGGCATGATCGTTCCTTTTCAAAACGAGAGGTCCAGCATAGTGCTGACCTGCGACACGTGGTGTCGTGATACATAACAGTCCACGAAGATTTCTGCGGCCCCGGGTTCCTTGAGCATGTGTCACATCTTGTCGCAGCCGCCATCTACAATCCTGGTGAACGCTACAGCCACGCGAGGTCCGATCATGATAAGGACCAACGATCAGCAGTCTATCCGCTGCGCCTCCCCGCCGTCAGATATCCCGCCGCACTGCCCGGTTTGCGGGGAGCACACCGGCCCGGTCCTGATGGTGTATGGACGGCACCGCGCCGTGTTCCCGGATTACGCGCAAGCCTGCCGAGCCGCGCACGCCGCCCTGCATCCCCAAGTAGGCGGCTTCTCGCCGGTGGCGCTCTATTGCGCGCCGCCCGACGCGCAGGTCACCCATGCCAGCCTGGAAGACTGGCTTCTTGCGTAGCATCGCCACGTTGCCATTGACCCCGCCGTTCTCCGGGATTACCTCGACTATTGCAGCCAGTTCGACGACCCAGATTTTCCGCTGCCGGCGCTGGGCGCCGGAGTGCGGCAGGTCTGGAAGCAGGCCAGGCGCTGGCGTAGGCGCGCACCGACCGTCGTGCTGCACAGGTACTGGAAAGCCCGGGTGCCGCACTCGCTGCAGCGTGCGCCCGCCGCGGCGCAGGGGCCGCCTGGCTCGGCACGACAACATGGCAGCCGGTCGCACGCGAACCGATCGGCGTCGACGGTTTCGTGTTCCACGAGCTGAATTAAAGCGCGGCGCTGCAAGAAGAAGGCTTCGAGATGAGGCATTGCGTCGGCGGCTACACCTACCAATGCGTGCAGGCGTATCGCGGATAAAGACACGCGTTCCCATGATGCGGTAGTGCCACTTTCGCAGCACGAACCCTGCCGCGATAAGCTGCGCCTGGACGTGCCGGATGTAAGAGATCGTGTCTCCCGCGCAGGGCTGGCCTTTCAATTGGGTTCGCTTGCCGGCGCCAGGCATGCGCCCCGCTTCGATGGCGCTTCGCGCCCGCTGGAACATGCTGCCGGCAGCCGCGTCGGTTGCCGATGCTGCTCAGTTGCTGCTCAACTGCTGCTCAGTTTCCGGTCAATTCGCCCAGGTAGCGCCGGTACAGCGCTTCAGCCTGGTCGAGTTCGCCAAAGGCGAACTGCTGCACCTCGTTGAAGTTGGCTTCCTTGGCGTTGGTGCGATAACGAGAGACGAACACGAGCACCTCAGTGTCGGCCTTGTCCTGGACCAGGGACAGATCAGCGCCTTGGTTCGCCGGGTTCTTGTACGAGATATACCGCCAGAGGAATTTTTCACCGCTGATTTCATTGCCGCCCGTCTTCACATGGCTGCCGACGCGGCTGTCCTGCAGCGGAAAGCCGCGCTGCGCGGCATCGGCGATCCGGTTCAGGCGTTCGACCACTTCTTCCTCCTTGGCGCCGAAGCGGCGCTTTGCGACACGGGGATAATCGCTGCGCATGCGGATCTTGATGGCGTCCAGGGCTTTGCGGCTGCCGCCCTTCTCGGCGACGTTATTGTAGAACTCAACAATCTCTTTCTCGGAGAACTGCTTGCTTTGCGCCCAGCCGATCACCTTGTTTTCCTGCATGACATCCATGTGGCTTTCTCCTTGTAATTACCTGTCGGCGGCGATCATGCGCGCGGATCCACTGCTGAAGTGTTTGTTGAAGACAGTACTGTACGCACGTCATGCGACAGGAAGTGTCGCACGAGGCAGCGCGAGAACGAGGTGCGCGTTAGCGACGCTCAGCCTGCGGCCCTGCGCTGCCTCTCTTCAAGAGCCTGCCGGCGCAAGCGCTTGTAAGGGAACGCGAACGGCGCTTTAAGGTGCATCGCGTCGATCCACTGGAGACGCTCGTTGCGCAACCGCTGGCGCTCCCGGTAGAGATGGACGCCCAGCGCCACGGCCTGCGCCTGCACACGCATTACGTGCCGGGGGTCCCATTCCTGTCCGGGTGCAGGTGCACCCCCGCTGCAAGCTGGCAATGCAGAAAGGCATCGCTGCCCGGCGCGCAGATCAGGAAGGTCCAGGCCGGCGCGTACCGCGTCGTCCAGGAGGTAGGCTGCCCAGGCGCCCTGCGGCGTCCCCTTGAAGTCGATCTGCAGGCCGTTCCTGCCGGCGTGGCCTTCGCATGCCGAAAAGGTATTGCATCCGACTGCGCTCAGGGCCTTGGTGAGGATGGCAACATGTGACTCCAGCACCGCCAGCGGCACCTTGACGCCGAGCGGATAGGTACGGAAACGGTTCCATGCATTCTTCACGGGGATGCACCCCGCTTCTCCCCCAATCTCCCTGTAGCGGAAGAGGATTTCCCGCTGTTCGGGTACGAGCTTGCGCTCAGGCGCTGTCAGTCGGAACGGCAGGCCCGGGCGATCCGAGACTTCTAGCGCGCCGCAATCGATCGAACGCAGCAATGACTCGAGAAACGCCTTGTCGGACGGCACCTCCCCGGGAAAATCGCGGTTCTGCACCGGGCGCAGGACGGCATTGTCCGAGAGGTAGATGCGCGTGCCGATTTTTTCCACCAGAAAGCCGCGCTCCAATAGCGCATCTGAAAGCATGTCGTCCTGTCGATCCATGGCCGTATCCTGAACGTAGCGGTTGGCCTCGCGCCGCAGGGCGCAAGGCATTGTCAACCGATCAAGCCTGCACCAGTTGAAGGCATGCGGACTTGATGGAGGTCAGCCGCGCTTGCCAGCCCAGCGCGCAGGAGTCGTTTCAGTGCCTTCGGTTAGCTCGGGCGCCGTCTTACGGCCTTTCGTTTCTGGTGCATTTTGTATGCAGAAGCATGGCCAGAAGGTTGCCCTTGCCGATGACGCGATAGGTCCGGTCGTAAGTGGTGTTGGCTTCCGCCCGGTATTCCCCGCAGAACCTGCCGGCGGCATCGTAGAGCCTCTGGTGCCGGCCGGCGGATCGGATTTCGCCAAGTTTGCGGTGCTTGCTGTCGCGCAGTATCTGGTGTGGAGCAGGCTGCTCGTAAGCTGCCATTGTCCCCCCCTGCGTCGTGCTGTCTGCATCCATGTCTTCTCTCCGAAACACCCGCCGCTTGAAACGCCCATCCTTCAGGATCGACGTGATGATGCGGCGGATATGCGCCTCCCGACAAGGGCACACGGCCCATGCACGCTGCGTGCGCGACGCTACTGCTCCTGGCGCGCGCGGTCATTCATCCGCGCCAGGATCACCGACAGGTTGTCGTCGCTATCCAGCTTGATTGCCAGGTCGATCAGCTCGGTGGCGATGTCCTGCAACGGGACCGGCTTGCCCAATGTGGCCGCCATGTCCGCGTCGGGCACCGGCTCGAACAATCCGTCCGAGGCGATCATCACCACATCGGTGGCACGCAGTTCGACAGTCTGCGTGTCGACCTCCACTTCTTCGGCCGTGCCGATCGCTCTGGTGAGCAGACTGCGCCGCTTGACTGCACCTGGATACGGCTCCTTGACCAGGCCCAGCTCGATGGCTTCCTGCAGCATCGTATGATCGTGGGTCACCACCTGGAGCGCGCCATCGCGCAGGAGGTAGGCGCGCGAGTCGCCCACATGCGCGAGGTACAGCGTCAGCCCGCGAATCACGGCGGCCACCATGGTCGAGCCCATGCCGGCGCGGGCCGGATCTTCCTGTCCGGCGGCATGCACCTCGGCATTGGCGCGTTCGCCGGCCTGTTTCAGCCGCTCGCAGAGCAGGCGCCCGTCGGCGAACACCCCTTCCTCGACCGCCGCGCGCAATTGGGCCCCTACCCGCCGAACCACCATCGCGCTGGCGACTTCACCGGCGTTGTGCCCGCCCAGTCCATCTGCCAGCACCATGATGCCGTGCTCCTGGTCGAAGTCGATGGCGTCTTCGTTCTGCGCCCGTACCGGCCCGCATGCGCTCATACCGGCGATTTCCCAGATCAAGTTGTCCATTCACTGTCCTGTCCTGTCGGAAGTTGCATGCGTTGCCGCACTCTAGTCTTCTGTTGAACTGGTGTATTGCCACCGGCTTTCTGCAGATGACTGACGAAGACATGATGCGGGAGGGGTACGACAAACGCCGTCGCATGGGCGCGAGCTGGCTAAGGTGCAATGCATCCTCTGGGCCAACCAGAAAGGCCGCGTCGACAAGCAGTTCTTCGACACCACTGGCGCACGCCTGCAGAACGGCATCAAGGTCCTGCTGCTGGTGAAGATCCGGCTCTCACCGCAGCACGGGTTCTCGCTGATAGTCTCCGACATTGATCCGGATTACACGATCGGGGACATGCAGGCGAAGATGAAACGCATCCGCGAGGCCCTTGCCACGAACGCCATCGCTAAGCGGAACCGAAGTCTGCCCGCTCCCGTCGATTTCACCAGTGTCGCCGTGATCGCTCCGTCTGGAGTGCCGGGCTGGAAGACTTCGGAGTGGAGGCACAGCGCCTGGACGACGCGGGGGTGTGCCGGTTCGCATATTTTCATACGGTGTGCCAGGGCGAGAAGGCCAAGGATGCCTTGAAGAACGCGTTCATCGCCGCACGCGGCGTGCACGTGCAGGATCCGATGGACACCTTGATCATCATCCGCGGCGGCGGAGCGGCTACCGATCTGCAGTGGCTCAACGAGCTCGCGAGGCACCGCAGCGGCAAGCTGGCTGAGGTCGTGCGAGTCAGGTCGTCGTATTTCCGGAAATGGCCTCAAGGTGAAATGCAACGGTCCCAATTTTCAAGGAGCGCGTTCACCATGGTGCAAAGGTCGTCGGCAATTGACGATGCTGGTCTACCCTGCCACAGGTATTCTTGTGGCAGGACGTCCGGCGCACGGACCGCCGCTGCAAGCGCATCCGTGGTCCACACGACCTTTTTCAGGTAGAAGAAGCTTCCGGCTTTCGTCGACAACTGCACTGTCTTTTGCTGTGCGGCGACAGACGACCGCGCTGAGATGAAATGCACCGACTGATGATAACGGCCGAGCGCATCACCGTCGCGATCGACCGCGCTGAGCCGGAGATGAGCAAGTTTTTCATTGAGCACGTCGATCATCTTATTGACGACCGGAACTGCTGCACTTCTCGCTTCATCACCCGCAATGGGCTGCGTTAGGTACACCTTCAAAAGGTTTCCCTGAAGCTGCAGTCCGAGCGTTATCTCTCTAGGATGCGTCAGGCAGTGGATATTCAGGTCGATTCCGCCGGTGCCCCGGGAGAAGAAAGCGTGGATCTGAATCCAAAAACTTTTTGAACTTTGTGTGGTGTCGCAAGCGGGTGTTATTTCGAAACCCTCAACCTTGGTGTTTTTGCCTTTAGTGGCGACCACGCGATTATGGTCGGTGGCGCCGATCTTGGTTTTGACTTGCTCGGCTAGCCATTCGAAGCGCCATTTATCGACCAGGTCATGGAGTCGCAGGGGAAACGCTTGCTGGCGCAAGCGATCTACTGCAGCAAAATTGGTCTGGACGTTGGTGCGCACCTCTTCTAGCAGGGCGCAGGAGTGCAGCAGCATTTTTTGATAAGCCGCCACAAACTCCGTCTCCAGGCCGTTCCGGCAAACCGGCGGCTGCGCCTCGTGACGTTCCCCGCTCGCAGGCGGTTCCGCCGTGGCGATACGGCGTGCGATCTCGTTCCAGGTTTTCAATTTCCATGAGATCTCCGCTCTTTTGGGGACCCGTTTTGTCGACTGTGCATCAGTGATGATCTTGGCCCATTCCTGCTCGTTGTCCTGGTTGGCACCCGACGCGTCATGCGCATCTGGCGCTGACTCTGCCGCGATCGGTTGCAGGATGATGGCTTGGCAATGATGCCTGACTTTTTGACTTTCCCAGGAACCGTCGGTGTCGGCCTCATCCTCCTTCGCTTCCGCCGGTTCCCCCTCCTGCTCGGTGCTGTCCGAATCAGCATTCATCCACTCGTTCCTGACCCAACTAAGCGAGTGTTCTTCGCGCGCGATCTTTGCGGAATACTCTTTCAATTGGTCCCAGCGTGGCAAGCTTTTGAACTTGTTCTCGACGACGATTAACTGCCACGGAATGCTCTCCGACCCGCGCGCCTCGAGGCGGGTTGCCCACTTGATCCAGTATTCATCCGTATCTGGCGACAAATCCTCATCACCTTGGTCCAGGCGCGGCAAGGCGATGATCCACAAGTCCAGGTGCATGTACTCCCGCCGCACGCGAAGATGAAACCGGCTGACCCAACCACTGTCATTTTCTTGGGTTGACGCCAAAACGGCTTTCGGAAGCGGTACGAGATAATCAAGCAATCGGCTGCCGTGTTCCTGGTGCTCGATGAGATAAGCGAGCATGTTGCTGTGAAACAGTTCGCGCCCTGACTGCCACAGCCTGAGCATCAACTTGTCGGTTGCAATGGCAGCGAGAGGGCTAATTTCCGGAGCAAGTGCCACACCTGATGTCGTGCTTTCGGGCATGTTTTTGGCCATGGAGTCGATGTTAGTTAGAGGTGCGTTGTAGATAGTGTGGCTACTTGGCGTTAGATGGCGGATGCTAACGCATGCTGTCTACCGGCCGACGTTCGGCGCCCTGCAAGGAAACAGGTAGTGCGGGAACCGCAAGGGAAGAGACCACGGGCGCAAGCGTCGAGTTCCTGGACCTGCTGACCTGGAATAGACCCGTGTTGCAAGCGCTGGCAGCCTCAGCGCCGCGCCCATCATGAACGACGGCCGGGTGCCGCCCGAAACGTTCGCTCAGTATCTGGCCGAGACGACGTGCGGCGTGCCTATCGCCACTAGACCTGCAGCCGAGAATCAGTGGTCGCCAGTGAATGCTGGCGGGCCGTTCTCTTAATCCGTCTGAATCTCTGAAGAATCAGTAGCCTGGCTGCCGGATGTGACACCCTGACACTTTCGAAGGCGCATAGAACGGCTCGGGGCGAAGTTGGCAATTTTGATGCTTCGATTAAATTAGTGGTCGCGACTATGGCCTTGATCTCATTCTCAGCCTGCTTGTATCTAAGTCGCTGTCTCTTGTTATTACAGTCGCGGCAACAGGGAACCACATTTCCCCATGCAATGCACACCTAGTGCTGTCTTATTTTCGCCGCGGCTTCATCCTGCCGCGCGTGCGCAGAGCGAGGCAACATAAGCGACCGTGCCGCGCTCACGATTCGACGGCACGGGTATGACGAGCAGGCTTGGTTCACCTACGCGTACTCTCCCGTACGCGGTGAAAGCGGAAACGTGGCCGGCATGTACTGCGCCGCTGTGGAAGTGACTGAACAGGTGCTCGCTGAGCGGTATCGCGCCGAAGAGAACGAGCGGCTGCGCTCGCTATTCGAGCAGGCGCGGCGCAGAGCGCCGGTCAGAATCAAGGCAGCACGTTCGGCCCAGGCAAGGGCGTCAGCTCACCTCGCGGGTAATTGACGGTACAACTCCTTCGTCAAGTGCTACGCAATGAGGCAGCCGGCATGCGGATTGCAAAGCCACAAAGGGGTTGCAAGTAGGGTGGGTGATGAACCAGTAACTCAGGACGGTGAAGTTTTGCCACTGCCGGCGGCGCGCCTGCCCAGCGCTCGTTTCATCATAACCGAAGCCGGTCTTGATCTGACGCGAGCAGGCGTTGTGCCGCCGGGTTTTATGCGAGGACGCTGCCCGTCACGCTCATCTGGGGCGGCCGGGCGGCGTAGCAGGCGGCGTCGTCGTCGGGCGCCCGGGCGTAAAACCGGGGCGTCCGGGAACAGTGGCCGGCGCATTTCCGGGGCGCGCACTGGGCGGCGTCAGACTGTAACTGGTGATGCGCCCCTCTGCCCTGCACGCTGTCATGCGGCTACAGTTTTCCCCCCAGGGCCCGGCGGTCGAGTGATCGACAAAGAAATCGTTGCCTTCAAAAGCACTTAGGTCAAGGGATAGCGGGAGGGATTCGTTGGACAGGGCCAGGCCCTGGTCGTCGGTCAACGTGATATTTGAGTACGCGACGGGACTGGCCGAAAAACCAAAGCTGAGGCGGTCGAAGGCGTTGATGACGTTGTCGTTGTCATTAACTCGCACACTTGAAGCGAAGAAGGCGTCGCTGATGATGCCCCAGTCGCGCGGCAGCGTGAGGCTGGTAGCGGTGAACTCGTACTGCGTGTCGAACTGGTTCACCGCCTCGGCGACGGTGTCGCCGGTGAGCGCGATCACGAACTGGTCGCCAAGCTGGTAATTGACCGGTCCATAAATGTTCGTGACAACGCCGGTCATGTAAATCGTTACCGTTTGGGATTGCGCCGCAACAGGCAGAGCGGCAAGCGACAGCATGCCGGCGGCGGCGAACGAGGAAAGGTGCTTCATCTGAATCTCCGGTGGATACCCCACCCTGCCCGCGCCTGTAAGCTTGCCCACTTTGCAGGCCAAGACGACGCATCAGGGTGTGGGAGGAAACCGGGAAGTTGCATTTCCCGGAGGCTGAGTTTTGGGTTGACCGCGTAATGGTAGCCCTCAGCGGACTGAGCGACCGCGCAGGGGTCCCAACGGGCAGCGGCTCCATGAATCTTCGCCACGCCGCATCGCCACGTCGTGACTTCGGGGTGCGCTCGGCCTGGTTGGGCTGCATGGCCGGTGATCGGAATGGCGACGGTGTCGGCGCCCTGTTTTTTTCTGCCGACGCTTCGCATTACGTTCACCGGGGCCGGCCAGGCGGCGTAGGCGGTGGCGTCGTCGTCGGCCGGCCAGGCGTGAAACCGGGGCGACCGGGTACGGTTGTCGGCGGGTTCCCAGGACGCGCATCGGGCGCGGTCACGCTGTAGCTGGTGATGCGTCCCTGTGCCGCGCAAAGCCCCGCGCTGGGACAGGTTTCCCCCCAGGGCCCGCTAGACCGATGCTCCACGTAAAACTGGTTGAACTCAAACGCGGACAGGTCCAAAGACATCGGGATGGATTCGTTTGACAGGGCCAGACCCTGATCGTCCGTCAAGCGTACCGTCGTGAACAGGAGCGGATCCCGGTTGCCGAAATTAAATCTGATTGTGTCATAAGCGTTGGCTACGTTGTCGTTGTCGTTCACCCGCGCGCCTGCGTCGAAGATAGTGTTGTTGATGACGCCCCAGTCGCGCGGCAGCGTGAGGCTCGCACCCGTGAAAAGGTACAGCAGTTCGTCGTAGTGCTGCGCGTAAGGCACGGCGTCGCCTGTGAGTGTGATCACGAACTGATCGCCGAGCTGGTAATTGACTGCTCCGTAAATGTCGGTGACGACGCCGGTCATTTGGATCGTGAACGTTTGCGATAGTGACGCGACAGGAAGGGCGGCAAGCGACAGTAATCCCGCTGCGGCCAACGAGGAAAGGTGTTGCATGGTAGTTTCTCCGGTCTGCGCCGTGGGATGGCGAGGCAGATAAGGTAGTCCTGACCGCGCAGATAGAAAACCACCAAAGCCCCGGCTCAATTACAGAACTTTGTGTGAGATCAAGCCCCAAGGAGATCCCATTGAGAGCGAGAAAAATCTGTAGCGGCAGGCTGAAGACCGGCCTGGTCGCGCTTTGATACTCGGCATTGTTGCGGGTGGCGAGACCGGGAATCGGTTGCGCTTGCAGCACCAGAAGTAACGGCGGCGGGTTGCACGGGCATGGTGGCAGGCACCCGGCGAACGGGGTGACGGGCGCGATTACCGTCAGGCCCCGCGTGGGCTTATTCCAGTATGCATCACCCTTTCTCGCCGGTGGCCAAACGCTCCGGACTCCTAACACGGCATCATGTTGGCGAACCAGTATGGGCCGGCATAACCCACGCTCAGCCTGCTGAAGGGACACGAGAAGTGCGCACCGGTCACCAGTGCTGGCTGCGGCATGAACTTAAACTCACCGAATCTTTTTCACACTCACGCGTGACGTTGCCCCGGCTGCGCCCGGATCCCCGCTCGCTCGAAACTACGCTGCGCCTGTTCCAGCATATGACGTTCATGAGCGGTCCTTGCCGTGACTGCAATACCCTGTTGGAGTGCCGCCGTCATGGCGCGCAGCAGGAAATTATCGTCCCCGCTGAAATGGACGGACTGCCAGCCTTTCAGCCTGATCAGCTCGATGATGGCACCCACCTCTGCATCATGGCCATGTTCGGCCACGATGACCGCGCCCATGTCCACCAGACGCCCGTCTTTCTGTTCGAATACCATTTCCTGTCTCTCCGGCACACGCCGCATGCGCCAGTACCGTGCGAGCAACGCCGACGTGTTGCCATAGTAGGTGTACAGCCACTGTTCGCGTGCATGCCGCGCGCGTTCCCATGCCTCCTGCTTCTCTGTCCCCACCGGGCGCGGGGCTGGTAGAGCTGTGGGCTGAGGCGTCCCGCGGACAGGTTGATTCGGCAATGGCATGCCTTCCCACGCCATCGGCATGTCCACTTCATGCAGAAGAGTGACATGCTCATCGATAAACTTCTGCTTCACCCGCTCCAGAGCCGTCGTTGCCGCCGCACATTCCAGCTCCTTTTTTGCCGCCTCTACTTCCATGGCACGACGCTGCGCGTTTGCATACGCGATTTCGGCATGCAATGCGGCACGCTCCGACGTGATCTGTCGCCTCATCATCGCTGACGCGCGTACGCCGACATGAATTGTCGGTGCGTCGCCGCTTCCCTGTGCAGCGAGGGAACGATGATCAATGACCTCAGCGATACCGGCCGCGGCCAGTGCGCCATTCACCACCGACGCCCACTTCGCGCGCGTCTCCAGCAACCACTCCTCGCTTTTCAAGAGGTCGGTTTTCCTAGCACCGCCGGTCGTCGGATCCAGTGGCCTTCCCTTCGGACTAGCAGCCGCCCGCTTGAACCAGGTAGCCGCCGTCCGCGCATGGCCATCATTGATCCGCTCGGACAAGAGAATGTCGGCTTGGATATTTTTACCCTTCCCGCGATGAAGCGTAAACGTGTATGGCAAGCTGCCGCCTTCAATGCCATCGCTGGCCCGATTATGCGCAAAGGCGCGCACCAGCTGAATCTGCGCGTCGAGCGACAGCTCGTGGGGTAACCCGAGCTGCAGATGCTTGTACAACCGTCCGTTTATGCGTTCATGCGTATCTGCCGCACGCCAGTAGGCGGTCGCCGCTTTCCGCGCCCGCTCGCTGCGACCGCGGACGCCCCAGCCGGGCATATGACCCGATTCCGTGTGCAGCACTTCGTCGCCGTCCCGCGCATATTTCCCGCCGCGAGACAGGTAGTCAATCTTCGCACGGGCGCTCTGTCCGCCGGCCCGGGTTCCGGTTGTCGCATACAAATGGAAGATCGCCATTGCCACCCTCCCAGTCCGTGGCAGCCGCCCTTGTGGCGCCTTGACACCGCACGGCTTTCTCGCCCCGCGAGAAACCGGTAAGTGCGCCCTGCGGGCTTCCGATGTCTCGCTCCGTGAAAAGGCTAGCGCACGATCCAGACGCCGGGGCGCTAAAAGACTTGGAACGCTCGCACCGAAGAGGCTTTGATGAGACGAGTACACGCGGGAGGCGCTTGCCATTGACGTGGCCGGGTCGATTCGTTCTGGTCGCGTCATCGAGGTGCTGTCAAAGCTGATCAGCGTGCGCGGTGCTCCGCGCTACCTGCGCAGCGACAACGGACCAGAATTTGTCAGCGTGGCGCTGCTCAAGTGGATTACCGAGCAAGGGATAGAATGTGCGCTGATCGATCCAGGCAAACCGTGGCAAAACGGAACGACGGAAAGCTTCAACGGCAAGTTCCGCGACGAATGCCTGGCCATGGAATGGTTCAGGAATCGTCTTGAAGCAAGGGTTGTGATCGAGGACTGGCGGCAGCACTACAACCGCGTCAGGCCGCATTCCAGCCTGAACTACGAGACGCCGGAAGCGTTCAGCAAGAAAGCAGCAACGAGTTTATCAACCGGAGCTATCCCAAGTTAGCTTGGTCCGAAAAAATCGGTCAGGTCACGTCCACCAGAATTCCGCATGATTGAAAGCATCCGCTTTCCTTCTTTGGATGTCTGGTTTGGTACCGGGGCTGCACGTACTCCCCGACATGCGCACGCCTTGCCCCCGACTCTCTTCAATTGGATGTCAGCGATTCACGTTGGTGATCAAAGGTAGTGTCAAACCTTTACCTTCGCTATTAGGTGATGATCCTGAGGAAAGTCTGACGGTTTTTCGGCCATCACTGGGACATATCTGACTCGAATGAACCGCCTCGTTGCATTTCTGTCAATTGCCGGTGCGGGAGGTGTTAAGAATCCAATTGAGGGGCCGGGCCTCTTCCCGCATTCGATCAAGATCGGTATTGGATCACCGTTAAACGGGCAGACGTCAATCTCAAAAGTCGGAACAATGGATTTATCCAAGAAGGAACCTGAAAAATCAAACACGGCATCAGCGCCATCGCGTGGCGTTCTTGGCCGATACATCCCAACATGGCTGATCACGTGAGTACAAAGATGTTGGTATCCGAAGTTCTGGCCCAAAAGCTTGAAAGTCATCTCCCTATGTGCAACGCCCGCACCTCCACGAGCATAACCGGGCGGGTTTAGTTGGCCCGTAGCGTGAAACGAAGCGTGTGCATGAGATGCGATCGTTTCAACCGGTATGTTGACCTTATTTTTGTACAGGATTTGAAAGCCCGTATCACTGGCAGCGGCCTCTATCTGACCTGCTTCATCGGTGTCCATTTCTACCGCTGTATAAACGCTTCCGTCTCGTCCGACTTCTATTCGAAACAAAGCGGCATGCGTGAACGGCAGCTGGACCGGGAAGTCAGGCGGCAAGTCCGGGCACAATGGCGTCATTACATATACCGGAAATTTTTCTCTGCCGGTTCCAAGTTGCATTTCAAAGATTGGCATCTTGCTTGGTTTGTGCACGAACACCCTCCCATGAAATTATTGCAATGGTGATGCTGACATCTTCATAGACCACGTGCTGCCATGCTGAAGACAAGGGAACATTCCACGTAATCCTTTGACTGGACTTCCCGTCAGCGTGAACGTCGGGATGCTGGAGACTCAAAGCCCCGGCAGACAGGAAGCTTGGGCCAGCGCGGGGACGGTGGGGGCTCAAGCGTCCCCTTCGCAACGAATGAAGCATTCAGAATTTTCGATCAGTTTTGAGTTCCGCAGCAGTTCGGTGTTGTCATCGACGCGCTTGATCACATACAGCCCCACGTCGGTGTCCTTGTCGATCAGACAGCGCTCAACCCGGTACGGAAGACCGCCAAGCTGACGATCAGAAATGAGGTCACCCCGCTTATATTTGAACGATGTGTGCATGATGAAGGCCTTCCGCTGTTCGCCCGGGGCGACATCACTTTTTAAACTTTTCATTGCACGCGCGGTATGCAAGACTTACCCCGCCTCGGTCAGCATCTTCGCAGGTTAGAGGACCCGCACGCAGACAGCAAAACGGCACACGCAACGATGAGGGCTATTTTCATTAGTGCCATCCGGGCAAAGGGACAACAGCGTTATGATACTCTGCTGCCCAATTGACAACGGAATTTCATGTTCTTATCGTTTTGAGCGGGTCCGTATTGCGGCCCTGAATTCCCATGGCGGGATTGGATCTACATGCGTCCATAGCCCCCGCCTCTGCACTTTGGCACTCTGCTGAATCTCCAACACGCTGGCGTCCCTGTTGTACTTTGGGTAGACCCACGCCATGCCAAGTGCAACCTGCTCACGGTTGACCTCCACGTCATCACACCAGACCTTCGCCACGGTGCGCTCGTAGCGGTCGAGATTTTGCGCCTTGTACCTGGCTTCTTTTTTCCAGCAGAGGTCGGACAATGACTGCTTCGGCTTCTGGCCGAACGGCTGAGCCTTTTCGGGGACGTCAATGTTTGCCAGTCGGATCAAGATTTGTCTGCCATTGGTGAGAACGGTCATCGTGTCACCGTCACTGATGCCCACGACCGGCCCAAATGCAGATACAGGATGAGCATGGAAGTCCTTGGAAGTGGCAGCGACCGGCAGGGTCAAGGCTAACGCAAGAATGATTGCCTTCATGTTGTTCGGATCATTGGCCTATTTTGATGTGGACGCCGACATTAAATTCACTTAGCCGCGATCAAGAGAAATATATTTAGTGAATAAATTGAAAATAGGCAATTGCACATGATAGCTTCACTGTTTTTCTTTCCGCCACCAAAGCCCATGGTTACTCCTGTTACGCTGACTGACCCGTTTGACACAATCTGGTATCACGGAACGCACGCAAAGCCATTTTCAACTTGGAAGTGTCCGCCGCCGCCCCCAAGTCCTGCTGATGTTGGACACACGGGACTGTTCTTTACGGCTGATCAAGGCTACGCAAAACATGCCGGCACCAATATCTGCACCATAAAGCTTAGCCCCGAAACTAAGCTGATCGTTCCGGCTCGCGGCGGGAATGACAGCAGCGCACTGCGTCAGGCTGTTACTCGTTGCAATTCGATCGCTACGTATTGCCAATGGCTGATCAGTGACGCCGTTTGGACCGACGCTTGGGCGACCGGCCAAGTTACGCGCTTCAGCTTTGACACGTCCAATCATAAGCATGTATATGAAATCGGCTTAGCCGTGGCTAGAGTGGCGGCAAATCTCAAGAAGATGATCAAGACTCCGGTACCAGAGCAACTGTTGATGAACCAAGCATTGATGTGTCTTACTAGGGGGTGGATTGAGCAGCTGGTGCTCGAAGCAAGAAAGCTGGGATATCAAGCCATTCAGGGAGCCGAAATCGACCGCTGGAGTGCCCCCAACGCCACACCGGTCGCTCAGTCGTGGCTTGCCGTGATGGACGCGTCAGTCATCACAGCTCCAGCATGGCTGTAGGCAGGCATTACGGTTGCCCCCAAACGTAGCCATGATTCCCGGCTGCGTGGAAGCCAGGATACATGAGGCTCAAAGCCCCGGGGGGAATGGTGCTGTGGTCCCGTGCGGGAATTCTTGGGGCAGCGGTCGGGGCCGACAAAGATCAGGCCTGCGTCTGTTGCCCCGCTTCTGAGTCCTTCTTTTCCTGCTTCAGCAAGGCCTGTACGAACCTGTGGCAGTTCGCACAGAGACATTGAAGGTCACTCAACTTGGTCTGATGATTGGCGAGCATGTCCTGTACCTGCATAAATTTGTGGTGGACCTCAATGCACGCCTCGCCAATGCCTGCCCCATATTCAATGACCGGGTCTATTTTGCAGCGCTCGCAAAACAGCTCGCCATGCAGTCGCTTGAATTCAGCCTTCTTGGCCTTGGCCAATCGCGGTGCGCGTTCCTTCTTGAGGTGAATGACCAGCTTTGACCTACCTTCGGCCCATTCCATGTCATTCGGGAGTGATGGCACCTCGTCAGGGGATGCGGCATGCCCCTTTTCAACAACTGCATAACCGGCGGCACGCAAGATGCGGAAGCAGGGTGACCCTTCGCCACCTGTGAAGTGCTTGGGCTGAACGGCGAAGCCCATTGCGTCCGAAGTCGCGATTCCGAACACGGCCTTCGGAGGCAGCCTGACCCCGTTTTCAGCGATCAGATCGAAATCAGTTGAGGGGCCGAACGGGTGCTGATTGGGACAGGCGGAGGCGGTGTCCGCCCGAGTAGAGTCCAGAAAAATCCAAGAACGTCTTTTTTCTCTCTATATATTCAATAACTTAACAAGCACTTCGTCCAACATAGTCCACCCAAATCTTCCACAATCCAAAGCATAATGGTGGGAAGGATGGCGGGAATACGACTGAGGCGGAGAGTATGAAAAAGCGCACCGGGAAGGATTGGCTGAACGCACGCGGAGTGGCAACGATCAAGGAGCCCGGCTACCACGCCGACGGCGGCGGCCTTTACCTTTGCGTAACGTCGACCGGGGCCGCCATCTCGAAAAGCTGGATCTTGCGCTACCAGGTCAACGGCAAGCGCCGTGAAATGGGCTTGGGCAGCCTGTCGACCCTACCACTTTCGGAAGCAAGAAAAAGGCGCGACGAACATCTGGCCAAGGCCAAGTCCGGCACCGATCCCATCGCCGCAAGAAAGCAGGAGCGGGCCACAAAGCAAGCCGAAAAAGTCATGCTTACGTTCAGCGAGGCCGCCACGAAGTACATTGACCTGATGGAACCGGGGTGGCGCAATGCGAAGCACGCAAGCCAGTGGCGCAATACTGTCGAGACATACGCCAATCCAGTAATCGGAAAACTGCCCGTCGACCAGGTCGAGCAGTCGCACATCTTGCAAATCCTGGAACCGATTTGGTACAAGAAAACCGAGACAGCGACCCGACTCCGCGGTCGCCTGGAGCGCATCCTCAGCTGGGCGAAGGTTCATGGGTACCGAAGTGGAGAAAATCCAGCCAGGTGGAAAGACCACATGGAGGTAATGCTCCCCTCCCCCGAGTCGCTGGGTCCCCGCAAGCATCATCCCGCGATGCCGTATCGGGAAGTCGGGGTCTACATGAAAGCCTTGCGGAAAATGAAGGGAGTGTCGGCGCGGTGCCTTGAGTTCACGATCCTTACTGCCTGTCGAACGATCGAAACAACCGGCGCCCGATGGGAGGAGTTCGATCTCGACCACAATGTCTGGACCGTGCCGGCCGAGCGCATGAAAGCCAAGATTGCCCACCGGGTATCGCTATCGCCGGAGGCGCGTGCTGTTATCGATCAGATGGCAGAGGTTCAAACGTCAGATTTTGTTTTCCCAGGCCGTCGCATCAATGCGCATCTCTCCAACATGGCGATGCTGGAACTGCTGCAGGACACCCATCCAAATCTGACCGTGCATGGCTTCCGTTCATCTTTTCGAGACTGGGCAGCGGAATGCACATCCTTTCCTCGCCTCGTTGCCGAAGCCGCGCTTGCCCACACCATTGATGACAAGACGGAGGCGGCTTACTTACGAAGTGACTTTCTCGATCAGCGCCGACGATTAATGGAACATTGGGGTGAGTTCTGCAACCGGGAAATATCAATGAACAAAATAATGCCGATTAAGGCCGCCGGATAACGACGATTCCGCGGCGCATGTCTTTACACCGTGGTTGCGGAACACCGGTAAAGGCCGACACTTAACCACAAAATAAAGTCATGCAGGTAGGCCAGCAAAATTTCTCGAGCGTTCTGCAAGTGCATGCTCAATGCAATTTTACGCTGTTCCAGATCAAGAGAAATTTCTTCCTTAAAAGCTACGTACTCTTGAAGAGGCACAGGGCCTTGTAATGACCCACTGAATATCTGCTCACGTCATAATCTTGAAAGGGAGATGATATGAGCACGATGATGGAAGAAGAATTCAAGCGGTGGACGGCCAAGCGCAAGGCGGCGTTGGTGACCGAAATTATCCAGGGCAAAACCAGCGTGGCGGAGGCGAGCCGGACCTACGACATGCCGCCGTCCGAGATCGAGGAGTGGGTGGAGGAAGGCCGCAAGGGTCTTGAGAACGCGCTGCGGGCCAAGCCGCTGGAGATCAAGGAGCAGTACGAGCGGCAGATCAAGGAACTGCAGGAAGCGTACGGTGAAGCGATGCTGGAGCTGCGTGCAAGAAAAAAATTGCAGTCCCTGCTGGGCGAGGACGAGAAGTGATCGAGACGATCCGCCAGGGACTTTTGCAGGACGGTTTTGACGTCTCGATCAGCAAGATATGCCAGTGGTTTGCGGTGCCGCGTCGTACGATGTATTACAAGCCGGTCAAGAGCGCACCGAAGGTCCAGGCCCGTTTTGCTGAACCGATCAAGGCGATGATCGAAGAGAACCCGTCATTCGGTTATCGCACGGTCGCGCACCTGCTGGACTTCAACAAGAACACGGTACAGCGGGTGTTCCAGTTGATGGGCTGGCAGGTCAAGAAGCGGCCGATCGGCTTTCGGCCGCGGATTCAAGCCTTGCCCTCGGTAGCGCAACGTCCCGATGAGCGTTGGGCGACCGACTTGTGTCGAGTCTGGGCGGGACGGGATGGCTGGGCAGTATTGGCACTGGTGATTGATTGCCATACCCGTGAACTGCTGGGTTGGCATCTGTCCCGGTCCGGCAAGGCCAAAACGGCGGAATCAGCCTTGGAACAAGCGTTAATTGCCCGCTATGGGACATTGGGTCGCGTGGCATCGCCGTTCCTGCTGCGATCCGATAACGGCCTGGTCTTTACCAGCCGCAGCTATACCGCCTTGGTACGCAGCTACGGATTGAAACAGGAGTTCATCACGCCGCACCGTCCTGAGCAGAACGGCATGGTTGAACGGGTGATTCGGACGTTGAAGGAGCAATGCGTGCATCGGCATCGCTTTGAAACCCTGCAGCATGCCAGCCGGGTCATTGCAGACTGGATTGGCTTCTATAACACCCGGCGTCCGCATCAGGCACTGGGAATGAAAACGCCTGCTGAAACATTCGCTTTAGCAGCCTGACCTGTGCAGATTTCGCTGGGTCATTACATTGCACCGTTCGCGGAAGGGAAGAAGCGCAAGGAGTTTCCAGATGCATTCGCGGTTGCGATTCTTAGTGCCTATGCAACAAGAACCGGCGAATGTATCGCTGTTGTTTCGGAAGACAAGGATTTCAAGTCAGCATGTGATCGGTATGGATCGTTGCTTTACTTTGGATCGCTTCCAAAGCTGACGGAGGTGCTACTGGCCGATCCTTCCAAGATTGTCGAGCTTCGAGAGATGATCCTTGAGGACGTAGGCGATCTCGAGCAATACATTCAGGATGGTGCTGGCGAACTTAACTACTACCACTCGAACCGTCAGTACGCGATTGACGAGACCAATATAGCCGGGGTTTCAGTCAATGACATCAGAATCGTCGGTCTTGGGGATGGGGAATGCACGATTTCGTTTGATGCCAACATCGAGACAGAGCATCGACTGAAATGGGAGGACTGGGCTTACTCCTCTCGTCAAGATGATTATGACTGGATGGAGTTTGATGAGTGGGTCAGCAACGATTCCCAGCTCACAGGAATCGCAAAGCTAGCAATCGACTACAAGGCAAAAAAGGTCAACGAAATTGCGTACGTTCAGATCGACGACAGCGAGATTGAAGTCTCGAGTGAGCCATGACCATTGAATACGCGCCAACTCTTCGATCAGTAGACCGCTGGGGGTACTGGGGGGGAGCCGAGGTCTTGCGATGCGAGATACCGCCTAAGATTTTCTTGTCAAAACATTAGCTGCAATCTCCCTGACTTGATTGCCAGCGGTCTGGTCAGGAGTGGAGACGCGGCAGTAGGCGAACAGGCGAGACATGAAGCAACCTCTTGATGTACGAAAACGATGTACGAATCATGGAGGGTGTCCGTCACTTTACAAGCAGGATTTTGGACAGGCTTGTTTACGGGGTGCGAAATCGGACGTTTTCGACCATCCACTCAGAGGAACCGGTTGTCGTTCTTGTCACCAAAAAGCGTATACTGTTGCAAACTGGCATTTACAGCGGTTGCTCTACTGCTGTCTTTGCCATCTAAGAATGCATACAAAACGACAAATGTGCCGGGATGACTCGATTACATACCCACTACGACAACCTGATGGTGGCACGAAATGCCCGGCCCGAAGTAATTCGCGCTGCTTACAAAACGCTTTCGCAGAAGTTCCATCCTGATCTCAATCCCGACAACCCTGACGCGGCAAAGATCATGCAGATGATCAATGCGTCGTATGCAGTCCTTTCTGACCCAGATAAACGAAAACAACACGACGCATGGATCGAAGCGCAAGAACAGCGCGTACGTACAGCAGCAGAAAGTACTCAAGGACAGCACGACCAAAGTCCTCGACGGGAGAAACCTCACAGTGCCAGCGCACCTCCACCGCAGCCCACGTCCAAGGGAATTGGATTTGGCTTACTCCGACATGTCCTCCGTAACTGGGTCTTCTATGGCTTAACGGCCACAGTAGCCTGGATTGTCATTACAGACGAAAAGAAGCCGAGCCCTCCGTCAAAGCCATACCAAGCAACACCACCGCAGGGCGTTCAAGGACAAGCTGAACACGCGAAGCCGGTGTCAGCAAAGCCAACCTATACGAGGCCACTTGTCGCGCCGAATGGTTCGCCATGGCCCAACGTGGCCGGGTACATCAAGGGCTATCAGCGCCTTCACACTGACGGCCTTTCAACAGTCACCGTAGACAACTCGCGAAACGACTCGGACGTATTCGTAAAGCTCGTCTCGCTCGACAGTACGAAGGCTTTTCCGGTGCGACATTTCTACATTCCGGCTTTCGGTAGTTTTACTGTTGAGAGAATCCGCCAAGGCAGCTATGACATTCGGTATCGCGACCTTGGGACAGGAGGGCTTTCGCGCTCAGAACCGTTCACGTTGGAAGAAATCCCGACGTACAACGGCGTCGAGTACAGCAACATGACTATGACTTTGTACAAGGTACGAAATGGGAATATGCAGACATACGGAATTTCTGAAGATCAGTTTTAAATGAAATGCAGTGCGATGCTTCAACCGGAAAAGATGACCCTACAGGGGGGAGTAATTTTGCTCGGTCAGATTCGAGATGGTGCCTGAAATTTTTCTGATGAAACCTTTTGCCGTAATACCACCGCTCCGTCACGTTATACGAGCGCACTGGGGCTTAGTGTCACAAAATTATCCAATATAGGGAGCGGAAATGAAGTGGATTGTCGGTGCGTTGCTCGTTCTTGGTATTCAAGGGGCATTTGCCCAGTCGCAAGCGCCCATCGAAATCGGCACGGTGAACGGAATACGTTTTGCAGTCTCAAGTGCTGGAAACCAACGAATAGGAAATGCAGCATTGGTTCGCTTGCTCACTATTCAACCAAAAGAACCTCAGGTCGCATTTGCGCAGACAATTTTGGTTGCCTGCGATGGTTCCTGGATCAGCAGTAACACGCAGTTTGCGGCGCAGTTCAACACCCAAACGACCTTCGCTGAGTTGGAGCGGTTCGCAAAGAGCCGAGACGAGGCGATCCCACTTAGCAGCGTAAGATTTGAAAGTGTCGCAGACTCATCTGCAGTCTATGCACCCCTATTGGCGAAACGAGCTGGCCAGATTTGCAAATCTGCAGGACGTGAGACGCGCAATACTTTGATCCCGGTCGCCTCATACACCGAGAAAGACGACATCAGGGCATCTTCAGCAATAGTGCTTGGCACAAGCGTAAAACGTGGGGATGTAATCGATGTTTGGACTAGGACAACGTGGTACAAGGAAGTGCCTATTCTTGATGCCAACGGTTTCGCCATGAAGCATTCCGACGGGGAAACGATGACGAACAGAGAGGCTACGGGAAAGTTCAGCCTAGACCATACGGCGTACGATTGTCGGAACCGGACAAATGGTACGTATGAGCAGTCGCAGTATGAGAAAGGCAATTCGACGCCAGTTTCAAAGTCTATGCTACGCGAAAGGCTTCGACTAACTTCCGTGGTACCGGGCAGCGTTGGCGAGTCTGAGCTTGAGGCTGTTTGCAGACTTTACGGTAGTCAGTTCTGAGTGCCGGTCGTTGAAGTGAAATGCAAGACATACTCCTCGGGGAGCTCCTTGCCTTTCCGATTGTTCCCCTGCAGACAACCGCAAGGAGTCCCGGCGGTCTGGGAAATCCATATGTAAAACGGGGCAGCCAATCTTGGGTAGGAACTTGTGTCAGCTGGGTGATGATCGAGATTGCGATGAAAATGTAGTGATGCCATACTCGCACCTGATGCCGCTTATCTGTCTACATTTCTGACTACAACGGCAGAGCGGACCGCCTGAAAACACGCATGAACACTAGCTTTGAGGGAAATCCAAGCGATTCCCCCCCTCTCCGCCAGATCTCCTACTATCCCCTTACTCAAACAATCTGGTCGCTGCGGCAAAGCCAGTCATATCGCATGTTTTCTTGGGCATAGAGTATCGGCTGCTTCAGACCTGGTTCCTGACGTACGCTTCTGCTCCGCAAATCAGCGCAAACGACCCCGGAGCAGCCCCCATTTCAATCGGACATCGTGCTTTTCGTAACGCATAGGCATAGGCCTATGGATAGCACTATGTCTTGGAGAAGGAATGGAAAGTATCGAGGTTATTACCAGCGTCCAGCGCCGCAGGCGCTGGACGCTCGCCGAGAAGCTTCGCGCAGTTGAGGAATTGAATGTGCCGGGGATGACGGTCTCGTACGTCGCCCGAAAATATGCTACTTCTCCCAGTCTGTTATTTCGGTGGAGAAAGCTGATGTCCGAAGGCGGCAAACAGGCAATCAAGGCGGATGATGAGGTGGTCGCAGCCGCCGAGGTGCGCGAACTGAAGAAGCGCATCCGAGAACTGGAGCGGGTGCTCGGCAGGAAGACCCTGGAGAACGAGATTCTCAAGGAAGCCGTTGCAGTCGCACAGGAAAAAAAACTGATCTCGCGGTTGCCGTGCTTGCCCGACGAGGATTCCCAGTGAAGGCGGTGGCGGAAACCCTCGGGGTCAGCCGGTCGAACCTGGTGCTTCGCCAAAACGGCAGCGGCAAGGAACGGAAGGCCTACACCAAGGCTGACGACGCTGTTCTTCTGCCGGCCATCCGTGCGATCGTGGATGAACGGCCGACGTATGGTTACCGGCGTGTCGGGGCCTTGCTGAACCGGGAACGTCGAAATCAGGGACTACCGGCGCTGAACCATAAGAGGCTATACCGGCTAATGAGCCAGAACGGGCTGCTACTGGCCCGGCAGCCGATCAAGCGGCAGGATCGGCTGCATGACGGCAAGGTGATCACGCTGAAGTCGAACCTGCGCTGGGCGTCGGACGGCTTTGAAATCCCGTGCTGGAATCGGGCAGTGGTGCGCGTGACGTTCGTGATCGACACCTGCGACCGCGAAATCATTGCCTGGGGCGCGACAACCGGAGGCTTCGATGGCGAGACGGTGCGCGACCTGATGCTGCTGTGCGTGGAGCGTCGCTTCGGCTCGCATCGTACGCCACATGCGGTGGAGTGGCTGACCGATAATGGCAGCTGCTACACCGCCAGGGAAACCATCGCGTTTGGCCAATCGCTGGGTCTGGTTCCGTGCTTTACGCCGGTTCGCAGTCCGGAATCGAACGGGATGGCGGAATCGTTCGTGAAGACGTTTAAACGCGATTACGTGTATGTGCATGACCGCCCGGACGCCGCTACTGTCCTGGCGCAGTTGGACCGCTGGTTCGACGATTACAATGAGTCGCACCCGCATAAGGGCTTGAAGATGAAGTCCCCTCGGGAATTCATCCGTGCCCAATTAACCGCAGGGTGTCCGATTTAATAGGGGCAACTCCAGACCCAAAGCGGCCGCATGCATGTTTCAAAACCGAGCGGCTCCAACATGCCAGGATACGTGCCGCTGGACCAGCGACAATCTGAAAGCGCAAAGCGATTCTTGACTTTTCCTTTCTGCTTGCAACCTGTTGTACCAGATCTCCTCTATGCCGAAAGCAGCCGCTTCATCCAATCGAGCAAGACTGTCGGCAATAACTCTGGCTTGGGTAGAAGCGCATAGTGATGCGCGCCGAAGATGGCGGGCAAGTAGTTCGCGGCCTGACGATCGATGGTCAGGCAAAACACGCTGATACCCTGCAGTCGTGCTTCGGTCACTGCCTGACGCATGTCCTCGACCCCGTAGCGCCCTTCGTACTCATCGACATCGTTCGGCTTTCCATCCGACAGGAGAAGGAGCAGGCGGTGCTTCGCCTGTTGAAGCATCAACGTCGACGTGCAGTGCCGGATTGCGGCGCCGGCGCGGGTATAGTGCTCAGGTTCGAGCGCAGCGATTCGGCGCGCAACAGCCTCGGTGTAAGGTTCTTCGAAGGACTTGACAGGCCGGATAGTCACGCCGTGCGGCCCTTCCCCCGAAAATCCAGAGATCGCATACGGTTCGCGCAAACCCTGGAGGGCGATGGCGACTAGGAGCAAGGCCTCCCTTTCGACATCGATGACACGCTTGCCCGCCGAGATCCATCCATCCGTCGAGCCGCTGATGTCGATCAATAACGAGATCGCCACGTCCCGCCGGGACGGCCTTAGCGTTTGATACAAGCCCTGTCCCATGGGAAGCCCGGCCTTATAGTCGGTGTAGCTGTCAACGTAGGCTTCGAGATCGATTTCTTCTCCCTCGATCTGTTTGCGCAGGCGAAGGCGTTGAGTTCGAAGCATCTCAAAGCGCCGCCGGATCAGGTCGAGCATCGACCGGTATTCTCGCAGGGCCATGTCCACCCAGTCCTGGACGCCTTCCTGCACCGGAAGGAGATGCACGGTCGATCCCGGTTCACGGTACCCACCGGTCCGATAATCCCACTCGGGGTATCGAAGCGGTGTATCGATATCGCTCCCCGCCTGCATCCCCTGCCTTTTTGACCGGGCCGCCGGCGCCTCTTCAGAAAGCAGGACTTCCTTCGGCCGTCCCGGCGTCGATACAAGCCTGGCCTCGGGGAGTTCGGACAGCGCATCCGCGAAATCTTCCGCGGCGGTCATTTCGTCACGGTCCGTGGGCCGCTGCATGCCTACCGGGTCTTCGGCCTGTTCGTGTGGCTGGCTGGTCTGAATCATCCACGCGCCCGGCTTCTTGTCGTCCTCTTCTTCCGTCGCTTCCCGCACCTTCGGCTGCCGCGGCAGGCGGGCGCTGCGCGGACTAGCTGTCGGGCTGTCTTCCGTCGGGGGGGCCCCGCCAGCGACCTGTTCGCGAAGCGCAGGAAAGGGAAAAAGCTCCCCGGTCCACCTATCAAGATAAAGCAACTGCTTGCCCCGCGGCTTAGGGGCATCGCGCACGAGTTCGCTTGCAAGCGCGCGGGCGCTTTCGCAGGATGCTTCGACAGATTGTGTTCCCTTTATAGCGAACACGTCGGACATAACCGTGCGCGCAAATTCCTCGAGGGCGCGGCGGGATTGCGGAAAGTGATTGAGCGGCGGACGCGCTTGCAAGGCGGCGAGGCGGAAGGCTGCTAGTGAAGGGCGCATGCCGGGCAGCATGCTCCCAATCTCTTCATCCGCCACACGCGCTTCGAGCACACAGAAAATCGCTTGTTCTAGCGGGCTTCCCAGGGCCGGGAGCGCTTTTGCACTTCCGCGATGCAAACGAATTGCCTGTTGAAGCGCCATGACACGGTACCACTCCACGCCGTGGTCGTGCTCGCCGGCTTCCAGCTTTGGCGGAAGCCATATGCCGGTCCCGTCAGTGGCTGGAAGCGCAGTGGCATGCCGCGGCCACTCCTCGCGGCGGAAGACCTTGCTGAGAAAAGTCGGCGGGGCCGGCGCTTGTGCGAAGCGGATCGGCAAGCCGGCGCCGAAGACGGCCGCGATGAGCAAGTCGAGACGATGAGAAACGTCCCGAAGGAAGATGCGTCCATCGTCCGCCTTGCCTTTTCTGCGGCGTTGCCAGAGCTCCCGTGCGAAGACGGTTGCATGCCGGGCAACATCAGTGATGACCTCTTCCGCTTCAGGCACGGTGGTACTCCTGTTCCGCCGCTATACGAAGGTGGCGTCCACAAGATCGCGCATGGCGCCGACCAGCGCATCGTCGTCGGAGAGCGGTGAGACAAGCGCCGAATAGCATGCCTGCTTGATGGAGATCCCACTGGCGACCAAACGCGCAGTGGCAATCAGCAAGCGGGTGCTCGGCACTTCCGCCAGTCCGCGGTCCTGCAAGGCGCGCAGACGCTGTCCTAACGAAACGAGACCGTGGGCGGTTGCGTAATCCGTCTCACCCTCCCTTTCGACGATCCTTGCTTCCCGCTCTACTGACGGAAAGTCAAAGTCCAGTGCCACAAAGCGCTGTCGGGTGCTGGGCTTCAGGTCCTTCAGCATGCGCTGATACCCGGGGTTGTAAGAGATGACTAACTGAAATCCTGGCGCGGCCTCGATCGTTTCACCGATTTTGTCGATCGGCAGGACCCGACGGTAATCGGTCAGGGGATGCAGCACGACGATGGTGTCCGGCCTTGCTTCGACGACTTCGTCCAGGTAGCAGATCGCTCCTTCACGCACGGCGCGCGTCAAGGGACCGTCCTGCCACTGCGTGCCATCGTGGCGGATGAGGAAGCGCCCGATCAAGTCGCTTGCCGTGAGGTCGTCGTGGCAGGACACCGTGACCAAGGGACGGCGAAGGCGCCAGGCCATGTGCTCTACGAAGCGGGTCTTTCCGCACCCGGTCGGTCCCTTCACCATGACGGCAAGGTGTTGCGCATGACAGCGCTCGAAAATCGCAATCTCCTCTCCTGACGGCACGTAGTACGGCTCGTCGCCCATCGGTCCTGCCATCTGCGCCGTCATGCTCTTGCCGGCGCCACCGGTGATACACGCGCAGTCGTATCGGTCTCCCCGCCAATCTCGAAGCGCGGCGCATATCGGAAGAAATCGACGATGAACAGGATGACCCCGATCGAGAAAATCGTTGCCGTGGCAATGAGCATAAGGAAGTGCACCTGGATCTTGAGCTGTGCATCGAGATAGCCCAGACCAAGGATGCGTTCAAGGTAGACCTGTCCGATGCCAGCAGTGGCGAACGACAGCGTCATGCCGAACATCCCGGCAAGCTGCAGCCAAAATGCCCAGTAGCCGAGCGCGGTTCCCTGTTCGCGCCGGGCCGGGGACACGGCGGGCAAGGCGTAAGTGATCATCGCGAGTACGATCATCGCGTACGCGCCGTAGAAGGCCGCGTGGCCATGCATTGCAGTGATCAGCGTCCCATGCGTCCATTTGTTCACCGCAGGCCAGGTGTGTGCCAGCCCAAGCAGTCCCGCACCGAACAGCGTGAAGACGGCACTTCCGACCGTCCAGTGCAGCGCCAGGGTGTTCGGATGCGCCATTCCGGATCGGCGAATGGCCGAATACGCGTACATTGCCATCGCAACCAGTGCAACGGGTTCCAGTGCACTGAAGAAGCCTCCGATTGGCAACCAGTAGCTGGGCACGCCAACCCAGTAGTAATGGTGAGCGGTCCCAAGGATACCCGCGATAAAGACCAAACCGACAATCACGTAGAGCCATTTCTCCATGACCTCACGATCGGCGCCGGAAAGGCGGATCAGCAGGTAGGCGAGGAAGCCGCCTTGGATCATCTCCCATACGCCTTCGACCCACAGATGAATCGTCCACCAGCGGTAAAAGATCGCCACCGTATAGTTGTTGAAGTGAAGGAGCGATGGAAGGTAGAGCACGGCGGCTCCCGCGACGCCGAGCAGCAGCACTCCTTCGGTAGTGGTGAAGCGCCCCGATTTGCGAATGGTCATGCCGATGTTATAGAGGAACATGAGCATCACGATGACGATGACAATCTTGTGCGGCAGCGGTTGCTCCAGAAGCTTGTTACCGGTGCCATACCGAAACAGATAACCGATTACCGCAGTCACGCCCATGAGCACCCATAGACCAAGCTGGATGTAGGCAAGCTTGACGCTGTGAATTTCGGTTCGGGACTCGTCCGGGACCATCCAGTAGGTCGCCCCCATGAAACCGGTCAGCACCCACACGATCAGCAGGTTTGTGTGGATTACCTTGGTCACGTCGAACGGCAGGATGTAGAGCAAGGGATCCGGGCCGAGATACTTGGCGGCCGAAAGCAGGCCGAAGACTACCTGCAGACCGAACAGAACCATTGCGACGGCAAAGTACCAATAGGCAACAGCTTGAGACTTGTAACGCATACGGCTCTCCCTTGGGTTACTTTAACGTGGCGAGATAGGCGGCGACTTGGTCGAGTTGTTCGGGTGTTAAGGACTTGTCATAGGTATTGGGCATGAATGACACACCGTTTGCCGAATACATCGCGCCAGGCACGATGTGCGCGCTGGGATGGGTAATGGACTCCTTGATGTATTCCGCCGCATCCTTGGCCTTGCCCTTGTAGTCCGGCGAGCCCACCAGTTTTTCCGCGCGCGCCCCGAGGCCTGCCAGAGAAGGACCCGCCATGTTTACGCCGGGAGCGATAGAGTGGCAGGCAATGCATGCCGGCGAGGCGGAACGGAACACCCGCTCGCCAAGGGCAATCGGATTCTCGCCGCCAGCAAGCGGACGGGCGCCCGGTGGCACCTGGGAAGCGTCCTTCTCGCCAGGCTTGTCGGTTTGCTGCCCGGGGGACAGGTCGGTGCCGGGAATCGTAGCTCCCGTCACGAGAATGGGCCGCGGCGGCCATCCCTGGTTGTCAACTTTGCTTACCCAGTCGAGAAACGCTATGAGGTTCTTGATTTCGTCCTCGCTGAGATCCTGCTTCGGCATCAGCCGGCGATGACGCTGTTCGTCGTAGAACTGCGAAGGGTCGCGCATGTACGCCTGAAGATACTGCTCCCCGCGCAACTGCGTAATCTTGGTCAGGTCGGGAGCGTAATAAGCCCCCTCCCCAAAGAGCGTATGGCAGTTGATGCAGTTGTACTTGTGCCAGACGTCCTGGCCCGCTTTGACGGCCGGTGTAATGTTTTGCGCGTTCGTCAGTTTAGGAAACTGCCGATGGCTGTCGATCGTCATGCCGATAAAGACAATTGCAGCGATCGCTGTGGATGCAATGGCAAAGAGCCGTGTTTGTCGTTTGTTCATGTCTGCGTCCTCACCGTCAGACGCCGATACCGGACCAGTACTTGATCGAAGTATAGCCGGCGTAAAGGATCGCCAATACCATTAACAAGACAATGACATAGCTTAGGAGCTTCAGGGAGCCGTGCATGTTGTACTCCGGTTGTTATTGTTTGTCGAACAGCATGCCCGCGTACTAGCGGTAACATGGAGCCGAGGGTGCGCTGTAGCGTGCGTCCCCCCAGAGCGTCGGTTTACGGGTGGACAAGTAGACATACGCATTTATCCCTGCGCGGCCACTCGTCTTAATCAATGTCAACGGAAAGGATGCACAGAAAGATCGATGACCAAGAGGCCACTTTTTCAGCGATACAGGAAAAGCTGTCTGTGCGATAGGGGAGTCGTCGGTGTGGTGGCTAGTGAAAGCGTGACGACCGGCCGGTTCTATTGCTCATTGATCCAATGCCGATCCCTTGCGCCGAGAATGAGTGCTACGACGACATTGCCAGAGCCGCATTCGCTTTCTTGGTCGCTGAGCGCCCATAAGTGGGTGAATCAGATGAGTTTCGAGTATGTAGAATCAGTGGGCTGCGACAGGTAGCCGTCAAAAATCATCCCTATTGCGCGCACAAAGAGTCGTCCTTTCGGCAGGACACGAATAGCGTCGCTTCCGATCTCTGCAAGACCTGCCTCCAGGTACGGCGACAGTGCGGCGATTTCGCTTGCAAAGTACGAGGCAAAATCAATCCCGTATTCGCGCTCAAAACGCTCGAACACCAACGGCACGCTGCACATGAGGGTCATGATCACGTCACGCCGCAACAGGTCGTCCTTGCCAAGCTCGATCCCTTTTTCCACCGGCAACTTGCCTTCAGAAAGATACTGGTAGTAGGTGTTGATCGAGTGCGAGGACTGGCTGTAGGAATTGCCGACCTTTCCGATCGCCGACACGCCGAATCCGATCAGGTCGGCTTCTGCGCGTGTCGTATAGCCCTGGAAGTTGCGGTGCAGGCTGCCATTCAGGCGGGCCAATGCCAGTTCGTCAACCGGTTTGGCGAAATGATCCAGACCGATGTACACATAGCCTGCTTCCAGCAGTCGCTGCGTCGACATTAAAAAAATCTGCAACCGTTCTTCGGCGGAGGGCAAGTCATTGGCGACAATCAGCCGCTGCGCCTTGAAGCGGCTCGGGAGGTGCGCGTAGTTGTACAGCGCTATGCGGTCCGGCGAAAGCGCGATCAGGTTGTCGAGTGTGCGGCTGAAGCTGTCCAGCGTCTGTTTCGGGAGGCCGTAGATCAGATCGGCGTTGGTCGACACAAATCCAGCCGAGCGGCTTTCCGCGACTGCGTTCTCCACCATCTCGAGCGGCTGGATGCGATTGACCGCCTGTTGCACCGAGGAATCGAAATCCTGCACACCGAAGCTGTTGCGGTTGAATCCGAGATCAGCCAGCATTTGCAGCGTACCTGGCTGCACCGTGCGAGGGTCGATCTCCACACCGAGCTCGGCGTCAGGGCTGAACTCGAAATGCCGGCGGATCATCGCCATGAGCTGATGTAGCTCATCGGAATTAAAGAACGTCGGCGTGCCGCCGCCCAGATGCAGCTGGATAGTCCGCCTGTCCTGCCCAAGGTGCGACGCGACCAACTCCATTTCAGTATTGAGGTGGTGCAGGTACTCAGTCACGCGGGAATGGTCCTGCGTAATGACTTTATTGCATGCACAGAAGTAGCACAACGATTCGCAAAACGGCAGGTGCACGTATACCGACAATGGAGGTGCGTTATCCATTCGTGCGCGCTCCTTGAGGTAGGCCTCGTAGGTTTCAGCGGTATAGCCGGAATGGAAGCGGTCGGCAGTTGGATAGGAGGTATACCGCGGCCCGGACCTGTCAAACCTGCGGACAAGTTGTTCGGAGAACTCGAGGTCGGGAAAAGATGCAGCGTTGTTCACTTTTTCACTTCCTGGAAACAGTGGTTGTTCCATTCTGACATCCCCGAAGGGGGACGGTTCCGTTCGTCATTTGCGTACGACACGCCGCTGATAGAAAAACGTCAACTCATGACCGAACGTGTCTGGTCCGCCTTGTAGGACCACCGGTACAGTAGCGCCGCCGAACAGGTGCCATCCAATTCTTTCCAGGATAAGCCGAGGGGGCAAAGGAAAGTCTTATGAACTCAACTGGGACGCTATCTAACCCCTAAGGTCGGCTTCAGCAGTCCCGACCGCCGGTTGCGGCCGACTCATCACGTAAAGTACCACTGCGCAGGCCCCGAGGAAACCGATCGTAGCCAGCGCGCTCGGCACCCAGCGATCGGACAGGCCTCGCTCCATCCACATCCAGACGAAAAGGCCAAAGATTGGCACAGTAAGCAGGGTACAAAAAACCGCCGTGGCCAGTGCCACCTTTTGTCCGATATGACGTTTTAAATCACTCATTGAACTTCCTCCACCATCAACCATATCGAGTGCTCGTCACTCGCGTCGCTCATCGAAAGATTGGGCTCGGCACCGTGCAGAAGCCGCGCCAAATATCCCGAGAAGCATCATACCCGAGACCGACATTCCTCATTTCACGGTGGTAACAATCCCCGCAGCGATGATTCCGACTGCTTTACGCCGCCTTCCGGACTTCGTTGCTCGGTACGAGATGGAACAAACGACCCTTACCAGCCATACGCGCGCTCTGAAAGCCGATATTGAGTTTCAGCTGCAAGAAGTCCTCCCCAGTTCACCAAACAGGGATGATTCTCAAGTAGCCCAAAGTGATGATGCTGCTCAAGTGTCTGGATCTTCGCTAACTGACCTCAGATACTCTTCCAGCAACGTTCTGTTGCCGATTTTTTCGAGCGCCTCGAATGGTGATTCAACGAGGCCGACCGGCATACCATGCTGGTAGAGCATGAAAGGAGGATATTCCTTGCCGGCTTCGACCACTTCCTCGTTCGGCAAAGCAATATCCCATCCTCGCGCTGCACTACGTAGCCAACAGCGGAATGCTTCGAGGTGATCGAGTACGACGCATGAAAAGAACTTGACCATGGCGCTCAGCAATTACCAATCTGTTAGGAGAAGGCGTGAACGAGAAGTTCCTTGTGCGGAAGAGGCGGCGTATGTACGCTATCAGACGAAAAAGATCGAGCGCGATAATCCACCGGCGGGCAAGTTGGTGGAGGTCAATGGCGTTTGTCTCCATTACATCGAGCGCGGCGAAGGGCAACCGTTAGTCATTCTCTATGGGAACGGCACCTCCTCTCAGGAGGTAAATAGCAGCGGACTGATTGACGCTGCATCGTCCAACTACCGTGTCATCGCTTTTAACCGTCCGGGATATGGGTAACGCGAACGCCCAGGCAGGCTGAAATGGCGAGCGAAAGCGCAAGCAGAACTGGTTCATGCGGCATTACAACAACTGGGAATTGAAAACCCGATTGTTTTGGCTCATTCCTGGGGCACGAGGCCACAGAATTCCTGACACTTCCGCATTGAACAATCGAACATATTTTTTCTCCAACTGTATTCCGCTATGAAAATCTCCCATTTCACTCAGGGCCGCATGCGTACACTCATTGTCTTTTCTCATCTCCGCTGGGATTTTGTCTATCAACGCCCACAACATTTACTTTCTCGTCTTTCCAAACATTACCGCATCCTGTTCTTCGAAGAGCCCGTGCATAGTGCGTGTGATCCGCACTTCGTGCGGTCGCAGCCGTTGGCGAACCTGACCGTCCTTACGCCGGTCACGCCAGCAACGCAGCCACATTTCAGCGACGAACAGATGCCCTATCTCCTGCAGCTGGTTTATCAGCTGCGCGCGGAAGAACCTGATCCCATCGTGTGGTTCTACACGCCCATGGCGCTGCCGTTGCTTGAAGAGCACCCCCCGACATGTCGTGTACGACTGCATGGACGAGCTGAGCGGCTTCAAGAACGCGCCCCCGCAGCTGTTGGAGCGTGAGCAGGATTTGTTCGGCATTGCGAAACTTGTCTTCACTGGCGGACCAAGCATTTACGCGGCAAAGAAGAACCGGCACCCCAATGTCCACTGCTTTCCCAGCAGTGTCGACGTGGCGCATTTCAGACAGGCGTTGGACCGCAGCATCGAGCATCCAAGCCAGGCCGGCATCGCCCGTCCACGCCTAGGTTTTTATGGCGTGATCGACGAGCGCCTGGACGTCGATCTGATCGCGGCCACGGCGGACGCGCATCCCGATTGGCAGCTCGTGCTGGTCGGGCCCGTACATTACAAGATCGACTCGGCCATCCTGCCACAGCGGCCCAATATCCACTACCTGGGACAGCAACCGTACGACGCCCTGCCGCAGTTACTGGCTGCATGGGACGTATGCTTAATGCCGTTCGCCATCAATGATTCCACCCGATTCATCAGCCCGACGAAGTCCCTGGAGTACATGGCAGCTGAGCTGCCCATTGTCAGTACACCCGTCAGGGATGTGGTGGACCTGCATGCCGGCGTGGTGGCTATCGGCGATGGAACATTAGCGTTCATCGCCGCCTGCGAGGCTGCGCTTGCCATGCAAGGTGACGACATGCACCGGAAGGCCCTGCGGATGCGGGAAAAGTTGTCATGTACATCCTGGGACAGTACGGTTAACCACATGCGGAACTTGCTGGAGCAGCTGGAGGGGGACGGCGCGCCCACTTATGCCGCACCCGCGGAATATGTCCCCAGCCCTTCCAATAGCCGGGCGGAAAGAGCAGCAGCCATTCAACAGTTCGTGTCGCAAAAACGACTATTGCCACAGCACGCATGAGTTCTCGGACCGCGAGGTACTGCGATGCGACAGCGCACTTGCACTGGCACTTGGAGTCCTCCGCACGCTTCTGGCCGCCGGCTGGAGTAATCCGGCATGCTTGAACATCAACTTCCGCACAACCAGCTCGAAGTGCGCCCGCACACGTAGGGCGGTCATGCAGCCGACCTAGTCCACCTTTTTGCGCACCGTGAACCGAAGAAGCGGTTCTCTTGCCTCCACTTAATGACGCCGTCTTCCGTTTCGTGCGGCTCCAAGCACAGGCCGACGAAGATGAAAGTTCGGGACAAGCAACTCGGGTAGAAAATGGATGAGGCAAATAACTTGCCCTTGTTGATATTGAACCACGTAAAGGCCGACTAACCTGCGCACTTGACCGAGATGCCCAGACGGAAAGTGCGGACATTATGCAATGTCCGCACGTGGCCGAGACTGCGTAAAAACGCGATGAGCGCGAAATGGAGCGGGGGCCGAGACTCGAACTCAAGATCTCAACCTTGGAGGGCTGCGCTCTACCGTTAAGCTACCCCCGCGCAAACTAAATAGTAGAGACCCCCTACCATTCGTCGTTGACTCTCATCAAATCCGACGAACATCCAGTCCCCATTCCAGCCCAGTGCTTGCCCGTCCATCGAATCTACTGGCGGACAAGCTTCGGACCCATCGAAAAATTTGATGAAACGCTGCTGTTGATTAAAGGTCAACGCGGTTGCACCGCGCACCGGCACGCTTATTCAACTTCAGGGGCTGGGATGGCTCACAGCAATCAAAGATTACAACGACACGTAATGTCTCGAAGAAGCTCGGCCTTCCGCCTGGAGTCAATTGAAAAGGCCTGTCTCGATGCCTGGTGGAGCAGTGCAGAAGACGACGCCGACATGAAAGCTTTCCACACAATCGCAACCCCTGTAACCGTCTATGCGTTAGCCCAGGCGTCGAAAGCGGCCTTTAGTGACCAGGATCTGCAAGACCTCGGACGCCTGCTTGACGAATTGATGAACTACATCAAGTTGGAAGGCGAGGATGCCGAAGCGGCGAAAGATACTGATCGGGACAACCTCATCCTTCGTGCACGCGAAATGAGGAGCAGGCTCGGCATTTGATTCGCCAATTTCCCCCTCTGTAGGGAGAAATACGGCTTACGCGCCATTCCACTCCGATCAGGTCCAATGTCTGCATGGGCTTGGCGCACTAGCGCTTCCGGTTTGCCCATCCCTCAGCCAGCAAACTGCGCGCTCTACGGTGCCAGATGTAGGAAGAAAAACCGATCTCGTTGTCGGCCAGGTGCGTTGATTACTCCTCAGCCTGCGAAATGAGTTCACGCATCTCGACGCCTCCGTGTGCCTCTGCCAATGCATGCGGCGTATCGCCATCCACGTTCTGAACGTGGATCGACGCTCCCGCATCGAGAAGCAGCGCAGTCGTTGGCATGTCGCGGGACCGCACGGCCAGATGCAAGGCACTAAGTCCCCGGTTGTTCTGCTGGCCGACACCAATGCCTGCCTGCAGCAGAAGCCGGGTCACCGCGGTGTTGCGTGCAATCGCAGCCAAGTGCAATGACGTCATTCCCTCACTTTCAACCGCATGCAGTGGTGTACCGGCATGCAGCAGAAGTCCGGTAATTCCGGAATCCCTGTTGCTCGCTGCCCAGTGAATGGCAGTGTAGCCCAGGTCATCCGTAAGATCGGCACGCGCACCTGCCTGCATGATCTGACGGACAGTGTCGACATTTCCGCATGATGCCGCGAGAAATAATGGCGTCACACCGTATTGATCCCTTGAGTCGGGGCCGCAGCCGGCGTCGAGCAGTAGCCGGACTATATCCGGGCGGCCGCTCATTGCCGCGATATGCAGGGCCGTCATGCCACCGCTATCCTGAGCATGTACCTCAATGCCGCGTTCAATCAGTAAACGAACGATGTCCGGCTTGGCGCAACTGCAAGCAAAGTGGAGGGCCGTCCATCCACCCTGGTTTGTCGAGTTCACGCATACGCCCGGAGCCAGGCAATCGCGGACTTCAGCGGCATCGGACCGCAGGACGGCCGCGACAAATCGATCGTTCAGTTCGTTCATTTTGCTTGCCGGAGTCCCTCACAAGACGGCACCACTTCGCGTGCCATATCGACCCAATCAATTTCTTCACCGTCGTCGAGTGTCACGGTGCCGAACCCCCGGGTTTGCGCCTCAGATCCAATTACCGCGTAGACCTTCTGAGCCGTCTCCAGATCAGGGGCATACACAGCGAACCGGCCAATTAGCAGCGGTCTCGTAGTCTTTATCGTTAGCATGATCTTTCCCCAATCGATACGGGCAGTTTGTGAATTATCATTGTGGGCTCGCCACATTTCTGTTCGATCGCTGACATAAAGAATGAGAAATACCGGGAAATGCCGGAGATGTGGAGGTCATTGAGGGGGAAATGGTGGCCCCGACGGGCAAAGTGCGGTGGATCGCTGCCTCAATTCGACGTGCCTTCGCGCACGCCTCGACTCATCGCTGTTGTCGGTGACGACCTGCGAAATGATAAATGTCAGGAGTGAACTTAGTCGCCCAAAGCAGTATCTACATAATGACGAAGTGCAGCTTTTCGTGACTTCATCTTCTTTTCAGCCATGCCGATTGACAGCAACCTCATCGGCCTTTCTCTAAAGACCTCTTCGGGTCGAAACCCTCGCTGATCGCTGTCACAATCACCAGTCCGTTTCCTCTTGCCTCAATTGCACCTCCAGCAAAGGAAACGAGATGCCTCTCACCCTTATCCAAGGGCAACAGTGTCAGAACCACCTGTTGTCCAAGCTTCCCGATGAACAATACCTTCGTCTATTACCCTTATTCGACCTAATACAGAGCAAGTTAAAGGATGTCCTGTGTCGGCAAGGCCAGCCGATCGAATACGTCTACTTTCCCTGCAGTAGTGCCCAATCATGCCTGGTATATATGGAAGACGGCAGCATGGTTGAAGTCGGTACAGTCGGCAATGAAAGCCATACCAACATAGAAGTGCTGGTCGGCGCGACGCATGCCACGGAGACCATCGTTTGTCAGATTGCGGGGCAAAGCCTGCGTATGAAGGTGGGTGATTTCAGGGAAGCGATCAGCACCATGTCGCCACTGCGTCACCTTGCCGAGTGCTGCGCCCAGGGGTACTTGGCGCAGGTATCGCAATCCGTCGCCTGCAACCGCCTGCATAGTATTGAGATGCGGTTCGCCCGCTGGCTGTTGGTCACGCACGACCGCGTGCAGGGCAATGAATTCAACCTGACGCAGGAGTTTCTTGCGGCCATGCTAGGCGTCCAGCGTCCGAGTATCAGCCTCGTTGCCGGTGTGTTTCAGCAAGCTGGCATCATCAAATATAGCCGCGGCCATATGAAGATTGTGGATCGGGAAAAGCTCGAAGAAACGGCATGCGAGTGCTATGCCGCAGTACGCCAGCAGTATCAGCGCTTGTTTGGCCTACCACGCGGCTAGGAATCGTGCGCGCAAGCAGAATCGAGCACGGCCAGAAGCGGAACACGCGTCGTCCAGGAACGAGCATGCGGTAGCGAACGGGCCCCAGGGAGGCTGCGTCGATGTCGATAATATGCACGCAGTAATCATTTGCTTGCTCCCGGATCTCTGCAAAAAAGATTCCGTGATTGTTTTCCCGGAATCTGAGATTTATGTCAGCTACCGGACAGTGGCGCTTAGCTGTTGACGTTCACTGAAAATTGACCCACTTTCCGCAGTAGTTTTCATCCAAATTTGACCCACGTGATTCAATCGCCTGCTCAATAAATGAGCAGGAGGACGAGGAGTGATCACAGTGGGCATGTTTGCCAAGATCAGGCGGATGCATTTCCGCGAGAAGCTCTCCATACGAGAGATCGAACGGCGCACGAATCTGTCGCGCAATACGATCCGCAAGTGGCTGCGTGAGCCAGCCATGACCGAGCCAAGATATCCTGAACGCGAGGGCAAGAGCGTCGTTGACGCCTATGCCGACCAGATCCGGACCTGGATTCAAACCGACAGCCACCGCGCCAGACGCGACCGGCGTACTGCCCGTGTCATGTTCCAGGCGATCCAGGCGCAGGGTTACAGCGGCGGGTACGGCCGCGTGTGCGCGCTGGTTCGCCGGCTGCAGCAGGAACTGGCTCAGGCGCCGAGTCGCAAAGCGTTCGTGCCGCTTGCCTTCGCCCATGGCGAGGCGTTTCAGTTCGACTGGAGCTGCGAGTACGCCTGGATTGGCGGCTTGCGCCGGCGCCTGGAGGTGGCGCACTGCAAAATGGCGTCATCCCGTGCCTTCTGGTTGGTAGCGTATCCGTCGCAAAGCCACGAGATGCTGTTCGATGCCCATACCCGCTCGTTTGCCGCCTTCGGCGGGATCCCGCGGCGGGGCATCTACGACAACATGAAGACTGCCGTGGACAAGGTCGGCAAGGGCAAGGAACGCAACGTCAATGCCCGCTTCGAAGCGATGTGCGGGCATTACCTGTTCGAGCCCGAGTTCTGCAACCGGGCGGCCGGTTGGGAGAAGGGAATCGTCGAGAAGAACGTCCAGGACCGACGCCGCCAGATCTGGGTGGCGGCAGCGGACATGCGCTGGAACAGCCTGGCACAACTGAACGACTGGCTAGCCGAGAACTGCCGGCAGAGCTGGGAAGACATGGCGCATCCGGAGTGGCCGGAGATGAAGGTGGCCGAAGTTCTGCAGGACGAGCGGTTGCAATTAATGCCGGTTCCGAAACCGTTCGACGGCTATGTCGAGCAGCCGGTACGGGTGTCGTCAACAAGCCTGATCCACTTCCAGAAGAACCGTTACAGCGTCCCGACGCCCTATGCGCACCGGGTGGTCAGCCTGCATATCTATCCAACCGAACTGGTGGTCGTGGCCGATAACGAAGAGATTGCACGGCACGAACGCGTGTTCGACCGTTACATCACCCGCTATGACTGGCAGCACTACATTGCGCTGATTGCCCAGAAGCCCGGTGCATTGCGCAACGGCGCGCCGTTCCAGACGATGCCGGAGCCGCTACTGCATTTGCAGCGTCATCTCCTGAAACATCCTGGTGGCGACCGCGTCATGGCGCAAGTCCTCTCGGTTATCCCGGATCATGGACTCGAAGCCGTGCTCGATGCAGTCAGGAATGCGCTGGAATCGGGGCGACCCAGCGGTGAACACGTTCTCAATGTGCTCGGCCGCATCAAACAAACCCCGGCGGCTGAATCGATCACGACAGCGCTGACACTGAAAGAAGAGCCGCAAGCCAACGTCTCCCGCTACGAGCGGCTGCGTTCCCTGAATACGGAGGTTCACCATGTCGCATGAGATCGTCAACCAATTGAAGAGCCTGAAACTGCACGGCATGGCGCAGACCTGGTCGGAGCTGGTGGCACAGGCCCGCATTGCCGACTTCGATCCGGAGCGGTTCATGGTCCAGTTGCTCAAGTCGGAGACGGCCGAGCGCGAGGTTCGCTCGATTGCCTACCAGATGACCGCTGCCCGCTTCCCGGCACATCGGGATCTGAATGGCTTTAACTTCGCCGAGGCGAAGGTCGATGAAGCGCTGATCCGGCAGCTCCATACCTTGTCGTTCCTGGACGCCGCACACAACCTGGTGTTCATTGGCGGACCGGGTACCGGCAAGACGCATCTGGCCACAGCGCTTGGGATCGAAGCCATCAACCGGCACGGCAAGCGCGTCAGGTTCTTCTCCACTGTTGAACTGGTCAATGCGCTGGAACTGGAAAAGGCTGCCGGCAAGCAAGGCCAGATCGCACACCGGCTGATGTACGTCGATTTGGTCATCCTGGATGAACTGGGTTACCTGCCGTTCAGTCAGGTTGGCGGTGCACTGCTGTTCCACCTTCTCTCAAAGCTGTACGAGCGGACCAGCGTGGCGATTACAACCAACCTGAGCTTCGGCGAGTGGCCTGCGGTGTTCGGGGATGCGAAGATGACGACGGCATTGCTGGACCGACTCACGCATCACTGCCATATTATTGAGACCGGCAATGATTCCTGGCGCTTCAGGCACAGTGAATCGACGCGGAAGACAATGCCCAGAAAGGGCTCGAAGAAGGGAGAAACAGGACCAGCGACCGAAGACTTATCCACAGCAGCGTAGTCGTCTACGCATAAAAAGGGTGGGTCAAAATTCGATGAAAATCGTGGGTCACTTTTACGTGAACATCAACAGGCAGTGCAGCTTCGCGCCAGTCTCTGCCCAATGATGACGGCAGTGGTGATGACGGTGCACTCGCAGGTAGTTGACGCCAGATGACGCCGGCAGGGCCCGTCTCATCCTTAGCCGGCATGCAGGATTATTACCGAGTAATAATCCTGCCTTGCTCAGTTACTTACCAACTTCCGTCATTGACTGGATCCCTAACCGGTTCCTCGGCATTGACTGTCGACGAATGATCCGGCGCTCCACTGGTCGTGACAGATCGCAGGGCCTGCAGGATCACCTTCATTACCATTGTCATGCTAATGTCGGGATCCTCGACCTGCACCAGAATCTCGCGTTGCCTGGTACTTGTATCGACGACAAATGCGGTATCGCCGTCAGCTCCCTTCTTGATAACAACACTTCTGATACCCGGTGCAGATGCAGTCTCCGCTGGGCCTGCCGTTTGGGTCTCACTGATCCGCTTCGTCATCCATGCCTTGAGCGCCTGCGGTTTGATCCGTCCCTCTTGAAGCTGGTCCAACCCTTCAAGGATTGTGGGCTCGTGCTCCGGGAACTCTCGGTAAAGCGTGCCAACATATCGCGCCGACTTCGATGAAATCACACGCGGGTGTCGTTCCAAAAATTGACGCGCCGATGCGGGCAAGTCGAGCATGGACAGAATGTTAGAAACTGTCGGCTGAGAACAACCGAATAACTTTGCCAGCTCTTGCTGGGACTGCACTATGCCCCGGTCGAGGAGCTGCTTGTAAGCCTTTGCACGCTCGTAGTCCGAGAGTTCTGCCCGTGCTGAGTTGAGCATGACTGCATCGAGCAAAGCAGCGTCATCCGCGCGCTCGACGACGAATGCCGGGGCGTCAGCCCGTTGCAAATCCTGCAGCACACGGAGGCGCCGTCCTCCGTCGATGACCTGAAAGCGACCATTCTTCAATCGCCTCACATGAATGGGATTTTGGAGCCCGCCGTAAGTGATGCTTGCGGCCAGTTCTGCTTGTTCCTGCTCGTTGTAAAAGATGCGAAGCCGGAACGGATTCTCGTCGATGCAGGCAAGAGGAAGCCTTTCCAATCGCCCGATACTACCTGACTTCTCCAAGTTTTCATCCGCGCCACAACCGCAATTGCCCAATGAAACGGGGGCGAGGTCGAGACTAGATAATGGCGGAAGGAGGCGTGCAGTCGAAAACTGCGAGACCACGTGAAGCCGGCGAGTGCGTTTGACACCGAAATCGGTACAAAGGGCCCGAAACAATTCTCCTCCCAAAGTTTTATCGCCCCTACAGTCACGCTTCCAGCTACGCCGTCCATGTGTGCAGCATGTTGATCGGCACTTATCGAACCGCATACGCGTATCAGGACACTGTCCGCAACTGCTGTCGTTACCCGCGACATTCACCCTCCCATTGCCTTGCATACGTTCCCCCTAGTTTCATCCCACTGCAACGGTACATTCGACATCCCGCTACTGAACGAACGAGCTCATCGCCCGCTCTCTACCTCTTCCTGTCATTGGCGGTCTCGCGGCTCATCGCGACTCGCGAATCGAGCCACGTTTGGACGTCCGCCACCAACCAGCCTACGGCCCGAGCGCCAAGGGAGATCGGCGCCGGGAACGAGCCGGCCTTGATAAGTGCATAGATAGTGCTGCGGGACAGCCCGGTGTGTTGAACGACTGCGGGTAAGCGAACCACTTTGGTCGCAATAGACATAGATACTCCTGCACAAAGTGACGAGAGTGCAGGACGAGCACAGCCACGCAAGCGTGATGCTTGCAAACTGGTCATTCGCTGTTTATGCTGGAGCCGCCCCTAGCGTCAAAAAGGGAGCTCTCGTTCCGGCACTCTCGCCTGAACTTGCGCCATGGGGATCTTGACCATCCCTGTGGCGCGCCTTCGAACTTTAAGCATCGCCAACAAGCACACTGCTTTTCATTCGTACAGACAAGTTTAAGAACGCTGCGAAGATTTTTGGCGCACGGCCGAGCCGAAAAAGCCGTTTCATTTTGGCTTTTTACGATTTTCTTGCTTAAACAAGCGTGGGGGTCGGATAGCGTTGCGCCTGTCGGTGTGAAACGAGCACTGACCGGCGCGCATTACGCGCCAAGTGGCGTGTTTTGTGCGCCCGTTGACGTGGAGAATCAACGAACGGTATAGGGGTCCGCATAGGCGGTGCAATTTGCGTCAAGCAAACATGGCGTGGCGGGAAAAATGGTGGGAATGCCGGCAGAGCTTGGCGGGAAGCCGCGTGCATACTAACTTACTGGCGGAGGCGGTGAGATTCGAACTCACGGAAGGCGTAAACCCGCGCTGGTTCTCAAGACCAATGTTCTTAAAGGGGGTGTAGGTGCAGTAAATCCGAGCACTACTGGGACGCCGCTTTCGGTTTCCGAGTGGTGCGAGCCAACTTGCTTGCTTTGGATAGTTCATCAATCTTGCGCTGTGCTTCTTCCAGCCGCGAGCGCAGCTCGGCGACCAGACCCTCGGTGCGGATGTTCTGCGCATGCTTATCGTCAAGCAGAGACCTGGCCGCCCTCAGGTCATCTACCGCAAGATCGCGGCTGGCAGTAACCGCCTTCAGATTCCCCTCAAGCTCCCCTGCTCTTTGCCGATAATTGCCGAGCTGTTCCTGGAGGGATGCCAGTTCGCTGCGGTGACGCTCCGCCGCCTGCTCAGCGTTTGAGCGTAACCCATCCATCTCCTTATGCAGCTTGCTGGCCGCGGTTCGCTCACGATCGATCTCCATTAGCGCGCGCGCCTCGGACGCGCGGAACCGCTCTTCAGCGAGACTGGCGGTTGCGCGCAATTTTTCGAGCTCGGCCCCGAAATCCCGCCGCGCGTCGTCCAGTTTCTGCAGCAACCCGGCGTTTTCACCTCTGGCGGATTGCAACTGCCCTTCGAGCCCCGCAATCGTCGCATCACGGGCGGCGAGCGCCTGTTCCAGCTCACCAATCCGGGCATGCGCTTGCTCCAGCGTCTGGCTGACCAGCGCGTGGGACGCCCTCGCCGCGTCCCGATCCGCTTCCGCGGTTGCCTGTGCCTGCCTGGCTTCCATCACCTGTGCCTGCGCTTCGCTGCGCAATGTCCCCAAGCCTTCCTGTGCGGCGCCCTGCGCTGACGACCACAACGTCGCAACGAGCTCGCCCGCGGCCGCCTTCAGTGACTCCGGCAAGTCCGGATGCTCGATGCGTATCCGGCTCTTGTCCCGTAAATCTTCCCAGAACTTGTTGAGCGCCTCGGCCGGCGCGCTCATGCTGCCCTTGCGCACCAGCTGGTACAGTTTATTGGTGGTCGGCGTGAGTCCGTAGCGGAAGAACAGCAGTACGCAGACTTCGCGGTATAAATCCTGGGTCTGCGGGAACTGGCTGCGCATCGCTTCGATGTCGGCGAGCAGCTGCTTTTCGTTAGGTTCGAGCGTCGTCATGGCGCGGATAATGGCAGGAATTTGATTGATAATATAACGTATTACGTTGTATTACCAGCTCAATAGCCGGTAAAGATGACATTAGTGCGATAATGTCGAATCGTTTTAGTCGTTTCCGTCCAAAGGAGTCGGAGAGGATTGCGAAAGGGCTTTTCTCCTTGTCGGAAAAGAACTTTCGGCTAAATGAAGTGTTTTGCATGCCCGGCGGAAGATCCGGATAAGCTCAGGCTAAATGTGCGGCGTCCTGCAGCGACCATCCTCGCCCCTTTGACTAAGGCAGGTTTGCTGTGGAGAAAGACCATGAGGTGGCGTAGTACGTTGTCCCCCTGCCTTTTCTGCGTGTTTTGGTAGATGTTCGCAGTTTGTCTCGTACCGTCCTCACCCTGGTAGGTGTTGTAGCGCACCGGCAGGAACCCACTGCTTACCGGTCACTCGTAAAAATTTGGTGATAGACAGAAATCGACCATTTTCTGACAGGGCGCAAACGCCCGCGTAAAACCGTGAACAAATTAGCCACTATCTTTATCTGCATGTCAGAAAATCAATTTGGCGCTTTTTGACAGGGGGAGCGTGGTGACTTTTGCGTACGGACGAGTCAGAACGGCTGACCAGCAATCGGCGAGCCAGCGGCTGGAGATCGAGCAGGCCGGCTACGACATCGACGATGAAACCTGGTTTGCCGACGTCGTCAGCGGCAAGGTGCCGGCGATGCAGCGACGGCAGTTTACGGTGATGCTGGAGCGGATGCGCAAGGGCGAGCGTCTGGTCGTTACCAAGCTCGACCGGCTCGGGCGCGATGCCATCGATATTCAGGCCACGGTGCGGATGTTGGCCGCGCGCCAGATCGAAGTTGTAGTACTCCAACTCGGCAAGGTAGATCTCGCGTCGAGCGCCGGAAAAATGATGCTGGCCATGTTGGCCGCCGTAGCCGAAATGGAGCGTGTCCTGCTGGTCGAGCCGTACAAAGCCGGTACCAGCATCAGCAGTTTGGCGAGGGCTTACGGGATCTCGCGTGCCAGCGTCTTGGCCATCGTGAAGCCGATGGCAAGCTGATTGGTGAATTCACGCCGGGCGGGCGGGTCTACTTGGCTTTTTCTGCCGACAGTCGCCGGCCTGCTGCCCTGATCGCCGCCGTCGTTGTCAAGGCTACGGCGGCGAGAGTTACCATTGAATACGGCGTTGGGTCTGACGGTGGCCGGGTGCGCGAACGCCGGACAGTCAGCCTGCAAAAGATATCGCCGTGCGAGATGCCGGCGCGGGAGTTGGGCGAAGCGTAGCGCCGGTTGTACCGAGTCGGTACGACGTACTCATATGAAAGCCCAGCCGTGTGAAGACCACCGTGGGATTTTGAGGCCGATGTGTCCTATTGGAACCGAACTGGTGTAGACGGCTTTGTGGGCTGTCCTACAATGAACGTGGACCCCGCTCCCATTCCGTCATGGGCAGTCGTAGCGGCGGATTGCGTAGCGCCGGATGCAACGTAGCCGGCTTCGGTCGCACCGGGGTTCAATTGCCGAAGAACTGTAGCCCATCGTTGGTCTCTCAAATAGCCAGGAACCCCGCTCCCTCGGCGTTGCGCTCACGCGAAGCAACGTCGTGCGAGGTGCATCGGTGGCGCGCAGCGCGGGTGCATCACCCGGATTCCCCTTCCCTCAGGTGCCAGAAGAGGACTTGAACATTCACGGCCAACATCACTAGGCCTGATAACCGGGGTTCGAGTTGTCGTGGGGACGCCACGTTATAACATGCGTTCTCATGAGAAACAGGCGAGAGAAGATTTCACTTTGAAAACGCCGGGCTTGTGGCCCGGCGCCTTGGCGAAAAACTTTACTTAGTAATCTGAGAAAAGGACTGCCGCCTCGTCCGCTAAATGATGTTTGCGGCAGCAAATTCAGTGTCCGCACTAATGCCAACAAGTTCGATCACTTCATCGGCGGCGAAACCGCTTGCATTGACTTTATCCCGATCAAAGAAGAGATAGCCATATCCACTACCGAAGACGTCGTACATAAGGATGTACTGAATGGTGCCGTCGAACAAGTTATTTACTGCAGCAAGAAGATCGTTATATGTTCCAGCCGAAGAGCCATCGTCCTCCCAATAGTTGGAACCGGTACCTGCAGGCCCACCAAATTCAATCAGATCCCCCGTTCCAAAGTCTTGGATTACGTCCCAATCACCGAAATTAGATCCTGTGTCTCCGGATTGAAACACGAACGTATCGCTTCCATTTCCGCCGGTTAGATCGTCAACACCCGGGCCGCCGGTGATGGTGTCGTTACCAGAGGCGCCAGCCAAAGTATCAGGGCCATTACTACCGTTCAATGTCTGATCTGGCGTGGTCCTGAAGTTAAAGGTGGTCTCGTCGCCCACCGCAGTCACCGCATTGCCCGCCGCATCCTTCAATGCACCGGCATCCCACGTCACGTAGTAGTTAGTGTCGAGTGCCAGGTTGGCAGTCGGGTTGATTACCACCGTGTCGTTGGAGATGCTGATGGCCGCAGCCACCGTCGCATCGGTCGCCACATCCTTCAGGTAGACCTTGTTCAGGTCGGACTTGGATGCAT